>Ga0307373_10004389_pt1 | contig 23766 bp, 28 predicted proteins | sample OX2MG_FD_202534 | JGI IMG/M metagenome (GOLD analysis project Ga0307373, IMG submission 202534) | Soil microbial communities from Risofladan, Vaasa, Finland - OX-2 | ecosystem: Environmental > Terrestrial > Soil > Coastal area > Acid sulfate soil | place: Finland: Risofladan, Vaasa | collected... | reverse complement strand
CAGCGTCTCCTGCAGGAACTCGGCGATGTCGCCGATCTCGAACTCGACCTGCTTGCGATGGGCCGCGGCGGAACGAGACCTCACGTCTGCGGGCACTCTGAGCTCCTTTGTCGCCGGGGGGATCGTAAGGATCCTACCGCGCGTACGGCGCGATTCGCAGCCTTTTCCCCTGGTTATCCACACCCTAGATCCTACCCCCTACCCCACCAGTTTTCGCTGGCCCGGCTGGGAGAGCCCGAGCAGAGCGCCCCCCGGCGGTCCTCAGTCGCCAACCCTCGGGGGCGACCTAATTTCCCGTCCGCTGGACCGTGGCCAGATCCGCCAGAACCCCGGCGTGACCTCCACGTGACCTAAGCAGCGGTCACGGAGGGTCAATGAGGGTCACTGGCGGACAACAAGCAACCCCGTTAACCTGGACTTTCCTGAATCCCACGCCTGTAATTTGGAGCCAAAATCAGCTTCCCAAGCTGAGAACGCGAGTTCGATTCTCGTCGCCCGCTCTCGGTAGAAGCCCTGGTGAGAGGCACTTTTTGCCTTCGGCCGGAGGCTCCGTTAGTTGCCTCAGATGGCAACCATGGCGCATCTATGGCGCATTCGTCATGGCGCATTCGTCGACATGGCGCATTCGTTGCCGTCCGGGCCGGTTCGTGGCTGTCCGATGCTCTCACTGACCATCTCGGAGAGCGCGTCAGCGATGGCCTGATCCCGCTCACGCGTGGCGTGCTGGTAGCGCAGCGCGGCCTGCGCGGACGCATGCCCGAGCCGGCTCATGAGCTCCTTGGTGGAAGCGCCCGTGGCTGCCGCCAACGTGTTGCCGGTATGGCGCAGGTCGTGAAAATGAAGCTCGGGCAGGCCCACCTTCTGCCTGGCCTCCCGCCAGCGCGAGTTCCACTGGCTGCGCCTCAGCCAGCCTCCCTTGTCCCCCGTGAAGACGAGGGCGTCTGGCTCAGGACCTACCCAGCGTTCCAGGTGCTATGTCCACCGAGGAGCCGAACCTGGTGGTCGACGCGGCCAGGACAGACACGGTCCCGCCACGGGTGGCCGTCGCCGTGGCCGACCTCTCGGCCCAGTTGCGGGAGGCGGAGCTGGGCGAGGGCAAGGCAGTCCTGGCCGGCGACGCAGCGGCCACCGAGCGAGCCCAGCGCGCCCAGGAACGGCTGGGGGCCCAGGTCGCCCACCTGGAGGAAGCGCATCGGGCATACGAGGCGTGGTCCTCCCGCCGGGGAATGAGCCGGGTCCGCGCTGAGGCAGCCCGAGCCGAGCTGGCGCTTCGGGCCGAGGCTCTGGTCACCGCTCCCGCCGGTTCCTGGAGCCGGCTGCGCTGGAAGGAGGAGACCGCCCATGCCGAGGCCCAGGCCGAGACCATGCAGGCGGTCCTGTCCCGGCACGAGTCGAAGGCAGCCACGTTGGCCGCCGCCCTGGCCGCCGCCGAGGCATCCCTGACACGCGACCGCCGACAACGGCCATCGTCGCCGCCGCGGACACCGTCCGGGCCGAGGCCCGCATTGGCGAGCGGGTCGACGACCTCCGAGCCGACCTGAGCCGTTCCGCTCTGGCTCCGGGCGGACTGCGGGGCCGCGCCCGAGCCCAGGCTCGGGACGAGTTGGGGGGTCTGCTCAGCGAGCACCCTGACCTGACCACCGGCGCCACCCGAGCCGAACGCTGGTCGGAGCTGGCCGCCCAAGCCCAGATCGACCAGGGCCAGATACTGGCCGGCCTGGAGGACGAGGTCCTGCGCCTTCGGGTCGAGGGGGAGGAGCTGGCCGAGGTTCTCGCTCAGGCGCTATCTCAGCTGTCGATGCGGGTGTCCCGGCTGGAGGATCTGCAAGCGGTTGCCCCTGCGTTCACTGCCGAGGGGCCCGATGCTGGTCCCGTCCCGAACGACGTGGCGCCGGCACCGTCAGTCACGCCGTCCATCCACGTGCGTGCGACGCCCGAGGTCCTCCCTGGACCCCAGATCACCATGTAAGCGGCGCCATAACGGGGCGCGCGTTCTGTATTCGGCCGGCCCGAGCAGAACGCCGAGTATCGGACGCTCGCGATTCGCGGACCGGAGCGTTACGGGCTCGCCGGCGGTTGGTTTACGGCGCTCTTGTTCGGTGCGCACTCGACGGATGCGGGATGAAGGCCGACTCCAGTTACTTGTTGGCGTGCCAGATCTCGAAGACTTGGAGGACGCCGACGGCGACCTCCAGCGCCTGGCGCAGGTAGCGGGGCACGCGCGTCACTCTTCGTGGTCGACCGCCTGAGGCCGGCGGCAATACCGGGCGCTCAGTCGGCGTTGAGTTCAGCATGGAGCAGGAAGAGTTCCGGCGACGGATAAGGGTCTATCTCGACACTGACTTGGCAGACCTGGCCGATGCCGATCGGGTAGCGACGGCTCTCAGCCAGCGGCTATTTCAATACGTCCGCCAGCCCGACCTGCCGGAGGTCGGAGAGAGCACAAGCCTGCAATCGCTGCTGGCAGATGAGCGAGTGCTGTTGTTCTTCACGGCGCAGTGGGATGGTTCAGCACCCGGTTACAGGGAAATCGTCGGACGGATGGCCGAAGGTTTAGGTGTACGAGTGGTCGACGTGGACATCGACGATCCCGTCGGTGCCGGCATGACACGCCTCTACGGGGTCATGAGCACGCCGTGCCTAATAGATACGTCAGAGCCGAGCCGTCGCGTTCTGGGCGCACGCACAGAGGGCCACTTGAGGGAACTCTTCGCCTCGGAGCCTCAGGCAGTGATCGAGGAGTGGTTTCGTAATCGTGGCTTCGGGCTCCTAGTCGAACCCGCTGAGGGTGGAACCTCCCGGGTCAGCCTGACGAGATTGCCATGGGGTCACGTCGTCGCCCCTGACTACGGACACGGGAACACCCCCCAAGAGGCAGTGGCAAGGGCCAAGGAGCGGCACGAAACGGAGCAGTAGGTCACCGGAGACGTGCCGTTCACTTGGGCTCGCCGGGCGGGCCCGCATGAGCCACCACTTTCCTTATCTGATGCCTTATCGGCTATCATTAGGTGATGGAGGAAAGCCCGACGAGCACCGCCGGCGCCCTGGTGCTGCTGGCTCGCGAGGAAGCTGGGCTCAGCCAGCGGGAGTTGGCGAAGCGAGCTGGTGTCAGCCAGGCCGACATCGCCCGCATCGAGTCCGGCGCCCGCCAGCCATCCATCCCGACTCTTCAGCGGATCCTGGCGGGAGCGGACAAGGAGCTCCGGTTCAGGCTGGCGCCGATCGATGACCACGACCAGGTGCTTCGGGCCCGTCAGGCGCGCCGGCTCCCCGCCGCCAAGGAAGCCGCGGCTGCCCGCCACCGCCGCAACGTGGCTGCCTTCTCGGCCAACCCCAAGCGGTGAGCGAGCAGTCCGCCGAACACCTGGTAGGTGTCCTGAACCGCCACGGAGTCAGGTACCTCGTCATCGGGGCTTTCGCCGCCATCGCCCAGGGAGTCCCGCTGGACCCGACTGAGGACGTCGACCTCACTCCTGACCGGGATGCCGAGAACCTGGCCCGGCTCTCGACCGCCCTGAACGAGCTGGGAGCGCGCATACGGACAGCCGGCGTGGAAGAGGGCCTGGGGTTCTCCCATGACGCCAACTCCCTGGCCCGGATGCAGATGCTCAACCTCACCTGTCCGGACGGCGACTTCGACCTGGTCTTCCAGCCCGCCGGCGCACCCGCTGGCTATTCCGAACTCATCGGGCGAGCCGTTGTGATCCGGATTGGCAGCGAGGAGGCTCAGGCCGCCAGTGTGGAGGACATCGCCCGGTCGAAGGAGGAGGCGGGTCGGGACAAGGACATACGAGCGCTGCCAAGGCTTCGCAGATTCCTTCGAGACCAACCGTGAAACGATCCGCTCCTAACTTCGCGAGTAACGCCCTGCTCTGGCCGCGCTCAGTCTCGTCGAGAGATGCCGCAGGAACGAGCCGACCGACGGATCGGGCGTGTGGCTGAAGGCCTTGGTGCTGGCTCAGATTGCCGGGGGTCGGCCCCTCCGCGGAGTCTGGCTGCACGACCTGCTCTGGAACCGGCAGTATGGGGCGGTCCGCAGGTAGCCAGCTCAGGAGGCGATGACGTGGGGGACGTGCGGGAGGAACTGCTTGAACTGGAGCGAGATGGGTGGCAGGCGATCTCTGAACACCGGGGGGCAGAGTTCTACTCGTTGCGTCTTGCCGCCGACGCCCTGATGGTCCTACCCGGTGACATGGTGCTGGACCGTCAAGCCGCTCTCGATTCGATCGACGGACCCGTAACCTGGGATTGGTTCCGCATCGAGAACGACCGGATCGTGTCCCTGGGTCCGGACGCCGTGGCGCTCAGCTACCGCGTGACAGCCCAGCGTCCGGGCGACGCGGCGTACTTGGCACTGATCACGAGCACCTATGTTCGGCAGGGCGGCTCCTGGCTGATGGCGCTTCACCAGCAGACCCCTGCGTGAACGGATCACGGCCGGTGCATCGCGCGGGATGTGCCGTTAGTGAGCTCAGCCGGGTACCCCCACGGGAAACGGGCCCGCCCTAGCCGGACCCTGGCCGGGCATACAGGGACGGAGGACTGGATCTAGGCAGTGTCCGACAAGGTTAGACACTTCGCGCTACTCCCTAATCGCCAGGTATAACGCCATAGCGCCCGTCTAGCCTTGAGGTACTGCCAGCTGCCCGGCTGATCGTTTGATCGACGGTTCCGGCGCCGCCAGATGGCACGACACGGGGGCGCCGAGGCGAGGACAGATCGGACCCTCGGTCTACGCCGGAGGGCGCCAAGGAAAGAACTTCCTTGACCTTGACACTGTGTGAAGGGCTATTGATGGTCCGGTCATGTTGAGCATCGGAGAGTTCGCACGACTCGGACCGGTCTCGCCCCGGATGCTGAGGCACTACCACGAGCTGGGACTACTGGTTCCCGAGCAAGTGGACGCCACCGGGTATCGGTCCTACACCGTCGGCCAGCTCGGCCGGCTCCATCGCCTCCTGGCCCTACGAGATCTCGGGTTCTCGCTGAGCCAGGTCGGCGAGCTCCTCGCCGAGGATCTGCCCCTCGACCAGCTCCGCGGGATGCTGCTGATCCGCCGGGCCCAGATCGAGCAGTCCGTCGCCGAGGAGCAGGACCGGCTGCGCCGGGTCGAAGCCCATCTCCGCGCCCTGGAAGGAAGTGAAGTGGACATCGAGGACATCGTCATCAAACAGACCGAACCGCTCCGGGTGGCGGAGGCGTCCGACACCGCCGCGGGCTTCGGCCCGGCCCTAGGTCCGGTCTTCGGGCACCTCTATCCGGAGATACTTGCCCACCTCTCCGCTCAAGGAGTCCAGCCCGGCCTGTGCGTCGCCTGGTACGAGGAACCTAACGATGATGGCTCGGTGGTCGTCCACGCTGGGTTCGACATTGGCGAGCAGGATCTCGAGGGCAACGGCCAAGTGCGGGTTACCCAGCTACCGGTGACCGAGGTGGCCTCTGTTGTGCACCGTGGCCCCATGGAGGACGTAGTTCCTGTCTATGAGGCGCTGGTGGGCTGGATCGAGGAGAGCGGCTATCGGCTGACTGGTCGGAGTAGGGAGCTGTACTACGAGACGAATCCGACGAATCTGTCTCTCAACGTGACCGAGCTTCAGATGCCGGTACGGAAGTGACGTCGCAATGGTCCTGAACGGACCGCTATCCGGCTCATAACTGCTGTGTTCGCCGAGACCTGCTGGCGAAGTCAGCTGCCGAACTCCTGGTTGCGCGGGCGAACCTAACGACGGTACGCGCGCCGATCAGGGCACCCTGGAGGTAGCGCCGAAAACCGACCTGGCTCGTCAACAAGATCACGGCCGATCAAGCGGCGTCCGGGTCGAGGTGAGCCCTCTCCGTGATCCTGACGCCGAGGGCGGCGGCGACGTCGCACATCCGGGCCAGGCTGGCCGAGCGATAGTCGCTGGACTCGTAGCGCTGGACCTGCTGCTCGGCGACACCGAGGGCTTCGGCCAGTCGCCGCTGGGACCAGCCTCGGGCGATGCGGGCCTTGACCAACAGGGTGGCCAGCTCGGCCAGTGTGGACGCCTCGAAGTCGGAGACCAGCCCGGAGCGGAGCCGCTCGTAGTCGGCCAGCTCGGCGCGCAGATCATCGGCCTGGGAGACCACCGCCTCGATCTCGGCCTGGACCAGTCGGGAGGGCCGATTGTCCGGGGACTTGGCCTTCAGGTTGGCCAGGGCCTCCTCGAAACGGGCGAGGTGGGCCTTGGTGGCGCGGTACTGCATCTCGTTGGTGATCACTGGTGGTCTCCGATCCTGATCATGACGATGCCTTTGCGGGAGGTGTCCCGCTCGTTCTGGAAGAACTCCACGAAGGACAGCCCGCTGGCTGTCTCGACCACGTTGGGCAGCAGCTCGCCACCGAAGCGGGCCTTCTGGGCGGCACGGTGGTCCGACATGTCCAACAGCACCGGATCCAGGGCGTCCAGGTCCACCCCTTCTGGGTCCCAGCAGCCATCGAAGTCAGCTGGCTCTTCCTTGGCGGTGACGAAGCTCCCGTTCAGCCAGATCCTCTGGCAGCCGGCCCCGGCCAGGGCGGCGATGGCCTCGCCCAGCCCGTCGAGGAGCTGGCGGCGCCGGGGGTTCCAGCCAAAGCGGTCGACCACCTCCTCCCAGTCAGCCTCATGCACGCCCTCGGGCAGCCTTCCCGTATCGGGATCGAGGGCCGGTAGCACAGCACAACATTATAGTTGTGCTCTCAGACAGTCATACCGGCGGGGTGTTGAGACGGGTCAGGATCTGGCGTACCCGCTCCGTGGAGATACCGAGCCGCCGCCCGATCTCGGCAAAGGTGATCCCCTCGTCCCGCATCGCCAGGATCTCCCGATCGCGGGGCGAGACTGGCCGAGGCCAGACCAGGCGCGACAGCGCCTCATCGGCAGCTAGGTCGGCCTCGACCGTGGCCCGTCTCAGCTCGGCAACGCTGTCGACACCGACGTTGGTCACCCCGAGCAACTGGTCGTCGGTCCGGGCGGCAAGCTGACCCACCGTGGTGACACCAGCGCGCCGGAGGGCCAGCAGCGCTCGGGTTCTCAGATTGTGACGACGGTGCTCGGTGTCCGACGTCGGGGGATCAGTCATGGTCATCGAGTCCGAAGAGGCGCACCTATCACCCGGCTCACCGACCATAACGCACCATTCGCGGATACGAGGCGCCGTGCTTGCGGCTCCGCCGCGAACCACGCCTATCGACGGTTACCGGGCGGGTAGGCAGGGCGCCGGGCAAGCGCATAACAACGGACATGGCTACCAAGCCCCGCTTGAAGCCGGACGCTGTCCCAGATCCGGCATCAAGTGGGATGCCCCGGCGAGCTAAGGCCGACGGGATTATGAGCTGCGCGTTCGGGGCGACCCGATGTCGAGCGAAGACCGTCGAGTCGGCGGGCACCAGGTCCACCGTCGGCTCGCTGACGCTGTCCAACCCCGCCCCTAACAGTAGGGCGCTGACAGGCGCACACCCAGCCGAGAGCGGCGCCCGCGATGCGCGGAGGGACTGCTCCCCCCTAGCCTGGAAATGCAAATCACTGACCATTGCAGGGGAGTTACAAACCGATGACTTCCATCTCCGTCAACCTGGGCGCCTCCAGACGGGCGAGGAGGGCGGCGAGCCTGTCGATCCGGAACCGGATCGAGGCGCTGCGGCACTTCGTCGGCGAGGATCCGTTGGTCAGTGCCCTTGGGCTGCTCTGGCTGCTGGACGGCACCCTCCAGTTCCAACCGTTCATGTTCAGCCTTTCCTTCGTGAACGGGATCATGGCACCAACGGCCGCGGGCAATCCCGGCGTGGTGGCTCAACCGATCACGGCCGTGTCCGCCTTCCTCCTACCTGACATCCGATTCTGAAACATCGGCTTCGCCTGGGCATAGGCCCGCAGGGTGTTGGGCCGGGTCCGCGACTGGGCGAACTCGAGGAACTGATCGATCAGGTCGTGGCCGACCTGGTAGCTGCGCTCGCCCTGGGAGTGAGACCACACCACGAGGAATCCCTCCTTCGGGACTCTCTCCGCCGGGAAGATCTTTCCCGGCTGAAGGGTCCAGGGGTGGATCACCCGTATAACTGGCGGTCTGGGATACATCGACTCCGGCGGCGTGCCGGCCTTATGGGGCGCGCTCGGAGCACCCCAGGAAAGCCAGATGGCCGGTAGGAGTCACCGACCGGGAAGACGGCTTCGGAAGGCAGGGCCGACGGCGACGGCCTTAGCGCACTGTCCGTCTGCTGCGACCTGGTCAAAACCGGCGGCGCGCCGCCGGAGCGAAGGTGCTGAGGCGTCTTGACAGGAGGAAATGTACTTATACACTTCCACTAACTGATTAAGGAAAGTGGGATTGGTTGATCGAGTTCCACCTAGACGGTTCGTCCGGCGTAGCCACCTACCTGCAGCTCGTCCAACAGGTCCGCCAAGCCGTTCGGCTCGGACTTTTGCGCGCCGGTGACCAGCTGCCGACCGCCCAGCAGGTGGTGGCCGCCCTCGCCATCAACCCCAACACCGTGCTCAAGGCCTACCGGGATCTCGAGCGGGACGGCCTGGTGCGACCCCGGCCGGGTCTGGGGACCTTTGTACTCGGCACCCTTCCTGGAAGCGACCCGAAGGCCCAGGCCCGCTTCCTTGCCTCGATGACGAAGTGGCTGAGCGAGGCGCGTGCAGCAGGGCTGGACCCCGACGACATCGAGGCCATCTACCGAACGGCGTTCCGGAGCGCCTTCTCGGAGGGCTCAGAAGGAGTGGCATGACCGCACTATTGGAAGCAGAGGGCCTTGGCAAACGGTATGGCCGACGTGTGGCCCTCTCTGGATGTGACGTTTCCATACCGGCGGGCCGGGTGGCGGGCCTGGTGGGTCCGAACGGGGCCGGCAAGTCCACCCTCATACAGCTGGCAGTGGGACTGCTGCAGCCGACTGCAGGTTCTATCGCAGTGTTGGGGCGTCGCCCGGCCGAAGACTCGGCTCAGTTGGCCCGAGTTGGCTTTGTCGCCCAGGAGACCCCGACCTATCCCAATCTGAGCGTCGCCCAGCACCTGACCATGGGAGCATCGCTCAACCCCGGCTGGGACCCCGCTCTGGCTCGGTCACGCGTCGAGCGCCTGGCCCTCGACCCGCGCCAGAAGGCGGGGTCGTTGTCTGGTGGCCAACAGGCCCAGCTAGCCCTGACCTTGGCCGTGAGCAAGAGGCCCGAACTCCTCATCCTGGACGAGCCGGTCGCCAGCCTCGACCCCCTAGCCCGACGGGAGTTCCTCCAGGGACTGATGGAAACCGTGGCTGAGCACAACACGGCCGTGGTCGTCTCCTCCCATCTGATCTCGGACCTGGAAAGGGTCTGTGACTACCTGGTCGTGCTGGCCGGCTCCCGGGTCCAGCTGGCCGGGGAGGTCGCCGAGCTCCTTGGATCCCACTACCTGCTCAGCGGCCCTCGGCGGGACAGCTCCCGCCTGCCGGCGGACCAGATCGTGATCGAGGAGAGCCATACCGACCGTCAGAGCACCATCTTGGTCCGAAGCCCGAGGCCCATCCTTGATCCCGCCTGGACGACAAAGACGTTGAGCCTCGAAGACCTGGTACTGGCGTACATGCGTCGGGGCGGCGCCGGGACACCGGGTCTGTCGCATCGGAGCAATCTGGAGGTGGTGGCGTGATCCGATTCGCATGGCTGCAGTCCCGCACCCAGACGGCGGTGGCAGGCGTTGCGGTGGCGGTAGTGACGCTCATCACGCTCATCACCGGTCCCCACCTCGGGCACCTCTACTCCACCACCTTGGCCTCCTGCCGAGCCCATCCGGACTGTTCCACCACGATCAATCCGTTCTCCAACGACGACTATGCGCTCTTCGGAGCTCTGGGTGTCCTTGTACTGGTCATGCCCGCCATCGCCGGCCTGTTCTGGGGAGCGCCCCTGGTGGCTCGCGAGCTGGAATCTGGCACCTACCGCCTGGCCTGGACCCAAAGCGTCCGGCGCAGTCGGTGGTTGGCCAGCAAGATCGCCGTCCTTGGGTTGGTCAGCGTGGCGGCCGCCGGGCTGTTGAGCCTGGCGGTCAGCTGGTCGGCCCGCTCCATCGACCTGACCAAGGCAGACCGATTTCGCTACTTCGACCAGCGAGACATCGTTCCCTTGAGTTACGCCGCCTTCGCCTTCGCCGTCGGGGTATTGATGGGTCTACTGATCCGTCGAGTCCTGCCCGCCCTGGGGGCCAGCCTGGCCACCTTCGTGGCGGGCCGCTTCGTGGAGGAGGAGTGGCTCCGGTCCCATCTGGCGGCGGCCACCCATTCCACATTCGCCCTCAGTGATGCCTCAGGCCTGGGCTTTACAGTGGATCCCGGCGTCGGTGGGGTCGTCTTTCAGGCCGGCGCACCTCATATCCAGAATTCCTATCTGCTGTCCGCCCAGGAGGTCGACCGATCGGGCCATGTGGCCACCGCCGCCTCTCTGCATCAATTCCTTCTCCGCTATTGCCCTTCCGTCGCGCAGGGCCCTCAGGGCGGGGGGGGAGCGACGCCGGCCGGCGCCAGTCACGCCCCAGCCGATCCTTCCGCCTTCAATGCCTGTATTGGGCGCCTCTCAGCCGTCTACCACGAGAGCGTCTCCTACATCGCACCCGGCAAGTACTGGAGCATGCAGTGGGCCGAGACCGGCATCTTCCTGGTCACCGCCCTGGCTCTTGTTGGATTGGCGCTTTGGGCCATTAGGCGAGTGCCATCCTGACATCGGTATGAACCCAGGACCGCACTAGTCTGCGCCGCACCGTGGGCGACGCGCGTTCGACGATTCCAGCACTAGCCCGAGCCACGTATAACCAGCGCGCGGCGTAACCGGCGCAGGGGGGCACCTGGCCGCTCGGCTGACCGGGGGGCTTCGGGACAGGTCCCGAGCCGGACTCAGTCCTTGCGATGACCTCAGTGCCAGGTCAGGTGCACTGGGCGCCGCGCCGCTTCCATCGGCGCGATCAGTCTTCATTCGGCCGGGCGAGATGCCGGTCGTAGAAGAAGGAGATGATGTTCCCGTTCTGCCGGGCAAAGTCCGGTTGGGCGTCGAATCCGTGGGGTTGACCGGGATACAGGTGCAGCTCGGCCGGCACCTCGACCGCCCGCAGGGCCTCGTACATCAACTCGGTGGCTGCCACCGGAACCAACTCGTCCCCCGTTCCGTGAATGAGGCAGGTCGGCGGGAAGGCGGGAGTGACCCACGAGACCGGCCCGGCCCGCGCCGTCTGTACCGAATCGGGGTTCTCCATGAGCCGCTCGGCCGGACGGGATCCGCGCTGGGGCGCCTCGAGGTGGAAGACCGAAGGCCCGTAAACGGACGAGCAGGCGGCCACCTCGGTTCCAACCCCCGCGTTGCCACCGTCGCCTTCGAGGTCCTCCACGTTTGGTGTGCCGGCGGCCAGGAGGGCCAGATGCCCGCCCGCCGAGTTGCCGTGGATGCCGATCCGCTCCGGGTCGATGCCGAGGTCCCCGCTGTGGGCCCTGGTCCAGCGGATGGCCGCCTTGACGTCGTGCAAGAACCCCGGGAACCACGCTTCGGGAATCAGCCGGTACTCGATGGCCACTCCCACGTAACCGGCCCGACCCAGCCGCCACCCGTAGCGGCGCAACTGGGTCCGGTCCCCGCCCCGCCACGAGCCGCCGTGCACCAACAGGACCGCCGCCCCGGTCTGACGGGCGCCGGCGGGCGGGCGGTAGATGTCGCAACGGAGCTCGCGACCGCCGCCCGAGCCGTAGACGACGCCTTCCTCCAGTGAGACCCGCTCGGCCTCCTCCACCAGGGCCATCAGCCGAGAGGGGCGGCCGGCGCCGGCATGTCGGACCAGAACCGCCGGATCTCACCCCGCCAGTCGTCTTCCAACCTGGTCTCGACGTCGAAGACCATGGTCGGGCGCTGGGCGCCGTCATAGGCAGCCCAGTCGGGCAGGCCGGGACCCTGAGGACGGCCGTTCCGAGCCAGGGCCACGAACGAGCCGGCAAAGTGATCGGCCAGTCTGCGGGCCTCGGGCGCGCCGGCAAAGAAGGCGTCCCTCACGTTGTGGAACGACGCCGAGACGTCGATGCCGTGAACCGCCCCGTAACGGCCCCCGTAGGCCGGCGTGGCCCAATCCCACTGGCTGTAGTAGGCCGGCGCACCTCCGGCCGACGCCTTGCGTTCCGCCTGGGTTATGGCGCTGCGGCGGAAGCCGGCATCGGTGTTCACCTGGGCGAGGAGGAGGAAGGACGACCGCTCGGGGTAGCGGTCCCGGTACAGACGGAAGATCTCCTCCGCTTGGTCCCCGAACCGCTTCTCGAGGTTCTGACGCAGTCCTTCCTCGTCGAGGCCGAAGTTGTTCATAGCCAGCGCGGCATCTTCCAGGGTCGTGCAGATGATCATGGGCACGTCCCGCGACTCGGAGGGCGCCTCCGGATCGAAGGGATGATGGGGCAGGGCGGCGCTACCCACCACCGGCCGGAACCCCATGCCCCCGGCCAGGGACTGCTGGGCCTCGACCAGAGTGGTCCAGGGCAGCTCCTGGAGCTCCTTCCACTGGCCGGCCTGCAGGCCCACTCGTTCCAAGAACTTGCCGGCCAGCTTCGTGGCCTCCTCGGCCTCGCCTAGTCGGAGGGAGGATCCGCTCTGCACCGCGGCCGAATGAAACAGGCCGGTGGCGCCGGGCATCGCCAGGACGGTCGAGGTCTTGGCTCCGCCCCCCGACTGCCCGAAGATCATCACGCGAGAGGGGTCACCTCCGAAGGCGGCGATGTTCTCTTTCACCCACTCCAAGGATGCGACCAGGTCCAGCGCTCCGACCGTGCCCGCTTCGGAGAACTCTTCGGGAGCACCGAGCCCGGCCAGGAAGGTGTAGCCGAAGCTGGCCAGCCGGTGGGTGACACTGACCACCACGACGTCCCCGAACATGGCCAGCTCGGCACCGTCGTAGCCCGGTCCGTTCCCCGATCCGGTGCCGAACCCGCCGCCGTGGAAGCTGACCAGCACCGGCCGCCGCCCATCGTCGATGCCCGGGGTCCACAGGTTGAGGTGCAGGACATCCTCCCCGTAGCCACCTGGCTGGATGTCCCACTGGATCAGCCGGCCGTACTGGCCTCGGGGATCAGGTGGCATCTGCGGACAGACCTGACCGTAGGCGAAAGCGTCCCGAACACCGGCCCAGGGCTCGGCCGGCTGCGGGGGCCGGAAGCGGTTAGGCCCTCCCGTCGGGGCTCCGTAGGGGATCCCCTTGAACTGCTTCACCGGGCCGGCGGTGATCCCCCGGACCCGGCCCAGGCTTGTCTCAACCACCGGGAAGGCCGAGGCTGTTCCCGTCTCGCGATCGTTCACCTGCGTCATCTTGTGCCCCCCTACTAGTCCGACCGGAGTGTAGGCAGTGGCCGGCAGGGCCCGCCCGGAGCCGAACTGGGGCGCGGGTGCCATTGGGGGGACCCGAGGTTCGGGGACAGGTGGTCGTCCTCGATCCGGTCGCCGCCTCAAGGGCCAGCTCTGCAGTGCCATTCGGGCGGGGTTACTAGTCCGGACAGAGTTCTGGAAGGTCAGCCGTACCTTCGCGGCATACCTTGACCCTCCGGATGAGCCCATCCCGGACTGTAAAGAACACAGAGATGCGGAACGGCATGACCTGAGCTCCGGAGGTGATCTCTTCCACACACTCCGCCGCTGCAATGTCGCCCTCAACGAGCAGGGTCTCAACCCGTAGAGACGGGTTCAGGGCCCAGAGACCGTCGTCGAACAAGTCGGCCAAGCTCGCGAGACCTCGGTAGACATCTACTCCGGTGGCCCATTCGACCGCCTCGTGAAGGCCAGCCAGGATTCGGCCGCGGTCGTGTGCATTGAACGCCTCGATGTGCTCAAGCACCGTGGAACGCGTGGTGTCATCAGCAGCGACCATGGTGGCCACGATCGTAAGTCCGAATGTGGCCGCGGTCTGGTCATTACGCCCAAGTGTCTCGGGCCGGCGTAAGTGGGGCAGTCGCGCTGACCCGCAGTTGCGGGCTTCGGGGCGGACGTTATGTACTGGCCGGCAGTCGGACTATTGAGCTGCCGTTCGGTGCGGATTCGCGAGGGCACGGACGACCTCCCCTGGCGGGCTCGGGTCGGCGGCACTCAAGCAAACCCCTATCGTCCCCGCGGACCCCCTGAACCCAAGGGGAGGGCGTCACCTCGTGATGCTCGGGATTATTGGCTACGTGCCTCTGGCGCCCCCGGGGAGCCGTAGCGATGGTCGAGACTTCTAGACACGTCGTGACACAAAGGCGTACGTGAGGAAGATGCGTCCAGATCACCCTCCGCTCGGTCGGGGCGACGCCCTTGCTGATCCCTCAGCCGTCGCTGACGGCTAGGGGCAGGGTTCCGGCCAGTGCTGGCACGCTGCGAACGACCACCACCGGGCAGTGAGCGTGGTGAACGCAGTAGCTGCTGACTGATCCCATCATCAGCTGGCCGACACCGCCCAGTCCCCTTGGCCCCACTACGAGGAGGTCGGCTCCCTCGCTAGCGGCAACCAGTGCTTCTCTGGCCGGCGGCTCGGTGAGAGTCCCCCCCGCATGCACCGTCGGAGCCAGCTCAGCGGCGCGGGCCATGGCTTCCTCGAGCACAGCCCGGTCCTTGCAAAATGGCTCCGGCGTCTTGTCCTCGATGACTGTCCGGAACATGTAGGAGTGCACGATATCGAGGTCGGCGCCCCGGACCTCTGCTTCTCTTGCTGCCCACGCCAACGCTCGACGGCTGTCGTCGGATCCATCCACCCCGACAACGATGCGAGAGTGTTCCTTGAATTCCTCGGGTGATCTCGGAAGTGATGGCATCCCCGACTCCTCGTTCTGAACTACGTCCAGTAAACGCCCGTCGAACCCGGGACGACAGAGTCGAAGGTCCCACGCGGCGACCAAGCCATCCGTTGCCAGCCACGGCACTATGCCGCCTTGGGGGGGACGCCAGACGAGTCCTGGTCGGACAGCGACAGGTACTCCTCGTCCTCCTGGGTCATGTGCAGATCGAGCAGGGCGTACAGGCCGTAGAGGCAGGCGCGGAGCTCGATGAGGTCATCGTCGGAGGGATCGGACGGGTCGAGCTCGTCGATGAGGCGACCCAGCCTGCGGATCTGGTGGCTTATCTCCACGTGGGCCCGGGTCATCGGCCCGAGCGGGTCGCTGCCCCCCAGGAAGCGCGCCAGGGCCGGGTATAGCTCAGCGTCCTCGGCCGCCTGATGGGGCTCGATCGCCTCCCGCAGGAAGGTGTGAACCGCCGCCACGGCTGCTACCGCATCCGGGGCATCGCCGGAACCGAGCCCGTCGGCGGCGGCCCGGATGGAGGCGATACGCGGGCGCAGCCGGGCGTGATCGGCTGCGAAGCGCCCGGTCAGGGTGTTCTGCACCGCGGACAGACGCGGCCGACCCCCACCGGTCCCGAGGGCGCGCAGGGCGTTGACGATCACCGACACGTCGATGGCCTCCTGGAGGAGCGCCCCCCAGGTCGGGGTCAGCAGGCCGACCCCCGCCACCCCCATGGCGCCGAGAGAGAGCGTCATCCCCGCCAGCACACTCTGGCGAGCGATCCGGCGGGACCGCCGGGCGATCACCACGGCGTCGCCCAGGCGGTCCAGTCGGTTGACGTTGAGCACGACGTCGGCGGCCTCGGACGACGCCGTGGCTCCGCCGGCCCCTATGGCCACCCCGACGTCGGCCATGGCCAACGCTGGGGCGTCGTTGATCCCGTCGCCGACCATGATGGTCGGCCCGCCGGCGCGCTCGAGGCGTACGGCTTCCACCTTCTCGGTCGGGCTGCGCTCGGCCAGGACCTGGTCGACCCCGATGATGGCGCCGACAGCTTCGGCGATGTCGGCGCGGTCCCCGGTCACCATGACGATGCGCGCCATCCCGTCCCGGCGCAGCCTCCGGATGGTGCGGGCGGCGTCGGGGCGGATGGCATCGGTCAGCAGCAGCGCGCCCACCGGGGCGCCGTCCACCGCCACGAACACCGTCGAGGACCCGTCGAGCTCGGCCCGTCGGCGCACTGACCGCAGCCAGGGATCGGACCGGGTGGCTCCCACCCACGCCGCCTTCCCGACCGTCACGCCCCGGCCGCCGACCATTCCCCGCACTCCCTGGCCCGCCACCTCCTCGGCGTCGGTCGGCATGGACAGCGCGATGCCCCGCGATCGGGCTGCCCTCACTATCGAAGACGCCATGACGTGGGGGGACACTTGGTCCAGCGAGGCCGCCAGCCGGAGGATCTCCTCCGGTTGCATGGCGTGGGCAGAGACGACCTCCTCGACCGTGGGGGTACCCGCGGTCAGCGTCCCCGTCTTGTCGAACAGCAGCACCCGCCCCCGCGCCAGCTGCTCGAGGGCCGCGCCCCCCTTGACGAGGACGCCCCGTCGGGCGGCCCGGGAGATTCCGGCGACGATGGCTACCGGTGCGGCCAGGATCAGTGGGCACGGGGTGGCCACGACGAGCACGGCTACGGCGCGCACGAAGCTGCCCGAAGCCAGCCATGCCGCTCCCGATGCTGACAGGCTGAGCAGCAGGAACCATCCGGCCCACCGGTCAGCCAGCCGCACGAAGGGCGAGCTGACGGCCGCCGCTTCGCGGACTAGCCGCATCACCCCGGCGTAGGTGCTGTCTGCCGCCAAGGTGGTGACGCGCAGGTCGAAGGGGCCGCCGCCATTGACGACACCACTGCGGACGGTCTCGCCCATCCCGCGCTCGACCGGAACCGCTTCCCCCGTCAGGGCCGACTCGTCGAGGACCGCAGGTCCGGCCTCGAGCCGTCCGTCGAGTGGGACGACCTCGCCGGGCCCGACCATCACCACCTCGCCGACGGCCACTTCCTCGAGCGCGACGGTGACGAGCCCATCGGCGCCGTATCGGTGGACCGTGCGTGGCGCCCGCTGGACGAGGGCGTGCAGCTCGGCCTCGGCCCGCCGGCTGGCGCGGCTCTCCAGGCTCCGGCCGGTGGCCAGCATCACGGTGATGATCCCGCCCGCCAAATACTCCCCGGCCACCAGCGTCCCGATGAGGGCCAACAGGGCTAACAGGTCGACGCCGAGCCGACGCTGTCGCGCCGCGTCCCACATCCACCAAGTGGCCGGGCCAATCCCCAACCCGGTAGTGGCGGCCCAGAACAGGTGACCGGAGGCCGATTCACCCACCAGATGGAGGAGGGCCCCGGCCACGAGCCCCGCCAGAGCGGCGCCCAGCAGCAGCTCCTCCCGGGCGCGTCCGAGGACCTTCCCGGCGGTCACAGCGCGGGGTCCTCGGTGCCGAGGGCTCGGGTCCCGAACAGGCGCCACGCCAGCTCGATCAGACCCGCCCCGGCGAAGGTGATCCCCAGCGTCCAGGCCAGCAGCGAGCCGGTCGGAGGGGTCAGCGCCAGCAGGTGCGCGGCCCACGGCCAGGCGAAGACGACGGCGCAGCCGCCCGCCATGGCCGCTACCAAGGACAGGCGCAGGGGACTCAGCGGCCGAGCCAGCACAATCAGGACCCACAGACTGACCCCGGTCAGGACGAGGGTCGCCACGGTCCTCGTCCCCCCGGGCGATACGCCGGCGTGGTGCCGGGCCACCAGGTAAGACGCCAGGGTCGCGGCAGCGGCTACGACGCCCCCGGGCACAGTGACGGAAGCCACCCGGCGCAGGAAGCCCGGCCGGGCCCGGCGGGCGTTGGGCGCCAGGGCCAGGAAGAACGCCGGGGTGCCGATGGCCAATGTGCTGACCAGCGTCAAATTGCGGGGGAAGAAGGGATACGGAAGCCGGGCCGAGGCCACGGTTACCGCCAGGAGAAGGGCGTAGACCGTCTTGGTGACGAACAGGCTGGCGACCCGTTCGATGTTGGCGATGACCCGGCGCCCTTCCGCCACCACCGCCGGCAGTGCCGCGAAGTCATCGTCGAGGAGCACCACCGAGGCCACCCCCCGTGTGGCGTCGGTGCCCGAGCCCATCGCTACCCCGAGGTCGGCCTGCTTGAGGGCCAGGACGTCGTTCACCCCGTCCCCCGTCATCGCCACCACGTGTCCGGCGGACTGGAGTGCCTCGACGACTGAGCGCTTCTGCCCCGGCGTGATGCGCCCGATCACGGCCAGGCCCTCCACGGCGCGGGCCAGGGCTTCCCGATCCGTCGGGAGCTCCCGAGCATCCGCGCCCGATCCCGGAGATGCTCCCGGGACGCCAACGGCCTCGGCGATGGAGGACACCGTGGCTGGGTGATCCCCGGATATGACCTTGACCGCCACCCCCTGACGGCCGAAGAAGGCGACGGTGTCCCGGGCTGCGGGCCTGATGCCCTCTCTCAACAGGACCAGGGCAACGGGCGTGACCTCGCTCACCCCGGTGACGGCGTCGGCCCTCTCGGCCCGGGCCAGGAGAAGGACACGCCGCCCGGTGGCCGCGATCACCTCGGCTCGGGCCGCGGCCGCACTCGCGCCAACCAGTAGGACCTCGGGGGCGCCGAGCACCCAGGTGCCCTTTCCCGAAAAGGTGGCCGAGGACCACTTGCGGGCCGAGGAGAACGGGACTGCCGCCGTTACGGCCCATCCGCCTGGATCCGGATATTGGGCGACCACGGCGCGCAGGCTGGCATTTGGGTTCGGATCGGCGCCGGCCAGGGCGCCGAGCGCTCCGTCCCAGTCGACCGCCCCGGCGAGCGGCTCGACCTCCTCCACCTCGATCCGCCCGTCGGTCAGGGTCCCGGTCTTGTCGACGCAGATGACGTCGACCCGGGCCAGCCCCTCCACCGCCCCGAGCTCGGAGACCAGGACCCTCCGGCCGGCCAGGCGGACCACGGCCACGGCCATGGCCAGGCTGGTTAGAAGGACCAGGCCCTCGGGGACCATGGCCCCTACTCCGGCCACCGAGCCCCGCGCCGCGTCGGCCCACGACTCGGTCCGGAGCTGGCTCCAGACCAGGAGCCCGGCCGCAGGTGGGATGACCCAGGTCACCATCCGGAGGATCCGGTTGGTCCCGTCCCGCAGCTCAGAGCGCACGAGGCCGAACCGACGGGCCTCGGCCGCCAGCGAGGCGGCATAGGCGCCAGCCCCGACGCGCCGCGCCAGATAGCGCGCCGCTCCAGCCGCTGCGAAGCTCCCCGAAAGCAGCTCGTCCCCGGGCTGCTTGGCGATGGGAACGGATTCGCCGGTGAGGAGCGACTCATCGATCTCCACCGCTCCCGATAGGACATGGCCGTCGACGATGACCTGGTCCCCCGGCGTCAGCTCGAGCACGTCACCCTCGACCACCCCGCTGACGGGTATGCGAAGGACGGCACCGTCGCGCACTACCCGGGCCTGGGGGGCGCGCACCAGAGCCAAGCGGTCGAGCGCCCGCCTGGCCCGCAGCTCCTGGGCCACGCCGATCCCAGTGTTGAGGACCAGCACGAAGCCGAACAGTGCGTCCTGGAGTGGTCCCACGATCAGGATCACCACCAGCAGCCCGCCCAGCAGGGCGTTGAACCGGGTGAAGACGTTGGTCCGCAGGATCTCCCTCAGCGGGCGGCTGGTGGGCAGGGCGGTGTCGTTGCCCCGGCCCTCGGCGCGACGGCGCTCCGCCTCGGCCGCCGTGAGGCCCGAGGTGGTCTCCACGGCGGCCGACACCGGTGAAGCGACCGGCCTCGGCTCGGTGGTGGTCAGATCCCGCACGCCGCCACGGATCAGGCCGCGAAGCGGCGGTGGCTCATGGCTCGGTGGATGCGGTGCATTCCTCGAACCGGCTCTTCGAACATGAGCGGGCACGCGCCGTCGACGACGGAAACACCGGCGTCGCGACATTGCTGCACAGCCTCCGCCGAGACTGAACCCTGGCCGAGACCGCGATGCAGCCAGACCCGGGGGATACCCCGCTCGATGGCCTGGCGGACGACGTCGGCCTCCGCTTCACGCGGGACCATGACGACGACGCCATCCACCGGACCGGGCACATCGCTCAACTGCCGGTATGCAATGTCTCCCTCGATCGTGGTCGCCTCTTCCGATCGGTTGACCGGGTAGAGGGCCCTCCCGTCGCCGCGCAGGCGGCGGTAGACGGTGTTGGCGAACTGCTTGGGCTCCCGGGAGACCCCGACGAAGGCGATGTGCCTCTGGGCCAGGAAGTCGTCGATTGCTTGGTGGTTGGGCATGGTCTCTCCTCTTGGGTGGATGGGAAGAATCGGTGCCAGCCGGCGCCGAGTACGGCTCCGAGCGCCCCCAAGGCCATTAGGCCGATGCGCAGGAGCACGGCCAGGGCGCCCAGGAGGAAGTCACCGATATCGAACACGGGTTGGGTCTCCCGCATCTCGGCTGAGCCTGGGGCCGCGCAGCTCGCGAGTTAGGAACCACCCCAGGAAGGTAACCATCGGGATGCTCCAGACCCAGAAGCCCCAGCCGAATAGCATCAGGGCCAGATTGAAGGCGATGGCGACGGCGATCCCCACCCGGCGGTACTGGCGAGACGACAGGATCAGAACGCCGACCATGACCTCGAAGCCAGCCAAAGTCGGGATGAGGTAGTAGACGTTCGGAACGAGCACCGAGCGCCAGGAGTGGGCGATGAAGGGCCAGTAGCTGCCGTCAGCGAAAGAGTCGTAGGCCCGGGAGTTGGTGCTCACCAGGATCAGGTGGACGGCCGCTCCGCCCAGGAACATCCCCCCCACAGCCCGCGCCCACCAGCGATTTGGATCCCGCGCTCCCGTCCGAGGCGCAATCCCGGCCGGCCCGGGTGACATCTCGCTTCGCAGAGGGTTCTGGAGCATCTGGCCGGTCGTCATGATCCGCTCTCCCATGTCTGCTGGCGCTTCTTGTCACCCACGGTTCTCATTCAGGTCCTCCCGAGTGAGCGGCGGTAGAGCCGGAGGTCATCTCTCTTCCTCTGTTCCGGAAGGGCAAGAAGATGGCCCGAGCGGCCACCACGGTGACGGTGGCAGGTCTCAGCCGTCAGGTCTCGCCCTCGGCCCGAGCCCGAAAGCGACTTTCGGCCCTGGCGGGGCGGGCAGACGGCAGCGATCATTCCCCGATGGAGTGGATGTCGAGACCAGCGACCGTCCTTCTGCGGGCTGCAGCGGCAGCGGCGACAGCGATAGTCCTGGTCAGTTGCGGCACGAGCGCCCGACCTCGTGCGTCCGGCCCGACCACGACGAGCGCGGCCATGACAACATCACGGTCGGCGCCGGCTCGGACGACTACGGCGAGCGGCGGACCGGGCAGCAGCGTCCCGGCCCCCACGGTGTCACTGCGGCTCTACTTCATGCGCACTGGCAAGCTGGCCGTCGCGGCCCGGTCGGTGCCCGCAAGCCCGGCTGTGGCGACGGCGGCCGTCAGTTCGCTGCTTGCCGGGCCCACCCCGGCGGAAGCCCTCGCCGGGCTATCGACCGCCATTCCGGCCGACACGGTCCTCCGGGGTGTCTCGATCGCCAACGGGGCCGCCACCGTCGATCTGAGCTCTGCCTTCTCCTCGGGGGGAGGTTCGCTGTCGATGCTGGCCAGGCTGGCGCAGGTCACCTACACCCTCACCCAGTTTCCCACCGTCTCTGGAGTCGTGTTCCGCGTTGAAGGCGCTCCGGCCACGGTGTTCGGGGGCGAGGGCATCGTCCTGGACCATCCCTCCACCCGGTCGAGCTTCGAGGCGGTGACGCCGGCCATCCTGGTGGAGGGTCCCACACCGGGGATTCGAGTGACGAGTCCTCTCCGGGTCTGGGGCACGGCCAACGTCTTCGAGGCCGCGTTCCGGGTGGAGCTGACCGACCGCGCCGGTCGAGTCATCGGCGACTGGCCGGTGCAGGCCACGTCGGGCAGCGGCACGCGGGGCACCTTCGACTTTTCGATCCCGTTGTCCGGGACAATGGGCGCCGTGACAGTCAGCGTCTTCGATCTCTCGGCCAAGGACGGCTCCCGCCAGGACGTGGTGGCGATTCCGGTACAACTCGGCTAGGAGGTCCTTCGGCCCTATCGACGGCGTCGTCCCGGGCAGATGCTGGTCCAAGTCAGTTGACTGGAGGACCAGACCATAAAGATTCCCACGGCTTATGGCAGTACCCACGGGTCGACGCGAGGGGTCGCGAGCCGATCTCCTCGCGCCTATCGGAGCACGGGTTGGAGGCCGATTGCCTGTCCGTGGACGAGGTCAGGCGCCTGGCTGTCTACGACTGCGTCGTGGCGGGCAGTGCCATACACGACCAGGCCTGGCTGCCCGAAGGTCGTCGATTCGCTGTGGACAACGCCACCCTGTCGACCAAGCCGGTCTGGCTCTTCAGTGCCGGCATGCCCGGGGCACTAGGTCGTCCCCTGCGTAGATGGGAAGGTCGAAGGCCCGAGGGTGGTCTCGAGCCTACGCAAGCAGGGCCCTTCGGCCCTAGCTCGAAGCTGGTCGGGGTCGCAACCATGGGGTGCGAGACACCTGTTCCGTTTCAATAGAGGAGGCTGATATTTCAGTCGCGCATCCCTACCCAGCCCAGGTCGAGTTCCACGGGGACCGGCACATCACTCGTTGGCATCCCCTGGTCCAGTGGCTGCTCGCCATACCACAGCTGATGATCGCCAGCTCACTGCGCAGCCTCAGACAGGTACTTCTCCTGATCAGCCTGTTCACAGTTCTGTTTACTGAGCGGATCCCGAGGCCGGTCTTCGACACGATCGCCATGTCGTACCGCTATGAGTGGCGAGCGATGAGCTACGCCATGTTCCTGCACGAGGACTACCCGCCGTTTGACTTCCAACCCACCGCCGAGGATGACGGCGTCGAGGCCCATACCACTTTGAGCATCGCCTACCCGGAGCGGCTCAATCGGTGGAAGCCGCTATACAAATGGTTCCTGGCCATCCCGCACTACTTCGTCCTGGCCGTGCTGTTCGTCGGGGCAGCTTTCGGCTTCCTGGGAGGGTTCGTGGCCGTGCTCGTCACCGGCGAGTATCCCGAAGAGCTTCGCAGCTTTCTCGTCGGCGTCTACCGCTATGCGATCCGGGTCGAGGCCTACGTTGGGCTGCTGACCGATTCCTATCCGCCGTTCCGCCTCGGCGCCTGAGGGCAATGAGACCCCGCCATGTCGCCATGGCTGCCGCCGCCCTCGTCTGGCCCGCTGCCTACATGACCCTGGGAAGGAGGCGATGTCTGAGCTGGGGCGCAAATGCCGACGAGGTGAGCCGAATGATGCCGGGCGACGAGCTGTTGACCGATCCGGAAGCACTCTCGACACGCGCTATTACTATCGATGCGTCACCAGCTGCGATCTGGCCATGGCTCGTTCAGATGGGACCCGGTCGGGGGGGTGCCTACACCTACGACTGGATTGAGAACCTCCTCGGTCTAGACATGCATAGCGCCGATGAGATCCTCCCCCAGTTCCAGGACCTCAAGGTCGGTGACGTCTGGCGACTCGGAGCATTGACGAAGAGGGCACCCGGTCGACGCGGACGAGGGATCCTCAGGCACCGAGAGCCCGGCGCACGGCGGCGAGGCGAGCCGGCACCACGCTCCACCAGGTCCACTTGCCGCGCCTCCCCGGTGATCAGTCCGGCCTCGGCCAGGATGCGGGTGTGGTGCGAGACGGTGGGCTGACTCCGGTCCAATGGTCCCTCGAGGTCGCATGAGCAGACCTCCCCGTGAGCGCCCACCAACGACAGCAGTCGGAGACGAACGGGATCCGCCATGGCCGAGAGGACCCGGGCGAACTCGGTGGCGTCGGCCTCGGACAGAGGAGCTTCGGTGACCGAGGCGCAGCAAAAGGCGTCATCTCGCGCCTTCGCTCTGGTGCCCACCCGCCCTGCCATCACCGGTCCTCTCATTGACAGATCTCAATCTTACCGCTGGCAGGGACGGGGCCAGTGGCGCCGGATG
>Ga0307373_10004386_pt1 | contig 23788 bp, 14 predicted proteins | sample OX2MG_FD_202534 | JGI IMG/M metagenome (GOLD analysis project Ga0307373, IMG submission 202534) | Soil microbial communities from Risofladan, Vaasa, Finland - OX-2 | ecosystem: Environmental > Terrestrial > Soil > Coastal area > Acid sulfate soil | place: Finland: Risofladan, Vaasa | collected... | reverse complement strand
ACCAAAGGACAGTGAAGCCGCGCAGCGCCGGCTTGGGGCCGCGGGGCCCCCAAGTCGGCGCGAGCACAAGCGGGACGCGCGCCGCAGGCGCGCTGGGGCCCGCGCCAACCAAAGGACAGTGAAGCCGCGCAGCGCCGGCTTGGGGCCGCGGGGCCCCCAAGTCGGCGCGAGCACAAGCGGGACGCGCGCCGCAGGCGCGCTGGGGCCCGCGCCAACCAAAGGACAGTGAAGCCGGCGTGAGCACAAGCGGGACGCGCGCCGCACCGGCCCCGCGCCGCTTCGCGGGGGTCGCGCCGCTTTGCCTGCTGGCAAAACCGGCGCGAAAGGCTGCGAAATTCCGCAGGGCGGCCCGCCCCCGGGATGCGAATTCGGCGCGGCCCCAGCGAGGCGCAGCGCCGACTTGGGGCCATGGGGCCCCCGAGTCGGCGCGAGCACAAGCGGGACGCGCGCCGCAGGCGCGCTGGGGCCCGCGCCCACCAACCAAACGCCGCGCCAGCCCCCCGCGCCAGGCGACGACCATCGCGGCCTGGCAATCACCAACTAGCAACTAGCAACCAGCAACTAGCAACTGCCAGCCGGCAGCTACCGGCTGGCCAGCCCCTTCCCCCCCAGCCGCTCCCGCGCCCCCTCGATGATCACGTACAGCACCGGGATGAAAACCAGGTTCAGGAACGTGCTCAGCAGCATCCCGCCAAACACCGTGGTCCCCACCGAGTGCCGTCCCCCCGCCCCCGCCCCGGTCGCCAGCACCAGCGGCACCACCCCCAGGATGAAGGCGAACGACGTCATCAGGATCGGCCGCAGCCGTATCCGCGCCGCCTCCAGCGCCGCCTCCTCCAGCCCCATCCCGCGCTCGCGCAACTGCTCGGCGAACTCCACAATCAAAATCGCGTTCTTCGCCGCCAGCCCGATCAGCATCACCAGCCCGATCTGGCAATAGACGTCGTTCTGCAGCCCCCGCAGCGCCTGCGCCCCCAGCCCCCCCAGCACCGCCACCGGCACCCCCAGCATCACGATGAACGGCAGCACCCAGCTCTCGTACTGCGCCGCCAGCGTCAGGTACACCACCAGCAGCCCCAGCCCGAAGAACATCGCCGCCTTGCCCCCCGACTCGATCTCCTGCAGCGAGATCCCGGTCCAGCGGTAGGTCATCCCCGCCGGCAGCGTCTGCCCCGCCACCTGCTCCATCGCCGCGATCGCCTGCCCGGTCGAGTACCCCGGCCGCGCCGATCCGTCAATCTCCGCCGAGCGGAACACGTCGTAGTGCGGGATCACCTGCGGCGTCGCCGTCGTCCGCACCGTCACCAGGTTGGCCAGCGGCACCATCGCCCCCGCCCCCGAGCGCACGTAGTACTGCCCAATGTCGCGCGCGTTGTTGCGGAACTGCTCGTCCGCCTGCGCGTACACCCGGTACAGCCGGTTGTTGTACTCGAAGTTGTTCACATACACCGAGCCCAGAAACACCTGCAGCGCGTCGGTGATCTGGCTCAGCGGAATCCCCAGGCTCTTGGCCTTGTCCCGGTCCACCGCCACCACCAGCTGCGGATCGTTGGCGGTGAAGCTGCTGAACAGCCCGGTCAGCTCCGGCCGCCGGTTGCCCGCCGCGATCAGCTTCTGCGTCGCCGCGTACAGCTCCTGCGGGGTGTGGTTGCCCTGGTCCAGCACCTCGAACTGGAACCCGCCAAACTGGCTCAGCCCCTGGATCGGCGGCGGCGCGAACGGCGTCACCAGCGCCCCCGCGATCCCGAACAGCCGCCCCCGCAGCCGGTTGATCACCGCCGCCGTCGTGTGCTCCGCCCCCACCCGCTGGGCAAAGTCCTTCAGCCGCACGAACAGCATCCCCTGGTTGGGCGCGTTTCCGGCTAAGCTGAACCCGCTCACCCCGAACATCCCATCCACCTCCGGCACCGTCGCCAGCACCTTCTCCGCCTGCTGCGTGATCCCCTGGGTGTAGGCCAGCGACGCCCCCGGCGGCGCCTGCACCAGCACAAAAAAGTTCCCCTGGTCCTCCTCCGGCAAAAACGAGCTCGGCACCTTCTGGTACACCCAATAGGTCAGCCCCAGCGACCCCACAAACGCCAGCAGCACCGCCCACCGCCACCGGATCAGCCCCCCCAGCGCCCGCCGGTAGGCGTGCGTGAACCCGGTGATCGCCCCGTTCACCACCTTCCACACCCCCCGCTTGCCCGGATGCGCCCGCCCCAGCAGCAGCGCCGACAGCGCCGGCGACAGCGTCAGCGAGTTGAACGCCGAGATCGCCACCGAAAACGCGATCGTCAGCCCGAACTGCTGGAACAGCACCCCGGTCGTGCCCGGAAACAGCGACACCGGCACGAACACCGCGATCAGCACCAGCGCCGTCGCCACCACCACCCCCGCCACCTCCGTCATCGCCACCGACGTCGCCCGGTGCGGCTCCGTCACCCCCTCCGACAAGTGCCGCTCCACGTTCTCGATCACCACAATCGCGTCGTCCACCACCAGCCCCGTCGCCAGCGTGATCCCGAACAGCGTCAGCATGTTGATCGAAAACCCCATCAGGTGCACGAACGCGAACGCCCCCACCAGCGACACCGGAATCGTCACCGCCGGGATGATCGTCGTCCGCCAGTCCTGCAGGAACACGAACATCACCAGGATCACCAGCCCGATCGCCTCCGCCAGCGTCACCAGCACGTCCCGGATGCCCTCGCTCACCGCCGTCGTGGTGTCGAACGCGATCGCATACTGCAGGCCCGGCGGAAAGCTCTGCGCCAGCTTCGCCAGCTCCGCCTTCGCCGCCTGGTCCACCGCCAGCGCGTTCGCCGCCGGCAACTGGCTCACCGCGATCCCCACCGCCTGCGCCCCGTTGTATTCAATGCTGCTGCTGTAGTCCTGCGACCCCAGCTCCACCCGCCCCACCTCGCCCAGCTTCACCAGCGTCCCGTTGGCCTCGGTCTTCAGCACCACGTTGTCGAACTGCTGCGGCGTCGTCAGCAGCCCCATCGCCCGCACGCTGATCTCGTAGGCCTGCCCCGCCGGCGCCGGCGGAGCCCCCACCGCCCCCGCCCCCACCTCCACGTTCTGCTCCTCCAAAGCCTGCAGCACGTCGGTCGCCGTCAGCCCCCGCCCCGCCATCTTCGCCGGGTCCAGCCAGATCCGCATCGCATACGTCCGCTGCCCGAAGATGTTGACGCTCGCCACCCCCGGCACCCGCTTGATCGCGTCCACCACGTTCAAGTCCACGTAGTTGCTGATGAAGAGGTTGCTGTACTTCTGCCCCGGCGACAGGAACCCGGCCACGAACACGAACCCGCCCCCGAACCCCTTCGAGATCTGCACCCCGGTCTGCACCACCTGCTGCGGCAGCAGCCCCAGCACGCTGTTCACCCGGTTCTGGATGTCCACCTGCGCCAAGTCAATGTTGCGGGTGATGTCGAACGTCACCGTGATCGTGCTCAGCCCGCTGTTGGTCGAGCTCGAGGAGAGGTACTTCATCCCCTCCACCCCGTTGATCGCCCGCTCCAGCGGCGTCGTCACCGCCGCCTCCACCACCTCGGCGTTGGCCCCGTTGTAGGCCGCCGTCACCGTCACCGTCGGCGGCGCCAGCGTCGGGTACTCCGACACCGGCAGGTTCGGAATCGCCACCGCCCCCGCCAAGATAATGATCAGCGCGCACACCGTCGCGAAGATCGGCCGCCGGATGAAAAATTCCACCATCCTACCGGCCCCGCCCCGCCGGGCCCGCCGCCATCGGCGCCACCGGCATCCCCTCCGCCAGGATCTGCGTGCTGGTTACGATCACCCGCTCCCCCGCCTTCAGCCCCGCCGTCACCTCCACGTTGTTGCCCTCGATCGCCCCCAGCGTCACCTCCGCCTGCCGCACCACATACCCGTCCCCCTGCGGCTGCGCCAAGTCCAGGAACGTCCCCCCCCCCAGCCGCACCACCGCCAGCACCGGCACCAGCACCGCCTGCTGCTCCCCCCAGGTGATGCGCGCCTGCACGTACTGCTGCGTCCGCACCCCCGCCGCCTCCGGCAGCCGCGCCTTGGCCAGCACCGACTGCGTGGCGTAGTCCACCTGCGGCGACACAAAATAGATCCGCGTCCGCGCCAGCTCCGCCCCCTCCCCGCTCAGCACCTCCACCGCCAGCCCCGTCCGCAGCTTCCCCTCCTGCTCGATCGGCACCTGCACATACACCTCCAGCCCCGAGGGCGAGTCCAGCGTGGTCAGCGCCGTTCCGGTCGTCACCTGGTCGCCCACCTTCACCGGAATATCCCCCACCACCCCCGCCCGCGGCGCCGTCACCCGGTAGTAGCCCAGCGTCGTCCGCGCCTGCCGGATCTGGGCGTCGAGCGAGTCCGCCTGCGCCTTGGCGCTGTTATATGTGGATTGCGCCTGCTGATAGTCCTGCTGCGTCCCGATCTTTTCCTGGTACAGCTTCTGCATCCGCCCCAGTTGCGTCGCATCGAAGCTCAGCGTCGCCGCCAGCGCCGCCCGCTGGTTCTCCAGGTTCTCCACCACCGCCTGCTGCAGCGTCGGGTCAATCTGCATCAGCGCCGCCCCCTGCGCCACCCGCTCCCCCGACCGCACCGCGATCCCGCGCAGGATGCCCCCCACCAGCGGGCTAATCACCATCGAGTCGCGTGACTGGATCGAGGCCACATAGGTCGAGGTCTCCGCCACCGCCACCGGCCGCGCCACCTCCACCCCCACCGGCATGGCCGCCATGCCCCCCCGCCCGCCGCGCCCGCCCCCATTTGCCGCTGGTCCGGTGGTCGGACCACCGCAGCCCGCCAGCCCCGCCATCAAGAGAATCAATCCGCAGCTTGCCTTGACCATACCTTCCACCACACACTCAAGCTCACAGAATATCAGACCTCCGGCGAGCCTTCTGGTGGCAAGCCTTCTGGGTACTGCCTTCCCCACCCCCACCCCAAGAGCCTTCCCCACCCCCCGCGGCGCGCGGACGCGAGCGTTTGCGTTAACTAGCAACTAGCAACCAGCAACTAGCAACTTTTCCCCGCTGCAAGCTGCAAGCTGCAAGCTGCCAGCCCTCTGCAAGTTGGTATACACTTCCGGTATCACCATGCCCACCCGCGTCAAAAAACCCACGCGCAGCGCCGACTTGGGGCCCCGGGGCCCCCGAGTCGGCGCGAGCATGCCGCCCCGCGCTGTTACAGCGGGGCGGCTCACAAGCGGGACGCGCGCCGCAGGCGCGCTGGGGCCCGCGCCCGCCAAGCCGCCCGACATCGCCCGCATCTTTATGCACGGACGCAGCCAGGCCGTCCGCCTGCCCAAGGCCTTCCGCCTCCCCGGCGACCGCGTCCGCGTCCGCCGCGTCGGCCAAACCCTGGTGCTCGAGCCCTTGGCCTTCGACGTCCAAGCCTGGTACGCCGAGCTCGACCGCCTCGCCGGTGGCCAGTTCCCCGCTCGCGAACCCCAGCCCCCGATGCCGCCCGTGCGCGCCTGGGACAAGTGATCCTGCTCGACACCAACGCCGCCATCGCCATCATCACCGGTCGGCCACCCGCAGTTCGCCACCGCAACGCCGTCGCGCTTGCCAGCGGCGAGTCGGTCGCCATCTCCGCCGTCGTTGCTTTCGAACTCTGGTTCGGCGCCCTCCACAGTTCCCAGCGCGAGCGCAATTCCGCCAGCCTCCGCAGGTTCCTTTCTTCGCTGCACGACATCCTTCCCTTCGACGCCGAAGACGCCGCCACCGCCGCCGAGATCCGCTCGCACCTGGCCGCCTCCGGCAAGCCCATCGGCCCCTACGACCTCCTCATCGCCGCCCAAGCCCTCCGCCGCGGCGCCCTCCTCATCACCGCCAACCCCGCCGAGTTCGCCCGCGTCCCCCACCTCCGCTGCCAAGACTGGTCAGCAAACAAGTGAACAGTGGCCGGGGAACCGTGGCCAGACTTCACCCTGGTCACCGCCGACCAGCGCCTCCAGCCCGCCGGGCAACGGTGGCACAGCCAATCTTGGCTGTGCGTTTTTGCCAAACCCAGCCCGCTCCTATTCCCCCGTCCCCTTTCCCCCGTCCCCTCCGCAAGCCGCAAGCCGGGTTGGCGGACCACCCCAATCTGACCATGGTACGATTCGACCATAGAGCAGATCCCCATCTCCAAGTTCAAGGCCACCTGTCTGGCCGTGCTGGAGAGCGTGCGCAAGTCGGGCCACCCCGTGCTGGTCACCCGCTTCGGCAAGCCCGTGGCCGAGATCTCGCCTCCGCGCCCGCCGCGCGCCCCGCTCCGCGAGCCCGGCCGCATGGCCCACACCGGTCGCATCCTCGGCGACATCGTCTCCCCTTCAACCGACGAGGCCGACTGGGACGCGCTGCGATGAGGCTCCTGCTCGATACCCACATCTCGCGGGGGTCGCGCCGCTTTTCCTGCTGGCAAAATCGGCGCGAAAGGCTGCGAACCGGGGCCCCCAAAGCCGCAACGGCTTTGGGGTGGTCGTAATTCCGCAGGGGCAGACGCGCCAGTGGCGCGTCTGCGCCCCCGCCAAACGAATCCGGCGCGGCCCTAGCGAAGCGCAGCGCCGACTTGGCGCCACGGGCCCCCAAGTCGGCGCGAGCATGCCGCCCCGCGCTGTTACAGCGGGGCGGCTCACAAGCGGGACGCGCGCCGCATCGGCCTGGCGCTGCTACAGCCGGGCCGGGCAGGCGCGCTGGGGCCCGCGCCCACCATTGGCTCTGGCACGAGCTCGAGCCCAGCGCCCTCGACGCCCGCACCACCGCCTTGTTGGCCAACCCCCGCCACGAGCTCTGGCTCTCGCCCGTCAGCGCCTGGGAGTTGCTGCTGCTAATCGAGAAGGGCCGCATCGCGCTCGACCGCGAGTTGTCGGCCTGGCTCGACGCCTGCTTCGCCGCCACCCGCTACCTGCAGGCCGACTTCACCCTGGCGGTCGCCCTCGCCGCCGCGCAAGTCGTCCTCGACCACCGCGACCCGGCCGACCGCCTCCTCGCCGCCACCGCCCGCCACTACCAGCTCACGCTGGTGACCGCCGACCAGCGCCTCCGCGCCGGCCGCGGCTTCCCCCTCTGGTCCTAGCCCGCCCAAACCGCCGTCCACTCAGCGCCGCCGCGGAAACCCACGCGGGTGGGCGCGGGCCCCAGCGCGCCTGCGGCGCGCGTCCCGCTTGTGAGCCGCCCGGCTGTAGCAGCGCCAGGCCGATGCGGCGCGCGTCCCGCTTGTGCTCACGCCGACTCGGGGGCCCCGGGGCCCCAGCGAATTGCCCCTCCCCCACTGTCCACTGTCCACTATTCACCGTTCACTAGTTTTCCGCCCCCACTGTTCACCCGTTCCCCCGCCGCCCGCACCCGCGCCAACCACCGATAAACCACCGGCCCCGTCGCCAACATCCCCAGCGCCAGCGCCGTAAACCGCCAGTCCTCGGCCGCCGCCAGCACCACCATCACCGCGGCCAGCAGCATGGGCGCGGCGCAAAGCGCCACCAGCCACCCTCCTTCCAGCGGAATGCGAAACGGGCTCTCCAGCCGCGGCCGCCGCCGCCGCAGCCGCAGCAGCGCCAGGAACTCCAGCCCCAGCCCGGCGCTGTACAGCAGCACGTCGGCCACCAGCAGCCGCTCGAAGCCCGCCAGCGCAAACACGCTATAGATCGCGGTGCACAGCCACAGCGACGCGTTCGCCACCCCGCGCGCGTTCACCCGCCCCAGCGCCCGCGGCAAATACCCGTCCTGCGCCAGCGCCTCCGGCAGCGGCATGACATAGAGCAGTTGTCCGGTGTACTGCGCCCACGCCCCCGCCACCGCGGTCAGCGACATGGCCAGCGCCAGCGGAGCCCCCCAGGCCCGCTCCCCCAGCGTGATGAAATACCCATCCACCCAATGCGCGCTCACCGGGTCAATCCGCAGCCCCGCCGCCACCGGCACGACATAGATCACCACAATCCCCACCAGCGACAGCAGCAGCGCCCGCGGATAGGTCTGCCGCGGACGCTCCACCGACGGCGCAAACGTGGCCACGTTGTCCCACCCGGCGTAGTTCCACATCACCGTGGTCAGCGCCAGCCCCCAGGCGGCTAGCCCGCTTATCGGAGCCGCGGGCGCGCCGGCGGCGGCCGCAGGCTGGCCGCCGGCCCGCGCCACCAGGAAAAAAAACGGCGCCAGCACCGCCACCGAGCAGACCACGGCGTAGCCCGCCACCAGCCGCGCCCCCAGCCAATTCAGCCCCGCCGCCAGCCACATGAACCCCACGACCGCCGCCACCACCGCCCCGTTGCCCAGCGCGTGCCCGGTCAGCACCGGCCAAGTCTGCTGCAGAATGGCCCCGGCGAGGGCAGGGTAGAGCGGCATATCCACCCAGGTGAAGAGCCAGCTCCACCACCCCTCCTGGAACCCCCAAAACTCCCCCATCGCCTCCCGCACCCAGCGGTAATAGCCCCCCAGCACCGGCAGCGTCGCCGCCATCTCCCCCGCCATCAGCGCCACCGGCAGCGACCACAGCACCGGCACCACCAGCAGCAGCGCCAGCGCCCAAAAGCCCCCCACCGCCCCCACCGCCGGCTCCAGCCCATAAGGCCCCCCGCTCACGGTGAGAAAGATCAGCGCCGCCAGCCCCACCGCCCGAATCGGCGCCCGCCGCCCGCCCACCCGCGCCTCGCGCGCCAGCCCGGTCCCCGTAGCCATCGCTCCACTGTGCCACACCCACTCCCGCCGATGCGCCGCTCTCCGGGCCACGGCGGCAAAGCAAATCCTAATGCCTTGAGAATGGGCACGGGCGGTGGAAATGACCGGCCCAACGCTCCCATCTCCGATGTGCCCGCCGTCATAGTCGGCCGTGCCCATCCGCTGGACGGCCAAGGACGGGGCACGCAACCTGCCCAAGCTTCGCTCTCGGCCACCCCTTCCGTCCGCCGCAGCGGACGGCATCATAATCAAACGGCAGGTCTCCCCAAGTGAATCGCCGCAAGAAAACACCGCCCGCCCGCGAGAACGCCACGCCGGTGATGACCGCCCTCGATCGCACCCTCTCCGAGCGCGCGGCCGCAGGCTGGGAGCGCGACGCCCGTCGCGGGCGTTGGAAGGACGCCCGTCTGCCCCATGGCCTCCGCGACCCTTGGTGCCCTTGAACTAGCCGCCCGCCCCTCCAATGGCCAAAAGCCAGTTGAAGGCCCGCACCCCACCCGTCCCCATTGCTCGGCCTACCGCCGGTTAGCCGGACTGCCCTGCCGCACACTGAGTCTGTGTGTAGAATGTTTGAAAATTAAACAGCTTTAAACGATGTTGACAGGCACCACGCGATCAGTTAGCATCGCTAAAGCCTGTGGAAACAGAGTCGCCATCCCGCCCCGCCAGCTACCCCGAGAAGCTGCTCGCCCTGCGCAGCCACCTCGGCCTGACCCAGGCCGAACTCGCCAAGCTTCTCGGTACCTCCATCGTTTCGATCAACCGCTGGGAAAAAGGCCACTCGACGCCATCCGCTCCCTCCTGGCAGCGTGTACAGAAGCTAATGGCCTCGCTGGCCGCCCCGCCTGCGCCCCAGCCAAACCACGCCCCTCAGGCGCTCGACTTTGCTGCTGATCCAGAGCTCGTGCGCACTCTGGTCGAGGGCGAAAGGCTCAGCTACGGCCACCTTTTCAACGCCGGTTTCGCCGCCGAGATCTCCGCCATCGATCCCTTGCCCCACCAGCGCATCGCGGTCTATGGCCACATGCTTGCCCAGTCGCCGCTGCGCTTCCTGCTCGCCGATGACGCAGGCGCCGGCAAGACCGTCATGGCCGGTCTCTACCTGCGCGAGATGCTCAACCGGCGCCGTTTGCGCCGCATCCTGGTCGTCGCCCCCGCCGGCCTCACCACCAACTGGCGCCGCGAGCTCGCCCAGCTCTTCGGGCTCCGCTTCGTCATCGCCACCGGCGCCGACGCCAAGGCCAACAATCCTTTTATTGGACCCTCCTCGGACCAACTGATTGTCAGCCTCGATACCCTGGCGGCAGACCGCATGTTCAGCCGCCTCCAAGAGGCTAACGTCTCCCCCTACGACCTGGTCATCATGGACGAGGCGCACAAGCTCAGCGCCCGCACCGAAAACGATGGCACCGTCCGCCGGACCGATCGCTATAAACTGGCCGAGGCCCTCGCCGGCGTGCCCGTCACCGAAACTTCCGAGGTCGCCAACGCCCGGTGGCGCCTTCTCTGGAAGCCCGAACACCTGCTCCTGCTCACCGCCACTCCCCACATGGGCAAGGACGATCCCTATTTCTTCCTCTGGCGCCTCCTCTGCCCCGATCTCATCCCCACCCTCAGCGCCTTCCAGGCTTTTTCTCAAGAGTCCCGCCAGCGCCATTTCCTTCGCCGTACCAAAGAAGAGATGCTCCACTTCGACGGCCGGCGGCTCTATCCCCAACGCATCTCCGACTCCTTCGGCTTCGAGCTCTCCCAGAGTCCTGTCCCCGCGGCGCAGCCCTGGCTTGGGGCGGTGGGACCCCAAGCCGGCGCAAGCACAAGCGGGACGCGCGGCGCAGCCGCGCTGGGGCCCGCGCCAACCGACGACGCTCCCAGCGAGCAGCTCCTCTACGACCGCACCACCGAGTATCTGCGCACCTTCTACAACCGTGCCCAGATCCTCAACCAGGCCGCCGCCCGCCTGGCCACGGGTGTCTTCCAGCGCCGTCTCGCCAGCTCCACCTTTGCTCTCCTGCGCTCGCTCGAGCGCCGCTCCGACAAGCTCACGGCATTGATCCGTTCGGTCAAAGCCGAGGGCACCCGCCCCCTCGCCCAGCTTCGCCTTCAGTGGGGCGATCTGCGCAACCTGCTCGACGACGCTACCGCCGACGAGGAGCAACCCGAGGCCGGCGCCGAAGAGAGCGAGCGGGCCGAGATCCGCATCCTCGAAACCGTCGTTCCGGCCACCCTCGCCGACCTGGAGCTGGAACTGGCGCAAGTGAACGGCCTCGTGGACCTCGCCCGCGCCGTGCTCGCCGCCGGCCACGAGTCCAAGTTCTACAAGCTGCGCGAAATCTTCCTGCATCCCGCCTTCCGCGGCGAAAAAATTCTGGTGTTTACCGAGCACCGCGACACCCTCGCCTACCTGATCCGCCGCCTCGAGGGCTTGGGCTTCGCCGGTCGCATCGCTGCCATCCATGGCGGCCTGAACGCCAGCCAGCGCGACGCCCAAATTGAGCTCTTCCGCGACCCCCAGGGCGCGCGCTTCATGATCGCCACCGACGCCGGCGGAGAAGGCATCAACCTGCAATTCTGCTGGCTGATGATCAACTACGACATCCCCTGGAATCCCGCCCGCCTCGAACAGCGCATGGGCCGCGTCCACCGCTATGGGCAACCCCACGATCCCGTGCGCATCGCCAACCTCGTCGCCACCACGACCCGTGAGGGCCGCGTGCTCCACGTGCTGCTTGCGCGGCTCGAGGCCATGCGCGATGAGCTCAGCTCCGATAAGGTCTTCGACGTGGTCGGCCGCTTGCTCGAGGGCTCCAGCCTCGTCGGGTACATGGAATCCGCCCTCCACTCCGAGGCCGGCGCCGCCGAGGCCGGCAACCAGCTCGCCCTTCAGCTCACCAAGTCCCGTGTCGAGGAGATCATCGAGAACGACCGCCGCCTCTTCGGTCCTTCCGGCGACGTCGCCGCGCGCCTGCCCGCCGAGCGCGCCAAACTCGACCGCGAGGAGCTTACCCGGCTGCTGCCCGGCTATCTCCGCGCCTTCCTCGAACGCGCCGCGCCGCTGCTCGATCTTGGTTTCGCCGGCGACCTCGGCGCCACCTTCTCGCTGCGCGCCCTCCGCCCCGGCGCCCTCGCCCCCTTGGAGGCCGCCCTCGAGCAATACCCGCACGAGTACCGCGAGCGCCTAACCCTCCACCGCCCGCCCCCGTCCGCGCCGGGGGTCTTCCTCCGCCCCGGCGAGCCGATCTTCGAGGCCCTCCGGGAACTCCTCATCCACCGCTGCGGCGCCGAAGCCCGGCGCGGCGCCATCTTCGTGGACCCCCAGGCCGCCCGCCCCTACCTCCTCCACCTCGCCCACATCCAGATTGAACGCCGACAACCCGGAGACGCCCTGAGCGCCCGCGGGAACACCTTGCCGGGACTCGAAGCCAGCACTCCGAGCGACCAACGGGAGCGACCCAAGCAAGAAACGGCGAGCCTCCGCTCCGCCGCGAGCGGCCCGCCCGAGCTCGTCGAGTCGCGCTGGATCGCTGTCCGCCAGGAAGAGGACGGACAGCTCGCACTGACCCCGGCGGAATCGCTCCTCCTCCTCCGCGGCGCCGGGCGCCCCACCACTCGCGCCCTCGGCCTCATCGCTCGCGCCCCCGAAATGGCGGCCGCGGCCCGCGCCTTTGCCGAAGAGCACGCCGCCGCCGCCGCCGCCCGCCATCGCCAAGCCGCCCAAGCCGACTTGCCCGAACGAGCGCGCGAGCTCGCCGCCGGCTTCGAGCACACCGCCGCCGAGCTCGCCTCCCGCCGTGTCGCCCTTGCCAGGCTGCTCGCCGCCTCGCCCCTCCCGGAGCGCCCGCTGCGCGCCGCCGACCTGGAGGCGGTCAAGCAGGACCAGCGCCAGATCGAGTCCCGCCGCGCCCTTGCCCTCGCCGCTCTCCACGCCGCCCCGCAGCAGTTTCTGCCCGGCCCCGTGCGCTTCCTCACCCACGCCCTGGTCCTGCCCTCCAGCGACCCCGAGGACCGCCGCCGCTACGACGCCCAAGTCGAACAGCTCGCCGTCCAACTCGCCTGCGCCCACGAGCGCGCCCTCGGAGCCGTGGTCCGCGATGTCTCCAAGCCGGGTTTGTCGCTTGCCTGCGGCCTCGGCGAAAACCCCGGCTTCGACCTCTGGTCCCAGCGCCCGGACGGGCAGACCCTCTCCATCGAGGTCAAAGGCCGGGCCGGCGCCGGCGATATCGAGCTCACCCCCAACGAGTGGCGCCAGGCCAGCAATCGCGGCCCCGCCTACTGGCTCTACGTGGTTTATGATTGCGGCAGCCCGGCTCCCCGCCTGTGGCGCGTCCAAGACCCGTTCGCCAAGCTGCTGGCCCAAGGGGCAGGCGTCTTTGTCCAGCAGGGCGAGATCTTCCGCCACGCCGAAAGCGACTCCCCCCCTGCCCCCCAGCCCGGAGGCGCCCCATGAGCCCCGTCGCCCCATTCCCGCGCACTCCAGCCGAGCTCCCGCTCCCGCTCCTGGCCAAGCTCGACGACCTCAATCCTTGGTGGCATAACTTGCCCGCGCCGCCCCAGCCCGCTCTGCGGCGCTGGCCTTTCGCCCGCCTCCGCCGCCTGCTCGACAAGGGCATCGCACCCGCCACCGTGCTGCGCGGCCCTCGTCGCGTCGGCAAGACCGTCCTGCTGGAACAGCTCATCCACCAGTTGCTCGCCGATGGGGTCGCCCCGCAACGCATCCTCTACGTCCCCTTCGACGACCTCCCCAGCCTGGGCGCCTTGCTCGAGCCCGTCCTCCAAATTCCACGCTGGTTTGAGCAAGCCCGCCTCGGCCAAAGCTTCAACCAGGCCGCCCACGCCGGCCAGCCCGCCTACCTGTTCTTCGACGAGGTGCAAAACCTCCGCGCTTGGGCCCCGCAGCTCAAAAGCCTGGTGGACCACAGCGCTGTTCGCGCCCTCGTCACCGGCAGCTCCTCCCTGCGCATCGCCGCCGGCCGCGACAGCCTCGCCGGCCGCATCACCACCCTCGACCTCGGCCCCCTGCATCTGCGCGAGATCGCCGAGTTGCGTTCCGGCCACTCCATCACCCCCTACTGGCCCTCCAACGGCCTCGATCCGCTCCTCTCTCCCGACTTCTGGCGCGACGCCAAGCGCCGCGCCCAGGCCGAGCGCGAGCCTCGCCGCCAAGCCTTTGCCGCTTTCTCCGAGCGCGGCGCCTACCCCTTCGCCCACCAGCATCCCGACCTTCCCTGGTCCGAGCTCGCCGACTACCTCGACGAGACGGTGATCCGCCGCGCCGTCCAGCACGACCTCCGCACCGGCCCCCGCGGCCGCCAGCGCGACGGCGCCCTGATCGAGGCCATCTTCCGCCTCGCCTGCCGCTATTCCGGCCAGGCCCCCGGGCCCAGCGTCTTCGTCCCCGACCTCCGCTCCCTGCTCGGCCGCGAGGTCACTTGGAACCGGGTCCTCACTTATCTCCGCTTCCTCGACGACACCATGCTGCTGCGCCTGGTCCCGCCCCTCGAGCTCCGCCTCAAGCGCCAAACCGCCCCCGCCAAGCTCTGCCTCGCCGACCACGCCCTCCGCGCCGTCCGCATGCAGGAACTCGTCCCCCTCGATCCCTCCGCCCTCGCCGCCGAACCCCAGCTCGCCGACCTCGCCGGCCGCATCGCCGAGGGCGCCCTCGGCTATTTTCTCGCCATCGTCCCCGGCCTCGACCTCGCCCACCTCCCGGCCCGCGCCGACCAGCCCGAGGTGGACTTCGTCCTCACCCTCGGCACCCGCCGCATCCCGGTCGAGGTCAAATACCGCCGCAAAATCGACCCCTTCGAGGACACCCGCGGCCTCCGCGTCTTCCTCGAAAAAGCCTCCTTCAACGCCCCCTTCGGTCTCCTCGTCACCCAGGAGGACGACGTCACCGTCCCCGATCCCCGCATCATCCCACTGTCCCTCTCGGAGCTGCTATGGCTAAGGTAATCGCAGCCAAACGAACCAAGAGCGCGAAATCCAGGCACTTCGGTGTTTTCTTGCTCAAACAAGAGATCACTGAAGCCGAACGAGCCATCCAGAACCCCGCATCACTCGTGCCTCACCAGATTCCATCGCTCGGCGCAACCCTTTACGTTCGGGCGCCAAATAAGAAGCCAGCAGCTTGGCTCAGCCTATTCACGCCGCACCTGAACCTCGGACCCGACTTCAAGAACGCAAATACCGCCGCAATCCTGCTCTTGGGCCTTGATTCAAGAATCCTGGCGCTGACCTTCGGTTACGGTCGCAATCTGCTGGTGCCGGGTTGCTGGGACGAGGACTTCGGGCTCCACGTGGCCCTCAATCTGTGCGGGAACAGTTACAACACTGTCCGTCGCCAAGGGTTTGACGCCATATCGCAGCGCAGCCAAATCCAAGCCAACACTGCCGCCGGCATTGAGGCATTTGGCCTCGACGTGGAACGCGATCTTCTGCAAGCTGTGGTCGGGAACCCCAGCAATTTCGCCCTCGGAACCAAACTCCTAGGCGCTGACTCGCTCCAAGTCTCCGCCCACATTGAATTGCAAGATCTACGAGAACTGCTCCAGGGCTACCTGGATGCCTACCGCTCGCCGCTCCCTTCCAACTTCGAATGGATCAACCGTATTCGGCACCTGACCGACAAGGAAGTTCTCGCCGACCTCAACCGTGAGCTCCTCCAGCGGCTTCGTGAGCGCAGGCTGGAGCACGTTTGGCTTGTCATTCCCGAGATCATTGATTTCGTCAATCTAAAAGGCTTTACCTTCAAAGGAGCCGCCGGCGGCGATCCCGACCAAGCGCTCCGCCTCGCCCCTCTGCTCGATTCACTGCGCCCCGGGACCGAGATCTCTATCGAGTTGCTCAAGCGCAGGCAGGTCCAAGCCCACTCGGCGGAAACGGACGCAATCTTCCGGTCCTGGACTGTGTTCGAGTGCATCCACGCTGAAATCGAACGAGACGGCGACCACGTCTTCCTCCTGAGCGAAGGCAGATGGTACAAGGTGGCGCACGATTTCTGCCAGGAGATTGTGCAGTACTACCGCCAGATCCCGATCATCGACCTGGGCCTTCCGCCCTACCGCTCCACCGACAGCGGAGAGGGCCAATTTAATGCTCGCGTTGCCGCAGAACAGCCCGGGCGCTGGCAACTTCTCGACTGCAAGCTCGAGCACAAATCAACTCCCGGCAAAATCGAGTTCTGCGACCTCTATTCCTGCTCCGGGGATATGGTCCATGTGAAACGCTACGGGAGCGCCTCCCGCCTCAGCCACCTCTTCGCCCAAGGGCTGGTCGCAGGCAAGCTGTTCCGCAATCACGCCGACTTCCGCCAGAAAGTAAACGAGAAGCTGTCCGGGCCCTGGGCAATCAACCCCGACGTCCAGCCCGCGAGCGGGGCATACCGTGTCGTCTTCGCGGTCATCAGCGACTCGGACAAGCCCTTGGACCTCCCGTTTTTCAGCAAGGTGGTGCTCCGCAGCGTGCACGCGGAGCTCAAAGGTCTGGGCTACAACGTTGCCTTGGCAAAGATCCAGGCCCCACCACGGAAACTGCAATTGTCAGCAGCGGCAGGAATCCCATGACCAAGCGCCTCATCGAAGCCGCCTTCCCCCTCCAGCAGGCCTCGCTCGACTCCCTGCACGAGAAAAACGTCCGCCACGGCCACATCTCCACCCTCCATATCTGGCCCGCCCGCCGCCCCCTCGCCGCCTGCCGCGCCGCCCTCCTCGCCACCCTGCTCCCCGATCCCGGAACCCCCGAGGCTCGCCAGAAACTGCTCGAACGCATCGGCGGCACCCTGCACATGCGCATCGAGACCAAGAAACTGGGCGACCGTCACATCGAGGTCGAACGCCACTTCACCAGCGGCGGCGTGCTCCACTGGGGAAAGGAGTCCGGGCCCGAAATGGATGCCCTCCGCGCCGAGATCCGCGCTGCCTTCGGCGGCCGTGCTCCCAAAGTCCTAGACCCCTTCGCCGGCGGCGGCGCCATCCCCCTCGAGGCCATGCGCTTGGGCTGCGAGGTCGCCGCCAGCGACATCAGCCCCGTCGCCTGGCTCCTGCTGAAGTGCACTCTCGAATACCCGCAAAAGCTCGCCGGCCAAAAATGGCCGCTGCCCGACTTCATTCTGCGCGACCGCGACTTCATGGAAAGCTTTCTCGACGCCCAGGGCTTGGGGAAGAAGCTGGTCCGCAACCGTCTCGACCAGCTCCGCTTGCGCCCTACCGCCGCCCCCACCCTCCCCGGTGTCGGTCCCGACCCCGCCACGCCCTCCCTGCTCCAAGCCGACCTCGCTTGGCAGGTCCGCGCCTGGGGCCGCTGGGTCCTGCAGCAAGCCCAGCGCGACCTGGATAGCTTCTATCCGCGCATCAACGACGAACCCACCGTCGCCTATCTCTGGGCCCGCACCGCCACTTGCCGCAACTGCCGCGCCACCATCCCCCTGCTCAAGACCCGCTGGCTCTGCAAGAAAGACAAAAAGCGCGTCCTGCTCACCATGACGCCCAACCCGGACAAAACCGGCGTGATTTTCGGCGTCGAAGAAAACCCCAAGGCCGCCTCTTCCGCAAGCCCCGCCCAGCGCCGCGAGGACGACCGCCGCCTCGGCGCCGGCACCATGACCCGCGCCGGCGCCCACTGCCCCTGCTGCGGCCAAAACTCCATGACCATGGAATCCCTCCGCCTGGAGGGCCAAGCCGGTCGCCTCGGCGCCGTCATGACCGCCGTCGTGGTCGAACGCACCACCCGCCGCACCGGCAAATCTGCCAAGTCCACCAAAGCCTACCGCCTGCCCGCGCCCCAAGAAATTCAACGCGCCGCCGACGCTGAAGCCGAGCTCGAAAGCCTCTACGCCGAGATTCCCTTCGGGATCCCGAGCGAACCCCTCCCATCAAAGGAAGCTCTCGGCTTTCGCGCGCCGCTGTACGGTCTCACCCGCTGGCGCGACCTTTTCACTGCCCGCCAGCTTCTGGCCCTCGGCACCTTTCTAAAACACACCCGCCGCGTCCGCCATCAAATCCCCGGCCCCCCCGAGCTCGCCGAGGCCGTCTCCGCCTACCTGGCGCTCGCGCTCGACCGCATGGCCGACTATTCCAGCAGCCTCTGCAGTTGGCACAACTCGGGGGAAAAGCTCAGCCATACCTTCGCTCGCTTCGCGTTGCCGATCGTTTGGGACTTTACGGAGGTGGAACCAGCCTCGCAGCTCTCAGGCGGCTATAGCGGCGCGCTGGAATGGATCTCCGGTTTCCTCTCACGCAACTTGAACAAGGGCGATACGAGCGCCACAACTCGCCGCGGCAGCGTGCTCACATCCAATTGCGAGCTCGCCGACCTCGTCCTGACCGATCCCCCCTACTACGATGCGATCCCCTACTCCGACCTGATGGATTTTTTCTACGTCTGGCTCCGTCGGACCGTACATGGCCTCAGCCCCGAATTCGACGACGCCTTCCGCCAGCCGCTCGGTCCCAAATGGGACGCCGAAAAGAACGACGGCGAGCTCATCGACGATTCTAGCCGCTTCAGCGGCGACGCTGACCGCTCCAAGAAAAATTACGAAGACGGCATGGCGCGAGCCTTCTCCGCCTGCCACCAGGCGCTCCAGCCCGACGGCCGCTTGGTCATCGTCTTCGCCAATAAGAAGCCCGATGCTTGGGAAACCCTCGTCGCCGCGCTCATCCGCGCCGGGTTCGTCGTGGACGCGAGCTGGCCCATCCAAACCGAAATGGGCAACCGCACCCGTGCGATGGGCTCCGCCGCCCTCTCCTCCTCGGTCTGGCTGGTCTGCCGCAAACGCCCCGCCGACGCCCGCCCCGGCTGGGATCACCTCGTGCTCGAAGAGATGCAGGCCAACATCGAGACCCAAATGCGCGAGTTCTGGGACGCCGGCATTCGCGGCCCCGACTTCCTTTGGGCCGCCACCGGCCCCGCCCTCGAAGCCTACAGCCAGCATCCCATCGTCCGCCTGGCCAACCAGCCCGGCCAGCTCATGAGCGTGCCCGACTTCCTGCGCCATGTCCGCCGCATGGTCGTGGACTTCGTCGTCGGCCGCGTCCTCCAGCGCGAAGGCGAAGCCGCTGCTCTCGACGACCTCACCGCCTATTACCTACTCCACCGCCACAGCTTCCAGTTAGCAAATGCCCCCGCCGGCGCCTGCATCCTCTACGCGCTCTCCTGCAACACCTCGGACACTGAGCTCCTTCGCCGTGAAATTCTTGCACGCACCAGCGGTAGCGCCGCCGATCCCGAAGATTTGGACGCTGACGACGACGCTCCCGCCGACGACGGCGACAGCGCCTCCCCCGGCGACGGGCCCGGCAGCTATTTCCGCCTCCGCGGTTGGAAGGAACGCCGCGCCGCCAACCTCGGCAACGACCAGGACGGCCGCCCCGCGCCTCTCATTGATCGCGTCCATCGCCTCCTCCAACTCTGGGCTGCCGGCAACGAGGCCGCCGTGGACGCCTTCATCGAAGACCAGGCGCTGCGCCGCCAACCCCTCCTCCCCCATGTCCTCCAGGCGGTGATCGAGCTCTGCTCCACCCCCGCCACCTCAGACGAGCGCGCCAAGCTCGAGGCCATCGCCAAGCATCTCCACGGCGCCGGCGCCGCCCCCGCTCCTGTCTCCGCGCCAATCCTCACCGGAATCGAACCATGAGCCACAAAGCCGCCCCCGCCCCGGCCCCCACCAACTACACCCCCTGGTCGCAAGTCGTCCAGCTCCGCCCCGAGCTGCTCTCCGGCGAGCTCTCACTTTCCATGTTCGCCGCCGACCTCTACGATGTCGCCATGGGCACCGGCCCACTCGCCTACCGCGATCCGGCCGAGTTCTTCGCCCTCACCTTCCCCACCCACAATCTGCGCGACCTTGCGCGCGACGTCGCCGCCCGCCTCGCCGGCCAGAGCGACAAAGCGGTGCGGCTCCTCGCCCGCACCTACGGCGGCGGCAAAACCCACACCCTCATCACTCTCTATCACCTCTTCAACCAGCCCGGCGCCCTCCCCGATCTTCCCGCCGTCGCCGAGTTCCGCCAACACATCGGAATAGCCTTTCCCCAGGCGCGCATCGCCGCGCTCACCTTCGACAAGCTCGACGCCGAAAAGGGCATGGAGACCCGCTCCCCCACGGGCGAGCTGCGCTGGCTGAAAAATCCCTGGAGCGTGCTCGCCTTCCAGCTCGCCGGGCCCGCCGGCCTCGCCTCCCTCCACGCCGACAACCTGCCCGAAGAGCGCGACAGCCCGCCCGCCGAGAACCTGCTCGCCAAGCTGCTCTCCCGCCCCGCCAAGGACGGCCCCGCAACCCTCATCCTGATGGACGAGGTGCTGATGTTCGCCCGCACCAAGGTCGGCCTTGACCCGCAATGGCTGGGCCGCCTCCAGGCATTCTTTCAATCCCTCACCCAGGCCGCCGTCAAAACCCCCGGCTGCGCCCTCGTCGCCTCGCTGCTTGCCACCGATCGCAGCAAGAGCGACGAGCTCGGCCGCCAGATCAGCCAGGCCCTCGCGACCATCTTCGCCCGCGAGCGCGAGCCCGAGGTGCAGCCGGTCGAACTCCATGACGTCGCCGAGGTACTCCGCCGCCGCCTCTTCACCCCCGAGTCCATCCGCGACAAGACCAAGTTCAGGGCCTCGGTCGCCGCCGCCATCAACGGTATCCGCAACCTTGACGATGCCACCGCCAAAGACCCCGCCGGCGCTGAGCGCAGCTTCGAGGCCAGCTTTCCCTTCCACCCCGCCCTGATCGAGATCTTCCACGCGAAGTGGACCCAACTCGCTAGCTTCCAACTCACCCGCGGCGTGCTGCGCTGCTTCGCCATGGCCCTGCGCAACGCCGCTTCATGGGACGCCTGCCCCGTCGCCGGCGCCGGTGTCTTCCTCAACCGCCCCGGCGACGCGCCCCTGAGCGAGGCCGCGCGCGAGCTCTGCACCCTCGCCGGCGGCGACGGTACCGAGGGCAGGGAAGCGAACTGGCATGCCATCGTCGAGGGCGAGCTCGACAAGGCGCGCAAGGTTCAGGCCGCCTTTCCCTCCCTCCACCACCGCGAGCTGGAACAGGCCGTGGTCGCCGTCTTCCTCCACTCCCTGCCCGCCGGCCAGCGCGCCACCACCCGTGACCTCCTCTCGCTGCTCGGCCCCACCAGCCCCGATGCCATCGAAATCTTCAAAGCCCTGCGCCAATGGGTCAATGTCTCCTGGTTCCTGGATGAGGAGGTCGCCTCCGACGCCCTCGGCGAAAGCCAACTCCCCAAAGCCTGGCGCCTCGGGTTTCGCCCCAACCTCCGGCAAATGCACCACACCGCCCAGGAACACGTCTCCCCCTCCGCCATCAACCACCGCCTGGACGACGAGATCGGCAAACTCCGCCTGCTCGACGAAGGCGCCCGCCAACTGGGCGCCCGCGTCCACAAGCTCCCCGCGAAGCCCAGCGATGTCAGCGACGATGCCGACTTCCATTACGTCATCCTCGGCCCCGCTGCCGCCTCCGCCCCCGGCCGCCCCAGCGACCTCGCCAAGGCTTTCATCAACCAAACCACCTCCGCCGATAACCCCCGCAACCTGCGCAACAACTTGGTGATCGCCGCTCCCGCCGCCGACGCCTTGGAATCCGCGCGCCAGGAGATCCGCGCCTATCTGGCTTGGGAGGAGGTCAGGGTACTCCTCCGCGCCGAACAACCGCAGCTCGAGCCCGCCCGCGAGGCGCTGCTCGCCAGCCACCTTGACGCCGCCCGCAAACGCATCCCCGCCGCCATCGAGCAGGCCTACTCGATCTTCGTGACCCTTTCCAAGGACAACAAAATCGAGGCCCATCGCCTCCAGCCCGCCCAAGGTCCGCTCTTCGCCCGCATCCAAGCCGATACCCGCTCCCGCATCGTCGCTGGCGCTGTCAGCGCCCCGGCACTGCTCCCCGGCGGCCCATACGACCTCTGGGCCGAGGGCCAATCCTTCCGCCGGGTCACCGATCTCGCCGAGGCCTTCGCCCAAAACCCCAAGCTTCCCAAAATTCTCGGTGCCGGCGTCATCCGCGAAACCATGATCGAGGGATGCGACCGGGGCGAGATCGCCCTGCGTCTGCCACGACCCGACCAATCCGGTCGCGTCTTCTGGCGCCAGCGCCCCGACGACGCCGCCCTCAACGATCCCGCCCTCGAGGTGGTCCTTCCCAAGGCGGCGCGCCTCACCCAAATCCCGACCAAGATCCTCGCGCCCGGCCATCTCCCCGCACTCTGGCCCGCGCCGGCTGCCGCCATCACCTTGGCCGACCTTCTGGCCTTTTTCTCCGGTGCACACCTCGCCGAGCTCCGCCACGACGGCTTTGCCGAGTACATCCCCATACCCGGCGCCGACCCCGCCGTGGTCGAAGCCGCCGTTCAGGCCGCCGTCGTCCAGGGCATCCTCTGGTTCACCTACGGTCCCACCAGCCTGCTGTGCGAGGAGATTCCGCTCGGCCTGCTCACCCCCGCCGCCGTCCTGCGCCCGCCTCCAGCCCCCGTACCCTCCACCGCCATCCTTCCCGACGCCATCCCCAGCGCTTGGAAAGACGGCAAGACCACCGCTGCCGCCCTGGCTGCCACCCTCGGCCAAGCAACCGGCCAAATCCTGCCATGGGCCGTCATCCGCGACGCAATTGACGGCGCCCTCCGTGCACACTTACTCGTGCTCGCTCCCGGCTCCCCCGCGTGGCCAGCCGCTAGCTCCGCCGCAGCCGCCGTGGTCCTCACCACCCCATCGGGCGACGCCGTCCCCGGTCAACCCTTCCTTACCCACGCCGTCCCGCCTCCCACCGGCACCCTAATTGCCGACGCCCCATTCCAAGCTAACCAGATCCAAGATCTCGCCGACCATATAAGCGAGATCGTCAAACTCGGCGCAAATCACAAAGTCCGCTTCCGCGTGCGCGTCGAGCTCCAGGGCGAACCGCAACCCGAGCGCGAGCTCGTTGACCGGCTCAACACCCTTCTGGTATCCATCGCCCCGGGCTTCAAGCTGCAGTGAGCCAACGCTCCACCCGCCTGCAGCCAAAAAGTCGCAAAAACACCACAATTCCCCCCGCGGCGCGCCCATCCAACCCTCCGAGCCCCCCACTCGGAGAGTCCATGAAGCCTCCCGCCACCTTCACCCCCACCCCCGCCCAGCGCCGCCTCGCCAACTACGTCGTCCGCTACCCCAACTATCAAACCGTCGCCGAGATCTGCCACGCCGCCGACGTAGACCCCAGCTCCTACTACAAGTGGTGCCATGACCCCGACTTCCGCCTCTGGTTCATCCGCCAATGGTCCAGCGCCCTAGTCTTCGAGGGCTGGCAGATCCTCAACGTCGCCCGCGCCAACATGGGCCGTTCCGCCACCCACTTCCGCACCCTGGTCGGCCTCATCTTCGACCCCAAAGGCCAAATCGCCCTCGGCGCCTGGCAAGAGCACGCCTTCTCCGCCACCCTCCCCGAGGAATGCGATTCTCAATCGAATCAACAACTTGGCCCAGAAAATTCCACAATTTTAAAGTTGCCAGGAAGCTCTCCTAGTGCTACTAGCGCCAAGGCCACAAGGACTCGGATCCCCAACCCCAACCGCGTCGCCCGCCACGCCCAGCGCACCATCGAGATCGCCGCCATCCCCACCCCTAAAAAGGAGGTGGCCTCATGACCCCCGACCCCCCGCTCCCGCCCCCGCCGGCCACCGCCGCCACCGTCCGCGACCGCCTCGCGGCCCTGCTCAAGGACCCCCTCCGCATCCACGCCCCCGACACCCTGCTAGCCGAGGTCCGCTGCGCCCAAGCCCTCCTCAAGGCCATCGAGCTCGGAGACCTCGAGGCCCGCCTCGCCGAGCTCGAGCGCCGCTTCCCCCCCCTCTCCCACAAATAGCCGGATGCCCACCAGCCTCCATCGCCGCTTCACCCAGCTCACGGATACCCTCCACCGCCACGAGGCCGCCGCCGCCGCCGCCGAACCCCCACCGCCCCCCGTCCCGCCCGGCGTCGAGCTCTTCCGCCCCTGGTCCGGCGCCCCGCTCGAGCGCCGTGCCTCCGCCGACGAGTGGAACGCCCACCAGCACCTGGCCGCCGAGCGCCGCCGCGCCTGGCGCACCCAAAACCCCGGCCAACCCCTCCCCCCCGAGCTCTTCCAAGCCCCCCCCTTCGCCCTCGACCCCGCCCAATGCCCCTGCCGCCTCTTCCCCCCGGGCGCAGCC
>Ga0307373_10004385_pt1 | contig 23789 bp, 24 predicted proteins | sample OX2MG_FD_202534 | JGI IMG/M metagenome (GOLD analysis project Ga0307373, IMG submission 202534) | Soil microbial communities from Risofladan, Vaasa, Finland - OX-2 | ecosystem: Environmental > Terrestrial > Soil > Coastal area > Acid sulfate soil | place: Finland: Risofladan, Vaasa | collected... | reverse complement strand
TCGAAGCGCACGTGCGCCGCGTGCACGCGATGGGAGGAGAGCCACTCCGCGGCCAGTCGCCGCAGGCGCGCCCGCTTGGCCGACGTCACCGCCTCCGCCGGGATCCCGAAGGCCAGCGTGGTGCGGGCCTTCACCTCGCAGACGACGACCGTCGTGCCCCTGCGCACCACGAGATCGATCTCCCCCGCCGGCGCCCGCCAGTTCCGGTCGAGCACCTCGTAGCCCGCTGCGCGGTACCACTCGGCGGCGAGCGCCTCGCCCCGTGCGCCGAGGAGGCGCCGTGCCTCGCTCATTGCCCGCACGGCCGGCTCACGGGCGGAACCGTCGCCGTTCGTCGCCTCGGCGCGCCGAGCCGACGGGCGGTGGCTCAGAGCTCCTTTTCGGGGAGCCGCTCGATGTTCACGTCGCGCCAGGTGACGACCCGGACCGAGGGCACGAAGCGCGCGGGGCGGTACATGTCCCACACCCAGGCGTCGGTCAGCTCGAGCTCGACGCAGGCTGGTTTGGTGTCGGAGCGGATCGTCACGGCGACGTTGTTGGCAAGGTAAAAACGGCGCTCGGTCTCGACCACGTAGGCGAACATGGGCAGCACAGCCCGGTACTCCTGGACGAGTGCGAGCTCGATCTCGGCTTCGTAGCGCTCGAGATCCTCTTCGCTCACCGCGGCACCCTCATCGCCGCGACGGAACCGCAGGACCGCACAGCCACCTCACGGCCGGACGGCCCGCTTCTCCTTCACCTTTGCTGCCTTCCCCGACCGTTGCCGCAGGTAGTAGAGCTTCGCCCGGCGAACGTCGCCGAAGGTGACCACCTCGATGCGGGCGATGGTCGGCGAGTGGACCGGAAACGTCCGCTCCACCCCGACACCGAAACTGACCTTGCGCACCGTGAAGGTCTCGCGCACGCCGACGCCCTGTCGGCGGATGACCACACCCTGGAACACCTGCACGCGCTCCCGGTTGCCCTCGACGACCCTCACGTGCACCTTCACGGTGTCTCCGGGCCGGAACTCGGGGACGTCGTCACGCAGGCTGTCGCGGTCGATGATCTCAGTCGGGTGCATGAGGGGCGTCCTTCGGGTCCGCTGGGCCGTTGCCGAGCCCTGCATCGTAGCCGTGATCCGCGAGGAGCTGCACCTCGCCTGCCTGGACCAACAGGGCGACGTCGTCCGCCGTGAGACCGCCACGGGCAGCAACCAGGTCGGGACGTCGTTCCAGCGTACGCCGCAGCGACTGCGCCCGGCGCCACCGCGCCACGCTGCCGTGATCGCCGGATCGGAGCACCTCGGGCACCTCCCACCCCCGGAAGTTCGCGGGCCGCGTGTACTGAGGATACTCGAGGAGGTCCCCCGTGAAGCTCTCCTCGTCCGGCGACGCCTCGTTCCCGAGCACACCCGGGAGCAGCCTCACCACCGCTTCGACGACCACGAGCGCCGGGAGCTCCCCGCCGGCGAGGACGACGTCGCCGACCGACAGCTCCCCGTCGACGAGATGGTCGGTGACCCGCTGGTCGACGCCCTCGTAGCGCCCGCACAGGAGCGAGAACCCCTCGGTCGCCGCCAGCTCTCGTGCCCTCTCCTGGTCGAAGCGCCTTCCTCCCGGCGAGAGCAGGAACAGCGGTCGGGGCAACCCCTCCGCAGCATCGACCGCTTCCACCGCCGAGAAGAGCGGATCGGGCATGAGCACCATGCCGGCACCACCGCCGAAGGGGGCGTCGTCGACCGAGCGCCGAGGGTCCGACGCCCCCGCACGCAGGTCCCGAACCCGCAGGTCGAGAAGGTCCCGCTCACGCGCACGTCCGAGGACGCTCGCGCGGCAGTAGCCCTCGACGAGATCGGGGAAGATCGTGAACACGTCGATGCGCACGCCAGCGTTCCCTGCGTCAGTCGACGAGCCCGTCGGGGATGTCAACGGTCACCTTCACCCGCGGCGCGAGGTCGGTCACGAACCGCAGCGGCACGAGAGCGCCGCCCTCGAGGACGAGCAGGTCGCTCGCCGGATTGGGCTCGAGCGCGACGACCCTCCCGAGGTCCCGCCCATCCACGGTGACGACGGTCGCCCCGACGAGCTCGTGGACCCAGAGCGCGCCGTCGACGTGCACCGGCTCGGCGCGCAACTCCGTACCGCGCAACGCCTCGGCGTCGTCCCGGGAGTGCACGCCTTCGAACCGCACGAGGTGGCGTCCCTGGTGCGCACGGACGGCGGCGACGCGCAGGCTCCCTGCGTCGCTGTCGAGCGTCGTCCCCACTTCGAGGCGCTGAGTGAGGTCGGTCCAGAGTTCCACCACGACCTCGCCGTTCAGGCCGTGCGGCCTCCCGATGCGCCCGACGGCCAGGAACGCCGGTTCGGAGCCCGCGTCAGGCCGGGGATCAGTCGTCGGCGATGTCAACGACGGTCTGGACACCGTCGCGTGCGCCGGCCACGCCGACGAGCGTGCGGATCGCCTGCGCGGTCCTGCCGCGCCGGCCGATGACACGTCCCATGTCCCCGGGAGCGACGTGGAGCCGCAGGACCGTCGACCCCCGCCGGTCCTCGGTCCGGATCACGACCGAGTCGGGGTCGTCGGCCATCGAGCGGACGAGGTAGTCGAGCACCGCGACCGGCATCTCGCCCCGGGCAGAACCCGAGGTCGGTGCCTGGGCGACGGGACCGGAGATCGTGTTCACGTCCCCTTCTTCGTACGGCGAGGCGTCGAGCGAGTTCACGTCTCCGGGTTCGTACTCGTCGTCGTCGTCCCCGTCGTCCCCGTCGTCGTCGTCCCCGTCGTCGTCCCCGTCCTCGTCGTCGTCCTCGTCGTCGTCCTCGTCGTCGTCGTCGTCCCCGTCGTCGTCCTCGTCGTCCTCGTCGTCCTCGTCGTCCTCGTCGTCCTCGTCGTCGTCGAACTCGTCATCGAGTTCCTCGTCGTCGAGTTCCTCGTCGTCGTCGACGAGGTCGTCCCGGGGCTCGTCCGTGCTGGTCATGCTGGCACCGGGTTCGACCCGGGCTCGTCGTTCGACCCGGGCTCGTCGTTCGACCCAGGCTCGTCGTCCGACCCGGGCTCGTCGTCCGACACTGGCCCGTCGCCCGGCGCCGCATCGGCGGCGCCTGCCTCGGTGTCGCCAGAGGCCGAATTCGCCGTTGCCACCTCCCCCGTCCCGCCGGCCAGACGGTCGAGGGTCCCGGAGCTGCGCAACAGGCGCTCCACCCGGTCCGTCGGCTTGGCACCCTGCCGGAGCCAGCGCAACGCCTTCTCGTGGTCGATGGTGATGATGGTCTCGTCCTCGGTGCTCGATCGGCCACGCGGCGCGTACGTGCCCACGACCTCGAGGAACCGACCGTCACGGGGCGAGCGGCTGTCCGCTGCGACGACCCGGTAGGTCGGCTGCTTCTTCTTTCCCATCCGCACGAGGCGGAGCTTCACTGCCACGAGTCTGCTTCCTCCGTCATCGGGGCCTGCCTGGCCCACTGGGCGCCGTTCGGCCGACATTCTCGCAGGTCTGGAGGGACCCGCGTCCACACCGCCCCGCACGGACGGACCCCGCTCGGCCGGACCGCCTGGCACGACGGGGGCGTCGCACGGCTCAGCGGCCCTTGGGTGGGGTGACCCGACCGCCCTTTTTCTTCTTGCTCTTTGCGCCACGCGGGCGCGGGGCTCCGTTCCCGGTCCGGCCGCCGGCGGCGACCGCGTCGAGGGAGGGAAGGCCGCCACCACTCATGAGCGCCGCGAGGCCCTCGCCCCCGTCGCCGGCTTCCTCCCCGAGCGCCCGGAGCGCGGCGAGCTGTTTGCGGCCGCCGAGCAGTCCGCCGAGTCCGCCGAGTCCGCCGAGTCCGCCCTTGGCGCCCGGGACGCCGCCGAGGCCGGGCATCCCCGGCATGCCGCCGCCGCTCGCCATGCCCTTCACCATCTTTTGCATCTCGCGGTGCTGCTTGAGCAGCTGGTTCACGTCCGCGGCCGCCGTGCCGCTGCCCCGGGCGATCCGCACACGCCGAGAGCCGTCGATGATCGAGGGGTTGGCGCGCTCGGCCGGCGTCATCGACCGCATGACGGCCTCGACCCGGGCCAGCTCGCGGTCGTCGATCTGGTCTGCCGCCTGGCGCAGGTCCTTCGAGACGCCGGGGAGCAGCTTCATCACGCCGCCCAGCGAACCGAGCTTCTTCACCTGCTGGAGCTGCTCCAAGAAGTCGTCGAGGGTGAACCGGCCCTCCATGAGCCGGCCGGCCGACCTTGCCACCGACTCCTTGTCCATCGTGCGCTCGGCCTGTTCGATCAGGCTCAGGACGTCACCCATCCCGAGGATCCGGTCGGCCATGCGGTCGGGGTGGAAGAGGTCGATGTCGCCGAGCTTCTCGCCGGTCGACGCGAAGACGATCGGGCGACCGACCACGCCCTTCACGCTGAGCGCGGCGCCGCCTCGAGCGTCGCCGTCGAGCTTGGTGAGGATGACGCCGTCGAGCTCCAGCGTGTCGTGGAAGGCGCTGGCGGTGGCGACGGCGTCCTGCCCGGTCATCGAGTCGATGACGAGCAGGGTGTAGTGCGGCTGGATCGCGCCCGAGACCCGGCGCACCTCATCCATCAGCGCCTCGTCGATGGTGAGGCGACCCGCGGTGTCGACGATGCAGATGTCCCGTCCGAGTCGCCGCGCTTCTTCCAACCCGGCGCGGGCGACGGAGACAGGGTCGGTCGGCTCGCTGAACACGGTGACCCCGACCTGACGGCCGAGCACACGGAGCTGCTCGACCGCGGCAGGCCGCTGCAGGTCCGCACCCACGAGGAGGGGGTTCCGCCCCTGCTGCTTCCACCAGCGGGCCAGCTTCGCCGCCGTCGTCGTCTTTCCGGATCCCTGAAGGCCGGCGAGGAGCACGACCGTCGGCGGGCGCGACGCGTACGTGAGCTTGAGCGTCTCGCCGCCGAGGACGTCGACGAGCTCCTCGTGGACGGCCTTCACCACCTGCTGCCCGGGCGTCAGGCTCTTCGAGAGGACCTCGCCCGCACAACGCTGACGGATGCCCTGGACGAACGAGCGCGCGACGCCCACCTCGACGTCGGCGTCGAGGAGGGCGACGCGGATCTCGCGCAGCGCCTCGTCGAGGTCCGCGTCGGAGAGCCGCCCACGGCTGCGGAGGCGCCCCGCGATCCGCTCGAGGCGATCGGAGAGGACGTCGAACATGAGGGGTCCAGGCTACCGGAAGGCCGGCCGAGCGCTCCCGCGCGATCGGCGGTCGCCGACTAGCCGAGGAGCGCCCCGACGAAGTCCGCGGGATCGAACGGCACCAGATCGTCAGGCCCCTCCCCGAGGCCGACGAGCTTGACCGGGAGCCCGAGCTCCCGCTGGATCGCCACGACGATCCCGCCCTTGGCGGTCCCGTCCAGCTTGGTGAGCACCACCCCCGTGACCGCCACGGCCTCGGTGAACTGTCGGGCCTGCACGAGCCCGTTCTGCCCGGTCGTGGCGTCGATCACGAGGAGGACCTCGGTGACGCGCCCAGGGGGGCGCTCGGCGACCCGCCGGATCTTCTTCAGCTCCTCGACGAGGTTGGCCTTCGTGTGCAGCCGGCCGGCGGTGTCTGCGAGCACGAGGGAGTTGCCCCGTGCCGCCGCCCGCTGCACCGCGTCGAAGACGACCGCGCTCGGGTCGCCGCCCTCCGCACCGCGGACGATCTCCGCCCCTGCCCGCTCCGCCCACATCCCGAGCTGCTCACCGGCGGCCGCCCGGAACGTGTCGCCCGCGGCCAACAGGACCGATCGTCCTGCAGCCGCCTGCAGCCGCGCGACCTTCCCGACGGTCGTGGTCTTGCCCACACCGTTCACCCCGACGAAAAGCCAGACGTTGACGACGCCCTGCTCCTCCTCGAAGCGCAGCTGGCGACCGACGGGCTCGGCGATCTCCGTGTCCGGTCCGGGCTGCGCTCCACTCCCGGATGCCAGCCCGGCATCCGTCGCCGCGTCCCAGCGCTGCTCGAGCGCGAGGAGATCGACCAGGTCACCCCGCAGTGCGTCGAGAAGCTCGTCGCCGCTCCCGATCTCCTTCTCGCGGACCCGTCGCCGCAGGTCGTCGAGCAGCGCGTCGGTGGTCGCGACCCCGACGTCGGCGCGGAGCAGGCTCTCTTCGAGCTCGTCCCACGTCGCCGGGTCGATGGCCTTCGCGCGCATCGATCGCAATCCCGAGAAGACGCCGCGGGTGCGGCCCATTCGCTCGCGGAAGGTCGGCGGCGCGACCTCCACCGGCGCGACCTCGACCGGCGCGACCTCGACCGGCGCGACCTCGACCGGCGCGACCTCCGTCGGGGCGCGCGCCTCCCCGGGCGCCTCTGGAGCGCGGGTCGCCGGGGGCGGCGGCGTCTTGGGAGCCGACGGGGGCCTAGTCGGAGGCCGTCGGGCACGCACCCCGGTCTCGGGACGCGGGCCACCCCCACGCCGACGCGCGCTCGTGGCGTAGCTGAGGGTGCCCATGACCAGCACGGCGATCGCCACGGCGGCGAGCGCGATCCACAGGGCGATCACGAATCGGCGAGCCTACCGGGGGCTGCCCGCCGGCCGCCCGTGCCGGATCCCGGCCGGACCCGCCTCAACCGACGGGTTGCGCCTCGGCGCGCGCCCGTTGACTCACCACCTGCGAGGAGCCGCCCGGTGCCATGGTCACGCCGTAGAGGGCGTCGGCCGCCTCCATCGTGCGCTTCTGGTGGCTCACGACGATGAGCTGTGCCTCGTTGCGGAACTCATGAACCAGACCGAGGAGCCGGTGCAGGTTGACGTCGTCGAGCGCGGCCTCCACCTCGTCCATGAGGTAGAAGGGCGAGGGACGGCTCCGGAAGACGGCGAAGAGGAACGCGAGCGCCGCCATCGACCGCTCGCCTCCCGACAACAGCGACACGCGCCGGACGTTGCGCCCGGCGGGGCGGACCTCGATCTCGACGCCCGTGTTCAAGAGGTCCGACGGCTCCGTCAGCGTCAGGCGGCCCGTGCCGCCGGGAAAGAGGCTCCCGACGAACGTCGAGAAGTGCTCGTTCACGTCCGCCATCGCGGCGGCGAACTCCTCGGCGATCTCACGGTCGAGGGACCGCACCACCTCGTGCAGCTGGCGACGCGCCGAGCGGACGTCCTCCATCTGGGTGTCGAGCTCGCGGTGCCGCTCCTCGAGCGCGGAGAGCTCGTCGAGGGCGAGCGGGTTCACCGGCCCGAGCGACGCGAGCTTGGTGGCGAGCGCTCCGGCGTGGCCGGCGGCCGTCACGCCCTCGGGAACTTCGGGCAGCGGCGCAGCCTGCGCCTCCGCCGGGGTCACGCCCAGCTCGTGCTCGACGGACTCGACGAGGGCCTCCGCGCGCAACGACGCCTCCGCCGCTTCGCGGTCCACGACGCGCGCCCGCTCCCGGGCGGCGATCTGCTGTTGCTCGAGGACGGCCCGCTCCGAGCGGATCGACTCCATCCTCGCTGCGCCGGCACGCAGCCGCTCGGACTGGTCGGCGTAGGCACGGCGCAACGAGTCGAGCACCGCCTCGAGCCGGTCCCGCTCCCGCACGACGACGCGCTGGAGCCGGTCGAGGGCGATCCCGTCGGCTTCGAGTCGCTGCCGGCGCCGGGCGGCGGCGTCGCGCTCCTCGCCGTGCCCGGCGAGCCGCCGTTCGACTTCTGCCTGACGGGCCGTGAGCACCCGGCGGCGCTCGGCGACGCTCGCGCCGCGCACCTCGAGCGCGTGGTGCGCGGCAGCGAGCTCGCGGCGGCGGCCGGTGAGCTGGTCCACGGCGGCGGCCGCCGCCGTGGCATGCGCCCGCGCCGCGGCCGCCTGGGCCTCGGCGTCGGCCACCGCGCCTTCGAGGGTTGCGAGCTCCGCCTGGTTGGCGTCGAGGCGCGACACGAGCGCCCGCCGGGCATCGTCCCCCTCGCCGAGCTCCGAGGCGACGCGCGCCCGTTCCTCTCCGGCCCTGCGGCGTTCGGCCGCCGCTCCCGCGCGTGCCGCCTCGTGGCGGTCGTGCGTCCTCGCAGCGTCTCGTGCGTGCGAGGCTGCCGCGTCGAGCACCCGGCGCGCCTCGGTGAGCGCCGCGGTCGCCCGATCTGCGCGCATCGCCGCGTCGGTCGCTCGACGCTCCGCGTCTTCGACGGCGGCCGCCGTGACGATCCCCGAGGACGAGCGCACGCGCCAACCGGACCCGGCGAAGCGGTCACCGTCGGGGGTGACCACGACCAGGTCCGGGCGGTCCAGCGCAAGGTCGAGTGCGGCCTCCCAGCCGTCGACGCGGACCGCCCCGCCGACGAGCGCGTCCAAGACGTCGTCGACGTCGGCGCCGAGCGGGCGCCGGATCCTGACGTGCGGCCGGAGCGGCATGGCGCCGGGCGGCACGTCGATCGGCGGGCGCCGACGCACCCCGGCACCGGCGGGGAGCAGGGCGCCGGTGGCGCCGCGGCCGTGCAGGCGTGCGAGCGCAGTGCGCGCGGCGTCGCGCCCGGACACGACGACCGCGGCGGCCGTCGCCCCGACGGCCGCTTCGAACGCCGCCTCCCAACCCGGGTCGATCTCCACGAGGTCGACGAGAGACCCGATGACGCCGTCGACGTCGGACAGCAGCTCCCTGCCGCCCGCACCCTCGAGCTCGTGCAGCGCCCGTGCCAGGGCCTCGGCGCGCGCCGCGCTGCGGTGACGCTCCTGGTCTGCGGTGCGCACGTCCTCCTCCGCCTGTTGCGCCGCGGCACGTGCGGTCGCGTGCCGCTCTTCGGCGTCGGTCACCGCCGCCGCGAGTCGTTCGGCTTCACCGTCCAGCGCGCCGAGGCGCGCGTCGAGCTCCTCGACCGAGGCAATCAGGCCGGTGGCCCTCACCCGTACCGCCGCGAGCCGCTCGTCGAGCGCTGCGATCTCGCGCTCGTCGTGCTCGGCCGCCCGCGCCTGGAGCTCGATGCGGCGCCGGAGCTCGTCGAGCGCCCGGGTTGCCGCGTCCAGCTCCGCACCGCCCCCCCACCGGAGGGCGTGCGCGTCGTCGTCCGCAGCCAACGCAGCGGCGCGCGCCGCGAGCTCGTCGCGCTCGGGGGCGAGCGCGAGCTCCTCAACATCCACCTCGCGCAGCTCCTCGACGAGGCGCGCGGCGTCGGCCTCGAGGGTGGAGACCACGTCCACGTCCGCGGCGGCGTCGAGGGCCTGCGCGAGCGCGCGGGACCGTTCGCGCAGCACGTTGGTCGTCCCCTTGGCGCGCTCCACGAGGGCCTGGACGGTCGCGAGCGCACCCGCGAGGTCCTGCTCGCGCCCCGACGACAGCTCCGCGGTGGTCGCCGCGGCCTGCGCGTCCAGCGCGTCCAGCGCTGCCCGCAGCCGAGCCTCTTCGTCGGCAAGGGCCGCCAGATCCGCCGCGGACTTCTCCTTGCGCTTGCCGAGCTCGGTCAGTTCGGCGCCGGCCAGGTGCACGCGCAGGGCGCGCAGCTCGGCCGCGACCTGCGCGTGCGACCGCGCGGCCGCAGCCTGGCGCTCGAGCGGCCGGATCTGCCGGCGCAGCTCCCGGACGAGATCGCCCAGGCGCTCGAGGTTCTCCTGGGTGACGGCGAGACGCCGCTCGGCGCGCTCGCGGCGGCGGCGATGCTTCAGGACGCCGGCCGCCTCCTCGATGACGGCGCGGCGGTCCTCGGGGCGCGCGGTGAGCACGGTGTCGAGCTGGTTCTGCCCGATGATCATGTGCTGCTGGCGTCCGACCCCCGAGTCGTTCAAGAGGTCCTGGATGTCGAGGAGTCGGCACGGCGTCCCGTTGATCGCGTACTCGCTGTCCCCGGACCTGAACAGCGTGCGGGAGATGGTCACCTCCGCCATCGGCACCGGCAGCTTCCCGGAGCTGTTGTCGATGGTGAGCGAGACCTCCGCGCGGCCGAGCGCGGGCCTGCTGGACGTGCCCGCGAAGATCACGTCCTCCATCTTCTGGGAGCGCAACGACCTCGGGCCCTGCGCGCCGAGCACCCACGTGACGGCGTCGACGACGTTGGACTTGCCGCTGCCGTTGGGACCGACCACGACCGTGAGCCCGGGCTCGAACTCGAGCACCATGGGGTCCGCGAAGGACTTGAACCCCTTCATGCTGAGCGACTTCAGGAACATCGGCAGCCGACCCTACCAACGGCCCGGCGCCGCGCCCGGGACCGTCGGGCGGGTTTCTCCATCCCTCTAGACCTGGCAGTGCTCGCAGTAGAAGGTGGAGCGGCCCCCGACTCTTTGACGGACGATCGGGCTGCGGCAGCGGCGGCACGGCTCGCCCTCGCGGTCGTAGACCTGGTGGCTCCCCTGGTAGTCGCCGGCCTCGCCGAACAGGTCCCGGTACTGCTCGTCGACGAGCGTGGACCCGCGGTGCTTGATCGCGTCGTTGAGCGTCTCGACCATCGCGCGGTAGAGCCGGCGGACCTCGGTCGCCGACAGCGAGGCGGCGGGGCGGTCGTAGCGGAGCCCCGCACTGAAGAGGATCTCGTCGGAGTACAGGTTGCCGATGCCCGAGACGAACTCCTGGTCCATCAAGAGCGCCTTCAGCCCGGTCCGGTGCCGCCGGAGGAGCAGCCCGAAGCGGTCCCAGCTCATGACGTCCTCGATCGGGTCGAACCCGAGGTGGCCGAGCTCGGGGACCTGCCGGCGGAGGGCCGCGCCGTCCCCGCTCGCCATGCCGACCGGCAACGAGGAGCCGTTGGGCGTGGCGCCCTCGGCGAGCGGGCTCGAGACGAACATCTCCCCGAAGGTGCGCGGGTCCACGTAACGGAGCTCGCCGCCCTGGGTGAAGGTGATCACCACGTGGGTGTGCTTGGGCTTGGGCTCCTTCGCGCTCTTCACGCGCAGCAGCTGGCCGCTCATGCCGAGGTGGATGACGAGCGTGTCCTTGTTGTCGAGGGTGCACAGGAGGTACTTGCCGAGGCGGCTCACCGACTTCACCGTCCGGCCCTCGAGCAACCCGCGGAACTGCTTCGCGCTCGGATGGCGCCGGACCGAGCGGCCGTTGGTCACCGCCACCACCTTCACCTTCTTGCCGACGACCTCCTTGGCGAGGTCCTGGCGGAGGGTCTCGACCTCGGGGAGCTCAGGCACGACGCAGCTCCATGAGCGCCCGCCGCGCGGCCTCCTGCTCGGCGTCCTTCTTCGTCCCGCCGACACCCGCGCCACGCTGGACGCCGTTCACGTAGACGGCCGCCTCGAACTGGCGGTCGTGGTCCGGGCCGGTGCCGACCACGACGTAACGGGGGATCCCCTCGCCCTGCCGTACGGTGAGCTCCTGGAGGAGCCCCTTCTGGTCGAAGTCGTCCGGCTCCGCCGCCGCGCGCTCGATGCGCGGCCCCAAGAAGCCGCAGATCATCTCCTCGGCGGGGGTCCACCCTGCCTCGAGGTAGAGGGCGCCGATCACCGCTTCGAGGGCGTCGGCCAGGATCGAAGGCTTCGTCCTGCCGCCGGACGCCTCCTCGCCCTTGCCGAGCAGGAGCGCGTCGCCGATGGCGAGCTGCCGGGCCACCTCGGCGAGGACCCGCGCGTTGACGACCGCCGCGCGGACCTTGGCGAGCTCCCCCTCGGGCATCTCGGGAAAGCGCCGGTAGCAGTACTCGGCGACGACGAGGCCGAGCACGGCGTCGCCGAGGAACTCCAGCCGCTCGTTCGAGGGCAGGCCGCCCTGCTCCGCGCACCAGCTCCGGTGCGACAGGGCCTGATGCAGCAGCGAGGAGGTGCTGAGCTCGTGACCGAGGCGCTCCGCGAGCCTCGCAGCGCCCTGGGCGATGCCCTCCACGTGAGCCTGGTCAGCTCTCTCCGAGCTTGGCGACGACATAGTCGACGGCATCACGGACGGTGCGGAGGTCCTCGAGGTCTTCGTCGTCGATCCTGAACCCCACGGTGCGCTCGCCGAGCTCCTCCTCGAGGGCCTCGACGAGCTCGATCAGCGCGAGCGAGTCGGCGTCGAGGTCCTCGGCGAACGACGAGCCCTCGGAGATCCGTGTCGGGTCGGTTTCGAGGATGTCGGCGAGCTGGTCCCTGACCAGCTCGAACACCGCTTGGCGGTCGAGCGGACCACGCTCGATGTGGGTCTCAGCGGGCACGAGGGCTCCTGGGTCGGCGGACGAAACGGGAGGGATGTTACCGAGCGCCGAGTATGCCAGGGCGCCGCGGTCCGGCGCGGGCTGAGGGCGCCTCGGCGCGGCCGCCCCCCACTGCGGCCGCCAGGCGGCCCGCCAGGTCCTGTCCTGCCAGGTCATGGGCGATCCTGACCGCGTTGTGCACCGCGGTGGCGCTCGACGAGCCGTGGCTGATGACGCAGATGCCGTCGACGCCGAGGAGCATCGCGCCGCCGGTGTTCTCCGGGTCGAGCTCGGCGGCGATCGGGAGGAGGTGGGGAAGGAGCGCCTCGGACGCCGCCTGCGTCTGGTCGTCGGTCGAGAACACCGAGAAGAGAGTCTGGACGATGAAGCGCAGCGAGCCCTCGAGGGCCTTGAGCGTGACGTTGCCGGTGAACCCGTCGGTCACGACCACGTCGGCGGGGCTCGGCAGGAGGTCCCTGCCTTCCACGTTGCCGACGAAGCGCACCCCCGCACCTGCGGCCAGCACCCGGTGCGTCTCCTTCACGAGGGGCGTGCCCTTGCTCGCCTCCTCGCCGATCGAGAGCAGGGCCACCGACGGCTCGGGGAGGCCGTAGCGGGCGGCGGCGTAGGCGGCGCCCATCTGGGCGAACTGCACCAGCATGGCGGTCGTGCACTCGGCGTTCGCCCCGGCGTCGACAAGCACCGCCGGCGCTCGGCCGAGGCGCGGGAGCGGCGTCGCGATGCACGGGCGGACCACGCCGGGGAGGCGCCCCATGCGGAGCAGCGCGGAGGCCATCGTCGCCCCCGTGTTGCCGGCCGAGACCATGGCTGACGCGAGTCCGTCGCGGACGAGCTCCGCGACCCGCACGAGGGAGGAGTCCTTCTTCCGGCGGACGGACTGGGCCGCGTCCTCCTCCATGCCGATCACCTCGGTGCAGGCGACGACCTCGAGATCGCCCGTGTCGCCGAGCAGTTCGGGCACGCCGACGAGCACGACGCCGATGCCTTCCTCGGCGGCCTTGCGGGCACCCGCCACGATCTCCGCCGGCGCCTTGTCGCCGCCCATGGCGTCGACGGCGACCGGGAGCGCGGCCAGCGGCACCGCAGGCGCACCCGGCCGCCCCGACCCGGTGCGGCGGCGCGTCACCTCAGTCGACCTCGACCGCCTGGCGCCCCTTGTACCACCCGCAGTTGGGGCAGACCACGTGGGGCAGCTTCGCCTGGTGACAGTGGGGACACACGCTCCGCGGCGGTGCCTCGAGGCGCCAGTTGGCGGCGCGCCGGCTCCGGCCCTTCGCCTTGGATGTCTTCTTCTTCGGGACGGCCATCGTCAGTGCACTCCAGGTCCGTGCCGGTCCGGTGGCCGGCGAGCTCGGGCTCCGGGGCCATCCCAGAGCGGCTCGGCCCCGGTGGGCGGCGAGGAGGGACGCCGTCCCCTCGGCCGACGTCGCTACTGGGCCGACCGGAGCACGTCGAGGTTAGCCCACCTGGGGTCGCGGGGTGTCTCGCAGTCGCAGACCTCGACGTTGCGGTCGCACCCGCAGCGGGGGCACAGGCCCCGGCAGTCGTCCCGGCACAGCGGCGCGAGCGGGAGCTCGAGGACGACGGCGTCCCGCACCATCGGGCCGAGGTCGAGCTCGTCGGCGACGATCGCGTACGCCTCCTCGTCGTCGGGGTCGCCGTAGCCGGCCCCGGGCTCGGTGAACCGCTCGCGCACCGCGATGCGGAGCATGCCCTCGACGGGTGCCGCGCACCGGCGGCACAGACCTCTCCAGGGCGCGGTGATGGTGCCCGTCGCCATCACCCCGCCGGCGAAGGACTCCAACGTGACCTCGCAGATGGCGTCCGCACCCTCGGGGACCGAGCTGTCTGCCGGTGACCGGGTGACGATGACGCCCTCGGGGTCGACCGGACCGGTGCGCACCTCGTGCCAACGGGTGCCCAGCACCCTGCGGAGCCTGGCCACGTGCACCACGAACGGGTCCACCGGTACCTCCTTTCCTGCCCGGCCTGCGGGCAGCATGTCCGCGTATGCGAGGTCCTGGTCCTATGCGAGGTCCTGGTCGAAGAAGCCGGACTCCTCCTCCTCTGGAACGACCGTCTCGAGCGGCGCGACCATCGGGGACGTCGCCTGGAGCTTCTCGCGGCCCGCGCGCACCGTCTTGGTGATCCGGTCGAGCACGATCTCCATGCCCGCCAACTTCTGGTCGCAGTAGTCCTCGGCCTCGTGGCGCAACCGGCGTGCCTCCTCGTTGGCGTCGTCGAGGATCCGCTGGGCGACCACGTTGGCCTGCCGGACCACCTCGGAGCGCGACACCATGTGCTCCGCTTGGGCGCGCACGTCAGCCATCAGCGCGTCGGCCTCCCGCGCGCGGTCGGCGAGGAATTCCTCTTTCTCCCGAAGGAGCCACCGGGCCTGGCGCAGCTCGTCGGGAAGTCGATCGAGCGCCGTGTGCAGCACGCCCTGGAGCTCCTCGCGTGATACGAGCACCGAGGCCGACAGCGGCATCGCCTTGGCGCTCGAGATCACGTCGATCGCACGCTGGAGCAGGCCCTCGGCCCCAAGCTCCTCGTCCGGGCCGGCGAACGCCGCCTCGTCCTCGGGTACGTCTTCGAACAGGTCCGTCACGACGCTACCGGTCCCTCTTTGTCGTCTGATCGGAGTAGGGAGAACTTGGCCTCGAAGCGAAGCGCCACGGGCTTCGGCACGAACGAGGAGATGTCGCCGCCGAATCGGGCAACCTCGCGCAACAGGCGCGAGGCGATGAACGAGTACGGGGCGCTGGTCGGGATGAAGATGGTCTCCATCCCCGAGAGCTGCCGGTTCATCTGGGCCATCTGCAGCTCGTTCTCGAAGTCCGAGACGGCGCGCAGTCCCCGCACGATGGTTGTCGCGCCGACGTCGGCGGCCACGCTGACCACCAGCGTGGCGACACCGACGATCCGCACGTTGACCAGGTGCGCGAGCGAGTCGGCGAGCATCTCGGTCCGCTCGTCGATCGAGAAGAGGGGCTCGCCTTTCTGCGGGTTGCGCAGCGCCGCGACCACGATCTCGTCGAACAACCTCGACGCGCGCTCGACGACCTCGAGGTGGCCGTTGTGGAACGGGTCGAAGGACCCCGGGAAGAGCGCGACCCTCACAGCACCTCCCCGCGCGCGCCAACAGCCGATTCGTCGGACATGCGGGCCACGGTGACGAGCGTACCGCCGTACCGGCGCGTTCTCGCGGCCACCCAGCCCGCCGGGAGCTCGACCGGCGACCCCGATTCGAGGACCGCCACGTCCGCTGAGAGGAGCGCGAGAAGGGTGTCCCAGTCGGAGAACGCGTACGGAGGATCGCAGAGCGCCAGGTCGACGCGGGGTGCCCGACCGAGCCACCCGGGCAGCTCCGCGCGGACGAGGGACGCAGCGGACGATGCGAGACCAGTCGCTTCGAGGTTCGTCTGCACCGCCGCAAGGGCGCCCGAGTCGTGGTCGACGAAGGTGACGGAGGCTGCGCCGCGGCTCAACGCCTCGAGGCCGAGAGCCCCGCTGCCGCAGAAGAGGTCCAGGACGGACGCACCCCCGACGCCCCCCATCGATCCGAGCATGTCGAAGATCGCCTCGCGCACCCGGTCGCCGGTGGGCCGGACGCCGCCGGGGAGACGGGCTGGGAGCCTACGCCCCCGGCTCGAGCCGGCGATCACGCGCACGCTGCAACGGTACCGCCCCCAGCGCGCACCGCGGTGGCTTCGTGCCACCCTTTGAGGTGATGCGGGGACCCGCCGAGCCGCCTGCGACCGACACCCCGGCCGAAGCGGCCGACGGGCGTGGCGACCTCGGCCAGCTGGCGGTCGTCACGTTCTCCCACGCGATCCAGCACGTCTACGTCGCCGGACTTGCCGTCGCGTACCCCTTCGTGATCGCCTCGCTCCACGTCTCCTACAGCGCGCTCGGCATCGTGCTCGGGGTGGCCGGCGTCGTCGGCGGCCTGCTCCAGGCCCTCGCCGGCTTCGTGAACCGGGCATCCTCCCGCATGCTCCTCTCCGTGCAGAACTTCGGCATGGCGGCCGCGAGCCTGCTCGGCGCGGTCGGGGGGTTCGCCCTCTTCGGCGCGGCGCGCAGCATCGGCAGCGTGGTCTCGTGGCCCCAGCACCCCGTCGGCGGCGCCGTGCTGACCCGGCGCTTCCCCACCCGGCGGGCGTACGCACTGTCGTGGCACGTGGCAGGGGGCAGCATCGGCACGGCGGTCATCCCGCTCGTCGTCTCGGCGCTGATCGCCGCCTCCGGCTGGCGCGTCGGCGTGGCGTTCCTCGCGGTCCCCATGGCGATCGGCGGCGTGCTCGTAGCCTGGAAGCTGAGGGACGAGGGCGGCGATCGCACCGACGTGGCTGCGGAGGACGCGGCGAGGCTCGGCCACCTCGACGTCGTGCGGAGCATCATGCGCAGCCGCGAAGCGCTCGGGGCCGCCGTCGCCGGGACGATCGCTGCCGGCGGGCGAGGGCTCGGGACGCTCGCCGTCTTCGTGCCCGCGTACCTGAAGAGCGGGCTCCACCTCCAGGCGCTGACCGTCGGCGGGCTCTTCACCGCGCTCGTGGTCGGCAGCATCGTGGGGCCGGTGCTCGCCGGCCACGTGGCAGACCGCCTCGGCCGACGGCGCGTGCTGCTCGTCGTCTACATGGTCGGCGCGGGCACGATCGCGGCGTTCGTGATGGTCGGCCGGGACCTGTTCGCGCTCGGCGCGGTCGGCGTGCTCGTCGGGATCTTCGCCTACGCCGAGTCGCCGTTGCTCCAGGCCGTCTTCGCCGACGGCCTGCGCGAAGTGGACCACCAGGGCGCCTTCGGGTACTACTTCGCCCTCTCCTACGGGATCGGGTCGCTCTGGACCATCGCCCTCGGGGTGCTCATCGACACCGCGGGCTTCCGGTGGGCGTTCTACGTGATGGCGATGTCCTTCGCCGCGGCCGCCCTCGTCGTCTGGTGGGCGCGCCCCGAGCGGATCGGGACCCCCGGTCTCCTCGCGCGTGGGGACAGCGCTGACGGGCACGCCGAGGACGCGACTCACGACACTAGGACTTGAAGAGGAAATCTTCCTCGGCCGGGTCGAGGAAGAGACGGATCTCGTCGGCGAGCGACGGGTGCCGTTCGAGCGTGGGGTCGTCCTCGGTCACCGCCTCTGCGACGCGGCGCGCGGCGTCGAGGAGGTCGCGGTCTGCGCGCAGCGACGCGAGCTTGAGGTCGCTGCGCCCCTTCTGCCGCGCGCCGAGGATCGTCCCCTCGCCGCGGAGCTCGAGGTCCACCTCGGCGAGCTCGAACCCGTCGTTCGTCCGGACCATTGCCGAGAGGCGCTCCCCCGCGTCGACGGTCTCGGCTTCCCCGAGCAGGTAGCACCAGCTGGGCAGCCGGCTCCTGCCGACGCGGCCGCGCAGCTGGTGCAGCTGCGCGATGCCGAACCTCCCCGCGTCCTCGACCACCATCACCGTCGCCTCGGGGACGTCGACCCCGACCTCGACCACGGTCGTGGCCACGAGCACCGGCGTGGTGCCGTCGCGGAACCGGCGCATGGCGTCTTCTTTCTCGGCAGCCGGCATCTGTCCGTGCAGGAGTCCGAGCGCCAGGCCCTCGAGCGGCCCGCTCTCGAGGCGCGCGAGCTCGTCGGTGGCCGAACGGGCCTGGACCCGCTCGGAGCCCTCGACGAGCGGGCAGACCACGAAGGCCCGGTGGCCGGCGGCTGCCTCCTCGCGCACCCGCGCCCATGCGCCCGATTCGTCGGCGGCGCTCGACGCCCACACGGTCTCGACGGGCATACGGCCCGCGGGGAGCTCGTCGATGACCACCATGTCGAGATCCCCGAAGAGGACCATCGCGGCGGTTCGCGGGATCGGCGTGGCGGTCATGACGAGCAGGTCGGGGTCCGCGCCGGTGCCCGGCCCGGCAGCCCGCGCGACGACCGACGCACGACCCTTGTCCCGCAGCTGGGCACGCTGCTCGACACCGAACCGGTGCTGTTCGTCGATCACGACGAGCCCGAGCGAGTGGAACTGCACGTCGTCGGTCAACAGCGCGTGGGTCCCCACGACGATGTCCACCGCGCCGGACTCGAGCCCGTCGCGTAGGCGCGCGCGCTCGGCGGCGCCGGTGCGGTTGGTCAAGAGCGCGACCGACAGCGGCCGCTCGCCGTCGAGCCGGGCCGGGTCGGGGAGGGACAGTCCCTCGAGCAGCGCCCCGAGGGCGAAGGAATGCTGCTCGGCCAGGACCTCGGTGGGCACCATCAACGCACCCTGGTGACCGCCCTGCACCGCGGCGATGAGCGCCGCGGCCGCCACGACGGTCTTGCCGGACCCGACGTCTCCCTGGAGGAGGCGGTGCATGGGCAGCGGTCCCGCCATCTCGGCCAGGATGGCGGCCATCGCCTTTCGCTGCGCACCGGTGAGCCCGAACGGCAGTCCGGCGCAGAAGCGCTGGACGAGCGTCCCCGACGCTCCCGGCGCCTCGACCACCTCGCGCGGCGAGACCGCGTGCCGGATGGCGCGGGCGTCGGCCTCGAGCGCGCGCCGCCGGAGGACGAGCGCGAGCTGCAGGCGGAACAACTCGTCGAACGCAAGGCGGCGGCGCGCGGGGCGCGACGCCTGGATCGAGCCGGGCAGGTGCACGTCGTGCACCGCCTCGGTCCGCCCGACGAGGCGGAGCGCTCGGCGTACGTCGTCGGGCAGCGGGTCGTCGAGCCCGCCGGCGCGCCGGATCGCCTCTTCGACCCACGCCCCGATCTCCCAGCTGGAGAGGCCCACCTTGCCCGAGGCGCGGTAGACGGGCACGATCCGCATCGTGCGGCGCCGGCGTCCCTCCGCGTCGTCCACGTCGTCGGCGCCGACCACCACGTCGACGACCGGGTTGGTCATCTGACGCCCGCCGCGGAACGTGTCGAGCTTCCCGAAGAAGAGTGCCTCGGTACCCGCCGGCAGCTGCCGCGCCCGCCACGCCTGGTTGAAGAACACGACCTTCACGCCCGCCGTCCCGTCGTGCACGGTGAGCTCGACGAGCGCCCTCCCGTTGCGCGTGCGGCGAGACCGCACGTCCCGGACCGTCGCGAGGACGACCGCCTCGTCACCGACCGCAAGATCTGCGAGGTCCGCGCGGTGGCTCCGGTCGATGTACCGGAACGGGTACGTGGTGAGCAGGTCGAAGACCGACCCGATCCCGAGCTCGGCGAGCGCCTTCGCCTTGCGCTCGCCGAGACCGCGGAGGCGGGTGACCGGGATCTCCGACAGCTGCCGAAGCGTGCGCGCCGGCGCGGCTGCCGCGGTCACTCGATGCCGAGCAGGTACGGGTAGAGGGGCTGGCCGCCGTGATGGACCTCGGCGGCGACACGGGGGTGCTCCTCGTGCACCCACTCGGTGATGCGCCGCGTCGCCGCGGCGTTCGACCCCTCGCCTTCGATGACGGTCACGAGCTCGTGCCCGTCGGCGAGCAACACGTCGAGCAGCCGGAGCGCCGCGTCGTCGGGCGAGCCGGCGATCGCCACGACTCCCTCGCGCGAGAGCCCCATCCAGTCACCCTCGTGGACGGGGCCCACCTCGGTCTCGGCGTCGCGCACGGCCCGGGTCACCGCCCCCGGCAGGACCTTGCACGCCGACGCGGTCATGGCCTCGGCGTTCTCTGCCGCGCCCGCAGCGGGGTCGTACGCGAGCAGCGCGGCGAAGCCCTCCACGATGCTCCCGGTCGGGACCACCCGCACGATCTTCCCCGTCAGCGCGTCGACCTGCGCGGCCACCGGCTCGATGTTCTCGTTGTTCGGCAGGACCACGACCTCCCCGGAACGGAGCGACTCGACGGCCTCGAGGAGCTGCGCCGTCGACGGGTTCATGGTCTGGCCGCCGGGCACCAGCCGCTGGACGCCGAGCGAGCGGAAGATCCTGCCGACGCCGTCGCCGGCGACCACCGCGACGACGGCGGTCCTCGGCGCGGCCGGCTCGGGACCGTGGGGCGGGAGGTCCGCGTCGCGGACCCAGCGCTCCTCTTGGACCTGCTCGGCGAGGTCGGTCACCCGGATCTGGTGCGGCCGTCCGATGTCGATCGCCGCCTCGATCGCCGCGCCGACGTCGTCGGTGTGGATGTGGCAGTTCCACACGCCGTCACCCCCGACCACGACGATGGAGTCCCCGATCCCGGACCACACCTCCTTGAACGGTTCGATCGCCCCGTCCGGGGCGTCGAGGAAGTACATGACCTCGTAGCGAAGATCCCCGACGCCGTCGTCGGGGATCTCTGGGGCCTGGGCGACCCCGTGGTCCGTGGCGGCGCAGCCGGACCCCCGCTCGGCGGAGACGACGCCGTTGCGGGTCGCCGGGGGGCGCGGTGGCGCCGGGACGTCCTCTTGCACGGCGGGAAGGGGGCGCCCGTCGATGACCGAGAGGAGCGAGTCGAAGAGGAGGACGTAGCCCGCCCCGCCGGCGTCCACGACCCCGGCGCGCGCCAGGGGCTCGAGCATCGTCGGCGTCGCGGCCAGCGCCGCGCCGGCTGCGTCGCGCGCCTGCTCGACGACGCCGAGCAGCGGCGCTCCCGCCTTCGCGCCCGCCGCGGCACCGTCGCCGGCTGCCCGGGCAACCGTGAGGATGGTGCCCTCGACGGGGTGGACGACGGCCTTTCGGGCGAGGTCGCTCGCGGTCACGAGGGCCTCGGCGAGGAGGTCGGGACCGGCCTCGTCGCCGGAGCCCAGCCGCTCGGCGAGCCCTCGGATCAGCTGGCACAGGATCACCCCGGAGTTGCCACGGGCCCCCATGAGCGACCCGTGGGCCATCGCCCGGCAGATGTCCGACATGGCTGCCGACCCGTTGAGGGACGCGCCGAGGCCGTCGAGCTCGGTCACGACCGCGTCGAGGGTGAGGGCCATGTTGGTACCGGTGTCGCCGTCGGGCACCGGGTAGACGTTCAGGCGGTTCAGGACCTGCTGATGAGCCCGCAACGCGTCCCGGAAGGCGACCATGGTCGCATGCACCTCCCGAGGCCCCAACGCGACCGCCGCCGTCATCGTCCGCCGATGCTAACCTTGCTCGCGTTCGTGACGACCTGAAGGGTCGGCCGCGCCCCAACGCCCGCGCCGGGCCACCGGGCGCGGGTGGACGAGATCGGCCAGGAGGCAACGGCGATGGCATCGGTGTGCGAGCTCTGCGGCAAGAAGCCGTCGTTCGGCATGAGCTTGAGCCACTCCCACCGGCGGACCAAGCGCCGCTGGAACCCGAACATCCAGCGGGTGCGCGCGCTGGTCGACGGCGCGCCGCGCCGCCTTCACGTGTGCACCTCCTGCCTGCGCGCCGGGCGCGTCCAGAAGCCCCCGCGCCGCAGCATCCCCGCTTGACCGACGCGCGCCGGGCGCGATGAGCCCGCCGCGTCACGCGCGGCAGCACCCGCCGCGCCCGCCGCGCCCGCCGCGCCCGCCGCGCCCGCCGAGGGCGTTCCGCATGGCAACATCGCTGCCGATGCGCTGGATTCTCGCAGTTGCCATGCTCATTCTTCTCGGCGTCGCCTATGTCGTCGTGCAGCTCGTGCGACCGGTTCCCGCGGTGGCCACCTCGGCGTCGGCCTATTCCAAGGCGAGCATCCCCGGCACGCCGTCACCTCTCTCGTGGCCCGCCCAGGGGCAGGCGGCATTCGGCGTGGAGGGCGTCGGCCTGCTCGACACCCAGGGGGCGCAGACGCCGACGCCCCTCGCGAGCGTGACGAAGCTGATGACCGCCTACGTGGTGCTCCACGACCACCCGCTCACCAAGACAGCGTCGGGGCCGGACATCCCGATCGGCTCCGCCGACGTCACCACGTTCCTCCAGGACCGGGCGGCGGGCGACTCCGTCGTCGACGTGGCGCCCGGAGAGCAGCTCTCCGAACGACAGGCGCTCGAGGCGCTCCTCATCCCCTCGGGCGACAACATCGCGACCCTGCTCGCCGACTGGGACGCGGGCAGCGAGACGGCCTTCGTCGCGAAGATGAACGCCGCCGCCAAGCAGTTGGGGCTGAGCGGGACCACCTACACCGACGCGAGCGGCGTGGCCCCCGGCTCGGAGAGCACGGCCGAGTCCCAGGTGAAGCTCGCAATGCGCGATATGACGAACCCGGCCTTCCGCGCCATCGTGGACATGCCGCAGGCCACACTGCCGGTCGCCGGGCTGCAGTACAACATCGACGCGCTCTTGGGCCACGACGGCGTCATCGGCGTGAAGACGGGCTTCACGACATCGGCCGGCGGCTGCTTCGTCTTCGCCGCGACGACCACGATCGCGGGCAAGCCGGCCACGGTGGTCGGCGCGGTCCTCCACCAATTCGCCACGGCGACGCAGCCGAGCGCGCTCACACAGGCCTTCGACGCGGCGACCGCCCTGCTGACCAGCGCGGATCGCGAGCTGGTGCAGCGCACCGTCGTCCACAAGGGCGAGGTTCTCGGTCACCTTGACGCGCCATGGAGCGGGTCGGTCGCGCTGAAAGCGATGCGGAGCGTCACCCTCACGGGCATCCCGGGCCAGCGGGTCACGACCACGGTCGTCCTTCCGGACAAGGTGGCCGCACCGGTCCCCTCGGGCCACCACTTCGGCACCGCGGTGGTCGTGGTGGGCCACCAGCGCGTCTCGGTGCCGCTCCAGACCGCGAGCCCGCTGCCCTCGGCCCCGTTGAGCTGGAAGCTCACCAACATCTGACCGGGTCCCCCGGGCGCCGCGCCGGCGACGCGGCGCCTCCTCGCGATCAGGCGAGGGCGTGCTCGAACCCGGCCCGGGCGAGCGGGTGGCCGCGCAGGGTGCGAACCGAGGGATCTGCGGTCAAGCGACCGATCTCTCTCGGGGCCCGGAGCCCCGCCCCGGTGAGCGCCTCGGCGAGGCGGGCCGGATCCCCCGTGGCGACGATGAGCTCGAAGTCCTCGCCGCCGCCGAGCGCCTCCTCCTCGGTGGCCCCCTCGGCGACCGGGACGCTGTCGAGGGCGACCCCGACGCCTGACGCCCGCGCCAGCCGGTCGAGATCGATCGCCAGGCCGTCGGACACGTCCATCATGGCCGTCGCCCCCGCGCTACGCGCGAGGGCCCCTTCGCGCACCCGGGCGCGGGGCCGCGCGTGGGCCGAGATGGGGGCGACGGGCTCCCGTTCGCCGGCCCGCAACAGGCGCAGGCCCGCCGCAGCGCCGCCCAGCGGCCCGGTGACCATGAGGCGGTCCTCGGGCGACGCTCCCGAGCGCAGCACCGGAGGGTCGTCGCCCTCCAGGACCCCGGCGACGGCGACCGCCACGACCACCTCGACCGCCGTCGTCACGTCGCCGCCGACGACCGGGCACGCCCACTCGGCCGACGCCGCCGCGACCCCCGCCGCGAGGAGGGCGAGGTCGGTCCCGGGGGGGACGCAGAAATCGACGAGTGCGTAGCACGGCCGTCCGCCGACCGCGGCGACGTCGCTCACGGTCGCCGTGAGGGCCTTCCATCCGAGATCGTCCAGGCCGGTGAGCGACAGGTCGGCGTGGACGCCGGCGACGACAGCGTCGGTCGCGAGCACAAGACGGCCGGCGGCCGCCGCGACCACCGCCGCGTCGTCGCCGATCCAGACCTCGCCGGGGGGCGGGGGGCCGACCGCCCGTTCGAACACGCCCGCGATGCGCCGCACAACCGCGTCCTCTCCTGGCGGGGTACGAGGCGGGACACGTGTCGGCGGTGCCACGAGCAATGCCTACCATCTAGGGTTGACGGATCCAGCCACTTGCGCTCCCGTCGCGCCCCCCCACGGGCGGTGCCGGCGGGTCGCCAACCGGAGCGAGCCGCACCCGCGGCACGCCTCGGCGGTGACCGAGCGAA
>Ga0307373_10004384_pt1 | contig 23796 bp, 15 predicted proteins | sample OX2MG_FD_202534 | JGI IMG/M metagenome (GOLD analysis project Ga0307373, IMG submission 202534) | Soil microbial communities from Risofladan, Vaasa, Finland - OX-2 | ecosystem: Environmental > Terrestrial > Soil > Coastal area > Acid sulfate soil | place: Finland: Risofladan, Vaasa | collected... | reverse complement strand
CCATTAGGAGCAGCCTGAGGTGCTCCCGCAGTTCATGCACTTGTAGCACGCTCCGTTGCGAACCATCAGAGAGCCGCAATCCGAACAAGACGGAGCGTCCTCCTGATTGCGGAAGGTGAGCTCGGATGAGAGTTGCTTAGCGGTAGCGTGTCCGGGAGCGAGGGCCCCGGCCACCGCCGCCGTCGCTACCGAAGCCGCGGGCACGGACCCCCCGATCGCCAGCGTGTCCATGGACTCCTCCTTGCGACTGATAATCCCCAGCGCATCCCGATCCTCAGCGGAGAGGAAGCGGGCAGCCAGCCAGCGAAAGATGTAGTCGACGATCGACTTGGCGATTGGGATCTCGGGATTCCCGGTGTAGCCGGCCGGCTCGAAGCGGGTGTGGGCGAACTTGGCGCAGAAGAGACGCAGCGGCACCCCGTACTGGAGAGCTACCGAGACCGAGGTGGCGAAGGAGTCCATCATGCCACTAAGGGTGCTGCCCTCTTTGGCCATCTTGAGGAAGATCTCTCCTGGCTGGCCGTCCTCGTAGAGGCCCACGGTCAGGTAGCCCTCGTGGCCCTGAATGTCGAACTTGTGAGTTATCGCCGCACGCTCCGAAGGCAGTCGGTGTCGGGGCGGGCGGGCCTCCGGCGTCGCAGCGGCCGCCTCTTGGCCGCTGTAGGTGGCCTGCTTCTTGGACGTTGAGAGGGGCTGGCTGCGCTTGCTTCCGTCACGGTAGACGGCGATCGCCTTGAGGCCCAATTTCCAGGCGTCCGTGTAGGACTGTTCGACGTCCTCGGGAGCGGCGTCCTGGGGCAGATTGACCGTCTTGCTGATGGCTCCGGAGATGAACGGTTGCACCGCAGCCATCATCCGTACGTGCCCTTGCCAGCTGATCGAACGTTGACCGTTGGCGGGGGGAAAGGCGCAGTCGAAGACCGCCAGGTCGTCTTCGCGGAGGTGCGGGGCCCCCTCGATAGTGTCGTGCTCGTTGATGTACGCGAGGATGTCGGAGACCGCCTCCTCCCCGTAGCCGAGCTTGCGCAGGGCCGAGGGCACGGTCCCGTTGACCATCTTGAGCAGCCCTCCACCGACCAACTTCTTGTACTTGACGAGTGCGATGTCCGGCTCCACTCCGGTGGTGTCGCAGTCGAGCATGAAGGAGATGGTGCCGGTGGGAGCGAGCACCGTCGCCTGGGAGTTGCGGTAGCCATTCACAGCACCTAGTTCGTGGGCGTCGTCCCAGGCCCTGCGAGCGCCCGCCAGAAGCGGCGCCGGCGTGTGCTTATCGGAGATCTTGTAGGCCGCGGCCCGGTGCTTCTCCATCACCCTCAGCATCGGCTGCCGGTTGACCTCATAGCCTTCGAAGGGACCGACCTCCTTGGCGATCCGCGCCGACTGCGCGTACCCCTCGCCCGTGAGAATCGCGGTGAGGGCCCCCGAGTAGTCCCGTGCCTGGGGGCTGTCGTAGGGAATTCCCAAAGCCATCAGGACAGCGCCCAGATTGGCGTAGCCCAGTCCCAGGGGACGGAACCTATGGCTGTTGACGGTGATCCGCTCGGTGGGGTAGGTCGCGTAGCCCACCATCACCTCCATCGCAGTCAGCATGATCTGGATGGTGTGACGGTAGCCCTCCACGTCGAAGCTGCCGTCCTTCTCCAGGAACTTCATCAGGTTGATGCTGGAGAGGTTGCAAGCGGTGTCGTCCAGGAACACGAACTCCGAACACGGATTGCTGGCGTTGATCCGGCCCGAATTGGGACAGGTGTGCCACTCATTGATTGTCGTGTCGAACTGGAGCCCCGGGTCGCCGCAGGCCCATGCTGCTTCCGCGATCTGACCCATCAGGTCGCGGGTGCGGAAGGTGCCCACCACCCGACTCCTGTCAGTGACCGCGTACGTCCGCCACTCCTTGTCTTCCAGGAAGGCCCGCATAAACTCGTCGGTCACCCGGATCGAGTTGTTGGAGTTCTGGAAGAAGACCGACGAATAGGCCTCGCCGGTGAAAGCTCCGTCGTAGCCGGCCTCGATCAGCGCCCAGGCCTTGCGCTCCTCGCGGACCTTGCAGTTGATGAAGTCCACGATGTCCGGGTGGTCGGCGTTGAGGATCACCATCTTGGCGGCGCGGCGGGTCGTCCCACCGGACTTGATGACCCCGGCGAAGGCGTCGAAGCCCTTCATAAAGGAGACCGGGCCGCTGGCGGTGCCGCCGCTGGCCAGGTGCTCGACCGAAGAGCGGATCGAGGAGAGATTGGTGCCGGTGCCGGAGCCGTGCTTGAACAGCATGCCCTCGGTCTTGGCTAGAGTCAGGATCGAGGACATGGTGTCCTCGACCGAGTTGATGAAGCAGGCGCTCACCTGAGGGTTGGGATCGGCGCCCAGGTTGAACCAAACCGGACTGTTGAAGGCCGCGATCTGGTTGACGAGGATGGCGCCAAGCTCAGCGTGGAAGGCGTCCAGATCCTCCTCGCTGGCGAAGTAGTGGCCAGCGCGACCCCAGTCCCGGATGGTGTCGGCCACCCGCGAGATCAGTTGGCGCACGCTTGACTCTCGGTGGGAGCTGCCCTGGAGGCCGCGGAAGTACTTGGACACCACCACGTTGGCGGCCAACTGGGACCAGGACGTGGGCACCTCGACGTTCTCTTGGGTGAAGACCGTCTCGCCCTTCTCATTTGAGATGCTGGCGGTGCGGTACTCCCACTCGATGGCGTCGAAGGGATGGACTCCCGCCTGGGTGAAGCGCCTTTCCACCCGGAGGCCCGTGGTCCCGGACTTGGCCGGCGCACGCCCGGCCGACCTTTTGGACGGGTTGTGCGAGCCTCTCGAGGCGGCTAAAGAGGCTGGTTCGGGGTCGCTCGCCGATCGGTCCACTGGGATTCCCTCCTGGCAGGACGAGTGTGGTTCTGAGGTACGGCTAGGTGGCCACTGGACCACATGTAGTGGTGGCGGCAAGCCCTAGCCGCAATATCTTGCGTGATGTCGCCGTTAAAGTCAAGAGCTCATCCCACCTAAGAGCCGTGGGCGACCAAGCCCGCTCTCCGATCCAGTCCTTATCTTCCGACAAAACCGAGCGGGATTGGGAGGCGAGGCAAAGAGCCGCCCCGGGTAGTTCGAAGCCACTACCACTGACCGGCCTCTTCCGGGGGGCGAGCGACTCATCTGAGGGATCTTCTCGCCGCTATCACAGACGGATCGTGATCCACGAGCCGAGGCTTGCCTCGCCCGGCCGGGACCTGACCGCCGCACCTGTCTGCTGCAGCTACTTAGTTGATAACTGATATAATCGCTAGTCTCAGACCGTTCCGGGGCCTGGCTGCCTCTGTCAGGTGGGAGGGACCGAGTTCTCGGTCGACGCGGAGGAGATGAGGCTAAAGAGGGGCAGAGCGCGGAACACCGCCTACGTTGGCTGCTCCTCATTAAGATCCGACTGGCAATGACCTCTTCGCGACCGGATCCGACCTAACGTCTGGCTGCGACAGTAGCCACACACGGCGACATCAAGGCCACTCAACTCGACGGGAGAACCGGGTCCCTTGTTGATCTGCGACAACTACGCCGCACTACCTCGTCCAGTCTGGTTGAACCCATCCAGCCGGCTCCAGTTCTCGGCGATAAAGGAGTCACGCGGGGGGGGCGACTCCGCTAGACCGCTTGGCGCAGGAGCATCCGGAACAAGGGACGCTCACCAAGCGATCACCAGTCGGCGATCAGGCGGTGCAGCGAGGACCATTCGGAGGGCAGCTCGGCTGTGACCGGGCCAGATGATACCGGGGCTGGGGGCATCAGGGTGGCGCGTCCGCTTAGCGCGCCCGAAATCGTCCAATTCGCTCTGCTCGCGGGTCTGGATCTCTTGCCCGATCACGCCGCCGCTCTAGCACCCATGTTGGAGGAATTACTCCGCGCTTCCGAACTGCTGCCAGCCAACCAATCGGCCGAGGCTGGATGGCTAGGGGATCCCTACGATCCGTCCACAGGGGGACCCCCGTGAGCGCGGACTCCGACGAGATCGGCTTGCTGTCTGCGAGCGAACTCTCCACTCGCTACCGGGCCAGGGACCTAAGGCCGATAGACGTGGTCGATAGCTTGCTGGCCCGGATCGAGCAGCTCGATGGACCCATCAACGCCTGGGTCACGGTTTGTGGCGACGAAGCGAAGGCCGCGGCCACAGCATCTTTGGAAAGGATTTCGCAGGGCAAGCCAAGAGGAGCTCTCGATGGCATACCGGTCGCACTCAAGGACAATATTGACGTCGCCGGCGTAAGGACCACTTGCGGCTCGCGAATCCTCAAAGGCTATGTTCCGACTCGTGACGCCGACGTCGTGGTCAGGCTAAAAGAGGCGGGCGCAGTCATTCTCGGCAAGACAAACATGCTGGAGTTTGCCTATGGAAACGTTCATCCCGACGTTGGGCAATGCAACAACCCGGGGATGACGACTCGCACAGCGGGTGGCTCGAGCAGCGGCTCGGCAGCGGCGGTCGCCGCTGGAATGGTACCTCTCGCCCTCGGAACGGACACGGGTGGATCGATTCGGATCCCGGCAGCCTACTGCGGGATCATCGGCCTCAAGCCGACTTTCGATCGCGTCAGCCACCGTGGCGTCTTCCCGCTCTCCTGGTCTCTCGACCACGTTGGTCAGCTGGGGAGAACCGCAGACGACGTCCTCAGCCTGCTCGACGCAGTAGGCATTCCCAGTCGTGGCCCGAGCGACGACAGGCCGCTGAGCGGTTTGCGCGACCTTCGAGTCGGCATTGTCCGGCAGCACCTGGGCCCTGACCTTCGGCCCGGGGTGCGGGGCGCCTTCGATCGGGCAGTGGCGATCTTCTCCGATGCCGGCGCCGAGGTGGCCGACGTGTCGCTGCCGACTTGGGAACATGCCGACGTGGCCCACGTTCTGGTGTTAGCTCCGGAAGCTAGCGCAGTTCACTTGGACTGGCTGCGGGGTCGTCCCCAGGACTATGCCCCGGACACGCGCTTGCAGCTGGAGTTGGGTGCCGTGACGCCAGCTGCTGCGTACTTGAAGGCACAGCGGTTCCGCAATGTCATAGCCGCGGAGACCAGGGCCGTTTTTGGAGGGGTCGACATCCTGCTCTCTCCCACGGTTGGCTTTGTGGCACCCGAGACTGATCCGGCGATGGGTAGCGAACTAGGCGCGCTAGAGGGGCTTCGGACCGGTCCTCATTGCTTGATTGGGCTACCTGCCGTGTCAGTGCCAGCCGGGACGGCAGAAGACGGACTTCCGGCCGGGCTCCAGATTGCCTCTGCTTGGGGCACTGACCGTCGGCTGCTCGGCATCGCTGCGGCCTATCTGGCATCGGCCGGCTGGCGGGCGCTCGCCCCGCCCGGAACGTGAGTCTAGCCACTGCGCGGTCGGAATGCTGGACCTGCCATCACCGCCGGCTTCAACCAGCCACGGGGGTCAGGTCGCGCCCATTGGAGCCCTCTTAGCCGGCCACACTTGCCATCGCAGCGATCAAGATACAAGGCTCCGTTCCGTGGTTGCGCCACCCGTGCAGAGTGTTGCGCTGAACTACGCAATCTCCGGGTGAGAGGTCTACTTGGCCACTCTCAAGCAACAGGGTGACCGCGCCTGACAGCACCGTCACCCAGTCGACGGTGTCCGTCGAATGAAACCCGATCTCCACGCCCGCGGGGATTGTGCAGCGGCGCCACAGGACGACTCCCTCGGTGATGTCGGCACCGGGAGGCTCCGGCAACTCCGTAGAGCCAGCAACCTCCGCTGGCAATCCCATCGACCAGAGATCATCCAGGACATAATCCGGAGTCACTTCGGTTTGAGTGGCCTGGGAATCGACCACCAGGCACGAATGGCCGGTTGAGTCGACTCCTGTCACGATCCTTCGCATCGGTTGGTAATAGTCTGGAATTGCCACGGTCCTGTCCCCTCCACCTCCACAACAAACCTGGCTTCTCATTTTACCGCCGCTGAACCCGGCTGTCTATGGCGCGTTCGATTAGACCTCCGCTCCCGAGACCGCGTAGACTTCACCGAGATGGCCAGGTTGTGCAATCCGCACGTTCCTGTCAGAATCGGAGGTGGCGCTCGACCGCACTAATTGGTCGCCTTTGATGCCATTGGCGGCCATAGTCGATGTGGGCAAGACGGATGAAAATAGAGGGGTCAAGAATGGGAAGGACGAGCGTAGGTAACCTCACGGCAGATCCAGGGGAGCGACGCCAGGGATGGGTGCGGGTGCCTCGCATCGAACCAGCATGGGAGATTCCCGTGGTCGTGATCAGAGGTCGCGAGCCCGGGCCCACGCTCTCAGTCACGGCGGGGATGCATGCCGCAGAGTACGTCCCCATCGAGGCAGTCACCCGTCTCAGTAGGTGGGTGGACCCTGCTGTCCTCCGTGGAACGTTGATCACGGTCCTGCTGGTCAACACCCCGGGCTTCTATGAGAGGTCGATCTACATTAATCCCCGCGACGGTCAAAACCTCAACCGGGCATTTCCAGGAGACCCGAATGGGACAGCGTCCCAGCAAGTGGCGGCCTTCCTGCTGGCTGAGGTAATCGACGGGGCAGATGCGTACGTCGACGCACACTGTGGAGACATGAACGAGGCGCTGGCGCCCTTCGCACTATGGGCCGACGCTGCCGACCCCAAAGTCCGTGACACCTCACACGCCATGGCGCGCGCCTACGGGTTTGAGCGCACCTTAGCAGAGGATCCGGCGGTCATCCCGGATCACTCCGTTGGCGCCGCCGCGCTGAGGGGAGTGCCAGCGATGGTAGCCGAAGTCGGTCAGCAGGGGATCTGCGACGAGCTCTCGGTGGAACGCCACCTGCGTGGGCTCCAGAATGTTCTAGCGCAGCTGGGCATGATCGCGCCGGTGGGTCCTGCTTCCGAGGCACCTAGGGAGCTTGCGGGAATGGCATGGATGCGAACCGACATCTCTGCGACCTACCACCCGTCCGTCGCAGTCGGCGACCAAGTTCAGAAGGGGGACCCGGTCGGGGACTTGCGCGATCTGTTCGGGGACCAGGTTCGGCAACTCCACGCGGTGGAATCCGGCGAAGTCGTCTTCTGCGTGACCTCCCTTGCGGTTAAGGCTGGCGATCCCTTGCTCGGCATTGGAGTCTTGCCCAGCTGAGCTGATGGCTCTGGCCGCGCCGCGATGGCTCACCCTCGGGGAACGGCTGAGAGCCGGTCCAAGGCCCCCGCGCGAATCGTTGCGGGGTTGGCTCGAAGATGCCAGCCGCTCGCTATGCCTGAGTCGGGGGTGCGCCAGATCGCTCCGCGGCAGCCAAGCCCAGGGCTTGGGCGACAACAAAGTCGGCGAGCTCCAACGGAACGAAACAGACCCCATTCTCGTCCGCCACCACCAAATCGCCGGGCAGGACTTGAACGTCGCCACAGCCGATCGGCCCGTTGATGGCTACCGCCTCGGCCCGGAGGTTTCCACTGCGAGGCGTGGAGTCCGCTGCCCATAAGGGAACGTTCCATCCGCGGATTTCTTCCAGATCACGTACCGACCCATCGACTACACAGCCGGCAAGCTGAGCGCCAGCAGCAGCCTCGGCAGCCAGGCCCCCCAGGACTGAGGCACCCGGTACTGCTCGCGCATCTACGACCACGACATCTCCGGGAGATGCCGCCGCGAATGCAGTCCGATGCGCCAGTCGACCTTCCAACGGATCGTGCCGACGGAGACGTTCGGGTAGGTAGGACAACGTAACCGCGTGCCCTACCACCGTCCCACCGCCAGAGCGGACGGGGAGGCGGCTTCCGGCCACGGACAAGTTCCAGCCTAGTTGGTCCAGGACGTCCGAGACGGTTGAAGAGGCCGAGGGGATTTCGCGAAGCTGATCGATGAGCCGCGACTCCAGGCGCCGGAAGCTGGCTGGCTCAAATTTGGCGGGCCGGAAGGCTCCTACCGGCCGGGTTGGGGTACGGTGTTCGCCGCTGGGCGGATTCTGGAGACTCATCCGTGAAGGCCCTCCATGGTCAAACTGGTGGGGGTTCCGGCGAACTGTGCGCCGGCTCGGTACTGCAATGGCGGTCCGCCTCTCGAGGCAGGGCGTCTTGACAGACAACTTGATCCAATATAAGGTGTCGCGATCGGGTGGTCGGGGTCCGGCCCGGTCAACACCATAGCTAGCCCAGGTACGAGGGGGACGTATGGCCACCGGTCACGGAACGACGACCCAAAAGCCGCAACTCACGGGCAACATCCTAAGGTGGCCCAACTGCCTTGCGGTGTCGGCTGTGCCCGTCTCCTTGGTAACTGGCAGTCTTCGGGTCGGTGGTGGCGGATCAGTCAATCGTCCTCGCTGAGGAAGGGGGCGATCCGGACGCGGCGCTAGATCCACCTACAACCTGAAGCGGAAGGAAACGTCAGCGATGCTAGAAGTCGACGGCAAGCAGGTCTACTCGACCCTCGAGGAATTGATTGAGCCCGAACACACCGCTCTCTTGGTGGTGGACATGCAAAGAGACTTCTGTCTCCCTGGCGGCGCCTTCGACCAACAGGGCGTTGACATCTCGATGTATCCCGACATGGTCCCCAAGCTGGCCCGGCTGCTTCGAGCAGCCAGGGAGGTTCGCATCACGGTGATCTTCATCCAGATGACGGTCCTCCCCGGCGGACGGAGCGAGTCTCCGGCCCAGATCAGGTTCAACATGCGGATGCACCTGGAGGACCGCGAGCAGATGAAACCACTCTGGTACACAATCGACGGAACTCTGGGGCAGGAGATCATCCCCGAGCTGGCCCCCGCCGAGGGCGACTTGGTCGTGCGTAAGTACCGATCCAGCGGCTTCTGGGGGACCAACCTCGACATGCTTCTCCGGAGTAACGGGCTCCAAACACTGGTGGTGACCGGCTGCACGACTGAAGGTTGCGTGGAGTCAACGGCGCGTGACGCGCAGTTCAATGATTACCACGTAGTGATCGCAGAGGACTGCGTGGCTAGCGATGACCGCGAACAGCACGAGGCATCCCTACTACTCATGAGACACCGGTTTGATGTAGTTGCTTCGGACGAAGTAATAGGCACTTGGCGTACACGATCCGGGTAGGCGGGCTCCGACCCCACCGGACGGGCGAGTCGCAGTCACGGACCCATCGAGCGTGGCGCGGGTGGTCTGCGAAGAAAGGAGAACAGCCCGATGGGAAGGCTTGACGGCAAGAGAGCGATCGTAACTGGCGGAGCGCGCGGGATAGGCGCCGGGATAGCCGAAGCCTTCGTCAGAGAAGGCGCGACGGTCGCCGTGGTCGATTTGCGACCCGAGTCCGACTCGGGGGAGATCCTGGCTAGCCTGCGGGCCAGCGATGCTGAGAACGCCTACTTCCAGGCGGACATCTCGAGCCAAGGGCAGGTCGAGTCGATGGTGGCTCGCGTCCTCATCCAATTCGGGCAGATCGACATCTTGGTCAACAATGCGGGGATTTTGGGCCAGGGGCTCCTCGCCGAGATGCCGGTCGAGGAGTGGGACCGAATCATCGGCGTGAACCTCCGCGGAGTTTTTCTCTGCACGCGATTCGTACTTCCACACATGCTCGCCCAGGGCCACGGCAAGATCATTAGCATCGCCTCGAACCTCGGCCAGATCGGAGGCGCGGAGATGGTGCACTACAGTGCCAGCAAAGGTGGCGTGATCGCCTTCACCAAGGCGCTCGCTCGCGAGGTGTCCACCAAGGGAATTCAGGTGAACGCGATCGCGCCCGGTCCGATCCTGACTGACATGATGAAGCTCGAGACCAATGAATGGCGCGACCAGAAACTCTCCGAGCTAGCCATGGGCCGATTCGGTCAAGCCTACGAGGTGGCACCCACCGCCGTGTTCCTTGCTTCCGACGACGCGAGCTATTATGTGGGGCAGACTCTCAGCCCAAACGGCGGAGACACGATGCTGTGAGGGCATCCTGGGGGCTCAGAACGCGCCATCGACTCAAACGCCTACCCAGGCATGTTGGTTTTGCCGATGATCACTGAGCCCGAGTCGCGAAGCGCGGCGACCAGGGGCGCGTGGTCTGCCTTGGGATCCCTGGGCGGGACTGCGCTGCCCCCGGAGGTGGGATACTCCTGACCTCGATTCGGTCCATAATGGCGACCAATCCGCCGGACCTATCCTCGCCACTCATGCAGGAAAGTGCATTCGAGCGCGCGCGATGCGCGCTGCCAGCGCTTGGACGCCGAGTCCCGAAGATCAGCCCTGATGAGTCAGGATAAACGGTGAGCCCCGCGGCCAAATGAGGCGGAGTGTTCGCATCGAAGAGATGCCCAGATCTGCGCCCGGGATATGGTCAGCAGTCAGCTGTCTCGTGTCTGGGGGATGGGGAACTCAGCGCCAATTCCATCCCACTTTCTCTTTCTATGCAGACGAACCCCGCTGTCAGGCGATGGTCGCCGAAGACGAGAGTGGTGATCTGGTTGGCACAGCCATCGCTCTTCAGCACGGAGCGATCGGCTGGGTTGGCAACGTATTCGTCAGTCCCGATCAGAGGGGCCACGGGCTCGGCGAGAAGTTGACTCGACAGGCGATCCAGTATCTTCGTGACGCAGGCTGCGACACCATTCGCTTGGCTGCCACCCAACTTGGTGAGCCCTTATACCGAAGGATGGGCTTCCGAGTAGAGACCGAGTACCACGAATTCCAAGGAACGGGGCTCGGCCGCCAGAGTGTCCTGCCACGCGGCTCACGCCCGCTGCTCGAATCTGATTTGGACGACGCCGTCCAATTCGACCGCGTTCTGACCGGAGAGGACCGCAGTCACTTGATTCGCCGATTCTGGGCGTATGGATGGGCTCTAACCGGTTCGAATACCGGTCTGGAAGGGTTAGTGATTCCCGTTCCATGGGGTGGAGCGGCAGCTCTACTCCGCCCAGAGGCTGCCCACGATCAAGGGTCTAGCTTCCTAAGCCTGCTGAGGGCTGTTCTCGGGCCCAATCCGGAGCTAATGATCTATCCCGCCACCGAGAACGTCACCGCTCGGCGCCTGTTGAGGCAGGCAGGGTTTGTGGAGCTGCGGACGATCCCGCGGATGGTTCTCGGTATTGACCGGAACTGGGAGGCCGCTAGCCTATGGAGCATCTTCAGTCCAGCGATGGGCTAGGAGACCGATCCGTTGCAGACCCAGGGCCCAGCAACTTCCGGCCCGAGCCCGGGCCTAGCTTGTAGACCAGCAGCGTCCGCTTGAAAATCACCACCACCGTATCGTCCTGACTTACTCTCGGCGTGAGCACTGAGACGATACCTCCATCTGGCCGGGAGAGCAATTCCCGCTCGCTGAGGACTTACGATCTCGAATAGAAGGTGTCGCCTTCGAACACCGGATTAGGAAGGCGGACTTTGTCCCAGGCGGCGTTTGCCAGGACATCCTGGGAGACATCACTAACACTCTGCCCGGTCGCCAAAGCTAAAGTGAGGCAAGAATTCACCAGCGGCCGGACGTAGGCGGTCCGGGCTGGATGTTGGTGGTCGAGGTACAACGAGGCCGCGTGCTGGGTGAGAAGGTCGAACCAGAGGTGGTCGGTGGTTGTGACCGACCTCGCGAGTGAATGGTGATACACGTCTCCAACCATGAAGTCCTCGTAAAACTGTCCCAGACCGCCCACGTACTCAGACCTCGATGTTGCTCAAAACGCTAACTCTCCCAAACCTCGAGGGAACAAGCCTGCCCCGATCTGGGCGCCGGCGCTACTCCTTCAACAGTCCCTTCTGAGCCAAGTTGTCGGTGACCAGGCGCCCCGCTTCCAGTGTGTGGCGCTCCACCAGCCTTCGCGCTTCGGCTGCGTCATGTCGCCGTAGCGCATCAATAATCGCCGGGTGATCGGTTCGGGTCGCCTCAACCCATCCGGGGATCTGGTGGTAGAAATGGCGCGGCACGTAGCGCGTGCTGGCGCGCAGAAACCACCGAAGTCTAGGCGCATCCGGCACGTGGTTGATGACGCGGTGAAACGCGAAATTGTGTTCCTCGACGAGAGTAGAACGCTCCATGGCCGAAACGGTCTTCACAAAGGTGAGTTCGATCTGTTTCTGAAGACCGCTCATGCGCGCGACCAAGGCATCGTCAAATAACGGTGCTGCCTCCTCGGCAAGCAGGCCCGCCACAAGAGCGTGGACGCGGAAGACATCCTGGACGTCTCGGAGGCTGGTCCGGGCCACTTGGAAGCCTCGCCGGGGTGTTGCTTCCAGCAGTCCCTCGCTGGCTAGCGTGAGGAGAGCCTCGCGCACGGGCATTGCGCTAATGTTCAAGGCTTGAGCTAGGGGATGCACCGCCATCTTTTCCCCAGCGCGATAACGTCCGCTCAGCAGAGCGTCCCGTAGATAGCGGGTAGCCTCTTCACCCAGATTGCGGCGTGCAAAATGTGAGAAGGACGGGACCCGGTCCGGCTCTGGGTCACTCACGCCATCGTCGACCGCTTCGACCACATGGTGACATTACCAGAGCCCGTCGCGGTCGGGCGTCACCAACGCCAGATCGCCGAGGTGCATCGCGGCTGGCACGGCGGCCCGCCGCCATCCGATTGGTCCTGTCGGCCAGACCGTGCCACCAATCGAGAGGAGCTTGGCTAGCCGCTCGGCGCACTGAGTCGGTCCAGATCTCCTCCTCGGCCGATGCCAGCGGGGGGCTCCTCGGCAGGGACGGTTGGCCGGTTGGCCGGGCGATCATGACCGCCCAGTCGCGATCGGCCACGATGTCGTCTACTGGGGACACGGGAATGCGGCTTACGGCGACGGTGAGCCCCAGCCAGATCAGGCGGTCTTGGAACTCTGCGCGCGCGCCGCCCCCAAACCGATTGGTGGAGAGCTCACGCTCTCCAGGCCGGAGCCATCGCGAATTGACCCTGTTACGACCAGCCCTGCGTTTCCCCGATTCAGGGCTCCGGCGCCATCAACACGCCGAACAGCCCCTTCCAAGGTCGCTCCCACCATCGCACACCACACGAGCCAGCCGGTGCCTGAAATAGCTTCCCCGGTTACCATGCCTCGATTTATAGGGACCCTCCAGCCACGGAGCGGTCCGCAAGTGACGCTCGTACTCGAGCATGGCGGAAGTGACGGTAAGCCAAAAAGGGCGACGCGCTGGTTTATCGGCATCGTGACAACGGCATCCGCACCCCTAGAGCTGTTCCCGGGCCTTCCCGAGCGCCACATCGGCCGGAAACTGCTCCCGGAAGGTGTTGGCAATATCGATGCGGCGTGCGAACCAGACTCCGCCCTGCCGCTGACCATAGTCGATAAACCGTGCTAGGGCGTCCGCCCGGGCCGGGTGGCCCGTGAAGCGCGGGTGCAGGCCGATCGACATCATTCGACTCACGTCGTCCCCGTCGTTGAGCAATCGGTCCAGCTCAGCCTTCGCATACTCGAAGAAGTGCTCTGGGCTCCCGTATCCCTGGGCAACCACGAAGCGGGCATCGTTGACCACCAGGGAGTACGGAGTCACCAGATGGGGTGTGCCCTTTACCCTGGTCCAGTAGGGGAGATCGTCGTTGTAGCAGTCGAAGTCGTAGACGAAGCCGCCCTCCTCGACGACGAGCTCACGTGTATTGGTACTCATCTCCCGGCAATACCACCCGAGGGGGCGATGGCCAGTTGTGGCCTCGATGGATTTGACGGCGCGAGCTATCGCTTCCCGCTCCTCATCCCGATTCATCTCGAAGTGGTTGCTCCAACGGTATCCATGGCCAGCCACCTCGTCGCCTCGCTCGGCGAGTTTGCGAGCGACAGCAGGGTTTCGTTCCAGCGCCACTGCGGCCGCCACGCAGGTGACGGGAACGCCGGCACCGGCGAACACCCGAAACAACCGCCAGATTCCAGCTCGCGAGCCGTACTCGTAGGCAGACTCTATGGCGAGGTCCCTCTGCCCTTCCACCTTGTACGGGAGTTCGTAGAGGTCTTCGTTGACGTCGTCCCCCATTGCGTATGTTTTTTCGGAGCCTTCCTCGTAGTTCACCACCAATTGAACCGCCACTCTGGCATCGTCCTGCCAGCGGATCTTCGGAGGGTGCTCGCCGTAACCGACAAGTTCACGGGGAGGTCCATCAACCGGCAAATCGTGGGTGGCGAAGAATTGGGAGTTGAACGGTCCAGCCATCAGAAAATCCTCCAAATAGACGTCGTGTCGGGCTCTTGTCGTCGGGCCCGACCTGTGAGCCAGCGGGAGGCGCACAGTGGGGGTGGAGCCAGAGTCGAGCAGCCGAGTCCTGGTCCGGTCACCTCAGTAGGACCGTGGCAAGCGGAGGATGTGTTCTCCGATGTAGGACAGGATGAGGTTGGTGGAAATCGGAGCTACCTGATACAGGCGTGTCTCCCTAAATTTGCGTTCCACATCGTACTCGGTGGCGAACCCATATCCGCCCAGGGTCTGGACGGCGACGTTGGCGGCTTCCCAGGAGGCGTCGGCAGCCAGGAGTTTGGCCATGTTGGCCTCACCGCCGCAGGGCTCGCCTTCGTCAAATAGTTGAGCAGCCCGCCATCGCATGAGATCGGCGGCCTCGGTGGCGACGTGGGCCCTGGCAATCGGGAACTGAATCCCCTGGTTTCGTCCGATCGGCTGCCCGAAGACACTTCGGTCCCGTGCATAGGCAGTCGCGCGATCCACGAACCACCGACCGTCACCGATGCACTCTGCGGCGATCAAGATCCTCTCCGCATTCAAGGTGTCCAAGAGGTACCGAAAACCATCTCCTTCATTGCCTACGAGACTCTGCTCCGGAATCTCCAGGTCGTCGAAGAAGAGCTCGTTGGTATGGTGATTGACCATGGTGTCCAGCGGTTTGATCGTTAGGCGGCTGGCATCACAATCCCGAATGTCGATGAGGAACAGGGAGAGGCCCGACGATTTGCCTCCCGCTTCGTCACGGGGTGTCGTGCGTGCCAGCAGCAGAAGCAAGTCGGAGTACTGAGCTCGCGACGTGAAGACCTTTTGGCCGTTGACGACAAAGCTACCGTTGTGGTGGACCGCCGTAGTCTGGGTGCGAGTAGAGTCGCTTCCCGCGCTCGGCTCGGTGACGGCAAAGGCCTGGAGACGGAGCTTCCCGCTAGCGATTCCCGGCAGGTACTGCTCCTTCTGGTTGTCTGAGCCGTGGCGCAGTACGGCCGCCATGATGTACATCTGGGCGTGGACCGGAGCAGAATTGCCGCCGCTTCGATTGATCTCTTCCACGATGACTGAGGCTTCGCTCACACCCATGCCAAGCCCGCCGTACTGGGCTGGTACGAGTGCCCCCAGGTAACCGGCCCCGGTCACCGCTTGCACGAAGGTCTCAGGGTAGCGGCGTTGGCGGTCCAGCTCTCGCCAGTACTCGCCGGGAAAGCGCTCGCAGAGCTGCTGCACCCCGGCGCGGAGGTCCGAGTACCGGGTCTCGGCTGACCTACTGACTGGTCGGGGTGGGATCATCTGAACCTACTCGATAAGGGGAGCCGCCCCTGCTCTGGCCGCCGACCGTCTCCACCTTCCCACCTCATTACCATGGGACGCTAGTTAATCAAACATCCAAAGTCAACCTTGGCGTCGCTGAACGTCAACGGGTGCCAGCGGGTCTGGAAGCAACTCGGTTCCTTCCAAGTGGAGTGCAGTTGGCTGAAATCCTAGGCACTTCAGGCGGGGGCCAGGATGGTCACTGGAGCGACGCCCTTCTCGATCTGACGGCTGTCCACGTCGCTTGGGGGAAACGGCTGGCAGGGCTGGCGCAGGCTGACGGCCTCGACCATCATCAGCTAGCTTGCTACCAACTCGCTTGGGCGACCGCCCAAGTCCGGGCCGCAGGGGCAGCCCAGGCGTGGGCGGCGACCTCAGCGAATCCGGCTGCGGGTGACTACGCCGACGTTCTGACGGCCGAGGCGGTGCTGGGCACCCGGGAGGTCGGCTGGACCCTGGGGGAGGCCGGGCCGGGCCCAGATGTTGACCGGCTGCAACCGTCTGGGGTAGGTACCGCCTTGGGTCCCGACACGCTGGCCAGGATCACCGAACGGCTGCTCGCCGGAGGGCCACCGGGTGTCGATATCGACGTCCAGGACCAGCTGCTCCGGGCGACGGTTCGAGAGTTCGCCGAGCGTGAAGTCAGCCCGCTGGCCCAGAGCATTCATCGCCACGATCAAGACGTGCCCGAGGAGATCATCCAGGGAGTTGCCCAGCTCGGCCTCTTCGGCATCTCTATCCCTGAGACCTACGGAGGCGCGGCCTCCGGCGAGTCGAACTTCAAGAGCATGCTAATAGCGACCGAGGAGTTGTCCCGCGCCTCACTCGCGGCTGGTGGCAGCCTCATCACCCGCCCGGAAATCTTGGTGGCGGCGCTATTAGCTGGCGGAACCGAGGCCCAGAAGCGGGACTGGCTACCCCAGATCGCATCTGGTGACAAGCTGGTGGCGGTCGCGGTCACCGAGCCTGATCACGGTTCCGATGTGGGCGGGATCCAGTGCCGCGCCCGTCGGCGGACGGACGGTGCCTGGTGCCTGACGGGCACCAAGTTGTGGTGCACCTTCGCCGGTCGGGCCGAGGTCATCTTGGTGTTGTGCCGCACCAAACCGGGGACCGGTCACCGGGGACAGAGCCTCTTCGTGATCGAGAAGCCACGCTTCTCCGGGCGCGAGTTCCGCCATGCTCAAACTGGCGGTGGCACCTTAGTGGGTCGGGGCATCCCCACCATCGGGTACCGGGGCATGCACACCTTCGAGTTGGTGTTCGACGAATATGTGGTGCCGGCGGTCGGCCTCCTAGGCGGAGCGAGCGGCCTTGACCGCGGGTTCTATCTGCAGATGAAGGGCTTCGGGGTGGGACGCTTGCAGACGGCCGCCCGGGCGGTGGGCTTGATGCAGGCGGCCCTCGACGTCAGCTGCCGTTATGCCCAGGAGCGGAAGGTGTTCGGCCAGCCCCTCGCGTCCTGGCAGCTGACCAAGGCCACGCTGGCTCGGATGGCGGCTCGGTTGGTCGGCGCCCGGCAGCTGTCGTATCGAGCAGCGGCTGCCCCGGAGGCGGACTTCCCCTTGACGGCCGCCCTGGCCAAGCTGTACGCGTGCCGGATGGCGGAGTCGGTAACCAGAGACGGCCTCCAACTCCACGGCGCGGTCGGCTACGCGGAGGAAAGCGAGATTAGCCGTCTGTTCGTGGACTCCCGGGTTCTCACCATCTTCGAGGGCACCGAGGAGATCCTCGCCTTGCGCGTGATCGCCCCTGCCCTGCTGGCCCTATGACTGGCGGTGAGTTCCCGCAGCAAGTCGCACCTACCAGCGGGGTGCTGGAGGGCCTTCGGGTGGTGGAGATCTCCGCGTTCGTGGCGGCGCCGATCGGTGGAGCCACCCTGGCGGCGATGGGTGCCGATGTGATCCGTGTCGATCCTCTAGCTGGAGGCCTGGACCGGGCTCGCTGGCCTCTGCACGGTGACCGCAGCCTGTACTGGGACGGCCTCAACCGGGGCAAGCGTTCAATGGCCGTCAACCTGGACTCGGAGGTGGGCCGCGATTTGGTGACCCGGCTGATAACGGCCCCCGGCGCCGATGGCGGTCTCCTTCTCACCAACCTCCCGGCCAGGCGGTGGCTTGCCCACGAGACGCTGGCCGAGCGTCGTGCAGACGTCATCGTGGTCCAGATCGAAGGCAATCGCGACGGCTCGGCCGCGGTGGACTACACCGTCAACGCGGCGGTCGGCTTTCCCTGGGTCACCGGCCCCGCCTCGGAAGTTGAGCCAACCAATCATGTCCTGCCCGCCTGGGACTGCATGACCGGGTTCCTCGCCGCCACCGGCCTGTTGGCGGCGGAGCGACACCGGCACCGGGCCGGCGCTGGGCAGCTGGTCCGGATCAGCTTGTCCGATGTTGCCCTGGCGGTGGCCTCGCACCTGGGCCTGGTAGCGGAGGCCCAGTTCGAGTCCGAGCCCCATCCCCGCCTCGGCAACGACATCTTCGGTTCCCTGGGGCGTCATTTCCGAACCTCGGACGGGCGCTTCCTGATGGTGGTGGCTCTGACCCCGCGTCATTGGAAGAGCCTGATCGAAGCCACCGGACTGGGCGACCAGATCGCTGAGCTGGAGCTGAGCCTGGGATTGGACCTGGCCGAGGAGGGCAACCGCTACCAGCATCGTCAGCCAATTGGGCAACTGCTCCAGGACTGGTTCGCCGCCCACGACTACCATGCGGCGAGCTCGGCGCTGAGCCGCCATCGAGCCCTCTGGGGTCCCTACCAGACTTTCAAGGAGATGCTTGGTTCCGACCCCAGATGCCGACCCGGGATGCTCTTCGAAACCGTCGACCAACCGGGATTGGGACCTCAGCTGGTGGCCGGGTCGCCGCTGCGTTTCGGTGCCGGAGGGACTCCGCGGTCGGCTCCGGCACCCAGCCTGGGCCAGCACACTGAGGAGGTGCTGAGAGACCAGTTGGCTCTGTCGGGCGGGGAGGTCGCCGCCCTCCGCCGGGCCGGGGTCATCGATTAGGGGAGGGGTCGTCCAGACCGTCGGGAGATAGAATTGTATTCAGAGGCAGCCACCACGATTGTCTGCCGGAGCCCGTACGGACAGGAGGCGTGGTGCCCGGCAAGACGGTAGCGGTAACTCTCCCCTCGATGGGTGAGTCGGTGACCGAGGGCACCGTTGGCGCCTGGCGCAAGCAGGTGGGCGATCCGGTCGCGGCCGGTGAGGCCATAGTCGAGATTCAAACCGACAAGATCGATGCCGAGGTCCCGGCTCCGGCGGCCGGACGAATCTCAGCCATCTTGGCCGAGGAGGGCCAGACCGTCCCGGTGGGCGCCAGCCTCGCCGAGATCGAGGTTGGCGCGGACGGACACGGTGACGCCAACCCCGAGCCGCCCGCGCCCGAGGCGGCGCCGGCGGCCGGCGCCGAGCCCGCGCCGGCCGCCCCCCGGGGACCAGCGGAGGGCGCATCGATCCCGGTTCCGCTTCCAGCTTTGGGGGAATCGGTAGCCGAAGGAATCGTAGGCAGTTGGCGCAAGCAGCCGGGCGATGCGGTGACCCAAGGCGAGACTCTGGTCGAGATCCAGACCGACAAGGTGGACGCCGAGATCCCGTCTCCGGCCTCCGGATTGCTGGCCGAGATCCTGGTCCCGGAAGGCGAGACGGTAGCCGTAGGAACTGTGATCGCCCGCATCACCGCGTCGGCCCAAGTCCGCACTGGGGTGCCACCTGAGGCGCCCGCCGCGGCAGCTCAGGCGCCCTCCGCGGCAGCTCAGGCGCCCGGCGCGGCAGCTCAGGCACCCGCCGCGCCGGGGCCGGCGCCGGCCAGCGCCGCTCGGCCTCGCCCCGAGATCCCGGCCACTCCGCTGGCCCGCCGTCGGGCGGCACTGGCGGCGGTGGACATAGCTGGGGTCGAGGGAAGCGGCCCCGCCGGCCTGGTCCGCGGCCCAGATGTGACTCGGGCCGGTTCCCAGCCGGCTCAGACCGGCAGCCGGACCAGTTCTCCCCTCAAGGGGGCTTCCCTGGCCTTGGTGCAGGCTATGGATGAGAGCCTCGGCATCCCCACCGCCACTAGCATGCGCACCTTCGAGGTGGCGATCCTGGACTCCCGGCGCCGGCAACTCAACGAGGCCCTCCAGACCCGGTCGGCGGGGGTCAAGCTGTCTTTCACCCACCTAGTGGCGTTCGCACTCACCTGGGCGGTGGGCGAGATGCCAGTCTTCTCCACCGCCTTGACCCGGGTCGACGGCAAGCCGCACAAGCTAGTCTCCCCCGACGTGAACCTGGGGCTGGCTGTTGACGTCGAGCGCGGCCAGAACAGTCGCTTCCTGCTGGTCCCGGTGATCAGAGCCGCCCAAAGCCTGGACTTCTCTGGATTCCGGCTCCGATACGAGGAACAGGTGGAGCGGACCCGGGCCGGGTCGCTCACGGTTGACGATCTCCAGGGAGCCACCATCACTCTCACCAACCCGGGCGGGGTGGGCACCCTCTTCTCAGTGCCACGGTTGATGGCGGGCCAGTCAGCGATCATCGCCATGGGAGCGGTCGGCTACCCTCCCGGGCTCGCCCATCTGGACCAGGAGGCCGGCCGGCAGTTGGGGATCCGCCCGGTCATGACCCTGACCAGCACCTACGATCACCGCGTCGTCCAGGGCATCGAATCCGGGATGTTGCTGCGCCGGCTAGACGAGCTGCTGGGCGGCGCCGATCGCTTTTATGAGGTGGTGGCGGAGAGCCTGGAGGTGGAGCTGGCGCCGGCCGTCACGGCCAGCCCGGCCCCGGCCGGCTCCGCGCCCAACCAGCAGCTGATGTACGCGGTTGCCGCGGGAATGTCCCTGGTCAAGGCCCATCGCACCCACGGGCATTTGGCGGCCCACCTCGATCCGCTGGGCAGCGAGCCGCCCGGGGACCCGGCCCTGGAGCCGGCAACCGTCCGGCTGACACCCGAGCTGATGGCCGCGGTACCGGCCTGGATGATGCGGGTGATGGTGCCCGGGGCCACCCTGGCCGAGGCGCTGCCCCAGATGCGCCGGACCTACTGCGGCACCATCGCCTACGAGATCGAGCACATCTCCAACCACGAGCAGCGGGTCTGGCTGCGCCGGCAGATCGAGTCCGGGGTCCACCGCAGCCCGCTCAGCCCTGACCAGCAGCTCCAGCTCTTCCAGAAACTGGCGGAGGTCGACGCCTTCGAGCGCTTCCTGCGCAAGACCTACCTCGGCCAGCACACCTTCTCGGTGGAGGGATTGGACGCCCTGATCCCAATGCTGGAGCAGGCCATCGAGCTGCTGGCCGCCCACGGCACCCGGGAGGTGGTCCTGGGCATGTCCCACCGAGGTCGACTCAACGTCACGGCCCGGATCGTGGGGCGTTCCCTGGCGGAGATGGTCGCCGAGTTCGAGAGCGGGGCTGACCTAGGCGGCGCCAGCACCGGTGACGTCAAGTACCACTATGGCGCCACCGGCGGCTACCGGACCGCCGCGGGTGTCGAGGTGGGGGTCCTGCTGGTGCACAACCCCAGTCACCTGGAGGTCGTCGCCGCCGTGGTCCAGGGCCGGACCAGGGCTCTGCAGACCGGCGACCAGGGTGCCAAGTTGAGTCAGGACACCGATATAGCGGTACCGGTCCTGATCCATGGCGACGCCTCCTTCACCGCTCAGGGGGTGGTGACCGAGACCCTCAATCTCCAGGGCTTGGAGGGCTACCGAGTGGGCGGAACCATCCACCTGATCGCCAACAACCAGATCGGCTTCACCACCGATCCCAACGACGGCCGGTCCACCCGCTACGCCAGCGACGTCGCCAAGGGATATGACATCCCGATCATCCATGTCAACGCGGACGACGTCGAGGCCTGTCTGGACGCGGTGCGGCTGGCGGTGAGTTTCCGCAACACCTTCCATCGCGATGTCCTCATCGACGTTCTCGGTTACCGCCGTTTCGGGCACAACGAGGGCGACGAGCCCGCCTACACCCAGCCGCTCTTGATGGCGCGGATCCGCCAGCACCCCCCGGTGGTGAGTCTCTACGGCGCTGAGTTGGTCCGCCGCGGCCTGCGCAGCGCCCAGGACGTGGAGCAGGACCAGGTTCGCGCCTACCAGGAGATGGCCGACGCCCACGCCCGGGTGACCGCCCAAGGGAGCTCGATCGTGGAGGCAGTGCCTCCCGGGGCCACCATGGCCGATGGCCAAAATCTTCCCGCGGTGGAGACGGCTGTGGGGCTGGAGAAGCTCGCCGAACTGGACCGCCAACTGGTCCAGCTCCCGTCCGAGTTCAACCTCAACCCCAAGCTGAGCCGATTCTTGAAGCAGAGGGCGACCGCCTTCGAGCAGCCGCTGGGGCGGGTGGTCTGGGCCCAAGCCGAGGCGCTGGCCTTGGCCTCGCTGCTCAGCGACGGGGTGCCGGTCCGGCTGACCGGGCAGGACACAGTCCGAGGCACCTTCAGTCAGCGCCACCTGGCGTTCTTCGACACCGCCAGCGGCGAGCGATACGCTCCGATCGAGCACCTGGCCTCAGCGGCGGCCACCTGCGAGGTCTACAACAGCCCGCTATCAGAGATGGCGACCCTGGCCTTCGAATATGGCTACGGGGTCACCCGTCAGAAGGCGCTGGTGATCTGGGAGGCGCAGTACGGAGACTTCTACAACAACGCCCAGGTTGTGGTGGATCAGTTCGTGGTCGCGGGCCAGGCCAAGTGGAACCAGGAGTCCCGGCTGACCCTGCTCTTGCCCCACGGCTACGAGGGCAGTGGTCCGGAGCACTCCAGCGCCAGGATCGAGCGCTTCCTGGAGCTCTCGGCCGAGGGCAACATCCGGGTCGCCTACCCCTCCACCGCCGCCCAGTACTTTCATCTGCTCCGCCTCCAGGCACTGGCCGAGGAGCGCCGGCCGCTGGTGCTTTTCACCCCCAAGAGCGGTCTGCGGCTGGCTGCCGTCTCCTCGGAGCCGGCCGAGCTGGCCCAGGGCTGCTTCCAGCCGGTGCTGGACGACCTCGTCGCCGACCGCGGCCAGGTGCGCCGGCTGATCCTCTCCACCGGCAAGGTCTCCCACGAGCTGCGCGCCCGGCGCGAGCAGCTCGGTGCCCAGGCAGTCGCCCTCGCCCGGCTTGAGTTGCTTTACCCGTTCCCCAAGGCCGAGCTGGGCCGGCTGCTGGACAGCTACCCGAGGCTGGAGGAGGTGGTCTGGGCCCAAGAGGAGCCCCGCAACATGGGCGCCTACTCCTTCGTGGTCCCCTGGCTGCGGGGGCTGTTACCGGCCCGGGTCCGGCTCGCGTACGCTGGCCGCCGAGCCCACGCCGCACCGTCCGAGGGCTCGATGCGAGATCACCTTATCGAGCAGGAGCGGGTCCTGGTCCAAGCCTTCCAAGGACTGCCGGCGGCGGCCGCCACTTGAGCCAGAAGGTGGTGGTGCTGGGCGGTGGCCCGGCCGGAGACGTGGCAGCGCTTCGGGCCTCCCAGCTGGGCGCCGAGGTGGTGCTGATCGAGCGCCGGGAGCTGGGCGGTACCTGCCTCAATCGAGGCTGTGTGCCCAGCAAGGCGCTGCTGGCCATCGCCGCACTGGCCCGCAAGATCCAGCACGCCGACGATTTCGGCCTGGAGGTGGGAGGGCTCAAGTTTGACTTCCCCAAGATGCAGGCCCGTAAGGACGACATCGTGCTGCGGATGCGTCGGGGGGTGGAGTCGGCCTGCCAGCGCCAGAAGGTCAAGGTGATCAGCGCCGAAGGCCGTCTCGAGGGCGACCAGGTGGTCGCCGGTGGGGAGAGCTTCGCCTACGACGCCCTGGTGGTCTGCGTGGGGACCGAGCCCTCGGGACTGCCCGGCATCGACCTGTCCCAGCCGCGAGTGATCACCTCGGACGGGGTCTGGGGCCTCAAGGAGATCCCGGGCCGGCTGCTGATCATCGGCGGCGGCGTGATCGGCTGCGAGTTCGCCAGCCTGTTCGCTCCACTGGGCTCCCAGATAACCGTGGTGGAGCTGCTGCCCCAACTCCTGACCGGGGTGGACCGGCGCACCGCCCAGCAGTTCCAGCGACTTCTGGAAAAGGACGGGGTCAAGGTGCACCTTGAGTCCCAGGTGGAGTCGCTGGAGTACGGGAAGGAGAGTGTCGGTGCGGTCCTTGGGGGTGGCGAGAAGCTGGAGGCGGAGCTGGTCCTGGTGGCGGTGGGCCGGGCCCCCCAGACCCAGGGGATCGGGCTGGAGCAAGCTGGGGTCAAGCTCAACTCGCGAGGCCAGCTCGAGGTGGACGAGCTGCTCCAGAGCGCCAACCCCAAGATCTGGGCGGCTGGGGACTGCATCGGGGGACTCCAGCTGGCCCACTTAGCCTCAGCGGAGGCGGCCCGAGCGGTGGAGAACGCCCTCGGCGACGGTCCCCGGCGGCCCATCGACCGCACTGTGGTCCCCAACTGCATCTTCACCTACCCGGAGATCGCCACCGTGGGCC
>Ga0307373_10004380_pt1 | contig 23813 bp, 23 predicted proteins | sample OX2MG_FD_202534 | JGI IMG/M metagenome (GOLD analysis project Ga0307373, IMG submission 202534) | Soil microbial communities from Risofladan, Vaasa, Finland - OX-2 | ecosystem: Environmental > Terrestrial > Soil > Coastal area > Acid sulfate soil | place: Finland: Risofladan, Vaasa | collected... | reverse complement strand
TAGGAACTACACCTAGATACGCTCTCGGCGGCTCACTCCACGCTCTCATGCAACGTAGTGTGCTGCCTCTATGGATGGATTACATCCGAGTAAGCCGCGGTGACGTTGCGGAGTAATAAGGACTGCGTCTTCGGCGTAGCTCGGATGATGCCGAGCGTCTTCAATGAAAGCCTCTGCGCTGATTGCGACCAAGGAGCTGCTCGAGAGGGCCCCAAGCGCCGCTTCCCGTCAGCCCCGGTCCTACGAGGGCGGCCGGCCAAGCGGGCCACGACTCGTTTCGCACACTGCCGTGAGCGGGAAATGCCTACGCAACGTTGCAAACCCGCGAGATGCGGTGGGAACTACTGAGCGTCGATGTGGAGCGGCGACGATTGGAACAGGACGCGCGGTGAATACGTTTAATTCATGAGCGCACCGTTGTCCAGCGAGAATGGGCGCCATTGCGGCGGGATCACGTCCGTGCTGCTCGTCGAGGACGAGCAGTCGATCGCCGAGCCCTTCGCGCAGGCGCTCACTCGCAACGGTTTTCGGCCGATGATCGCGCGCACCGCCGCCGAGGCACTGCGGCTCGGCCGTGAGCAGCACCCCGACATCGTGCTGCTCGACCTCACGCTCCCCGACGGGGACGGCCGCGACGTCTGCCGCGAGCTGCGTCGCGGCTCGAACGTCCCGATCATCATGCTCACCGCGCGCGGCACCGTCACCGACCGCGTGGTCGGCCTCGAGCTCGGCGCCGACGACTACATCGTCAAGCCGTTCGCGACCGGAGAGGTGATCTCACGGATCCGCGCGGTGCTCCGACGCGCTCGCGTCCCGGCAGAAGCGGTCGACAGCACCGCCGAGCCAGGCGAGATCGCCATCGGAGACCTCCGGCTCGACCTTTCCGCGCGCCGCGTCTGGCTCAGAGACCGCGAGCTCGATCTGACACGCAAGGAGCACGACCTGCTCGTGCGGCTGATGCGCGACGCGGGCCGGGTTCTCACGCGCGAGACGCTCATGTCGGAGGTGTGGGACGAGAACTGGTTCGGATCGACGAAGACGCTCGACGTGCACATCGCGGGCCTGCGTCGCAAGCTCGACGACGATCCCGCTGCGCTGCGCTACATCCACACAGTACGAGGCGTCGGCTTCCGCTTCGCCGCACCCGAGGAGGCAGAGCCGTAAGCCTTCGAACCGGACTGCTCGCCGCGCTCGCCTACATCGTGCTGCTCGCGATCGTCGCGCTCGGTGTGCCGCTCGCGCTGAGCCTCGGCGCGCGCGTCAACAGCGAGGTGCGCTCACAGGCGCAGGGCCAGGCCGACCTCGTCGCCGCGACCGCCGCCGACCTGCTCGCCCCCGCGCGTCGCAGCGACTTGCAGAAGCTCGCGCACTCCGCCGCCTCCTCGGTGCGCGGGCGCGTGATCGTCGTCGACAACACCGGCAAGGCGCTCGCCGACAGCTCCGGGTCCGAACTGCTCGGCACGAGCTACGCGGAACGCCCGGAGATCGCGAGCGCCCTGCACGGCCGCCAGTTGCAGATCGAGCGCTCGAGCCACACCCTCGGCGAGCCGATCCTCGCCACGGCCGTGCCGATCATTCGCGGCGCTGGCACCGTGGGCGCCGTGCGGATCACGCAGAGCGTCGCCGCGGTGCACGCCGCGGTCCGTCGCTCGGTGCTCGGCATCGGCCTGATCGGTCTCGTCGTGCTCGCGCTCGGCCTCGCCGCGGGCGCCTTCATCGCCGCACAGATCGCACGTCCGCTCGGCCGCCTCGAGCGAGTCGCCCAGCGCGTCGCGGGCGGCGACCTAGATGCGCGCGCGAGCATCGAGGGCAGCCGCGAGCAGCGTTCGCTCGCGGAGTCCTTCAACGAGATGACCGACCGTGTCGCGCGCCTGCTCGACGGCCAGCGCGCGTTCGTCGCCGACGCCTCCCATCAGCTGCGCACCCCCCTCACCGGGCTGCGCCTGCGGCTGGAGGAGGCGCGCGCGAACGGCGTCAGCGACGCGGCCGCAGCCGAGCTGGACGCGGGAGCCGGCGAGGTCGACCGTCTCGCGCAGATCGTCGACGAGCTGCTCGTACTGAGCCGCGCGGGCGAGCGCGAGCAGCCGGGCGAAGCGATCGATCTGCGCGAGGTCGTCGAGAACGCGCTAGAGCGCTGGCAGGCGAGCGCCGCTGAGCGCGGGATCGCGTTGAAGCTCGCCGACCAAGCGGACACCGAGAACCCCGCCTGGTGCGCGCGCGCCGAGCTCGACCTAGCGCTTGACGCGCTGGTAGAGAACGCGCTGCGCTACTCGCCCATCGACACCGTCGTGACGATCGCGAGTGCTCCCGGGAGGATCAATGTGCGCGATCAGGGCCCGGGGATCGCCGCCGAGGAGCACGACGCGATCTTCGAGCGCTTCCACCGCGGGACAGCGGGACGGCACGGACCATCCGGCACCGGGCTCGGCCTGAACATCGCGCGCGAGATCGCACGCGAGTGGGGTGGAGAGGTGACGCTCGAGAATCTCGATGATGAGGGCGGCGGAGCGCTCGCCGTCCTGACGCTCCCCTTGCGCCGCGGAGCCGAGAGTGGCGAGGAGCGATGAGCGGCCGGTTTCAACCCGCGGTGGACCCGCAACTTTGCCATTCCCTAACCAGCCGATCCCTAGCGTGGGTGGGATGAGTCGCAAGTCGCTCATATGGGTGCTCGCTGCGCTGCTCGGCATCGTCCTCACGGCCGCGATCACCTGGGCCAGCAGCCAGTTGACCAGCCAGCGCATCGGCCTCTCCTCCGAACCGATCTCCGCGGGGGTGCGTCTGGCGCCCTCGGTGCACACGACGACCACGCACAGCGTCACGACCACGCACCGCGTTAGCACCACCCGGCACGTCCAAGCACGGCCGAGCCAGACGACGACAACCACGGTCATCCTCACGAGAACTGCGCCCGTGCCGACACCGGTCCAAACCGTCCCACGGACGTCCGTCCCGGCCAGGCGGACGGGTGAGGACGGCACTCGAGGCCGTGGCGGCAGCGCCGGCCGGCGCGACGACTGATCTTTGCCAAACCTTTGCCTAGCGCTGGCCGGCTGCTGGGTGGACGCGAGGCACAGTGCTCCTGCAATCGATGACAGGAGCCGGCAGATGCGCACCAACACCAATACGAGGATCGCAGCGGCCATCACGGTGCTCGCGGCAGGCGGCCTCAGCGCGGCAGCGCTTCAGTCCGCGACAAGCCACCACACCGCAACGAGCGCGGCGGACACGCAGGCGGCGGCTGTGGAGGTTCGCACGCAGGTGATCCGCCGCACGATCCACGTCGTGCGCCACGAACGCCCCCCGCATCCTCTGCGTCCACGCCAGAAGGCCACCGGCGGTGCGGGCTCCACTCCGGGCGCGGGCGTCGGTGGTGTCGCAACGGCGAGCGCCGCGCCGCGGACCGCATCGAGCGGCTCGCACGCCTCAAGGACGCCCGCGACCACCGGATACACGCCCGCGGCAAGCAGCGCACCGGTGCGAACACGCACGAGCGGCACGAAAAGCAGCGGCTCCGGCTCCGGCGGCTCCCACAGCACGCCCAAGGTCACGCCGGTGCGCACACGCACCAGCGGCGCACCCGCCAGCGGCGGTTCGGGCGGCGGCACCACGCGCCCGGCAAGCGCGGTGCGCACACGCACCAGTGGCGGCGGTCACGACGACGGTGGCAGTCATGACAACTGAGCAAGCCCAGCGGCCCGGCCGCAAGCGGCGACCCTCGCGTCTGAGCGAGCAGAGCGCACTGCTCAACCCGCTGCCGGTGATCGGCACGGCCGTCGCCACTTTCCTCGCGATCTTCGCGCTGCTCGTCGGGCGCGTCGTTACGGGCAACGACCCCGCGGCGCACTGGGCCTCCGTCGCCAGCGTGAGCTCAACGCGCAACGGCGCGGGCGCGACCCTGCGCACGACCGCGAGCGGAGCCGTGATCCCGGCCGCTGGGAGCGCGGGCGCCGGTACGAGCGCCGCCGGCACGACCGTGCCGATCGCGACCCGCACGAGCGGCGGCGAAGGAGGGACGCACGATGACTGATCGCCCCACGATCGCGCTGTTCTCGCTCGCCGGCTTCCTGGTCGTGCTCGCCCTGCTCGGCTCCCAGCTCGGGGTCGGAGGTCACGCCGCATCCGCACGCCCACGCGAGGTGCTCGTGCGCCGCATCTACCAGACCACAGTCGTCGAACGCGTCCCGCGCTCGGCCACAGCCGGCTCCTCGGCGGTCACGCAGTCCGTGTCCGGCTCCACCTCGATCCCTGCGGCGGCGGCACCCGTTACGCGTACGTCATGAGCGTCGAGCACGACAGCACTTTCCACTCGATGGGCAGCGACGTCCGCCTGCTGATCGGCCAGCCGCTGCTGCGCGACGCGCTCTCCCCGGCGCTCGCGGCCGAGCGCGAGCGCGCGTACGTTGAGGACTTCGCAGCGCGCCTCTCGCGCTTCCGCGAAGACAGCGAGCTGACCGCGCTCAACCGCGACTCGCGGTCACGCGTGCCCGCGTCGGCGCTGCTGCGCACCGCAGTACGCGCGGGGATCTGGGCGGCGGAAAGGTCGGGCGGCCTCGTCGACCCAACGCTCGCGGGTGAGCTCGAGCGGATCGGCTACGCCCGCTCGCTCGACGGCTGCGAGCCGGTCCCGCTCAGCGAAGCGCTCGCGTCTGCGCCGGTGCGCCGTCCAGCCAAGCCTCGCACCGCGGCGCGGTGGAAGCAGATCGTCGTAGAAGACGACGCCGGTCGCCTCGCGCGCCCGGCGAGCGTGATGATCGACACCGGTGGAACCGGCAAGGGGCTGTGCGCTGACGCCGTCGCACACCGCCTCGGCGGCTACACACGCTTCGCCGTCGACTGCGGCGGCGACCTCGCCGTCGGCGGCGTGGGCGCGCAGGTCGATCCGTATGAGGTCGAGGTCGAGCACCCCCTGACCGGCGAGACGATCCGCACGCTGCGGATCGCCGCGGGCGGCGTCGCGACCTCGGGTCTGAACGTGCGCGTGTGGCGCACCTCCGACGGGGGCTTTGCTCACCACCTGCTCGACCCCGCGACGGGCCTGCCCGCGTGGACGGGGCTGGTCGGCGCGACCGCGATCGGCGCGAGCGCCCTGGAAGCGGAGACGCTCTCCAAGATGGCATTGCTGCTCGGCCCAATCGGCGCCCGACAGGTGCTCGCCGAGTACGGCGGCGTGATCGTGCGCGACGACGGCGAGGCCGAGACGATTGGGCAGCTGAGCGAGCCGCGCGGTTGGCTCACTGGACTCGGAAGGACCGCGTGACGGCACATACCGACCCCAGCCTCTACATCTGGTGGCTAGTCAGCCGCGCGTCAGGCATCCTCGCGCTGGGGCTGGTCTCGCTGTCGGTGCTGATCGGCCTGACGATGGCGACGAAGATCCTGCGTCGTCCCGGCATGGGGCGTAAGCTCGTGCGCCTACACGAGCACGTAGCGCTCGTCGGCATGGTCGCGATTGCGATCCACGGGCTTGCGCTGCTCGGCGACCCTTGGCTTCACCCTGGCGTGAGGGGGCTGACCGTCCCCTTCACGATGTCCTACCGGCCGCTCTTCACGGGCCTCGGGGTGATCGGCGGCTACCTCGCGGCGCTGCTCGGGCTGAGCTTCTACGCCCGCCGGCGGATCGGTGTGCGGCTGTGGCGCAAGCTCCACCGCGCGACGGTGCTCGTGTGGGTGCTCGGTGTGGTTCACACGGTTGGCGCGGGCAGCGACGCGAGCACCCTGTGGCTGCGGGCCTACATGCTGCTCACGGGTGTCCCGATCGTCTACCTGACCGTCCTGCGCATGCTGCAGAGCCGCAAATCGAGCCCCCAGCGCGCGAGAGCGGCGCAGGCGGCTCCGGTCCGCCAACTCACAGAGGAGCTCGCATGACGCACACCGTGGTCGATGCGGACGTGCTGATCGCGGGCGGCGGGTTGGCCGCGCAACGCTGCTGCGAGACGCTGCGGCGCGGCGGCTTCGACGGGAGGATCGTCGTGCTGTGCGAGGAGCCGCGCGCGCCGTATGACCGCCCCGCGCTCTCCAAGGCCGTGCTGATGGGCGAGCTCGAGGTGGGCACGCTGGCCTATCGGGAGCCCCGCTGGTATGGGGAGCACGAGATCGAACTGCTGCTGGGCACGGCCGCGCGCGAGCTCGACGCGACCGTGCACGTCGTCGAGCTCCAGGACGGCTCGCACCTGCGCTACCGCCACCTGCTGATCGCGACCGGCAGCCGCCCGCGCCCGCTGCCGATGTTCAGCTCGAACGATCGCGTGCACGAGCTGCGCACCGCGGCGGACGCTCAGAGGTTACGTGCCACGCTCGCGAGCGGCTCGGGCGAGCTCGCGGTGATCGGCGCTGGCCTGATCGGCCTCGAGGTCGCCTCGGCGGCGGGGGCGCTCGGGCTGACGGTCACCGTGATCGAGGCAGCGCCCACACCGCTCGCCCGCGCGTTGCCGCCGGCGCTCGGCCTGTGGATCGCGGGGCTGCACCGTGAGCACGGCGTCGATGTGCGGCTGGCGACCGCCGTGGAGGGAGTCGAGCACGGCTCATACGAGACCCGGATGAAACTCAGCGATGGAAGCCGGGTGGTTGCTGAGACGGTACTGCTGGCCGTCGGCACGGTCCCCGCGACGCAGTGGCTCGCGAGCAGCGGGCTGGGGCCTGGAGCGATCCACGTGGACGCGGGCGGGCGCACGCAGCTGCCGGACGTCTATGCCGCAGGGGATGTCGCCTGCTATCCGGGCCCGCACCCAGAGCAGCGAATCCCCACGCAGCACTGGGAGGCGGCCGCACGGCAGGGCACGACCGTCGCGCGGTCGCTGCTCGGGCAGGAGCCGCTGCACTCGCCGCCGCCGATGTTCTGGAGCGACCAGCACGGCCGGCGCATCCAGCTCGTTGGGCACGCGCCTGGCGGCTGCGAGGTCGAGCTCGACGGGGACCCCGCCGCGAGCAGCTTCATCGCGTGGCTCACGCACACGGAGCTCCCGCCCGCGGCGATGCTCGTCAACCGCCCCGATGCGCTCCCGCAGGCACGGGCGTGGATCGCCGCGTCCCATCCCTGACCAACCCACAACGAGGAGATCGAAATGACCTACCTACCCGTGATCGACGAGTCGGCGTGCCTCGCGCATGGCGACTGCGAAGAGATGGCGCCCGGGGTGTTTCGCGTGGAGGACGTGGCGAGTGTCATCGGCACCGCCCCGGACGAGCAGCTGCTGGCCGTCGCGCGAGCGTGCCCAGCAAGCGCGATCGTTCTCGTCGAGAAGGAGAGCGGGCAGCAGGTCTATCCGTGAGCGTGCGCCTGCATTCACCCAGCTGCGGATAACTACGGTGAGACCTGCGATTTTGCCGCTATACGCTCACGGCCTGGCACTGATGACCGCGTCCCGCGACTGCGCGAAGGTCAAACCATGTCCACCCTGCCAGCCGCAACTAGCCCTGTACGCGTCGAGGGGCGTCTCGAGGCGCCGCTGAGCCGCTGGCTGTGGCTGGTCAAGTGGGTGCTGTTGATCCCACACATAATCGCCCTAGCGTTCCTGTGGATCGCGTTTGTGCTGCTGAGCATTGTCGCGCTGTTTGCGATCCTCCTCAACGGGCACTACCCACGCGGGATCTTTGATTTCAACCTCGGCGTGCTGAGGTGGTCGTGGCGCGTGAGCTTCTACGGCTACAGCGCCCTCGCCACCGACCGCTACCCGCCGTTCACGTTGGGGCAGGCGCCCGACTACCCCGCCAGGCTCGAGATCGACTACCCCGAGCGTCTCTCGCGCGGCCTCGTGCTCGTTAAGTGGTGGCTGCTCGCGATCCCCCACTACATCGTGATCGGCATCTTCGCAGGCGGGTGGGGAGTGCACATCTTCTCTCTCGGCCTGATCGGTGTGCTCGTGCTGTTCGCAGGGGTGTCTCTGCTGTTCTGCAGGTGCTACCCGCGCGACATGTTCGGCTTCGTGATGGGCATGAACCGCTGGGTGTACCGCGTGATCGCCTATGCGGGGCTGATGCGCGACGAGTACCCGCCGTTCCGGCTCGACATGGGCCCGCAGGAGCCCGGACGCGAAGGAGGGAGCACATGACCACGCTGCGCCAGGCAGCCGAGGAGTTCCTCGAACAGCCGCGGATCGCGGTCGCGGGGGTATCGCGTGACCCCAAGCAGCCCGCGAACCTGATCTACCGACGGCTGCGCGACACCAATCACGAAGTGTTCGCGGTCAACCCGAACGCCGATGAGCTCGAGGGTGCCCGCTCCTACGCGAAGGTCACCGAGATCGCCGGGGGCGTGGACGGCGTGGTGCTCGTCACCACGCCCGAGGCCGCAGAGGCCGTGATGGTCGACTGCGTGAATGCGGAGGTGCCCCGCGCGTGGCTGCACCGTGGCATCGGTCCGGGCTCGATCTCAAAGAAAGCGATCGCCTATGGCCGCGAGCATGGCGTGAGCGTGATCGCGGGCGGCTGTCCGAATATGTTCGGCGCGACCTCCGACCCGGGACACAGGTGCATCCTCGCGATGCTCCGGCTCACCGGGAAGGTTCCGCGTAACGTCGCGGGCTGAGCGAGGACGAGGCGGCCCGGCGACTGCAGGCCCGCGGGCGCGCTGAGCCCCAAGGCTCGAGCCGCTCATACACGAGCATCGTGCGAGCGAGCGCCGAAGGCGTGTGATGGATTTGGCCAGCTGGCGTAGTTAGGGTTGTGAGCGCACTCGTGTCCTTGACCGATCACTCTGGGTCGCAGGCCAGCTTGGCGACTGAGCGCGCCAAGCTCGACGACGAGGCCTTCGATCGGCTCTTCCGGGAGAGCGCCGCCGGCGTGCACGGGTATGCGATCTCGCTGCTCGGCAACTCCTCTGCGGCGGAGGACGTGACCGCGCTCGCGTTCGAGCGGCTCTACCGCGCGCGGGCGCGTCTGAACCACCGCCGCGGAACGCCCCGAGCGTGGCTGTTCGCGATCGCACGTAACGCGGCACTAGACGAGCTGCGCCGGCGCAGGCGCCAGCCCCAGTCCGAGTTGCCCGAAGAGTTCTCCGGCGATCAGGACTCCGAAGCGGTGCTCGAGCACATCGCGCGCCGCGCGACGGTCCGCGATGCGCTCTCAGCGCTTCCGCTGCGCGAGCGAGAGGTGGTGCTGCTCAAGTTCCACGGCCAGCTCTCCAACAGCGAGCTCGCGAAGGCGCTCGGCGTGAGCGAGTCAAATGCCGGTACGCGTCTGCACCGTGCGCTCACGCGTTTGCGCGAGGCGTGTCTGCAGGCGGAACGACAGGAGGAGATCGCATGAAGGTCATTCCCTTCCCGGGCGGTGGTTCCGCAAGCCCCGACGAGGCCTGGCTCACAGAGCTCGAGGCGGCGCTGAACGGAACCGGCGAGGGCTCTGTTGCGGACTCGTGGCTCCAGCTGCGCGAAGACGTTCGGGTGCTTGCCCCCCCGATGGATCCCGATTTCAAGCGCGAGCTGGGGCAGCGGATCGCCGGGCGCAGGGAACGCTCTGCACCCAAACAGCCACACCGCCGGTTGGGTTGGCTGCGTACAGCTGTTCCCGCCTTCGCTGCCCTCTCGGTGGCGTTCGCGGTGATCGCGGCGGTGCTGATCGCGGCACCCTGGCGAGAAGCCGGTCATACGGTCGCGAACGCCGGGAGATCGTCTTCGCTCTCTGTGCGCGCGGATCATCTCGGCCCAGCCTTTGGCCCGGCTAAAAGCGCCGCGGTGGCAGGCGCGAACGCGGCGCAGGCCACGAATGAGCCCGTTGTGAGTGGGGCGGCTGCGGCGCCCGGACGCGTCCAGCAGCTTGGGGCCTCGATTACGCTCACGGCAACCCCCTCCGAAGTGCAGACCATTGCTGACCGCGTGTCGCGCTTAGCGGTGAGCGATGGCGGCTTCGTGCAGAGCTCGCACGTCAACGAGGGAGAAAAAACGGGCGAAGCCACCCTCACGCTGAACCTCCCGAGCGCAAAGCTCAGCGCCGCTCTCGCCGCGCTCGGACAGATCGCCCCAGTGCATGCCGAGAACCAGTCACTGCAGGACATCACCAACACCTACAACGCCGCTCGTCAGCGGCTGAACGACTCAACCGCCGAACGCGTCGCGCTGCTCCATGCGCTCGCGAAGGCGAGCACCGAAGGCCAGATCGGCAGCCTGCGCGAACGGCTCTCACAGAACCGCGGCGCGGTCGCCCGGGCCAAGTCGGAATTCCAAGCCGTCTCACGGCAGGCGAGCACCGCCGAAGTCGAAGTGACCGTGCTCGGCAACAAGAACGCGGGCAGCGAAGGGCTGACCCTCCACCGGGGATTGCATGACGCGGGCCGAGTGCTCACGGTGACGCTCATCGTCCTGCTGATCGCCGCCGCGATACTCGTGCCGCTCACGCTGCTGATCGCCGCGCTCGTGAGCGCCCGTCGCGGGTGGCGCTCCTACCGGCGCGAGCGGATACTTGACGCACCCTGACATGCCACTGGCCTGATTCGCTCCATTTTGGGCTTTCAAGACGGTCGGGCATGTTCAAAAAACCCTATGGACATTTACCGTCCGCTGAACAGGGTCAGGAGGGTATTGCTGGGACAGCGCTTTCAAACCGCACAAACCGGCTCCAGAAATGAGCGTTCGCTGCCGATGAGCCCAGATGGCATCCCTCCGGCAGCCAATTTCGCGGGTCAATGATTCCTCCGCAGGCCCTGTTCCGGCGCCTGTTCTCAGCTCTTCGCCCGCGGGGCCGGACGATGATCTTCGCCGTCTCGGTGAGGCGCTGAACGCGCGCACAAATGACGTGGTCGCGGGAATGGTCTCGCGCACAGGCCAGTCGGGCTGCGTCCTCGATGAGATCGTCGAGGAGAGCTTCGAACGGGTTGGTGCGGTCTCGACGGTCGCGGTGGCCAGGTGGATGTCGGGCGAGGGCGCCGATGTCGCCCGGGAGGTCGGTCAGGAGTCCTGGCAGATCTTCGGTCAGCTGGCTGCGCAGCGCGCGGCGCCGCTGAACGAGGTCACCAAGCGCTGCCTGCGCTGGTGCGATGCGGCGGAAGATGTCGTGCGAGAGATCGCGGTGGCGCTGGCCCTCCCGCCGGAGGTGCTCGCGCAGGCGATGGCCATGCTGCAGCGCAGCCTCAAGGTGACGCTCGTGCGGATGTGCGAGTCCTTTGAGTCAGAGCGCCAGGGTGCGGATGAGCAGCTCGCGTTCCTCGCCACCCACGACCCGCTGACGGGGCTTCCCAACCGCACGCTGATCCTCGACCGCATCGAGCAGATGCTCGCGCGCTCACGCCGCGACCACACTCCGGTCGCCGCGCTGTTCGTCGACCTCGACAACTTCAAGTCCATCAACGACACGCTCGGCCACGGCGCCGGCGATGAACTGCTGAAGGCGGTCGCCGCGAGACTGGATGGCGTCGTACGCGCCACCGACACGCTCGGCCGCCTCGGCGGCGATGAGTTTGTCGTGATCGCCGAGGACCTCTCGCTCGCCGCTGGTCCCGACCTGGTCGCCGAGCGCCTGCTCGCGGCGCTCAAAGAGCCCTTCAGGCTCGACGGCGCCAAGGACACTCCCTTCACGGTGACGGCGAGCGTCGGCATCGCGGTGGGAGACCGCGTATCGCCCGCGGACCTGCTGCGCGACGCCGACATCGCGATGTACCGCGCCAAGTGGGACGGCAAGAACCGTTACGTCGTTTTTGCCTCAGGGATGCAGGACGCGGTCCAAGGCCGGATGAAGCTCGAGATGGACCTGCGCCAGGCGATCGAGCACGACGAGTTCTTCCTCGCCTACCAGCCCACATTCGACCTGCGCGACATGAGCCCCACCGGCATGGAGGCCCTGATTCGCTGGAACAGTCCCACACGAGGCGTCGTACAGCCCGACGATTTCATCCCGCTGCTCGAGGAGACAGGCCTCATCGTGGAAATCGGAAGATGGGTCCTAGAGGAGGCGTGCCGTCAGGGCGCCACGTGGCGGCAGGCGGGATATCCGATCGGTATGGCCGTCAACGTCTCTGGCAGGCAGCTGGATACCGATGACTTCATAACCGACGTCTTGCAGGCGCTCTCACACAGCGGCCTGGATCCCTGCGCGCTGACGATCGAGATCACCGAGACGACGCTGATGCGCAACGTCGAGGAGACCGCCCGCCGGCTGCAGGCCGTCAAGGAGCTCGGCGTGCGGATCGCGATCGACGACTTCGGCACGGGCTACTCCTCGCTCGCTCACCTGCAGAAGTTCCCAGTCGACGCGCTGAAGATCGACCGCTCGTTCATCTCAGGGCTCACAAACAACCAGGAAGGCGAGACCCTGATCCACACCCTGGTGCAGCTCGGCAAGGACCTGTCGATCGAGACCCTGGCCGAGGGCATCGAGCAATCACAGGAGCTCGACCTGCTCAGGGATGAGGAGTGCGACTCAGGACAGGGCTTCCTGTTCGCGCGTCCGTTGGATGTCGCCGCCACCGAGGCATTCCTGCAGAACTGGGCAGCTAACGCCACCACCTGATCCCGTTTCAAGCTCACGCAGTCAAGGGGAGCCTGAACATGCCAACACCGTTCAAGGCCCAAAACGGGGTGTTAAGGTCGGTGCGTGACCGCTTCGGTCGACTATGAGCGCCACGGGCGCACGTATGCCCGGCACCGGCGCCCGGACCCCCGGATAGCGGCGCGTATTCATGCCGCGCTCGGCGATGCCCGCACCGTGCTCAACGTCGGCGCGGGCGCCGGGTCCTACGAGCCAGAGGACCGCTGGGTGCTCGCCGTCGAGCCGAGCGCGACGATGCGTGCCCAGCGCCCCGCCGGCGCGGCTCCCGCGATCAACGCTCGTGCAGAGACGCTCCCTTTCGACGACGGCACCTTCGATGCGGCGATGGCCTGCGTGACGATCCATCACTGGGATCCCGCTGCGGCTGGCCTGGCCGAGCTCCGCCGGGTGTCGCGCGGGCCAGTGGTGGTGTTCACGTTCGAGCTCGACGCCCTGCCCGCCTGGCAGCTCGAGTACCTGCGCGAGGGCGTCGCCAAGGAGCAACCGCGGTTCCCCGCGGTTGAGGACGTCGCGGCCGCCCTGGGCGGGCGTACGCGCGTGGAGCGGATCCCCACACCCGGCGACTGCACGGACGGGTTCTTCGAGGCCTTTTGGCGCCGGCCGGAGGGACTTCTCGACCCGGCCGTCCGCAGCGCCCAGTCGGTATGGGCGCTGCTGCAGCCGGACGTGGAGCAGCGCATCGTGGACCGCCTGGCCGGTGTGCTCGACTCCGGCGTCTGGGACGCAGAGCACGGCCATTTGCGCGAGCAGGAGAGCTTCGACGGGGCTCTGCGCCTCGTAATCTCAGAAGCGGCCTGACACCGCTCGTTCGCGCTCAGCGATGACGCGCGAGGCCCAGGCGCGCGGTCGCGCTTTCAATGGCCGGCCGAGGAGCACGCGGTGGGCCGCCACCCAGTCATAAATACGCGACGTTGCCCGTTCAGATCGCGACGCGAGGAGGGCGGCCGGCGCTCCGAGGGGCAGGGCACCGAAAATGACAGGTATGCCCGCGCCACCGGAGTAGAGCGTGCCCTCAGCGCTGATGAGATGCCAAGAGGCCAGGCGATCCTGATCGGCCATGCCGGCGAGGAGCTCCGCTCCGCGTTCGCTCTGGATAGGCACGGGGTCAAGACGGTGAGCCCGGTCCCATCTCAGGAGCACCGCGAGGGAGACCTTGCAGAACCCGCAGTCGCCGTCGTACAGAACGATCAGATTGCTCTCTCGGTTCTCGCGCACCGGCACATGATGAAGCCCGCGAGGCTAAGCCGTTCCAAGCCGTGAGTATCTTCGGGCCGGTTGGCAATCGGGTGGCGGGCGCAAGCTTTCAAGCGACCGGGGCCCGGCACGAGAAGGAATGGCTCTGATGCACAGAGAATCGAAGGACCGATCGGAGATCGGCCAGCGGGCCGTGAGCGGCCCACGGCTGCAACGGGCAATCGTCCTGGCATTGCTGCGCGACGATCACGAGCAGAGATGGTCCAGCGCGGAGCTGGCGATCGAGATGGACACGCAGGCGCCTGCCCTGGCGCAGGCGCTGCGAGCGCTCGCGGAAGAGGGCGTGCTGGTCATCTCCGGCGAGGCAGCGTGGGCCTCGAGTGCGGCGCGCCGGCTGGACGAGCTCGGGCTGATCAGCGTGTAAGCACCGCGCGGGGCGGCGCAGAGCCGCGGCAGATAGGGTGCCGGGGATGAGCAACAATCGCGTGCTGCTCCTCTCCTGGGAGTACCCGCCCGTGATCGAGGGTGGCCTCGCGCGGCATGTCTGCAAGCTCGCGCAGGCGCTCGTCCGGCAGGGGGTCGCGGTCGATGTGCTCACCCGTGGGACGGCTGGGGAGGCGGAGGGCGCAGCGAGCGCCGGGCCAGCCGGGGGGGTCAACGTTCACCGTGTCCGCGAGCCCGGCTGGCCGCGCGACCTGGACCGCTTCGTGGCCTGGGTGGACCAGATGAACGAGGACATGCTGGCGGCGGGCGAGGCGCTCGCCCAGGAGCACAGCTACGACCTGGTACACGGCCACGACTGGCTCGTCGCGAAGGCCTCCGGGGCGCTGGCAGACCGGGTAGGGGTGCCCTACATCACGACGATCCACGCCACCGAGCATGGGCGTCACCAGGGTTGGGTGGCCGATGAGCCGCAGTCGCACATCCACTCCGTCGAGCGCTGGATGGCCCGCCGGGCGGACTCGGTGATCGTCTGCTCCTACTACATGCGAGGGCACGTCGCCGACATCTTCGACATCGACGAGCGGCGGATCGCGGTGATCCCAAATGGGATCGACCCAAGCGAACTGCGAGCGGTGGGCGACCTGCAGGCGCTGCGAGGAGAGTTCGCCGCACCCGAGGAGAAGCTCGTGCTGCTCGTCGGGCGCCTGGTCTACGAGAAGGGCTTCCAGCTGGCGCTCGACGCGCTGCCGGGGGTGATCGAGCAGGTTGAGAACGTACGCTTCCTGGTGGCGGGCAGCGGTACACACGAGACGGAGCTGCGTTCTCAGGCGGAGCGGCTGGGGCTGTCGGAGCACGGAACCTTCCTCGGATGGATCGGGGATGACGCGCTGCACTCGCTCTACCGCATCGCCGATCTGTGCGTGGTCCCTTCGATCTATGAGCCCTTCGGGCTGGTGGCGCTCGAGGCGATGGCCTCCGGCTGCCCCTGCATCGTCGCCGACACGGGGGGGTTGCGTGAGGTCGTGCCGCCAGGCGAGCGGGTGGGGTTGCGCTTCAATGGCGGCGACGCCGAGCACCTGGGCGTGATGATCGAGCGCCTGCTGGTCGATGGCGAGCTGCGCGACCGGCTGGTGGCCGAGGCCTCCGAGCACGTCCTGAGCTTCGACTGGGAGGACATCGCGCGGCGCACCCGCACGATCTATGGCGAGCTGGAACCACGCCGGCGCCCGAAGCGGGATGCGGTGAGGCGCGCATGACGGGAGCACTGAACGGCCTGATGCAGGACGACTTCCCGCTCACGCTTGCCCACGCGCGGCGGCGGATGCGCGACTGCCATCCCTCCGCGCAGGTGCTCACCCTTACGGACGCGGGCGCCGTTAGGAGCGCGAGCTTTGGGGAGGTGTCCGCGCGCGTGGATCGTCTCGCGCGCGTGCTCACGCAGCGCCTGGGGATCGAGCCAGGCGATCGCGTCGGCACGTTCGCGTGGAACAACCAGCGCCACTTCGAGCTCTACATGGCCGTCCCGTGCATCGGCGCGGTGCTGCACACGCTGAACATCCGCCTGTTCGCGGAGCAGATCACCTACATCGTCAACCACGCCGAGGATCAGGTGATCTTCGTCGACGACTCGCTCGTGGCGCTTCTGGAGCCGCTGGCCCCGTCGCTGACGGGGGTGCGCCATTTCGTTTTGATGGGCGATGGTGACGCCGGCGCCCTGCCGAATGTGCTGCGCTACGAGGAGCTGCTGGAGGAAGAGGATCCCACCCAACCCGCCGGCGAGTTCGATTATCCCGAGCCCGGCGAGCGCCAGGCCGCCTCGCTGTGCTACACCAGCGGCACCACCGGCAACCCCAAGGGCGTGCTCTACTCGCACCGCTCGATTTGCCTGCACGCCACGGCGTCGCTGATGGCTGACAACCTCGGGCTGTCCCGCCGGGAGCGCGTGCTGGTGGTCGTCCCGATGTTCCACGTCAACGCCTGGGGCCTGCCCTACGCGGCGGCCCTGTGCGGGGCGGACCTGGTGATGCCCGACCGCTTTATGCAGGCTGAGGTCCTGGCGCGGGCGATCGAGTCCGAGCGCCCCACGGTGATGGGCTGCGTGCCAACGATCTTCGCCGGCATGCTGCGCTACGCCGACGAACACGAGGTCGACCTGTCCTCGCTGAACAACGCCGTCTGCGGCGGCTCGGCCGTGCCGCGCCAGCTGATGAAGGACTTCCAGGAGCGCCACGGCGTCTGCATCCACCAGGGGTGGGGGATGACCGAGACCAGCCCGGTCGTCACCTTCTCCGACCCACCGGAGGAGCGCGGTCACGACGAGCGCTACTGGGACGAGCGCGCGCTGCAGGGCAAGCCCCTGCCCTGGACCGAGCTGCGCCTGATCGGCGACGACGGCCACGAGGTCCCCTGGGACGGGCAGTCCACCGGCGAGATCCAGGTGCGCGGCCCGTGGGTCGCCAGGCGCTACTACAACGACCCCTCCGGCGATGAGAAGTTCGAGGACGGCTGGCTGCGCACCGGGGACATCGCGGCGATCGACGAGCAGGCGTTCGTGCGGATCACCGACCGCTCCAAGGACGTGATCAAGTCAGGCGGGGAGTGGATCTCCTCGGTCGAGCTCGAGAACGAGGTGATGGCCCATCCCGATGTGATCGAGGCCGCGGTCATCGCCAAGCCCGACGAGCGCTGGGCGGAGCGGCCGCTGTGCTGTGTGGTGATCCGCGAGGGCGCCACCGCCGGGGCGCAGGATTTGCACGAGCATCTGAGCGGACGCGTCGCGAAGTGGTGGATTCCCGACGAGTTCGCGTTCATCGAGGAGGTCCCCAAAACGAGCGTCGGCAAGTTCGATAAGAAGACATTGCGCGCGATGCTGGCTGAGGGGACGCTCGAGGGACGCGTGCGGATCGAGAGATAAGGGAGGGCGATCTCGGGCGTTGACGACCGTCACCGGTGATAGACCTTCTGCCGCGAGGAAGGCTTCCGGGGGAGGGAGCCGCCTGAAAATGACGAACCACTAGCCAGAAAGGGCGCATTGTCAATAGAATCAACGGACAAATCGCCAGAAGGCCCTAAAGCAGGGTCGCAGCGCTCATCAGACCACGAACGGGAGGTTGGCATGACTCGGACCAATGTCATGGCCTCGAGCAGGCCGCAGGCAGCAGGTACAGCAACCACGAGGAACGGATCATCCCGTGCGCGGCGCAGGCTGATGATCCTGCCGGTCGTGCTGGCGCTGGCAGTGGCGCCCGCGGCGCCGGCCTTTGCGGCGAGCGCGACAAGTGGCTACGGCACCACACCGCCGGCTCCAAATAGCGGGACATCACCGTCGAAAACAACGAAAACCCCGACGACCCCGAGCAAAGCGGTCGCGCCCGCGACCACGAGCAGCACTCCATCTGCCACGAAACCCGCGAAAGCAAGCACGTTGCCGTTCACCGGCTTCGACCTTCGCTGGACGGTGGGCACCGGGCTGCTCCTCCTATGCGCAGGTGGCTCGATCATGGTGATGGCGCGCAGGCAGCGCCGCGACAGCGGGCTGTAAGCCAGATTGAACTGAGTAACGCGAACACGCCCGCCGGTGAGAGCCGGCGGGCGTGTTTCTGCCCTGGCGTGCTGCCTTCAGCAACGCCAGCCGTGATGCGGATGAGAGGACTCGAACCTCCACCTGGTTTCCCAGACACGGACCTGAACCGTGCGCGTCTACCAATTCCGCCACATCCGCGTGCCGCTGGGCAAGCGAAGATATCGCACCGGCCCGGGACCGGCCAGGAAGCCATGGAAGCTCTTGGTGGCCGCGAGCCCGGGGTTGAGGTTTGCGGGACTCGTTTGCTAGCCTGACCAGTCGGTTACGCGCCGCTATCGTCCAGGGGACTAGGACGCCGGCTTCTCATGCCGGAAACCGGGGTTCGAATCCCCGTAGCGGTATATAGGAAACCCCTGCAAACTCATGGGTTTGTCGTTTGGCTGTGATCGCTGGGCGTGAAGCAATGGTTCGGGGAGAGATGGCCTCTATATCCAAGACACCTGAGGCGGGCCAGCGTTTGCGCCCCGGCCCCAACGGATTGCTGAACGGGCGGGTGACCGGGATCCAGCGCACGCGGATGCTTGCGGCCACGGTGCAGGCGATCGAAGAGGCCGGATATGCGCGGCTGACGGTGGCGCAGGTCATCAGCCGGGCGAAAGTCTCGAGAAAGACTTTCTATGACATCTTCGCCGACCGGGAAGATTGTTTTCTGGCTGTTTTCGAGCAGGTGCTCAGCCAGGCAAGGGTCATCGCGCTGCAGGCCTACGAGCGCGAGTCCAGCTGGCGCGAGGGGGTTCGCTCGGCACTGGCGCGGCTACTCATGTTCATGGATGCGGAGCCCGGTCTTGCCAAGCTCTGCGTAGTCGAGTCGCTGGCTGCGGGCGAAAGGGTTCTGCAGCGCCGGGCCGAGGCATTCGACGAGCTCGTGGGTGTCATCGAGAAGGGGCGCTCGGACACGTCCGGCGCTCGCGAACGGCCAGAGGTCACAGCCGAAGGCGTCCTCGGCGGGATCTTCGAGGTGATCCACAGGCGTCTGCTCAGGGGAGAGCAGGAGCCGCTGAGCAACCTGCTGGGCCCGCTGATGAGCATCATCGTGCTCCCCTACCTCGGTGGCGCTGCGGCGAGCCAGGAATTGAAGAGGACGGCGCCTAGCCTGCCACCGGAGGACGTCCAGGGCCGCGCGGTGAGTCGCAAGGACCCAATGGCGGGTCTGGAGATGCGTCTTACATACCGCACGGTGCGGGTTCTGATGGTTGTGGGCAAATACCCGGGAGCAAACAACCGCGAAATTGCGGAACGCTCGGACATCTCAGACCAGGGCCAGATCTCAAAGCTCATGAGCCGGCTTGCCCGGCTGGAGCTGGTGGAAAATCTCGGCGAGGGACAGGAGAAGGGGCTGGCCAACGAGTGGCGCCTGACCGCGCTCGGCGCCCAGCTCGAGCAAGCCACCAGACCGCGCTGAGAGTTTCGCAACACTGAGGTGGCCTGCGGCGGGCCAGCAGTACCGTCCCGTTTGCACCCGGCGGTCGGAGGAGGAAGACGAGGTGTTTCGCTTCCTGCTGTGGCGAGCCTTGGGCTTGCTCGCCGTCCTTGTGACCTTCGCCCTGACCGGATGGCTGCTGAACGGCGGCCTCGGAGCGGCGCTGCGGGGATCCGCAGTACCGGGCACCGTGCAGCGGGGAGGAACGACGCCTGAGGGCACGCTGGGGAGGCTCACGGCGCCGGCCCAAAGTGCAGCGGTCCCGGGCGGCTCCCTCGCAGTGCCCACGGCGTCTGGCGCTGCACGGAATGCGATCGGCTCGCTGCCGGGCGCTCTGGAAGCAGAGGCGCGCGCGGTCTGGGGGTGGGCTCCTGGCGGGGTGTTCCTGACGAGGCTATTTGCCTTATCGCTGCTGGTCATGGGAGCGCTGGTGGCGGGCGCACGCTGGCATGCGCGGCGCCGGCGCCGGTATGTGCGCATGCGAGTGGATGCGTATCGCACCGACAAGGCGAGTGCGGAGGCTGTCGTGGGGATGTTCGAGGCGCTGCACAAGCGATTGCTGTGCCGCTGGTGGCGGCGCCTCTTGCATGGCCAGCCCTCAGTTGCGCTGGAGGTTCACCATGCGGGCGGGGAGGCCTGGCTGGCCTTGACGTGCCCAGCGGGACTGGAAGGGATGGTGCAGGCGGCGTTGCGGACGGCCTATCCGAACTGTCGCCTGCTGGCAGAGCGCCAGCTGCCCGGATCGCCCCCGGCGGTGTTGCGATTGAAGAAGCACGCCGAGTTCATCAAGCGGGCGCAGGTGCTCGACCGCTTCGAGCACGATCGCGAACCCCTGATGAACCGCCTGATGACCGTGATGGGCGCTTGCGCATCTGAGGCATTCGTGCAGGTGGCGATAACACCCACGCCGGTGCTGTTCGAGCGCCACGCCAAGCGGCTGTACAAGCGCCACGAGGCGCACCTGTCGCGTCAGCGCAGAGACCACTTCGAGATACGCGACCGCTCGATGGTCGAGGACTCAGAGTTGAAGGGCGGGCTCGACGTCCAGCACCGCCCGTTGTTCTTCGTCGATCTGCGTGTGATTGCCCGCGACCGGGAGAAGTGCGAGCGGATCGCCTCCGAGCTGCGCGCTGGGGAGGGGGAGAACCGCCTCGTCGAGCGCGGCACCACCGTGCGCCACGGCCTGCTCGGCTTGTACGACCGCCGTGTGCAGCGCGGAGAGGGCAACCCGCTGCCGTCGTTTCACAAGGGCGTGTTTGCCTCCACCGAGCTTGCGGCTATCTGGCACCTGCCGTCGATCGACTATCTAACCGTCCCCTTCGAGCGCGGCGTCCTGCCCGTGGCGCCGGCGCCACCGGCGATCCTGCGCCCCGCGAACGGGGTGGGCACGCTGCGCGACGCGCTGGGGGTGGTGTCGATCCATCCCCAGATGCGCAAGCAGAACACCGCCGTTCCCGGAACAGTGGAGCAAGGGAAGTCCAGCTACCTCGTGGCCACAGTGGCCGAGGACCTGTGCAGGGAGCGCTGCTGTGTGATCGTGCTCGACCCCAAGGGCGACGCTGCCGAGGCGGCGGTGAGCCTCGTGCCGGAAGGGCGGACATGCACGCTGTTGGACCTCGCCCATCCCACGTGCGGGTTCAACCCGCTCGCGGTCGACGCGCCGGCAGACGTGATCGCTGACTATGTGGTGGCCGCGCTAAAGAATCTTTTTGACGACGGAGACATCCGGGCGTCATCGGACCGGTACCTGCGCAACGCGATCATCGCTGTGCTCGCAAATGACCGTTCCTCGACGCTGTGGGACGCGGCGCGGCTGCTGTCTGTCGGCGAGGAGGGCTACTCCTACCGGGGCCGTGTGGGGGCACGCGTGAGGACGCTGCCGGAGTTCAAGGAGATCTCCGAGTTCTTCACGGCCGAGCTCACGGCCCAGCTGGCGGATTCGCGCAGCATGACGACCGCCAAGCTGGATGCACCGGTGAACAAGCTGGCGCGGCTGCTGAACTCGCAGTCGATCAAGCGGGTGCTGTTGAACGATTCGCTGCCGGTCGACTTCGATCGGGTGATCGCCTCCCAAGAGGTGCTCGTCGTGAAGGGCGCGCTGGGAGCGATGGGCGGGGGGAATACCTCGGTGCTGATGCAGCTGCTCGTGGGCATGCTCGACGCGGCGCTGGCCCGCCAGCAGGATCTCGTGCCAGAGTCCCAGCGGGTGGCGGTTGCACTGAAGGTGGACGAGGCGCCGCTGGTGCTCAACCGCGGCTTCGCGGAAACGATGGCGCTGAAGCGCTCCGCGGGCTTGGAGACGGTGGCTTGCTGGCAGGCCGACGCGCAATGGACCGAGCGCGAGGTGCGCGACCAGCTGGATGCGCTCTTTGCGCACCGCGTGTACTTCGCGACGGCCTCCGTCCGGGATGCTCGCGACGCGGCTGGACTGACGATGGCGAAGTTCTCGGACACGGTGCGCTCGGGTATTGGGGATCTCTCCACGCTCGGCCACCCCGATGCTCGCCTGCACCTGCCCCGCCATCACGCGATCGCCAGCTGGAGCACCCCCGAGGGACGGCAAGCCCCGTTTGTCGCCGAAACAATTCCCTTGCACGTGGACGCCGAGCGGGTTGCGATGCATGCCGCGCGCCAGGAAGAGCGCGGCGGGCGCTACCGCACCGACCTGCGTCAGCCCCATTGGGATCGTGAGCCCGGTCCAAGCCTGAACGGGCGCCAAGTTCACGGTCTTCCTGAGCCGGCCGTTGAGGATGGCAACGCGCCGAATGGAGATGCAGCCTGGACAGCTGCAACTACAGAGCAACCTGCCGGGCTGGACCCAGCCGGGCAAACCACCCCCGCGCGCAATGGCCATCTCCGGCCTCCGGCTGGGCCGCTCGCGCCTACCGGGAATGTGCCCGAGCCGCAGAAGCTGGTGCAAGAGCCGGCGAGCCCGGGGGTTCCGCCGGACAGCTACCGCGAGCTGGCCGAGCTCGACAGTGCCAACAGCGTGCGCTTCGCCAAGCAAGTGCTCCAGGCGCGATCGCTGGATCCCGAGCCGCTCGACCTGGAGATCCTCGCGCTTGTGGCGTGCATGCGCCACGTGCTGGGCAGCCAAATACATCGCCGTTTCAATCCAGGGCGGGCGGCCACCACTACCCAGCGCCGCCTGAAGCGGTTATCCGACGCCGGGTTGGTGCGGCGCTTTCAGTTCCATCGCCGTGATGGCGGCGGGGTGCCGATGTGTTACACAGTCACAGCCGCCGGACTCGAGCGGTTGCATGCCTACGACCGCATGACGGGGCTCGCCGGGGAGGACCTCGATGGGCTGCCGGGGCCGCCGTCACCGGCCGCGCCGGTGGAGGGCGACCGTTTATTGGCACAGGCGCGGCACGACGTGCACGTGGCCGGCTGGACGCTGGCGCTGGAGCATGCCCTGGGCGGCGCGCCGCTGGCGCTGCGCGGAGTGAGGGAATCGGTGCTCTCCCCGCCGCAGCGGCCGGGCACAGAGGGGCGTGCGGCGATCGGGCCGGGCGATTTGAGCCTGCCGGGCGGGCGCATGCCGCACGAATTCCTGCGTACCGGCCCGGCGGGCGAGCGGGTTGCAGTGGAGCGTTTTGAGACGGTGCGTCCCGACGTGAGCATCGAGCTATCCGGGCGGCTGCGCGAGCGTATCGGCGCGGAAGCTCGCGCCGCTGAGATGGGTATCGCCGAGGGCATGAGCGCGGAGGACATGGTCACGGAAAGGGGTGCGGGAGCTCCAGGCGCGGCCCGGCAGGTGGGCACGATCGATTTGCTCGTCGAGCTCGACGATCGCCTGCCCTCCGGCCGGGCGGCGGGGAAGCTCGAGCGCTACGACCACCTCCTGGCGGGCTGGTCGGTGCACACCACGCGCTACGGGCACCGGCTCGGGGCGCCCCCGGTTGTCGTGTTCGTGTGCCGCGATCGCACTCGTGCACGGGAGTGCGCCCGGAAGGCTGATGCGGTGCTGACCGCCTGCCGCGCTTACGCCGGGGAGTATCCCGCCGACTGGGAGTACCCAGGACGGGAAGGAATCCTGTTTGTCGCTGAGCGTGACGCGCACGAGGGACGCCTGCGCGCCTACGGAGTGCCCCGCCTGCCGCCGGATGTGCGCGTGTCCACGGCGCGCGGTGACCCGCGAGCACGCGAGCCGGTGGCCGAGCCACGAGACCTCCTGAGGGCACCGGCTCACGAAGAGGCCCTTCCTGGCGGAGATATGCACCGGCCATGAGCGTTTTCGCGCCAACTTTGATGCTGGCAGAAGCAAGCTGGCAGAGATATCCGAGATCCCCCTTTAGGGGATCTCGGACAGCTTCGTTACGCCGCCCACGCCCAAATGCCGCCACTTGACGGCGTCCCGGCCGGCTCCTACAAGGCCTCCCAACAACTCCCTCGGGCAGTGCTCCCGAGCAGACCAGTAGGAGACCAGCCATGACCCGCACCGCCTCGCCCACAAGCCCACGCCAAGCGACCCGGCCCAAGGCACGTGTTACATCACGAACCCGGCCACGGCCAGCCGGCGTACGGCCCAAGACCGCTCCCTCTGCACGAGCCGAGCGCGGCGCAGGCGGGAGCGAGCCCGGCCTGCTGGGTCGCTACACCGGCCGCGAAGATCGCCTGCGCCAGGTGGTGGCCCTGCCCGGAGCCTGGGGAAGCGTGCTCGTCGTGGACCGCGACGCCAGCACCCTCGGCGACCGC
>Ga0307373_10004379_pt1 | contig 23815 bp, 8 predicted proteins | sample OX2MG_FD_202534 | JGI IMG/M metagenome (GOLD analysis project Ga0307373, IMG submission 202534) | Soil microbial communities from Risofladan, Vaasa, Finland - OX-2 | ecosystem: Environmental > Terrestrial > Soil > Coastal area > Acid sulfate soil | place: Finland: Risofladan, Vaasa | collected... | reverse complement strand
AGGTAGCATGATCCTCGCCATGGCAGACTCCTTTCGTTCTTGGTTTCCATTGTCCAACCAAGAGAATCCCGGCGCAAATATCGTGCCACACTGTAACGAATATGCGTTTTGTTACGGCCTCTAAGGGAACTGACGGACAAGGGCTCGTCGTGTTTGGGGAGCTGACAGCAGCCCGACGCGGCATCAACGTGGTCGCATCGGATCCGACGGCGCCCTTCGTCAACCAGACCGGCGTACTCCAAGTCGGGTCGAGTGACACCGCCACGTTCGCAGCGCAATTCACCGGAGACGGCCAGCCCCACAGTTTCGACTTGCTCTTCGAGCAGGCCAATACGGGAAACATCCTGGGTTCCATCCCAGTCGTCATGACCGCGGGTGGATACGTGTATCACGTGAAGGCCATCGACCCCGACGGCGATCCGATCACGTACAGCATGCCGATCGGTCAGCCGGGCGCGACCTTCGATCCGCAAACGGCAACGCTGACCTGGCAGCCCCCGAGCACTCCCGGGCCATACCAGTTCGAAGTCCGGGCCGACGACAACCGAGGAGGTTTCGACACGCAATCGTTCACGGTCAATGTCTCGGACGGCGTCATCAACCAGTCGCCCTTTTTCACGTCAAATCCGCCCTTGAATGCCATCGTGGGACTTCCTTATGCGTATCAGGTCGCCGGAACCGACCCCGATGGCGACCCGTTGAGCTATTACCTGACCAATTGGCCCGCCGGAATGACTATCGATTCCACAACGGGCATGATTACTTGGACGCCGACCAAAACCGGCAATCAGAATGTGACCGTCGAAATTCGCGACGGGCGCGGGGGCAAAGCCGATCAACCTTATACGATCAACGTATCGGCCGGCGCGACAGCGAACCATCCGCCTCAAATCGTGTCGTCGGCGCCGGGAACCGCCATCGTCGGGCAATCGTACCTGTATCCCGTAATCGCCATTGACACTGATGGCGACCCGCTCACGTTCGATCTGCCGGTCCACCCCGACGGCATGACGGTCGATCCGTCGACGGCGACAATTGCGTGGGCGCCCACTCAGGCGCAGCTCGGCGTGCAAAGCGTCATCTTGCGCGTGCAGGACGGGCGGGGCGGCGTGACCTTGCAGCCGTTTACCGTCACGGTCTCCGAACCGAACCTGCCGCCGGTGATCACCTCCCAGCCGGTGCTCTCGCCGGTGATCGGCCAGGAGTGGGCCTACAATGTCGCAGCGCAAGACGCTGAAAAGACCGATACGCTCACTTACACGGTCATTCAAGGTCCAAACGAGCCGAACGACATGGTCTTCAACGGCTCGCTGTTGACCTGGAAGCCAACCGACGACACGCCGCAGACCATCGTCATCGGGGTCGATGACGGACAGGGGAATGTCACCCCGCAGACCTTCGTCTTGCAGCCGGTCGCCGCCGCCCCCAACGACGCGCCGACCATCAGTTCCACGCCGGGCGGCCCCGCCGTGGTCGGCGAGCCGTACCAATATCAAGTTGCGGCCAGCGACGCCGACGGCGATCAGCTCAACTACCAAGTGAGCGGCCCAACCGGCATGACGATCGACGCCGCGAACGGGCTGGTCGACTGGATCGCGAGGAGCGACCAGGTCGGCAGCCAGCACGTGGCGATCACCGTCGACGACGGACACGGCGCCTCCGTCATACAGTCGTTCGATTTGCCCGTCACTCCGGCCAACCAGGCGCCCCAAGTCACTTTCAACCCGCCCGCGACGGCGGTCGAAGGACAACTCTATCAATACCAGGTCGTGGCCAGCGACTCCGACGGCGACCCGCTCAGTTACGCGCTCGCGCAGCCGGTCGACGGCGCGACGCTCAGTTCCAGCGGCCTGTTGCAATGGACCCCCACGGCCGCCGAAGTCACGACGCCGCCGCAATTCACGGCCGTCGTCAGCGACGGCCGCGGGGCGAGCACCACGGCGGGGCCCGTGACGGTTACGGTTTCGACCACCGCGACCGTCTCGCCGCCGCAATTCACCTCCACGCCCAACGGTCCGGCCGTGGTCGGCTTGCCTTACCAATACCAGGCGACCGTCACGACCAGCCAGGGCGCCGTGCCCGTCTTCTCGCTCGCCCCCGGTTATCCGAGCACGATGAGCCTCGATCCGAACACAGGGCTGTTGAAGTACACGCCCGCCGCTGGCGATGTCGGCAAGGTACATGTCGCGATCACCGCCACCGCCGGCGCCACGGGCAGCGCGACACAGTCATTCGATCTGCCGGTTACTCAGGCGAACCAGGCGCCCTCGATCAGTTCGACGCCCCCGTCGCCGGCCGTCGTCGGCCAAGCGTATCAGTACCAGGTTGTAGCCAGCGATCCGGATGGCGATCTACTTACGTACTCTCTGACCAGCCAGCCCGACGGGATGCAGATCAGCGCGAGCGGTCTGGTCACTTGGACGCCTTCGGCGGGCGAAGTCGGCAGCCAACACATTGTGATTGCCGTCAACGATGGCCACGGTGCGATAACCAGCCAGACGATCGACATCGACGTGGTCAATACATCTACTCCCACGGCGCCCGTCTTCGACACCACGGCGCCGACCCAAGCCGTCAGCGGCGCGACGTACCAATATCAAGTGCTGGCTCACGATCCGCAGGGCTCGCCCTTGACGTTCTCGCTCGATTCGCCCGCCCCAGGCGCAAGCATCGATCCGATCACAGGCTTGTTGACCTGGACGAACGTCAGCGGCGGCTGGACGAGCATGAGCGTCGTGGCCACCGATGAGCTCGGCCTATCGAGTTCGCAACCCGTCAATCCCACCGTCGTCTCCAGCCCGACCGCGACCCCGCCCTCGATCAGCCCGGATAGCCTGCCGGGGCCGGCCGTGATCGGCTCGACGTACCAGGCGCAGATCACCGCCACCGACTCCAACGGCGATCCGGTCGCCTACCAGCTCAACGAGGCGCCGACGGGTCTGACCATCGATCCCAACACGGGGCTGATCACCTGGCTGCCGACCTCGGACGAGATCGGGCCGCAGACGATCGTCGTCCAGGCCAGCGACCTGGGCGGCATCAGCACGAAGACCTATACGCTGACGGCGGTCGTGCCGGCCGACAACCTTCCACCCACGATCACCTCCACGCCGCCGGGGCCCGCCGTGTTCGGCCAGGCGTATCAATATCAAGTTACGGCGACCGATCCGGACGGCGACCAACTTGCGTACTCGCTGGCCCCCGGTTATCCGAGCACGATGAGCCTCAACCAGGCGACGGGGCTGTTGACCTGGACGCCCGACGTCACGCCGCCCGCCAGCGTGACGCTGGTGATCCAGGTCGACGACGGCCGCGGCGGCATCGCCACGCAGACGGTGAACCTCGTCGTGGCGTCGGCGATCAACACCAATCCGCCGCAGGTGATCTCCAACGCCCCCAACCCGGCGACGGTCGGCGAACAGTACCAATACCAGATCGTGGCGGTCGATCCGGCCGGCTCGACGCTCAGCTACGCCCTGGCCAGCCCGGTCGGCGACTTGTCCGTTGGCCAGCAGACCGGGCTGGTGCAGTGGACGCCCGACACGCCCACCGCCGACCAGCCGGTGACGATCGACATCAGCGACTTGCTGGGCAACACGTTCGCCTATACGTTCCACGTGGTGGTCAACGCTTCCGGCACAAGCGACACGACGCAATTGGTGCTCGACAACCCGCCGACGCTCTCGCTGGGCCGGGCGCTGGTCGGTTCGCAGTTCACGTTCCAACTCGCCGCCCACGATCCCGACGGCGATCCGATCACGGGCTTCACGCCGGTCAACATTCCTTTGACCGCCAACCTCACGTCCAGCGGCCTGATCACTTGGACGCCGGACGCACCGGGCAACGCGTCGTTCGAGTTCACCGTCAGCGACGACCGCGGCGTCACCGCCGATTTCACGCTGCCGCTGGAGATCGATACAGGCGCCATCAACAGCCTGCCGACGATCAGTTCCACGGCGCCGACTTCGGCCCAACTCGGGCTGACGTATCAATATCTGGTCAAAGCCAGCGATCCCGACGGCGACCAGTTGACCTACTCGCTCGACAATGCGCCCGCGGGAATGTCGATCGGTTCGACGACGGGCCTGATCGCGTGGGCGCCGGCGAGCAACGAGTTAGGCGACAACCAGGTCCAAGTCCGCGTCACCGACAGCCAGGGCGGCTACATGGTGCAGCCGTTTACGGTGACGGTCTCCGCCATCGCCAAGAACTCGCCGCCGGTCATTACTTCTTCGGCGCCGTTGGCGGCCACGGTCGGCCGCTGGTACGAATACGTGCTCGCCGGCAACGACACGGACAACGATTCGCTCGTCTGGAGTCTCGACCAGGCGCCCGTCGGCATGTCGATCGACGCGCTGGCGGGCGTCATCCTCTGGCAGCCGACGGCCGATGAAATCGGCTCGAAAGACGTCACCGTGCGGCTGGCCGACGCGGCGGGCCTGTCGGTCGTGCAAAGTTTCGCGGTCAGCGTGCGCGGCGCCGATCTGCCGCCGGCGATCGGCTCCGAGCCGGTGGTCACGGCCACCCAGGGCCAAACCTATACCTATGCCGTGCGCGCCACCGACCCCGAGGGCGACGCGCTGACCTACAGCCTGGCGCAAAAGGCCGCGAGCCAAATGCAGATCGACGCCAACACGGGCGTGGTGACATGGCCCGTGGACGCCAACTTCCCGACAGGCCCCTACCCGGTCAAGATCGACGTCATCGACAGCCAAGGCAGCGGCGTGGAGCAAGCCTATACGCTGGTGGTTTCGGCGCCCGCCTCGGTCACGCCCGCCGCGCCGGTCATCACCTCGGGCACGCCGCCCGCCGTCGCCGCCTACGGCAAGCAGTATTCGTTCACGTTCACGGCCACGGCCGCCGCCGGACTGACGCCAACTTTCACGCTCGTCGGCAGTTATCCCACGGGCATGTCGCTCAATTCCACGACCGGCGTCCTCACGTGGACGCCCGACTCGACCGACCCGAGCCAAGCGGGGCCCCAGCAAGTCTCCGTGCAAGTCAGCGAGGGATCGGGCGATCCGACCGCCACGTACAATTTCACGGTCACGCCCAAGGTCGATACGGCGCCATCGATCACTTCTTCCCCAATCACGACCGTCACGGCCGGGCAGTTTTACGAATACGACGTGAATGCCGGCGACAACGACGGCGATTCGGTCGGCTTCTCGCTGGCCGGCGCCCCGCCGGGCATGAATATCGATTCGCAAGGCCGCGTCACCTGGCAAACCACCGCCAAGGACGTCGGCAGCTATCCGAACCTCGTGGTCACGGTGACCGATGCCCTGGGCAGTTCGGTCAGCGCCGCACCCTACGCCTTGCAGGTCGTGCCCGACACGACGCCGCCGAAAGTCGATGTCACCTTCAGCCCCAACCCGCCGGTCGCGGGCAAGGCCTTCACGCTCACGCTGCTCTCCACCGACGACGTGGGCGTGGCCAGCCAAACGGTGACGGTCAACGGCGTGGCGGTGGCCCTCGACGCCAAGGGCCAGGCCCAAATCACCGAGACCACGCCGGGCCTGTATACGATCGTCGCTTCGGCCACCGACCCGTCGGGCAACGTCGGCAGCTACTCGACCACGCTGCTGGTGACCGACCCCACCGTCACCGGCGCCCCGACCGTGTCCTTCACGTCGCCGGCCGGCGGCGACACGATCAAATCGCCGACCGACATCCTCGGCACGGCCAGCGACGCGAACCTCGTCTATTACGCCCTCTCCGTCGCTCCCGCCGGCGGCAGCACGTTCACCGAGATCGCCCGCGGCACGACTTCCGTGACCAACGCCAAGCTCGGCGTGTTCGATCCCACGATGCTCCGCAACGGCCCCTACATCCTGCGCCTCACCGCCGAAAACACCGGCGGCAAGACGGCCACGGTCGACGAGCAAGTGGAAGTGGCGGGCAATTTGAAGCTGGGCAACTTCCATCTCTCGTTCACCGACTTGACAATTCCCGTGGCCGGAATTCCAATCACCGTCATCCGAACGTATGACAGCCTCCAAGCGGGCGTGAATGGCGACTTTGGCTACGGCTGGAGCCTGAATTTTGGGAGTCCCAAGTTGCAAGTCAGCTTGACGCCTAACGCGGGGGCCGGTTGGGGAGGCTACGCGGCCTTCAAGGACGGCGCCAAGGTGTATGTGACCATGCCCGACGGCACGCGGCAAGGATTCACGTTCGAGCCGCGCCAAGTGTCGTACGACGATCTCGGCCTGCTGACTTACTGGCATCCCTATTTCGTGCCGGACAACGGAGCGGACCTCAAGCTGATGGCGCCCGATGCGCTTCTGTCCAAGGATCCGGACAGCGGCGAGTACTACTCGATCGAAGCCGACGGGCTGCACACTTACAATCCGCAGGATCCCGTTTACGGTAACGTCTATCATCTGGTAGACGTTGCCGCGGGAACCGACGAGACGATCAGCGCCTCGACCGGGCAAATCGAGTCGATTTCCGACCGCAACGGCAATACGTTGAATTTCTCGTCCGACGGAATCGTCAGCAACAGCGGCCGGGCCGTCTCGATCACCCGCGACGTGCAAGGCCGGATCACCGCAATCACCGACCCGCGCGGCAACTCGGTCGCCTATTCGTACGACGCCGCGGGCGACCTGATCGCCGTGACCGATCGGACCGGGGCGACGACGACGCTGGTCTATGACACGAGGCGTGCCCATTACCTGACCCAGATCCTCGATCCTTACGGCAGATCGCTGCTCCAGATTTCGTACACGCCCGATAATCGTTTGGGCACGGCCACCGACTCGACCGGGGGCATGCTGAGCGAATCGTATGACACCACGCAACTGACTCAGACGACGACCGACTCGCTCGGTTACGTGATGACGAAGCAATTCGATTCCGATGGCAACGTCATCAAGACGATCGATGAGAACGGAAACGAGACGGACAACACCTACAATTCCGACGGCGATCTTACCGAGACTCGTCAGGTAATCGTCTCCCCCACCGGCGGCAACGACGATCGCGTCACGACTTATGCCTACGCGGCCCCCGGCGTCATCAGCAGCGTCACCGATCCGCTGGGGCTTACCACCTATTACTCGCACGATGAGGCGGGCAACCTCGACGCGGTCACGGACCCCCTCGGAAACGCCCAGCACTTCGCCTACGCGGACGAAGGAACGTTCCTCGACGGAACTGCGAAGCCGGGCGACCTGCTAACCGAAACCGGCGCGAATGGAATCACCGCGACTTTCGGGCGTGATGCGGCCGGGAATATGACCGGCCTTACGCGCGCCGACGTCAAGAACACTTACGGCTACGACAAATATGGCGATGCAGTATCGCTGCAAGACGGCACGGGCCCCGACCACTCGCTGACCTACGACGCCAACGGCAACTTGACCTCGCAGGGGTTCGCTTGGGTCAATCCGACCAACTCTTCGGACGCCGAAGTGCCGCTCGTAACCAATGTCTACGATGCTAACGACCGCATCGTGCAGACCACCAGTGCCTCGGGCGTCGAAACTTACGAGTACGACCTCTTGGGGCGCGAGACTGCGGTCACGAACAGTTCGGGCCGAACTTCATGGATCTTGGACGCAACCGGGCGCCAAATCCAGACGAACTATCCCGACGGCACGTTCTCGAACGCCGTCTACGACATCCGCGGACGCGTCGTGTGGGAAACTCAACCTCACATCACCGGCCGCGTCGCCTACGGTACGCACTACACGTATGACGGTCTCGATAATCAACTGAGCTCGTCATTCTATGCGAACGTGGTTATTGCCGTCCAAACGAAGTCCGACGGCTCTCAAGCATCGGTGCTGGTCTCTTCGGATGCCGCGCCGCTGTGGACCACGCATAACGTCTATAACGCCGACGGGACGCTTCAGCAAACCACGGACGCGTCGGGCCTGACCACGCAGTACGAGTACGACAAGGACGGGAACCAACTCTCGGCCACGCAGGTCGTCAACGGCGTGACCATCCAAACGCTGTCTACGTACGACGCGGCCGGCAACAAGTTGACGGCGCAAGACGCGTTGGGCCGCGTCATTCACTATGTTTACAACTCGTCGAACCAGCTCGTCGAGACCATTTATCCCGACGGGACGAGTACGGAGCAGACGTATGATGCGCGCGGCGCGGTAGTCTCCTCCACGGACCAGTTAGACCGGACCACGAATTACAAGTACGATGCCGATGGCAACCTGATCGAGACCGAACTGCCTGCCGTACTTGACCCCGTAACGCAGACGACGGTCCGCCCCACGTACGATTATTCCTACGACGCGGAAAACGATCAGACGAGCGTGACGGATCCGAACCAGAACGGCCAAACGTTCGGCTATGACGAATGGGGGCGCAAGGTCTCTTGGACGCTGCCGGCCGCGGGATCGCAGCCAGCCGCGACGGAAACTTGGACCTACGACTCCTCGGGCCGCGTGCAGACAGTGACCGACTTCGACGGCCACGTGACGGCATTCGCCTACGATTCGATCGGGCGCGTGAAGACGAAGCAGTACTTCGTTTCGGTCGCCGATTACAACGCGGGGACCGTGGCCGACCAGACGACCTACGCCTACGATCAGTACGACGCCTCCGGCAAGCACGATACCGTGACCGACGCGAGCGGAACGACCGATTCGCTCTACGACGACCGCGGCCGGCTGATCCAGGTGACATCGCCCCAGGGAACGATCCAGTACGCTTACGATCCGGCCACCGACCGCCTGATCGACACGAAGACGAGCAATTCCGAGATTCAGTACGGTTACGACCCGCGCGGATTGCTGACCACCGTGACCTCCGTCGAGCAATCGGGGCAAGTGCTGGCTACGCCGCAGACCACGACGTATTCCTACGACGCGGCCGGCGATATGACGGGCATCGTGCTGCCCAACGGCGCCACATCCACTTACACCTATGACACCATGAACCGCGTCCAGTCCCTCGAGCAGCGAGACAGCGGCGGCGCCTTGCTCGACGGATATTATTACCTTCGCGACGCCGCCGGCAACATCACGACCGTGTACAACGGCCATGCGGCGTCGCAAGTCGAACAGGCGTTGGGCGCGGGCACGGCCGATACGCTCGCCCGGACGGTTTACGGGTACGACGCTCTCGACCGGCTGACGAGCGAGTCGTACTACGCCGATTCCGCTTCGTCGCCGTTCCGCACCGAAACGCACGCCTGGGATCTTGCCAGCAACCAGGTCGACTCGATCGTCACGACGGCCAGCGGGGTGGTCGACACGACCTCGCTGTACGACGCCCGCAACCGACTCGTGAGCCAGAGCGGCAGCACCGACGGCGGCGCGGCTATCGTCACCGCCTACGACTACGACCAAAACGGGTCGATGATCGAAGCCGACTCGCCGGGCGACACGAAGCTCTACAATTACGACGTGCGCGGCAATCTGGCGTCGTACAGCGAGACGGTAACGCAAAACGGTCAGAGCGTGACCACCACGTCCTCGTACACCTACGACGACAACGGGATCCGCACGCGCGAGACGGTGACGCGCACCGACTCGTCCGGCACGACCACGCTTTCCGACACGATCTACCTCGAGGATTACCAGTCGCCCTACGGGCATCCTCGCGTGATCGAGGAGCGGACGCCCGGCGGCGTGCTGCTGGCCTCCTTCGTCCACGGCCCGCAGCCGATTTCCATCACGCAACCCTCTGGCGAGAGCTTCTACCTGCTCGACGCCCACAGCGGCGTCCGCCACTTGCTCAACGCCCTAGGCGCCATCACCGACAGCTACTCTTACGACGGTTTTGGAAACACGATCGCCACCAGCGGCACGACGCCCAACGACCTGCTCTATCGAGGCGAGCGGTTCGACGCCCAACTCGGCCAATACTACCTGCGCGCCCGTTACTACGACCCGGCGACGGGCCGCTTCTCGCAAATGGATCCCTGGAGCGGTTCGTTGGCGAACCCGGTGACGTTGAACAAATACCTTTATGCCAACGGCGATCCCATCCAACTGGCCGACCCGACGGGAAGGGAATCGGCCTCCGAGATGCTGGCGACGATTAGTATCGCGACCGTGCGGTTGAACGTTGAAACGGCAGGACGTGCCGTCCAGGCGAATCAGGTGACCGGCAAGTGGCTGGCAATCCTGGCCTTCAACTCGATGATTCTAAACTGGTATACGATGTGTACCGAGGAGCCAAAGCTCGACAGGTTCGAAGCCGTTGGCCTTGCGTACATCCAGAAATTAGCGCGTCGCGCGTTCAAAACCGGCGGTAGCGGATCCGATTTCAACTTCAAGGCGAAGGCGGACGCGATCCTGCAGGCACTCGCGTTCCAGTATACGGTTTCGATCGTCATTCAATACGCGGGCGCTTCAGTGGTTGTGCACATTAAGTCGAACGGGTTCCCAGATTTTACACCGTTCCTCTACCGGGGTGGGACCAACACGGGGTTCATCAAGCTGACCGGTGTACGGTCTACCGACAATGAAATTATTAATGCGAGATCTGGTTATTTGGGGACGCCGTGGCTGTTTCAGTGGCACCATCACGAAGTTCCCGGCGTCATGGAACTGGTGCCAGCCGTTGTGAACCTCGGAATTCGACATTTCGGCGGCACGTTCTACTGGGAACTCGCGTATGGTCAAAAATATAAAAGCTTTCCGGGGAGCTGAGTCGTCCTATAACGATAGCGTCGGCACAGGCTTTAAGGGGATCGACAGATGGACACGAGCTTTGACATTTCTTTGCAATTCGAGCGAGGCTCAGCCTATTTCAGATACCGGTTAGATGCGGCGGATGCACTTGGAAAGCGTTTCCATGAGTACCGTTGTGCTGTCGGAGACGACGACGGAGCCTCGCCCGCGAAGCAACGGCCGCAGGTGCCGGATGTTGTATTTTGCTGTGGCATGGTGCGCGCGCTTACTCAGAATCAGTGGACGCAATTCCGGTGGATCGTGGAGTACCAAGGTATCCTAGTAGAATCGATTGGCCAGTTGGTTCGCTCCTATTACTGTTCGCCACGGTGGATGAGGTGGAAGCCGGGCGACTATATCGGGCGCATTCCGTGCCCGCCGACGATTCCGGAAGGATTCGTGATCGAAGACCTTCTCCGCATCAGTCACATTGTGCTGGCGAAAGAAACGCCTGAGTTCGGCGTGGCCGTCGCAGTGGCGTGGTCTGACGACGCGCTCGGGATCCGTTTCTCGCACCAAGACGCGGTTATGGTTGGCGAGGACTCGGTCGCGTTTCTCTAGCCGTGCGGCGGTTTCAGCCAAGTGGAAACGCTGTTGCCGACGGTCGATGCGCGCCGCGTGTGACAGGGCATTTGGTCAATGATTTCGCTGACGGGCATTCCGATCACGATCGGCCGCAACTACGACACGCTCGACGCGGGCGTGCAGGGCGATTTCGGCTATGGCTGGTCGATGGACTACCGCGACGTCAAGCTCAAGGTGAATATCGGCGCCAACCCGCCCTACAGCTTCGACAGCTACCCGGCTTTCCAGGACGGCACGCGCGTCTACATCACGCTGCCCGGCGGCCGGCGCGAGGGTTTTACGTTCCAGCCCTACGAGCAGGCCGACGATTCGCTCGGCATCACCTCGTCGTGGCATCCGGCGTTCGTGCCCGACGGCGGCGTGTTCGACCAGCTCACCGTTCCCGACGCTTCGCTCACCAAGCTCGACGACGGGCAGTACGTGATCGTCGGCGGCGGCGGCTTCATCACCTACAACCCGGCCGACCCGACCTTCGGCGGAACCTATACGTTGACCACGCCCGACGGCACGAAATACACGCTCGACGGCAACTCGGACTTGCTCTCCTCGATCAGCGACCGCAACAACAACACGCTGACCTTCACCGACGCCGGGATCACCAGTAACCACGGCGTCGGCATCACCTTCACCCGCGACGCGCAGGACCGCATCACTTCGATCGCCGACCCCTCGGGCGCCACGATCGCCTACGCCTACGACTCCGCCGGCGACCTGGTTTCCATCACCGACCGCACCGGCGCCGTCACTCAAATATTCTACGACCCGACCCGGCCGCACTTCATCGCTACAATCGTCAACTCGCTCGGCGTGACGGTCATCCGCACCGAGTACGATTCCTCCGGCCGGCTGATCGGCCTCTTCGACGCCCAAGGCCACTTAGTCCAGCAGTCCAACGACACCAGCAGCCTGACCCAGACGACTATCGACGCCCTGGGCAACACGACCACCACCACGTTCGACACCGACGGCGACCCGGTGAAGATCGTCGACGCCCTCGGCGGCGTAACCGTCAACAAGTTCGACGCCAACGGCGACTTATTGCAAACGAAAGATCCTCTTGGGCACACGACCACTCGCACCTTCGACTCGCAAGGCAACGTCCTGAGCGAGACCGACCCTGCGGGCAATACGACCTATAGCACGTATAACTCGTTCAATGAACTATTGAGCACTACAGATCCGATCGGAAACACGACCCCGACTTCATACGATTCCGCGGGCAATCCAGCCACTTCGACAAGCGCCCTCGGCTCGGTGACGACATACACGGTCGACGCGTCCGGCCAAGTCACCACGATGCGCGACGGCGCGGGCGGCATCACCTATCTTGGCTATGACAGCGCGGGGAATGTCGTCAGCCTAACCAACTCGCTAGGCGCGACCACGAGCGATACCTATAATGGCGAAGGCCAGATCACGCGAGACGTCGCGACTTCGCCCGACGCGACCCAGGATCTCGTCACCACGAACGTCTACGATGCCGAAGGGCGCCTGGTCAGTTCGACATCGCCGACAGGGACGACGTCCACCGTCTACAATTCGCTGGGAGAAGCTGTGAGCAGCACCGACGAGTTCGGCGGAGTGACGGCGCAAGCTTTCGATGCGCTCGCGAGCGTCGTTCAGACCACGGCCCCAGACGGTAGGATCTCGCGCACCGTCTTTGACGCGGCGGGAGACGCGGTGTGGTCGCAGGACTCACACCTTCCGAGCCAGCCGGCGGACGGCACGCGCACCTACTACGACCCGCTCGGCCGCGTGACGCGGATCGAGCGGTACTCGAATGTCGTCATCAATGTCGCCCAAGCGTCCGATGGAACGTGGACGAGCAGTTTCGTTTCGTCTGATTCGGCTCCATTCTCGGTGACGACGAGGGCCTATGACGCGGCCGGGAACGTTATTCAGGCGACCGACGCCGCAGGGCACGCGGTCTCGTACAAATATGACGAAGACGGGCGTCAGGTCGAGGCCGACGATACCGTAAACGGTCAGGCTCGCGAGACGCAGGCCGCCTATGATGCGGCGGGCCGCGTCGTCAAGACGGTCGACGCGCTTGGCCACGCCACGCAATTCGAGCACGATGCGGGGGGCGACGTTGTATCGACGACCTTCGCGGACGGTTCCGCGACCTCCGCAACGTTCGACGCCCAGGGCCGCAAGGTCGCCTCGACGGACCAGCTCGGCGATACGACGAACTATAAGTACGATCAGCAGGGCGACATTGCGGATGTCTTGCTGCCCGCCGTCGTCAATCCGTCCTCCGGCGACTCCGTGCGGCCGACGTATCAGTACGCGTATGACAAGTACGGGAACCGCGTCTCGATCGACGACCCGCTTCTCCATCTCACGACGTTCGCCTTCGATGCTCTGGGGAATCAGGTCTCCGAAACGCTCCCGTCAATTAGCGGGCAGCCGGATGCCATCAAGACCGCCACATATAACAGCCACGGCCAGCTTGCGACCGAAACCGACTATAAAGGGCAGATTACGGCCTATTCCTACGACAGCCTTGGCCGCCTGATCAACAAGAAGTTCTACGCGTCGCAGGCCGGCTACCTGGCCGGCGCTGTCGCCGACCAAACCACGTACGCCTACGATGTCGTCGAATCGGACGGCGTTCACAGCACTGTCACCGACAGCACCGGGACGACCGACACGCTGTACGACGCCGAAGGGCGCGTAATCAAAGTCACATCGCCCCAGGGAACCATCAATTACAAGTACGACCCGGCGACCGGCGAGCACATCGAGACTTGGACCGCCAACTCCGACATCAAATATGGCTACGACGAAGAAGGCCGCCTAACCACTGTCAGCATTGTCGAACAAAATGGTATCGCGCTCTCGCCGCCGGAGGTGACGACGTACTCCTACGACCTTGAAAACAATCGCGTTTCGACCCAGTTGCCCAACGGCGTCACGACGACGGACACTTACGATGCGCTCGGTCGGCTTGTCAAGGTCGTCCACGACAACGCGCTCGGCCAGCTCTTGGCCGAGTACGACTACACGTTGCGTCCAGACGGTACACGATCGTCGGCGACCGAGACCGAGCTGGAGTCGGATGGAACCCATTCGACCCGGATGTTCGATTGGACCTACGATCAACTCGGCCGCCTGACCGAGGAGAAGCTCACGTCAACGATTCCGGGGGAGGACTATACGGACGATTACGCGTACGACCTTGCCGGCAATCGCGTCGAACTGAAGGCCACGGCCGCCGATGGCACGGTGTCCGACACGGTTTCGCACTATGACGCACGCGATGAGTTGACCCAGGACGTTACCACCGTCAGCGGCTCCTCGACGGCAACGACAACGAACTACGCCTACGACCTCAACGGCTCACTGATCTCGAAGATCACGGTCGGCGGCGATTCATATCAGTACACCTACAACGTCCGCAGCCAGCTTGCCTCAGCGACGATCAGCCGCACCGAGGGGACGCACCAGGTCCAAATCGACACGACCTACAAATACGACGACGACGGCATCCGCGTCGAGAGCGACCAGACGACGACCATCGACGGCGGCACGCCAACAACCCAGACGAAGCTTTTCCTGATCGACAACAATAACCCCACCGGTTATTCCCAAATCCTCGAACAGCTCTCGTCCGCCGGTGGCGCGCCCACAATCTCTTACGTGCCCGGCCTTGTCATCCTCAGCCAGACGACAGCCAGCGGCGCCGCGCAATATCTGCTTGTCGATGGCCACGGCAGCACGCGGCTCCTAGGTGATGCGTCAGGCGCGATCGTGGCAAGGTTCATTTACGATGCGTATGGCAACCTGCTCGGGGTGTCAGTCGGAGTGCTCAACCTGCCGGCAACAAGCATTCTGTACACGGGCCAACTATTCGATCCTGCGTTGCTGCAGTATTACCTGCGCGCGCGATATTATGACGCGCGTACGGGCCTGTTCACTGCGCGGGACGCGTTCCCGGGTCATGCGGCCGATCCCCAGACGCTAGAAAAGTACCTCTATGCACGCGGAGACGCGCCCAACTTCGTCGACCCATCCGGCTTCGAAAGCCTTGCGGAGGTGGGTACCGTAACGAGTTCGCTTAATAACATCGCATCGTTCGCGAGAACCGGAATCGATGTCTATAACCGCGTGAACACGTTCCTTGAATGGATCGAGACCGCATCAGCGATTATTCAGTTAGCGCAGGGCGATCTGACGACGCTCATCTCGCAAGTTGCTTCCAAGGTGTCAATGACGTCGTTTGGCTCCTACGCTAGCCTTTTCACCGCAGCCGGAATGCAGAACGCCCTTCAGACGCTCGTCGACCAGATGCCGAAGATAATTGCTGCAAACATCGTGCCGACGAAGCTGGCGGCGCTTTTTAAGGCGGAGAGCGGGCCAAGACCGGCGTTTATCATTTATCTGCCAACAACGCCAGGTCCCAAGAATCTGTTAGCGCCTATTCCGCCTGTTAAGGTCCTGGCAAAGCTCGGAGGGTTGAAGTGGCCGGTGTACGTGTCGTTCGGCAAAGAGGGTTGGACCGGAATGTTCACGGGGCTTGCAATCCAGGGTAACAACAAGGCGAAGCGATTCGACGTAAACACGCAGTTTCTGTATGCGCAATTCTATCATATGGACTATGTCCAGCATCATACACCTGGAGGAACGCCGCCGTCCCCTAATGACGTCCATTGGCTCGCGAACGGCTTTGAATTTCACGTAAAAAAGGGAATGGGAGTGTGAGTGGCCTACCAGTTGTGCTCGCCGAGTCACGCGCCTTTGGGGTGCCTGTGTGGCGTTATGCTGTCTCGCGTCGCGAGAAGATTCGCCTATACGGCCCACGGTGCCTCGGTGAAGAAGTGCCCGAGGACGAACGCTCGGGCTACACCAGCTTTCTGACGGAGGAGGCGTGGGTGGCTGCGTGGGCGGGCAAATGGGGCCGGGTGAGCCTCGGTCGCTGGGGCGAGGCCGACTATGCGCTCTATCTAGCGCAATCCGAGGAGCATTTCTCGTCCATCTGCCGGTTCGCTGACCAACAGGGAGGAGTGATCGAAATTGCCGTTCCATCGGAATTGAAATGGGAAGACTTCACGGCGTTCTCGCCAATTTGGGACACGATGCGTCCGTTACGTTACTTATGTGAGATTGACCTATGCCGGAATCTCCAAGTACCGTGGGTGTATCTGCTTGGCACTTACCATTACGCGCCGTGGGTGTCCATCTTCATTGGCGAGTCTCTCGAAATCAGCGAGGCACTATCTAACCTATGTGGCAAGGTCGAGGAGTGCTCGGCGATCGCGGTAGAAGACGCGTTAAGGACTGAGCAACAGAATTGGGAGGAGATTTATCGCCAATTCGAGGAGCACTCTGCAACGACACCACAGCCGGAGGCGGCGCCGCGGGAATTCGAGTAGTCGTTCGGGAGCGTTTCCGGCGACTCGCGGACGAGACATCGGTCGTGATTATCCGGCAGCCGCCGCTGGATCCGGCCGGCGCGGTCACCGATTACGAGTACGATAGCCTCGGTCAAAAAACGGCCGAGATCGGCGCCCCGCTCCCGGCCGAGGACGTCGGCTTGACCGGCTATGCGCCCAACGCGCTGGTCCGCCTGCGCACGGAATATACCTACGACGGCCAGGGACGCCTTGCGACCGAGCGGACGAACATCGTGCAGCCAGTGGGCACGGGCACGACCGATTACTCGTCGGCACGAACCACGTCATACAACTACGACGCGAACGGAAACTTGCTGCAAACCACGCTGCCCGATCCCGATGGGTCCGGGCCGCTCGTCAGCCCGACGACCTCGTCGACCTACGATGCGCTCGGCCGGAAAACGTCCGACACGAACCAAATGGGCCAAACGCGGACCTTCGCGTACAATGCCGACGGCCGGCTCGCGAGCGTGCAATTGCCGCCCGTCGCGAATCCGCAAAATGGCGGCGCAATGACGAATCCCACGTACCAATACGGCTACGACGTCTTCGGGAACCAGACCTCGATTCAAGATCCGCTCGGCCGGGTGACGCAATTCACTTTCGATGAGCGGGGCAACGAACTCTCGCGCACGCTGCCGCTGGGCGTGGAGCACGGCGGCTTCACTGAAACGTTCCAGTACGACGACCTGGGCCGGCAGACGCTGCACGTCTCGTTCGAGGGGGCGGTCACGCAGTCGATCTACGACCCGCAAACCGGCCGCTTGAGCGAAAAACGGTTCTTCGACAACCTGACCGATTACAACGGCGGGGCCGGCACGCCCAACGAAACCTGGACGTATGAATACGACGCTTTCGATCGGGTCGTCTCGGTGACGCAAAGCGACGGCACGACGACGAGCACGACCACGACCACCTACGACGAAAACGGCAACGTGGCCTCGATCACGTCGGCCCAGGGCGTGCTGCACTACGAGTACGATCCAGCCACGGGCCTCAAAACGCGGACCTACACCACCGACCCCGCCAACCCCTCGACCGTGCTCAACGACACGCTGTACACTTACGACGTGCTGGGGCGGCTCAATAGCGTCGAGCTGGTCGAGCAAAACGGCGTCGCGCTGGCGACGCCGCAGACGACGACGGATGAGTACGACCTGGCGGGCAATCTCCGCGAGCAGATCGATCCGAACGGCAGCATCGTGGATTACTTCTTTAACGACCTGAACCAACTCGACGAGGAGATCCAGTACGCGCCCGACGGCACGACGAAGATCGCCGAGTACGACTACACGCTTGAGGCCGACGGCAAGCGGACCGCCGCGACCGAGACGTTCTGGTCGCTCGTGAATGGCGTGAATACGGCGCACGTCAACAATCTGACTTGGCAGTACGACGCCGACGGCCGGCTGACCGACGAAGCGCTCGCCAGCTACGACCCGACGCTGAGCTATGCCAACCACTACACGCTCGACCTGGTGGGCAACCAGTTGTCGGAGACCAAAGACTGGAGCAGCAAGCCGGCCGAGACGATCGCGAATTCCTTCGACGACAACGACCGGCTGCTGAGTTCGACCGACACGCCCGCGGGCGGAACGGCGACGACGACCACCTACGGCTACGGCCCCGGCAACGCCTGGACCGTGGAAACCGGCGAGACGGCGGTCGCGGGCACGGTGACGACGCGTTTGGTCGCCTACGGCTACAACCTGCAAGGCGAGTTGAGCGTGGCCACGGTCAAGACCTACGACCCTTCGACCGGCGCGCTTGCCAGCGACCAGCAGACGACCTACGGCTACGATGACAACGGCATTCGCGTATCCGCGCTGGTCCAGACCGACACGCAGCTCAACGGCACGTACGACACGTCGGTCTTGACCGAGTACCTCAACGACCCAGCGAACCCCACCGGATACTCGCAGGTCTTGCAAGAGACGACGACCGACCCGACCACCGGGCAAGTCCAAAAGGTCGTCGTCTACACGATCGGCGCGAGCCTAATCAGCCAGACGACGACACCCTACACGAACGGCTCGCCCGGCACGCCCGAGACGCTCGTTTTCGGCTACGACGGCCACGGGTCGGTTCGCGTCTTGCTCGACATGGCCTCGGCCATCGCCACGGTCGCCGGCGTCCAGCAACTCTTCCACTACGACGCCTACGGCAACCTGCTGAACCTCACCGCCGCCCAGGCCGCCACCAGCATCCTCTACTCCGGCCAAATGCTCGACGGCGGCAGCGGTCTCTACTACAACCGCGCCCGCTGGTACGACAGCCAGACCGGCCGCTTCAACAGCCTCGATCCGTTCTTCGGCAACCTGCAAGATCCCCAGAGTCTGCACAAGTATCTGTACACCGAAGCCGACTCGATCAACGGCGTTGACCCGGCCGGCTTGCTCGGGGTGTTCACGCAGGAGTTTGGCTATGCAGCTGAAAAGGCGATCGAGAAGATTTACGATTCTAATCATCCCTTCAATAATATCGATCAACATGGAAAATGGACGCGTTTTGGGGTGCTAGGTGTTGATAAAGCATATCGTCTCAAGCCTGATATTCTCAACCGGACGACAAAGAAATGGGCGGAGATCAAACCTTTCAGCCCGAGCGGGATCGCCAAAGCGATCATCCAGGGCGAGGTTTACTACAACGCATTTAAGCCATTCAAATACTTTCCGGACGCCGCATGGGTTCCTTCGCCGCGCACCGCCGTCGTTTTGGGCATGCCAATCGTGTTCTTCAACGACAACGGCATCATTTTTTACACGGACTACCCCGACATCGCTGAGGATCTGGCCGCAATGGCGGCGTACTCCGCGTTCCAGAGCACTATCAGCTGGGCGGCCAGTCAGCAGATGGCTCTCGCAATGCTGAAAACTTTTGGAGTGCGAATTCCGGCGTTGGTAGGCGTTCGTGTGTCCGGGGATCAGGGCAGGCTGGCGGGAGCGGTAAGCATTGCCGGGTTGGTTTCCGTCGTCGGGGGATTCGCAATATGACGATCGAACGCGCATATTATGACGATGGGACTCTGCGCGGGGAAGGGGAACTTCTGGATGGTACGGTGCCGCACGGGCTGCACCGGGAATGGCATTCCAACGGCGTGCTGGCGATGGAGACGCCTTATGATCACGGGATCATCGACGGGACGGTCAAGCAGTGGAATGACAAGGGCGAGCTCATCGCGCAGTGCGAGATTAAGCGCGGCACTGGCGTGCTGCGCCAGTTGACGCCTTTCGGGTGGAGCGACACGACGTTTTTGGACGGTAGGTGGACCGGTCGGCAGCGTGTCTATCGCGACGAGGGTGCGGTAGTCGGCGAAAGTTACTGGCTGGAAGACAAAAAGGTTTCAAAAAAGCGTTACTTCGAGGCGTGCAAGAAGGACCCTCGCCTTCCTAACTACGAGGGCGAACCTCCGGTTCGTCGCTGGCGGCCGCCGAAGAGCTGGTTTCCAAAACGCAGCAAGCAGGAGCGCCCCGTCGCGACCGCGGAGCAAGTCGACGCATTCGCGAAAGCGTTGCTAGAGGGTCCGCACGTCCGCGAAGCGTTGTCCTGGTTGCAGGAGACGAGCGCGCCGTCCCGGTCGCTGGGCGAGGCGACGGACCAGGAGGAATCGCTTCGCCTCGTGACGAAGCTTTACGATCTTGGCGCCGTAAGCGTCCATGCGGTTGAAATCGACGGGGAAGCAAGCGAGGATCAGAATACCGGGCGCGTTGTCGTGGAGTTACCGCAAGACGAAGCACAGCGGCGCGGCTTGTTCAAGTTTTGCGGGAAGTTGGCTCGCGATGCCGGATACGATCGCGACAAGGACTTTGGACAACGGTTTATCTTCATAATGCTTGATTAGTGCCCTCGTACATCCTACTTTCCGCAAGTCACGCGGCTAATTTCTTTGGCATTTGCGGGGACAGGAACGCCTTTCGTGACCGACTGGGAGGAGAACATTAGACAGGGACTGCTGGGAGACTCGGCCCAGTACCGGCAGGGGATCAAATTGGTTCGGAACTTGCAGAACCAAGGCGTGGTAATCGACCGCTTTGTCGGGCATTCCCTCGGCGGGGGATTGGCCTCGGCCGCGGCCCTTGTTTACAATCTTCCCGCCACCACGTTCAATGCGGCAGGCGTCAATCCGGATTTCGTGGCGCAGTTCGGGGCGAATCTGGGCCAAGCCAACCAGTTGATTGACGCCTACCGCGTCCAGGGGGACATTCTGAGCACGCTCCAGGAAATGTCACCGATGCCGGTGTTGTCTTCCGATCCCCTCGTGGGGCTGCTCGGGCTAGCTGGCGAAATGATGCCCGATGGCACGGGCAAGCCCCTCTGGCTGCCGGGCCACAGTTTCAGCCCCCTTGCACGCCATTCGATGGATGAGGTTCTGGCGGGAATGCGGGAGATGATGTAAATTGAGAGGTTGCAAACAAATGTTCCGTCCGACTTTGGCATTGCTCTTGGGGTTCTCACTGACGATGACCGGATGCGGTCAGACCGCCGGCGGAGTCGACATCTGGGACGCCGTGGCGCGCGGCGATGCCTCGGCGATCCAGAGGTTCGCTTCCGCGGGGGGCGATCTCAACGTGGGCGGTTCCGGGGGGAGCACGCCGCTGTGGGTGGCGCTGAAGGAGAAGAACCGCGACAGCTACGAGGCCCTGTTGAAGTATGGGGCCGATCCCAACGTGATCATGAGCGGCAGGCGCGTAGTGACGCACTGGGCCGCGACAGAGGAAGACCCGTGGTGGCTCCGCTTGGCGCTCGAGCACGGGGCCGATCCCAATCTGGTCAACGTCGGTCGCGGCCGGCCGAGTGAAGGAACCCCTCTCCAATTCGCACTCGGCAAAAGATCTCAGCTAACCCTTGAGGATGCTGTCCGCGGGGATGCCAAATTTCTCGAAAACGTCAAGTTACTGGTGGAACATGGGGCGGACATCGACAAACCGAATCGTTACAACTCCTATCCGCTTGCGGAGGCTGCGAATTACAACGACTTTGAAGGCGTCTTATACTTGCTTGAAGCAGGAGCCGATTACAAGCTCGCAAAATATGGGGGAATCAGTTTCCTTGCACGTATTCGTCAACTATGCAAGTGGAGGGACAAAGAGGAACTCCTGTTCCGGCAGGAAGTCTACCGCAAACAGTTTGACGCCGTTCGGGCATGGCTGGAAGAGCGCGGCGTCGATGTGGGCAGAAAATGAAATTCCGCGTGCGTGCTGTACAAATCATGCCAGACGGACTCGCAGGGCGGATCGAGCATCAGCAACGCGCTGGGCCGCGGCGCAGGCCGGTTGCAGACGGTCGAGTTGGTCGAGCAAAACGGCGTCGCGCTGGCGACGCCGCAGACCACGACCGACGAGTACGACCTGGCGGGCAATCTCCGCGAGCAGATCGATCCCAACGGCAGCATCGTGGATTATATCTTTAACGACCTGAACCAACTCGACCAGGAAGTGCAGTACGCGCCTGACGGGACGACGAAGATCGCGGAGTACGACTACACGCTTGAGGCCGACGGCAAGCGGACCGCCGCGACCGAGACGTTTTGGTCGCTCGTGAACGGCGTGAATACGGCGCACGTCAACAATCTGACTTGGCAGTACGACGCCGACGGCCGGCTGACCGATGAGGCGTTGGCGAGCTACGACCCGACGCTGAGCTATGCCGATCACTACACGCTCGATCTGGTCGGCAACCAGTTGTCGGAAACCAAAAACTGGAGCAGCAAGCCGGCCGAGACGATCGCGAATTCCTTCGACGACAACGACCGCTTGCTGAGTTCGACCGACACGCCCGCGGGCGGCACGGCCACGACGACCACCTACGCCTACGGTCCCGGCAACGCCTGGACTGTCGAAACTGAAAAGACCGTGGCCACCGGCGGCGTGACGACGCGGACGGAAACCTACGGCTATGACCTGCAAGGCCGGATGAACGTGGTCACGGTCGAGACCTTCGATCCGACGACCGGCGCTCTCACCAGCAACCAGCGCACCACTTACCAGTACGACGCCAGCGGCATTCGCACGAGCGCACTGGCCCAAACCGACACGAACCTCGACGGCGCCTACGACACGTCCGTCCTGACCGAGTACCTGAACGATCCGCAGAACCCCACTGGCTACTCGCAAGTCTTGCAGGAGACGACGACCAACCCGAGCACCGGGCAGGTGGAAAAAGTCGTCGTCTACGCGATCGGCTCGACTCTCATCAGCCAGACGACGACGCCCTACGCGAACGGCACGCCCGGCGCCCCGCAAACGCTCGTTTTCGGCTACGACGGCCACGGCTCGGTCCGCGTCTTGCTCGACATGGCCTCGGCCATCGCGACGGTTGCCGGCATCCAGCAGCTCTTCCACTACGACGCCTACGGCAACCTGCTGAACCTCTCCGCCGCCCAGGCCGCCACCAGCATCCTCTATTCCGGCCAGATGCTCGACGCTGGCACGGCTCTCTACTACAACCGCGCCCGCTGGTACGACAGCCAAACCGGCCGCTTTAACCGCCTCGATCCATTCTTTGGCAACCTCCAAGACCCGCAGAGCCTGCACAAGTATCTTTACGCCAATGGCGACCCGATAAGTAACTTCGACCCGACGGGCGACGAATCGCTTGGGGACGTGGGCGTCTCGATGTCGATCTCGTCAAACCTTGGCGGGATGAGCCTTAGCGGAGTCGCCGGCGCAGCAGGCCGGGCTCTGTTCGCGCTTGGGCGGTCGCTCGCGCTCGCATATGGCGCGTTCAAAATCCAGGAGGTCCTCCAGCCCGTCGTTCCGCTCAACAAACAGAAAGTTCGTCACGACTACGACTATGCGCTCCTGGCCCAGGCTGCCTATGAAAGCGAGAATCCGGCGGTCGTCGGATGGCAACTGTTGGCTAGCGAAATAGATCGTAATACCGGATTCGGTGCCAGGCTTTATCGGCGTAATGGCGAGACAGTGCTGGCATTTGCGGGGACAGGAACGCCTTTCGTGACCGACTGGGAGGAGAACATTAGACAGGGACTGCTGGGAGACTCGGCCCAATACCAGCAGGCGATCAAATTAGTTCCGACTTGGGTGCAGCAATTTGGCCCAATTGACCGCTTTGTCGGGCATTCCCTCGGCGGGGGATTGGCCTCGGCCGCGGCCCTTGTTTACAATCTTCCCGCCACCACGTTCAATGCGGCAGGCGTCAATCCGGATTTCGTGGCGCAGTTCGGGGCGA
>Ga0307373_10004378_pt1 | contig 23815 bp, 22 predicted proteins | sample OX2MG_FD_202534 | JGI IMG/M metagenome (GOLD analysis project Ga0307373, IMG submission 202534) | Soil microbial communities from Risofladan, Vaasa, Finland - OX-2 | ecosystem: Environmental > Terrestrial > Soil > Coastal area > Acid sulfate soil | place: Finland: Risofladan, Vaasa | collected... | reverse complement strand
ACCTCGGCCGCGGCGATCCTGTGCGCCACGACCGGGCTCGCACCGGCCGAGCTTGCGGGACGCGGCACCGGACTCGACGACGCCGGAGTGCGCCGCAAGATCGCCGTGCTCGAACGCGCGCTCGAACGCCATCGCGGGTCGCTCACCGGCGGCGAATCGATCCTTGCCGCCGTCGGCGGATTCGAGATCGCCGCGATGGCGGGCGTATGTATCGCGGGCGCCGCGCTGCGCATCCCGGTCGTGGTGGACGGATTTATCGCGACGGCGGCGGCGGCAGCGGCCGAGCGAATCTATCCGGGGCTGTTCGACTACCTGTTTTTCGCGCATCGCTCGGCCGAGGGCGGCCATGCGCGCGCGCTCGAACGGATGCGCGTGCGGCCGATTCTCGATCTCGGCATGCGGCTGGGGGAAGGAACCGGAGCCGCGCTCGCGATGAATCTGCTCGAAGCGGCGCTCGAAATGTTCCACTCGATGGCGACGTTCCAGTCCGCCGGCGTCTCGGGCAAGGTGCGCTAGCCGCGATGAGCGCCGCGCCGGATACCGGACCGCTCGACGCCAGCGCGCGCGGCTTTATCGCCGAGCTGCGCCTGGCCGCGAGCTTTCTGACTATTGTGCCGTTCATCTCCGGGCGCGCGCTCGATAACGAGTCAGTGGCGGCATCGCTCGGATGGTTTCCGCTGGTCGGATTCGCAATCGCGGTCGCGCTTTCGCTCGAGGATTTGCTCCTGGCGCGGTTTTTCGACGTGACGGTTCGATCGATCCTGATCGTGCTGTCGCTGACGATTGTCACCGGCGCGCTGCATCTGGACGGACTCGCCGACACGGCCGACGCGCTCGGCGCGGGAAGAGATCGCGAACGCGCGCTCGTGATTCTGCGCGACAGCCGGATCGGCAGCTTCGGCGCGGCGGCGATCTTCTTCGCCTTAGCGCTCAAGGTTGTCGCGCTCGCAACGCTCGCCGGAGCACGCCGCTACACGGCAATTTTCGCGGCGGTGGGTCTGGCGCGATGGGCGATGGTAGCGGTCGCCGGGCGGATTCCCTATCTGCGCGCCGACGGCGCGGGCAGCGCAATTCTCGCGAGCGGAAGTGAGCCGCGAAATCTGACGATCGCGAGTCTGACGGTCGTGGCCGCGATGCTTCCACTCGCGTCGCGGACGGTTCTCGGCGCGATTCTCGCCGCGATTGCGATCACGCTCGCGATACGCGCGTTCTATCGGCGATGGCTGGGCGGAGTGACGGGCGACCTTATCGGCGCGTGCGGCGAGCTCGTCGAAATCGCCGTGCTGCTGATATTCGCGCGCTGACCGCGCGCGTTACTTCACGCGGACTGGGTATCCGGCGACCATCAGGATCACTTCGGCCGCGGTTTTCGCGATTGCCTGATTGGTCCATCCGAGCAGATCGCGAAAGCGGCGCCCGGCCGGATTATCGGGGACGATTCCCAAGCCGACCTCGTCTGTCACCACGATCGTCGCAAACGGCGCGGCAGCCATCGTCTCGGCGAGCGCCTCCGCGTCGCCCAGAAACGCCTGCGCGCTTCCATCGGTGTACACGCGCATCAGGTTGGAGACCCAGAGCGTCAGGCAATCGAGTATCACCAAATCGGCGCGGCCGCTCAGGCTCTCGAGCGCGCTCGCGAGGTTGACCGGCTCCTCGAGGGTCGTGAAATCCGCTGCGCGATCGGCGCGATGGCGCTCGATTCGCGCCGCCATCTCGTCGTCGAGCGCCTCCGCCGTTGCGAGAAAATAGCGCCGCGCATCTTTGTAGCGATCCGCAAGCTCGAGCGCGTGCGCGCTCTTTCCGCTGCGCGCGCCACCGGTTATCAGCGTCATCTTTCCCATCGATCAATCGAGACTACACCGCTATCGCGCCGGTTTCGAATCTCGCATTACGCGGCGGGTTGACTGATAATCTATTCAAGCGTAGTTATTTGCGCGCGCCCGGTGTTCGGGAAGCCGGTGAAATTCCGGCGCTGCCCCGCAACTGTGACGGGGGACGACGGCCCTTCGATGCCACTGCCGAGAGGCGGGAAGGCGGGCCCGAGGACGAACCCCAAGCCAGGAGACCGGCCGGGTGACTTATGTCTGCCTTCCGCGGGGAGGGTGGCTCTGAGCCACTTTCGGCTCGAAGCCCGATCTTTTCGCGCCAGGGATCGGGTTTTTCGATCTCCGGCGCGGAACTCCTTCGCGAATTGCCGACGAACGCGGAGGAGTTCATGTCACGTATCGCTGGTCTCATTTCAATCGGGGTTTTGATCGTCGCCCTTGGCGCGCATCGCGCGCAGGCGGCTTCGTCGCCAAGCCCCTCAGCCACTCCCACATCAGGTCCGGCGGCGCGGCCCTCGCAATCGGCCATCTCGCCGCGCGCCGCCGCCGCGCCCGCCGCGTCGCCCTCACCGGCCGAGAGCAAGCTCAAGACGATGGTGGTGACGGCCACGCGGATCGAGCAGCCGATCGCGGAAATCGGCACGACGGTCAGCGTGATCGACAGCGAGCAGATCGATTCGCAGAAGATCGAGCACGTCGGCACCGCGCTCGAGCAGGTGCCCGGCGTGCAGGTCACGCAGAGCGGATCGCCCGGGTCGCTCACCGACGTGTCGATTCGCGGCGCGACGCCTTCGCAGACGCTGATTATGATCGACGGCGTCGAGGCGAACACCGGCGCGACCGGCGAGTTTGATATCTCGAATCTCACCACCGATAACGTCGACCAGATCGAGGTGCTGCGCGGCGCGGGCGGCTCGCTGTACGGCTCGCAGGCGATAGGCGGAGTGGTCAACGTGCTCTCGCAGGAAGGCGAGGGCACGCCTCAGTTCTCGATGCTGTCGGAAGGGGGCAATCGTTCGACGCAGCGGCAAGTTGCGACGTTTTCGGGCGCGGAGGACAAGCTCAGTTTTTCGGGCGCGCTGTCGTACTTCTCGACCCAGGGCTTTCGCCCGGTCAACGACAGCTCGGACAATCTGGCGGGCAACCTGCGGCTCGATTATCACCTGACCGACGACACGATCATCCGCGGGTTCGCGCGCTACTCGCGCTCGAACGTGAGCCTGTCGGATTACTCGGTCTCGAATGTTCCGTCGATTCCCGACAATCCGACCGCGCATCAGCGCAGCGAGTTCATGCTCTTCAACGGCGTTATCGAGCATCACTTCGGCCAGCATCTGGTGGCGACCGCCAACGCGTTCTTCGTGCGCGACGATATCCGCATCAATGAGGTACCGTTCACCGGCTTCGCGGGCAGCGAGGTCGATCGGATTCCCGACGAAACCCGCGGCGGCGAACTCAACGCCGTTTACACCTGGGCCAAGGGCTTCCGCACTCTGGCCGGATTCGATTTCAAGGACCGCTGGGCGCGCGACTACGGCATATCCGTGTTTCCGCCTTTCGGCACGTTTCCCACGCTCTTCCGCGCACGCCGCCAGGAATACGCCGGTTACGTCGAGCAGGAAGCCTCTTTGCTCGATGGCCATCTGCTGGCGACCGGAGGTTTTCGCGTCGATGGCAACAGCCAGTTTGGCAAAGAGGTCAGCCCCTCGTGGTCGGTCGCGATTCCGATCCAGAAATTCTCGACTACGCTGCGTGGCAGCTACAGCGAGGGCTTTCGCGCGCCGGCATTCGACGAGCTGTACTTCCCGGGCTTCGGCAACCCGGCTCTCAAACCCGAGATCTCAAGTGAGTACGACGGCGGCTTCACCACCAACTTCGGCGAGCTGGCGTCGATCACCACCACCTACTTCTCGCGCCGGGTGCACAATCTGATCGTGGCCGTGCCGTGCTCATTCGGCCCCAAATGTCCCGACGGCGCGCTGGCCGGAAATGCCGGACGCGTCGATGTGCAAGGCGTCGAGATTGCGCCCAGTATTACGCCGATGCCCGGGCTCAGCTTCGGCGGCAGCGTGACGCTGATCGATGAAACTCACGTGTCGGTCAGCTCGTCGGCACGGCCGCTGCGCGTCCCCAAGCATTCGGCCCAGGCGCTCTTGCAGTACACGCGCGGCGGCGTGCTGCGCGCGCACGACAAGGTGACCGCGAGCCTTGCCTACACCTTCGTCGGCGACCGCGACGACATCACGACCGAAGGCACGATCGCCAATCACGATGCGTACTCGCGCTTCGACATGGTCACCTCGTACGCGCTCGGCGCGCCGTGGCGATGGGTCAACGACGAGGAAGTCTTCACGCGAATCTCGAACCTGCTCGACCGCCACTACCAAGCCGCATTCGGCTTCCCCTCACCCCCGGTAAACTTCGTCGCCGGCGTGAAGGTGGACTTGCAGTAGGTGATGAAATTGCTGAAATATAGAGGGCTGGCGCGGTGCTATCGCGCAATGGCAAAACGGATTGCCCACGGACACCCGGATCGCGAGACAATGCAACATTCATCTGAAATCATCGCGCTCAGTGCTCAGCAAGTGTGCCGACTGACTGGCTTAACCAACAGTCAACTCTCCTATTGGGGGCGGACTTGGTTCTATTCGCCAGAGTACGCCGCGCGCTCGACCGCCGCGTTCGGCCGGGTTTATTCATTTCGAGATTTAGTGGGCCTCAGCGTCCTTTCACTGCTTCGGCGAGAACATGGAATTTCGCTTCAGGAGTTGAGAAAGGTAGGGCCCTGGCTGCGTAGCCGTTATGAAGTCGAACGGCCATGGTCGGAGATTCGCTTTTTCGTTGACGCGAATCGGAGGCTTCACTTCAAGGAACCGCACACCAGCGCAGTCGTCGCTGCACGTTCCGGACAGCGGATCGCCAGCACTGTAATTGAGCTCGAACCTATAGCGCGGAGTTTTCGGCGAGATTTGGAAGCACTGCGAAGGCGGCGGCCCGATCAGCTTGGCAAGATCGAGCGTCGGAGGTACCTGATGCACCAGCGGCCGGTCGTGGCCGGAACCAGAATTCCAACCTCGGCGATCTGGGAGCTTCACGAGGGTGGCTACCGCCCGGAACAAATTCTTCGAGAGTTTCCCACTCTAAAGCGGCAAGATTTGCGTTCAGCTATCGAGTTTGAGCGTGAGCGCCGCACCCGCCGACGGGCAGGCTAGGCACCTCTTCCCCGAATAAAGCTGCTCGTCCATGAAGAGGATGCGGCTGCTCATCGATGAGAACGTCCAGGACTCCATCGCGGCGTATTTTCAGGAAAGAGGACATGAGGTCCTCCTCGTCCGAGATGTATTGGCGCGCGGGACCGAAGACCCGGTGCTCGCTGCGGTTGGAGACCGACTGCAGCTAATAATCGTAACCTGCGATAAAGACCTGAAGCGCCTCGTAAGCCGAGCGGCGCGCGGCGCGCGGCAACGATTCCGGCGACTCGGGCGAATCTTGTTGCGCTGCAATCAAACCCGAGCGCTCGGCCGCGTTCAGGCCACGATCAAGTCAATCGAATTCGAGTTCGACGAAAGTCAATCGCGGCCTGACAAACGCCTGATTGTCGAGATCACCGACACCACCTTTGTGGTGGTGCGATGAATCCGGCAGTAAAGGTTCCCTCTTTGGGCTCATTCGGCGCCAAGTTCCGCGGCGAAGTAGCGGTCGAAGATCAGGCGGATTCGTTCGCGGCGCGGGCGGAGCTGGGCCATCATCCGTTCCGGGCCGCGGGGGCCGCGATAGCCCATCCGGCGCGCCAGTGGCAGCAGCGCGGCCGGGTCCGTCGGCACCGCCCATGCGGGCTGGTCGCTTTCGATCCGAAGCCGGTTCTCGAGCCGGACTAGGAAGCCGTAGCCTTCCGTCAGATGCGCGGCGGCGGCGGGCGTCATCAGGCCCGCATCCGCCGCCGCGGCGATCAGCGCGCGAGTGCTTCTAGCCTGCAGCGCGGGATGCGCCGCGCCGTGGCGCAGCGCCATCATCTGCGCCAGAAACTCGACATCGACCAGCCCGCCGCGTCCGTGCTTGAGGTTGAGGCGCGACTTGTCCTCGGCGCCGATTTCGTGCTCCATCCGCGCGCGCATCGCGGCGATCTCGGCAACCTCAGTGTGGTTAATCGGACGGCTGAATACGAATTCGCGCCGCTCGGCTTCGACTTCGCCGGCCAGCCCCGCGTCGCCCGCGACTACGCGCCCGCGCACCAGCGCTTGCCGCTCCCATACCGCGCTGCTCTGCCGATGATAGTCGCGAAAGCCCTTGAGCGAGGTGACTAACGGTCCCTGATTTCCCGAGGGGCGCAGCCGCAGATCGAGCTTGTAGGCGTAACCCTCGCGGGTGCGCGACTCGAGCGTTGCGATCAGCTTCTGCGCGATTCGCGACGCCGCGATCCGCCCTCCCGCCGCCTCGTCAGCCGCGTCGTCGTAAACGAAGATCAAGTCGAGATCGGAGTTATAGGTCATCTCGCCCGCCCCGAGCCGGCCCATCGCCAGCACTACCAACCGCATCGCTGGCGGAATCTGCTGGCGCGCGGCAACCTCGGCGCGCGCGATCTCGAGCGCGGCTTCGACCACCGCCTCGGCAAGATTCGTGAGCTCGGTTTCGACTTCTTCCACTTCGAGATCGCCGGCCAGATCGGCAATTGCAACGCGCAGGAATTCCTGATGCCGAAAGGCGCGCAGCGCGTCGAGCTTGCTCTCGAAATCCGCGCTCGCCGCGACGATTCCCGATACTTCCCGCCGCAGATCCGCAAACGCGCGCCGCGGACGCGCCAAATCCGATCGCACCAGCGTATCGAGCATATCCGGATGCCGGATAAAGACCGTCGAGAGATAACGGCTCGAAGCGAACAACTGCAAGAGCATCCTGCGCGTCGCCGGATGCTGCCCGAGGAGCGCAAGGAACGAGGTTCGTGCACCGACCGCCGCGATAAAATCAGCCAGGTTCATAATCGCGAGTCCGGGGTCGGCGAGCTTGCTCATCTCGTCAAGCAGCGTCGGTCCGATACTCTCGATCAGCTCGCGGCGCCGCGGCGTAATCGAAAGATGCCCCGGGCCGCGGGCCAGCAGCTCGAGGTGGCGCGCGCTCTGTTCGGGTTCGCCGTAGCCAAGCGCTTCGAGATACGTTGCCGACCGCGCGGGATCGAGCGCCGCGGCCCACGCCGCCTCGGCCGCCGCGCTGACCGTGTGCGGCGCGGCGTCTTCGCCGCCGGCAAGGGTATCGCGAAATTGCGCCGCCACCAGATCGCGGCATCGCGCGAGCCGGCGCATGAATTTCTCGGCGTCGGCGGCCGCCTTGCCAAAGCCCAGCCGGGCGGCGAGCGCACGAAGCGCGCTACTCTCGGACGGCAGGGTGTGGGTCTGCTGGCCGGCGACGATTTGTAGCTTGTGCTCGACATCGCGCAAAAACAGGTACGCGTCGGCAAGCTTGCGCGCGCGCTCCGCCGGCAGATAGCCGAACTCCGCCAGCCGCGTAAGCGCCGTGGTCGTGCGCGCGGTCCTGATCCGCGGGTCGCGTCCGCCATAGATGAGCGTAAGCGACTGCACCACGAACTCGAGTTCGCGAATTCCGCCGCGCCCAAGCTTGACGTTGCGCTCGACCATCGCGGCCGAGCGCAGCTCGGCCTCGATCTGATGCTTCATCGAGCGCAACTGCCCCAGCGTGTCGAAATCCAGATAGCGCCGATAGATGAAGTCCTGCAGTTCGGCGATAAGCCGCGCGCCGATTTGCGTGTCGCCCGCAACCGTTCGCGCACGAAGCAGCGCCGCTCGCTCCCACGTCTGGCCGAGGCTCTGATAGAAGCCGAGCGCCGCCTCGACCGGCACCACCAGCGAGGAGTTGCGGCCGCCGGGACGCAGGCGTAGGTCAACCCGGAACGAACCGCCGGCAAGAATTTCGGTGATCGTTTCGCCCATCCGGGCCGCCGCGAGCGTCGCCGCCTGCGCCCCGGGCACGTCGCCGGGCGGGTCGCTCAGGTAAACCAGGTCGATATCCGAGCTGAGGTTAAGTTCTCCCGCGCCAAGCTTTCCGAGCGCGACGACGCAGAATCGGCATGCCCCGGCCGCGCGCGGACCGATTAGCCGCACTGCGGCTGCGAAAGCCATACCGATGCAATCGTCGGCCAGCTCCGACATCAGGAGCGCGGTGTCCGACACCGTGATGCGGCGCAGAAGATCCGCAATCGCCAGATCGAGGAATCGGCGCCGCTTGATTCGGGCCAGCTCGGCTGCGGCCGCGTGGCGAGTCTCGGCCTCGATCGTAACCGGCACGCGCGAGGCTCGAATCGACTCGACGGTCCCGCCGCGCGCGCGCGTGAAGATCTCGAGCCATGGCACACCCGCCATCCCAAGCTCGGTCGCGACCGTTTCCGAGGCGCCCAGGCAGAAGATCAAATCTCCGGCGAGCGCGTCGTCGCGCAGTCCCGCCAAAAGCGCGTCGCGCGAATGCTCGGCGATTTGCAAAAGAAACGCGAGCGCCAGGCGCTCGTCGGGGGCGCGCTCGGCCACGATCGCGGAGGCGCGCGCGGCGGCTCGCGCGTCGCCAAGCCGGCGGGCAAGGGTATCGGCAAGGCCTGTCAGCTCAGGGCGCAATCGGCGCTTCGGTTTCATCGCACTAAAACGATAACAGACGCGTAAGGCGTTTGCGCGGCGCGCGTTTGACATGGCGTGCCGCCGCGCCGCGATGCTAGCGTGATCGCCATTACCGAGGTTATCGTGGCGATGATCATTCTTTACACCACCGAACGCGATTATCCGTGGGGCACGTTGCGCTCGACGCATGCCGCGAAGACCAAGATCATTCTCGAGGAAAAGGCGCTCGCTTACCGGATCGAAAACCTGCCGCCGGGAAATCTTTGGAAGAAGCCGCCCGAGATGCTGGCGAAGCATCCGCTCGGCAAGGTGCCCTACCTCGAAGACGGCGACCTGGTGATTTTCGATTCGACGGTGATCAACGAATACCTCGAGGAGCGTTACCCCGCGCCGCGCCTGATGCCCGCCGACCCGGTCGCGCGGATGCGCGTGCGCGAAGCCGAGAATTTCGCCGATGAGGCGCTCCTGATCGGCAGCGTTCCGCTCATCTGGATGCCTTACTGGAGCGAACCGGCCAAACGCAACGCCGAGCAGATGGAAAAAGGGCGCGAACTATTGCGCTCGCGGGATCTGCCGTACTTCGAAAAACTCCTCGAGCATGCGGGCGCAGGCGGCTTTATCTGCGGCGAGTTCTCTCTTGCCGACGCCCCGCTGATGGCGCTCGCGATGGTATTGGAGGTTGACGCGATGAAGCTCGAAGCCTTTCCGCGCGTCGAGCGCTACCTGCAAAATCTTCGCAGCCGGAAAAGCTACCGCGCAATCAGCCCGCACACCAAGGTAAGCGAGGCAGCGTCGCGCGCGTCGGCATAGGTGCGCGGCCAACCAGCCTTCGGGCGCCGGTGGCTTCGTCAGGCGTGCTTGATTCGGCGAGTGTGGTGGCGTTTGTGGCTATGCCGCGTTGGCGCGGCGGGAGAGTCGTCGCTGCTCGAATTCGAATCGGGAATCACGATCTCGGTGCCGATACGCAGCGCGCGCGGGCTCGAGAGCCCGTTTGCCGCCATCAGGGCGCTCGGTGAGACGCCATACATCTCCCCGATTCGCGACGGGGTGTCGCCCTTACGCACGGTGTAATTGTGAGTCGCGGCCATGTAAACCTTTGCGGTCTCAATCCCGGGAAAATAGGTGTCTTCGTGCTCATGCACCTGCATCGCGGCCAGGAATTCCGCGTAATAATTCTTCACCGCAAAGCCAAAATGCGGACCGTTGTACCGCTCGACCATCTTCGAATAGTCGCCACCGTAAACCTCGGCCGCGCGCGCGGTGCCGCCGGTGCCGTAGTTGTACGCCGTGATCGCCAGCGGCCAGGTGCCCAGCGTGTCGTAGTTGTAACGAAGCAGTTTGGCCGCCGCTTCAGTCGATCGGATCGGGTTCAGCCGATCGTCGTGATAGCGCGTGATGTGCAGGTACTTCTTGCCGGTCGAGCGGGTGAACTGCCAGATTCCACACGCGCCGGCGCTCGAATGAGCGCGCGACTCGAAGCCCGATTCGACCTGCGCCAGCGTCACCAGCTCGGGCGGCAATCCCGCCTGGCGGAAGATTCGCTCCATCGTAGGCCGGTAGTACCTGCTGCGGAGCAACCCTGCCCGGAACTGCTCTTGCAGCCCTTCCTGAACGCGCAGGTTCTGCGCGGCCAGCGCGCAGGCGCCGGGACCCTCGCCCTTGAAAAGCGCGGCGACGCGGCGTTCCTCTGAGGTTTCCGGCGCGCGCCCCGACGCGAGGCGGCTCAGGATGTCGCCGTACTTGGCCTTGAGATAGGCGTTGGCCCACTGGATATCGTCGCGCGAGGGCTGCCCGACGCCGGGGATATGAAAGACCTGGTAGATTCGCCAGACGTTGTCGCGATCGTGAACCACGAAATCGCGCACCGAATAGGCCGTGAATACATCGACCCAGAAATTGACGTTGGCCTGGATTCCGGCCGGCTGTGGAAACGGCACCGCCGCCGCGGCGGCCGAGGTTCCGGGCGCGCCAAGGCCGACCGCTAGTGCGATCCCGATTGCGCCTGCAATCGCCGCTATCGAGCGGCTAACCCCCGACCTCATGCGCAACGTATCTCCTCCTGACACGAGCCGTCGTCGACGCACCCGTCCCTGCTGCCGGCTTGCCTAACCGGTAACCCTTTATCGATTACAGAGACGGGCTCTGGTAGTCAACTGAGGCCGACCGCGTGCCAACGGTGATAATTTGCAACAATGCGATTTGACACGATGATTTCAAACCTCGCGAAAAGCGCGGCCGGCGTTTGCGCGGCGCTGGCAACGACGGCGATGCTCCTGACCGGATGCGGCGGCGGACCTCCGCGCGCCGCGACGGCGCCCTCATCAAGCTCGTTCAAGGTGGCGCTGCTGACGCCCGGCCCGGTCAGCGACGCGGGATGGAACGCGGCGGCATTCGACGGCTTGCAGTTGATCAAACGGGAACTCGGCGCCGAGACCGCGATGGTGCAAACCCAATCGCCGGCCGATTTCGAGGACGCGTTCCGCGACTTCGCCCAGCGCGGCTTCACCGTCATCTTCGCCCACGGCTTCGAGTACACCGACACCGCGATCAAAGTGGCGAAGCTGTTCCCAAAGACTTGGTTCATCGTGACCTCGGGCAGTGCGGCGGCAGCCAACGTCGCCTCGATCACGTTTCGAATCGAAGAGGGCGCCTACGTTGAAGGGGTGATCGCGGGCGGAATGACAAAATCAGGCGTGGTCGGTGCGATCGGCGGAATCAAAATTCCCTCGATCGGCCTCACCTTCGACGGCTTTCGCCAGGGCTTCCTCAGCGTTCGCCCCGGCGGACGCGTCCTGGTCAGCTATACCGGCAGCTTCGACGACGTCGGCGCGGCCAAAGAGGCGGCGCTTGCGCAGATTAGCCAGGGCGCCGACCTCCTAATCCATAACGCCGACGCTGCCGGACTGGGCGTGTTTCAGGCCGCCGTGCAATCGCACATCTATGCTTTCGGGGTGAACCGCGATCAGAACAGCGTCGCGCCCGACAACGTTCTGGCCAGTGTGCTGACCCGTATCCCCAAGGCGTTCCTGCGCGTCGCGACCGAGGTCAAGGGCGATACCTTCAAGCCCGGGATGATCGAATACGGAATGAAAGATGCGATGGTCGAAGTGGTCTATAATCCGCGGCTGGCCGATAAAATTCCGGCCGCCGTGATGGCAAAAGCACACCAGGCGACCCAGGACATTATCGACGGCAAGGTTATCGTTGCTGGAGCGAGTCCTGCTCCGGCGAAATGACGATGAACAGCGCGCCTGGCAGTGTCACTTGCCCCAGCGGTCCTGACTCCATCGGTCGCCGGAGTCGAACCGATCCGGTTCCGAGTCCAGAGAACTCGTGCTCGAAAATCGATCTGCCGAGTTGAAACGGTCGCTCGAGCCGAAATCGGAGTTGGAGCCGAAGCGGTCGGTGTCCGGGAACGCCGACTTGTCCGATAGCTGCTGATTATCCGAGGGAAACTGGGTCGCCCCGATCCACACCGTTTCCGGCAAATGCGTATCGAGCGGGCCGGTCTCGGCGGTCCCGGTGCCGGTGCTGGTGGCGGCCGTGGCCGCGCCGTATTCGCCCATGGTCTGCGCGATCGCCCCGGAAACCATCGCGGCGATAACGATCGCCGCAACCCCCACCGTCGCCATTATCGCGTACAGATGCCGCTTCATCGGATCTCCTCCCACGCCTCGCCGATTCTTCCCGTTGCATCCATAATCCTACAATTTGTTAAATCATCTTGCGCGCGCTCAAGCAACCCGTACCCTCGCGGCTCGGCGCACTTGAGCGGCCTTGCCCGGCGTGGCTAAGCTCGAAAGTGACGCGCACCAGCGCGCAAACCGCAACGATGGTATCCGACGAAATTGAAATAGCGCCGCTGGCCGGGCCGCTTGACGCCCGTGTCGCGCTTCCCGGCTCCAAGAGCATCACGAACCGCGCGATGCTGCTGGCGGCGATGGCGCGCGGGCGGTCGGTGATCGACGCGGCGCTGTTGAGCGACGATACACGCTACATGGCCGAGGCACTGCGCGCGCTTGGCTTCAATGTGGAGACCGACGCCGCTCTCGGGCGCATCTCGATCGACGGGCAGGGCGGCGCCATCCCGTCGGCGGGCGCGGATCTCTTCGTCGGCGGCGCTGGCACCGCGATGCGCTTCCTGGTGCCGTTTCTGACCCTGGGGCGCGGCCGCTACCGGATAGACGGGAATCAGCGGATGCGCCAGCGGCCGATCGCGCCGCTGGTGACCGCGATGCAGCGCCTGGGCGCCACGGTCTATAGCGAACGCGACAACCGCTGCCCGCCGGTCGTCATCGAGTGCGGACGGGGAGACTTTGCCGGCGGCGTAACCACGATCGACGCGCGCGAATCCTCGCAGTTCGTGTCCGCGATGCTGATGCCGGCGGCGTTATGGCCGCGCGGACTCACACTGACGGTAGTCGGCGACGCGGCGCGGCCGTTTATCGATATGACGCTCGCCCTGATGAATTCGTGGGGCGCGCATAGTTCTTCGACCGGCGACACGATCACGGTCCCGGGTGGACAGTCGTATCGCGCGCGGCGGTTCATCGTTGAGCCCGACGCGTCGGCCGCAAGCTACTTCGCGGCGGCGGCGGCGCTGTGCGGCGGCAGCGTGACGCTCGAGAGGCTCTCGCGCGACTCGGTTCAGGGCGATATCGCGTTTCTGGAAGTGCTCGAGCGAATGGGCGCGCGAGTAGCGTGGAACAAGGACAATATCACCGTGACCGGCGGCGCAACGCTGGCCGGAGTGGAGCTCGCGATGACCGCGATGCCCGACATGGTCGCGACGCTGGCGGCGATCGCGCCGTTTGCGTCGTCGCCGACGCGCATCCGCGGCGTCGCATTTATCCGCCATCACGAAAGCGACCGGATTCGCGCGCTCGCCGCGGAACTGCGCCGAATCGGCGCTGGCGTTGAGGAATTTGAAGACGGTCTGGCAATCACGCCGGCAAAGCTGCGGCCCGCCTCAATCGAAACCTACGACGACCATCGCATCGCGATGAGCTTCGCGATCGCGGGCCTTAAGCTGGCCGGCGTGCGCATCCGCAACCCCGGCTGCGTGGCAAAAACCTTTCCCGATTTCTTCAAACGCCTCGCCGCGCTGCGCTCGGCCTGAATACGCCCTCACGCTCAGACGTTGCGCGCGGCAAGAAGCTTGCCCTTGCGCACTTTCGCCGCGACCTTTGCGACACGCGGATTCTCGATCGTCTTATGGCGCGGGAGCTTGTCGGCGGCCTTGTACCACTTCACCTGCGACTCGACTCCCCAGTGCGCGCCGGGCGCGGCCTGTCCGGGATCATCGAGACTGCCGATTGTGACCAGGACGCTCTCGGCGTGCCCGATACTCTCGCAGGTCAGCGGCGAGCCGCATCGCGCACAAAATCCGCGCAAGGCAATTGGCGACGACTGGTAACGCTTTGGCCGCCCTTTGGTGAAGCGAAAGCTAGCCACCGGAAATCCGGCGAAGGCTCCGAACACATTGCCGACGCTGCGCTGGCACATCCGGCAGTGGCAGTAGGCCGCGCCCGCCGGAGCGACAGTCGCCGCGTAGCGCACCGCGCCGCACAGGCATCCGCCGGTAGCTTTAGCCTTGGTGGATTTTCTTTTGACCTTCGCCATGACCGAAATGATAGGAGCGCGCCGGCCCAATTGAAAGCGCGCGGTGTGTGCGCCGATGGCCTAGCCCTCGCCGAGCGCGGCGCGAAGCGAGCGATGGAAATGATCGAGCGCCTGCTCGTAGCGGCCGTAATTGACCCGTGCGATCACGCCGGATTCGAAATTGCGCTGGATTCCCTCGCCGACGGTGAAATCCTGCTCGACGACGCCCAGCAGCAAATCCATCGTGCGCGCCCACTTGGGCGACGGCGCCGGCGCAAGGATGCTGACCGCGGTGACGCTCTCGCTGATCCCGTCGCCAGCGGGGAAAGTCCGATAGATCTCCGCATGATCGGTCTGCATCACGCAGATCGTGTTCGGAAACAGGTTCATCAGGATCGTCGCGTGCGGCACCAGATCCCACTTCTCTTCGGGCAGGTCGCGCAGTTTCTCGATCGATTTGCGAATCCCGACGTAGCGATGGTTGGCGCCGAACGCGTCGAACAGCGCCAGATTCTTGACGAACAGCGGCCCGACGTTCGCCGCGTGCAGCACCTTGATGTGATACGCCTCCCAGAAGGTGTCGCTGACCAGCTTCCAGTTGATTCGCCGCCGTACGACGCGAGTCTCCTGATGCGCAAACGATCCGATGCCGTAGGATTCAAGATCGTCGCCGAGTCCGCCCACGATTTTCGCCGGATCGATCGCGGCGCTGCCGGGTGCGGGCCGCGTCCATACCAGGCCGTACTTTTCCGCGACCGGAAATTCGACGAGACCATTCGCCGCGCGATCCATGCCCTCGAAACCGAAGTCGTCGGGAATCGCGATCAACCGCCCCGCCGAATCGTAGGTCCACGCATGGTACGGACACGCAAAGCGCGCCGCGCCGTGGCCGCATCCGGAGGCGACGCGCGCTCCGCGATGACGGCATACGTTGGCGAACGCGCGCAATGCGCCGTCGGGGCCGCGCACGACCAAGATTGGCACGGGAGCCAAATCCTCGGTGATAAAATCACCGGCCTGAGCGAGATCGGAGCTGAATCCCACGACGATCGGATAATGTCCGAACAGAATTTCGCGTTCACGCGCCGCGCGCTCGGGCGCCGTGTACGCGCGCGGATCGTTCGCGGTGGGATGCTCGATCATCGGCGGACGGCCGCGATCGATCGCGTCGAACGCCGCCCGAATCAGCCTCACCTGCTCGTCATGCTTCATGCCCGGTTACCCGGCTGAGTTATAAGAGATGATCTGCACGTTCGTCGAGCGGATAGCGAGCGATTGAGGCGCGCCGGGCGTGTCCCCACGTGCCCATTGGATTCTTCGGAATAACTTTGACGCGCTCAGTGGCCAGCGCGAGGCGATGCCGCGGCGGCGCGGGCGCGGGCGAGCATCAGGGCGTCCTCGGCGGCGGGATATTCGGCGTCGTAAAAGCTCATCGTGGCGATCTTCTGATCGGCGGCCTGCTCGTCAGCTTCGGCCGCCGCGCGATCGATCGTGGCGGGCGCTTCGGCGCCGCTTGCCAGCACCGTCATCGCACTGTCTTTGACCTCGGCCAAGCCGCCCGATATCACCCAAACTTCCGTCGCACCGCCGACGCGCTTGATCTCGAGCGCACCCGGCAGGAGCGAGGTGATGAAGTTGATGTGCTCGGCGAGCACGCCGAACTGGCCGAGCGGTCCGGTTGCGGTGACCTCTTCGACCTCGCCTTCGAAGACAACGCCGGTCGGAGTCACAAGCTGGAGCGGAAATGTAGTCGCCATCGCGGATCAGCGCGCCTCGCCGCGGGCAAGGCGTTCGGCCTTTTCGCGCGCGTCTTCGATCGTGCCGACCAGGTAGAAGGCCTGCTCGGGCAGATCGTCGCACTTGCCGTCGAGAATTTCCTTGAAGCCGCGCACCGTTTCTTCGCGCTTGACGTACTTGCCCGGCATGCTGGTGAACTGCTCGGCGACGAACATCGCCTGGGACAGGAAGCGTTCGACGCGGCGCGCGCGCGCAACCACCAGCTTGTCGTCGGGCGAGAGTTCTTCCATCCCGAGGATCGCGATAATGTCCTGCAGATCCTTATAGCGCTGCAGGATCTCCTGGACGCGGCGCGCGACGTCGTAGTGCTCTTCGCCGACGACCTGCGGATCGAGAATTCGCGAAGTCGAGCCGAGCGGATCGACGGCCGGGAAAATTCCCTTTTCGAAAATCTTGCGGTCCAGCGCCGTGACCGCGTCCAGATGCGAGAACGTCGTGGCCGGCGCGGGATCGGTGTAGTCGTCGGCGGGAACGTAGATCGCCTGGACAGAGGTGATCGAGCCTTTCTTGGTCGTCGTGATGCGTTCCTCCAGCTCGCCCATGTCGGTGCCCAAAGTAGGCTGATAGCCGACCGCGCTGGGCATGCGGCCGAGCAGCGCCGAGACTTCGGAATTCGCCTGGATGAAGCGAAAGATATTGTCGATGAAAAAGATGACGTCCTTGCCTTCTTCGTCGCGAAAATATTCGGCGACCGTCACCCCGGTCAGCGCCACGCGGGCGCGCGCTCCCGGCGACTCATTCATCTGGCCGTAGACCAGCGCGGTCTTCTCGAGCACTCCCGATTCCTTGAGCTCGCCGTACAGGTCGTTGCCCTCGCGCGAGCGTTCACCCACGCCGGCGAACACCGACACGCCGCCGTGCTGCTTGGCGACGTTGTTGATCAGCTCGAGGATCGTGACCGTCTTGCCGACACCGGCGCCGCCGAACAGACCGATTTTTCCGCCGCGCGAATACGGGCAGATCAGATCGATCACCTTGATTCCGGTCTCGAGAATCTCGACCTCGGTGCCCTGATCGGCGAACGGCGGCGCGTCGCGATGGATGGGCATCGTCTTGAGCCCTTTTATCGGACCCGCCTCGTCGATCGAATCGCCGATCACGTTCATCAGGCGCCCGAGCGTGCCGGGACCGACCGGGACCGAAATCGGCCCGCCGGTGTTCTTCACGTCCATCCCGCGCACCAGGCCGTCGGTCGAGTCCATCGCGATACAGCGCACGGTGTTCTCGCCGAGATGCTGCGCGATCTCGAGGACCAGGTTCTCGGACTTGTCGCTGATCGCGGGGTTGGTCACGCGCAGCGCGGTGAAAATTTCCGGCAGCGCGCCGGCTGGAAACTGAACGTCAACGACGTTGCCCAGAATCTGGCTGATGTGTCCGGTCGATGTCTCGCTCATAAGTCGCGGGTTCCCCGTGTGATCTTTTTTCTACTCGCCGCGCAGCGCCTCGGCGCCGCCCACGATATCCATCAGCTCGCGCGTGATTTGCGCCTGGCGCGCGCGGTTCATCTCGAGCGTGTATGTCCCGATCATCTCGATCGCGTTGTTGGTCGCGCTGTCCATCGCGGTCATCCTTGCGCCCTGCTCGGAAGCCTCGGCCTGCAAGAGCGCGTTGAACACGGCGGCTTCCAGATAGCTGCGCAACACTACAGGCACCAGTTCCGCGCGGCTGGGCTCGACCAGGTAATCGATCGGCTGCGCGTTCGGATCTTTGCTGCCGCTCTCAGGCTTCGCGACCGGGAGCAGCCGTTCGTACACCGGGCGCTGCGAGATCGCGGATTTGAACTGGGTATAGACGATCGCCGCTTCGCAGATCGCACCCGACTGGTAATCCGAGAGCATCCGCGCCGCGATTTTCCGCGCAAGGCCGATCGTCGCGAGCTTGGGCAGATTGTCCTGGCTCTGCGCGATCATCGGCGCTTTGGTGCGGCGGAAATGATCCACGACTTTTTTGCCGACGGCAAAGTAGCCGCCGCCAAGTCCTTCGCGTTCGGTCGCATGCAGAGACTGCTCCGCGGCGCGCAACAGATTTGTGTTGTAGCCACCGCACTGCCCGCGATCCGAACCGATCACGGTGATTAGCGCCGCTTTGCGCGCGCCCTCGGGCGGCGCGATATTCACCCCTTCCGAGGTCAGCAGCGAATCGGCGACCCGCGCCAACGCCTGGCTGTAGGGCCGCGCCGCGTGCAGTGCTTCCTGCGCCCGGCGCAGACGCGCCGCGGCGACCAGCTTCATCGCGCGCGTGATCTGCTGGGTCGATTTGACCGAGGCGATTCGCCGCCTGATTGCCTTTAGCGAGGCCATCGTTTATGCGCCCGCGCGTGCCGCTTATGCGGTCGCGGCCGAGCCTTTGGCGTGCTCGGCGAGAAAAGCCTTCTGGTAGTCGTCGAGCGCGGTCTTGATTTTCTTGCGCAACTCGTCGCTCAGCTCGCGTTTGTCGCGAATCTCGGCCAGCAAATCGGCGTGGCGCGAATCGAAAACCGAATAGAGCCCCTGCTCGAAGGCGCGAATCTGCGCGACTTCAAGCGCGTCGAGATAGCCTTCGTTGGCGGCGAAGACCAGCACCACTTCCTTGTCCACGGTCAGGGGATCGTACTGATTCTGCTTGAGCATCTCGACCAGACGCGCTCCCCGATTCAGCAGGCGCTGCGAGGCGGGATCGAGGTCCGAGCCGAACTGCGCGAACGCCGCCATTTCCCGATACTGCGCAAGATCGAGCTTGAGGGTGCCGCCGACCTGCTTCATCGCCTTGATCGCGGCCGAGAACATCACCCGCGAAACCGACACCCCGACGTTCACCGCCGGACGCACGTTCGAGTTGAACAGATCCTTGTCGAGAACGATCTGCCCATCGGTGATCGAAATGACGTTGGTCGGGATATAGGCCGAGACGTCGCCTTCCTGGGTTTCGATAATCGGCAGCGCGGTCAGCGACCCACCGCCGTTTTCCTTGCTCATCTTGGCGGCGCGTTCGAGCAGCCGCGAATGAAGATAGAACACGTCGCCGGGATACGCCTCGCGTCCCGGAGGACGGCGGAGCAAAAGCGATAGTTGGCGGTAGGCCTGCGCATGCTTGCTCAGATCGTCGTACACCAGGAGCGCGTGCTTGCCGCTGTCGCGGTAGTACTCGCCCATCGTGCATCCGCAATACGGCGCGATAAACTGGAGCGGCGCCGACTCCGACGCCGTCGCCGCCACGATCGTCGTGTACTCGAGCGCGCCGTAGCGTGCGAGCTTTTCAACCACCTGCGCAACGGTCGAGCGCTTCTGCCCGATCGCAACGTAGACGCACTGCACGCCCTGCCCGCGCTGATTGATGATCGTGTCGATCGCGATCGCGGTCTTGCCCGTCTGGCGGTCGCCGATAATCAGCTCGCGCTGACCGCGGCCGATGCAGAGCATCGAGTCGATCGCCTTGATCCCGGTCTGCATCGGCTCTTTGACCGGCGAACGGGCGATGATTCCCGGCGCCTTGATCTCGATTCGCCGCGTCTCGGTCGATTTGATCGGTCCCTTGTCGTCGATCGGCTGGCCTAGCGCGTTGACGACCCGCCCGAGCAGCGCGTCACCTACGGGCACTTCGGCAATTCGCCCGGTTCGTTTGACCTCGTCGCCTTCACGGATCGCCTGCGGATCGCCGAACAGCGCGGCGCCGACGTTGTCCTCTTCGAGATTGAGGACGATCCCGTAGATCTGATGCGGGAATTCGAGCAACTCGCCCGAGGCCGCGTTGTCGAGCCCGTAGATCCGCGCGATACCGTCGCCGCAAGAGAGCACGCGGCCGGTTTCGCGAACCGAAATCTGGCCTTCGAAGCCCTTGATTTCGTTCTTCAGAATCTCGCTGATTTCAGATGGTCGAATGTCCGCCATAATAGATGACTTTTCCGCTCAGACTTGTCCGGCGAGCCGCTGCTGCGCGAGCGCAAGCCGCGTCGCAAGGCTGCCGTCGTAAATTTTTCCGCCGAGTTCGGCCACCACTCCGCCCAACAATTCCTTATCGACTTTTACAGTCGGAATAATTTTCTTGCCGGCAATTCCCTCGAGCCCGGCCACCACCCGCGCGACTTCCGCGTCGCCCGGCGCGACCGCGAAGGTCAGCGTCGCACGCGCCCGCGAGAGCATCGCATCAAGCTGATCGCTATACGCCTGCGCGATCGCGCCAATCTCATCGATTCGCCCGTGCCGCGCGATCACCACCGCGAACGAGCGCAAGGGAAAGCTGAGTTCGAGCTTTTCCGCAATTTTCGCCATCGCCTCCTGCCGCGCCGTCTCGCTGACCTCCGGCGAAGTCAGCCGCGCGCTGAGTTCCGGCGAGCCGACCAGAGCGGCCAGCCGCTCGAGTTCGAGCCCCCAATTCTCGGCCTGTCCGCGCTCTGCAATCTCGAGCAGCGCGCGCGCGTAGCGCTTGGCGACTCGCGAGCCTTTCATCGCCGCCCCTCCTGCCCGAGCTTGTCCATGAAGCCCTCGATAAGCCTGCCCTGATCGTCGCCGCTGAAGTTGCGCGCGATCAGGTCGCGCGCAAGATTGGCCACCGCCACCGCAAGCCGCTCGCGCACCCGGCGCTGCGCCGCTTCGGTCATCGCGCCCGCGGTCATCTGGCTGTCGTGCTTCAGTCGTTCGGTGTGCGCCTTGGCGATCTCGCCGATGCGCGCAATCTGGTAGCTGGTCTCGGTCTCGAACCCGGCCTTGATCCGCGCGAGCTCCGCGTCGAGCGCGGCCTTGCGCGCCTCAGCCGCGCGGGCCAGAGCGTCGGCCTCGGCCATCGCGCTTTGGGCTTTTTCAAGGCTGGCGCGAATCGAGGCGGCGCGATCGGTGAAAAAACTCCTGGCCAGCGGAAGCGCGAACCGGATGAGGATAAACAAAAACGCGACGAAGTTCGCCGCGAAGAACCCGAGCGTCAGCCACGAGCCCGCCGGCTCCTTGCCGGCCTCGGCGGCGCGCGCGAGCGAGGGCATCAGCGCGCCGGCGCCGACAATAGTTACATAGAGCTTATAGACTGATCGCTTCATCTCGATTAATCGCGTTTTCACGCCCGGCTTGCGCGTCTTCAGTTGTTTGATTCGCCCGCGCCCGCGCCGTCAACCGGACGGCCCAGGATTCGTACCGCCAACTCGGCGCCCAGATTATGGCTCATCGCTTCGAGCTGCTGCTCGGCCGCGGCGAGCTCGCTTTCGATCTTTGCGCGCGCGGCTTCCAGCGCCGCGTGCGTTTGCGCTTTGGCCGCTTCCATCAGTTGCGCGGCTTCGGCCTCGGCGGCCCGGCGATGCGTTTCGCGCATCGCGATCGCCTCGCGGCGGATTTCCGCGATGCGCTTTTCGCGCTCGTCGTCGTCCGTGCGCGCTTCTCTGATGAGTTGCTCGGTGCGCTCGCTCAGGCTCCGGAACCGATCTTCACGCTGCGCCAACAGGTTCAGGAACGGGCGAAAAAACAGCCGGCTGAATATAAACCAGAAAACCAGAAAGGACACAATCAGGGTGAAATAGGTCCCCCAGTTCGGCGGGATATGCATTTTACGGCGTCTCCCCGGCGGGGTTTCTGGATAGCGACAGCATCGATGATGTCAGGAAAGCGAGCTTGCGATTGGCCGCAAAGATCAGGCCTGCTTCTGCCCTCCGGCGGCGGCCTGAAGCGGCCGCTCCTCCTTGGGAAAAACGGTGATCTTGCGATCCTCGCGCACGCCCTCGGGCTGCATCGAGCAATGCCCCTCGAACTGCGCGCCCTCATGAACCACCAGGACTGGCGCGGTCAAATTGCCGATTACCTTGGCCGACGGACGAATCTCGATCCGCTGCGTCGCGATGATATCGCCGCTCACCTTGCCTGAGACCAGCACCGACGCCGCGCGGATCTGCGCGGTCACCGTCGCCGTCTCGCCGATCGAGATACTTTCTTTGGCGCTAATTTCGCCATCGACCTCGCCGTCGATTCGCGCCGGGCTCTCGAACGAAAGCTTGCCGCTAATCCTGGACCCGCGGTCGAGGTAGGCTCGCCCTTCCGCCTGCCCTGCCGGACGAGCTTGCACGGCGGGAGCGGCGCTCGATTGCGCAAGAGCGGGACCCTGCGCCGACGACGACGGCGCCGCCTGCGGCGTGGATACGGACCCCGGCTTCGGAGTCTTTTCTGGCTCTTTGTTGAACAGCGCCATCGCGAACCGCTCCCCGGCGAGATGCAGCCCTCGCCTCTACTAAAATATGAGCTCCCGGATGGCTAATATCCAATGTAAATGAGGGTGTCAAATTAACCGGGCACCCAATGTGAGCGGCAATCCGATTCGCGCGCGCGGCGCGCATCCGCGCACGCCCGGCCACAGCCCGAAATGCCAGCAAAAGCGCACGAATCCCGCGTCCTCGGACTCGCGATTAGCCTCGCCGCGGGCGCGGTTGTAGTTTGATCGATAATTCCCGAGCCGCACGCGGACCGCGCGGTTTGCGCTTCGCCGCGGAACTCGCGCGGCGGCTCCGCCTACGAGAAGACTCGCGGGCACACTCGCAAGGAGATTCGATAATGGCCACGATTCCCGACAAGTTCCACGACCTCATCCACGTCAAGAAGTCCTTCGCCCATCTCGCCACGGTCATGAAAGACGGCTCTCCGCAGGTGACGCCGGTATGGTTCGATGAGACGGGCGGAAAGATTCGCATCAACACCGCGCGCGGGCGCGTGAAGGCTCGCACCCTCAAGCCCGGCGCGCGCGTCGCGATGTCGATCATCGATCCCGACGATCCGTATCGCTACGTCCAGATTCGCGGCACCGTCATCAGCGAGACCGAACAGGGCGCCGCCGCGCATATCGATTCGCTGGCCAAGAAGTACCTCGGACGCGACGTATATCCGTTTCACGATCCCGCGCACGCGCGCGTGATCTACGAGATCGAGCCGACCTCGTTCCAGAGCAACCGCTAACCGGCGATCGGCGGCGTTGTCTCGGGGCATCGGCGCGGCCTAAGATTTGTCCCGAATCGATGGAACCCAATCCGCATCAGGCGCGGCAGCCGAAGGTCTATCTCGAGACCTACGGATGCCAGATGAATGTCGCCGACTCGCAAACGGTGAGCGCGATAATGCGCCGCGCCGGCTACGCGAACGCCGAGCGTCCCGAAGACGCCGACGTGATCCTGCTCAACACCTGCGCGATTCGCGAGCACGCCGAAGAACGCGTGCTCGGCCGCCTTGGCGATCTGGCGCGGCTCAAGCACGCGCGCCCGGAAATCAAGCTCGGTCTGCTCGGATGCATGGCGCAGCATAATCGCGCCGCGCTCGCCCGCAAAGCCGCCTACCTCGACCTGATCGCGGGGCCCGACAGCTATCGCCGATTACCCGAACTCCTCGCCCGCGCGGGCTTCGATCCGGCCGTCGATGTCCGCCTGGATCGTGCTGAGACTTACGCCGACATCGGTCCCGAGTATCCCGATGGCGTGCGCGCCTACGTCACGATAATGCGCGGATGCGACAAATTCTGCGCGTTCTGCGTCGTGCCCTACGTGCGCGGACGCGAGCGCTCGATCGCGCCCGCCGACCTGATGCGCGAGATTCGCGGCCTGGCCGAACGCGGCGTGCGGGAAATCGTGATGCTCGGGCAGACCGTTAACGCCTACCGCTCCGGCGACACCGACTTCGGCGCGATACTCAAAATGACGGCGCGGATCGACGGAATCGAGCGAATCCGCTTCACCTCGCCGCATCCCGCCGAAATGACCGAATCGGCAATCGAGGCGATAGCGTCGGAGCCAAAGGTGATGCCGCATCTGCATCTGCCAGTGCAATCCGGCTCCGACCGCATCCTCGCCGCGATGGAACGCGGATACACAGTCAAAGAATATCTGTCTCTGGTAGACAAGGTCCGCGCGGCGATTCCGGGAATCGCAATTTCGACCGACATAATAGTAGGCTTCCACGGCGAAGAGGACAGAGATTTCGAGGAAACCCTCGCGATAATGCGCACGGTCAGCTACGACCAGGCATTCTCATTCAAATACTC
>Ga0307373_10004377_pt1 | contig 23816 bp, 24 predicted proteins | sample OX2MG_FD_202534 | JGI IMG/M metagenome (GOLD analysis project Ga0307373, IMG submission 202534) | Soil microbial communities from Risofladan, Vaasa, Finland - OX-2 | ecosystem: Environmental > Terrestrial > Soil > Coastal area > Acid sulfate soil | place: Finland: Risofladan, Vaasa | collected... | reverse complement strand
GAGAGATTCGAGCGCCGATCAAAGAAGACGAGCGAGCACTCCAGGGAGGTCACCTCGGCGCTTTCGCCAAAAGACAACGTTTCGAAGGGCGGAACGCCGTCCTTGCCCGGGCTGAAGCGGCCGTAAATCCGGCGGGTGTACCGTGCGTTCATTCCACGGCCCGCTTCCCTAGGGGCTGCGTCCCACGCTGCGGCGCATTGCGGCCAACTTTGCCTCGCTCTGTGGCACTTCCAACAGGACAAAGACCAGCGGCTCTCGCCGCGGACCGCGCGCACCTACATGCAGCTCGCCCGCAACTGGTCGCGGCTGACCGCGCAGCGCCGCGAGGTCTTCTCGTCGCAACTCCAGGCTCTGAAAGCACTTGCGGCGATCGTGCAGACGGACGAACCGGAGCCGGACACAGCCAGTTTGGCAGCACGCTGCCAAAGTGCCGTCGCCAGTTCGGCCGCGCGCGGCCAAAGTGCCGTCGCCGGTCCGGCCGCGCGCGGCCAAAGTGCGGGCCGCAAGCGCAGGCGGTTAGCGGTTAGTGGTTAGCGGTTAGTGGTTAGCGGTTAGTGGTTAGTGGTTAGTGGTTAGTGGTTGGCCTCGGGGCCGTTCGTCCGCGATGCCCTGCGCCTGGTCCAACCGCAGCCACCGCTGGGCGGTGGCGGCGGCCGGCGCCGCGATGGCGCACGTCGTGGCGGCCGGGCACGCGCTCGACCAGGCGCGCGATCTATGCGAAGAAGAGGGCTGGCTGCGCTGGTCGCGGACGAATTTCGAGGGGTCGGTCCGCACGGTGCAGCGCTATATGAGGGTCGCGCGCCACTTGCCCGCCAGCGCCATCGATGCGACGCGCGTGTCGCATCGGTCGCAGACGGCGCTCTTGCGCGCCCTCCGCGGCGTGGTACTTGCCATCGGAACAAAACAACTGAATGCGGTCTTACCGGCAAGTTCGTCGATTCTTGACGATTTTGCACATGCCAGGGTGGGGCCAGCGGGCTTGCGAGCGCCGGCCCACCAGCGCCCCAATTTTGGATTTTGGATTTTGGATTCTGCCAATCGAAAATCCAAAATCCAAAATCCAAAATCAGCGTGGGCCGGCGCTCGCAAGCTCGCTCGCTCCCACCCTACGCCAGGTCGCGGTCTTCGAACATCAAGAGCGCGGCCAGCATGGCGATGGTGATGTAGATCGCCGAATAGATAAACGCATGCCCCAGGTATTCCAGCGGAATCGTGATGTCGGCCGCGATCGACGTGTCGGCGTTGAAATACTCCAAAGCCGGAAGAATCGTCGCCAATAGACGCCCGACAAACGTCACCAGCGGCATCTGTCCTACCGACGATTGCACCAGTAGCGGGGCCAGGTGCCCCAGCACGTAAATGGCAAAACAGGTCATCAGGTTGGGCAGCATCGGCCAGCGGGTCGAAATGGCGATGGCGATCGACGTGAGCACGGCTGTCTCGAAAAAGGCCAGCACCAGGCCCGGCGAAACCTGCACCACCTCGGCACGCTTTTGCTCGGCCGTCGGAGTGGGGTTTGAGGTCTCGCGAGCGTCGTATTTGACCTTGTAGCTTACCCCCTCCAGAAAGATCACGCCCAAGATCACGAACATGCTGAACGCCGGAGCGAGCACTCCCAAAAACTTGCCGAACACGAACTGCCGCCGCCCGATCGGTTTCGACAACAACGTCAGGGCGGTGCGGCCTTCCAGCTCGTCGGCGATCGTCACGCTGGCCGTGAACACTGACAGACCGATCGTAAACAGCGTAATCAGCTTCAGGCCCGTGTCTTTCACCATCTTCACGTCCTCGCCGAACGTGTTGTAAGGCAAAAACACGAACAGCCACAGCAGCATGGCGCCGAACACCAGTTCCACCCAGAACAGCGGATGCGCCCAGCCTTCCTTGGCCGTCGTGCGGGCAATGGCCATCACTTTGGGGAACAGCAGCCGTGCGATGCCATAGAAAGCGAACAGCGCGCCCAGGGCCAATGTGCCCACGATGACGATCTGCAACGCCGGGTCGAGGCGGTTCCAAAGTTTCCAAACGTCCGCGGGAATGAGGTTCGCTAGCTGCATGAATCTGTGGTGATCGAGTTGACCAAATTGAACGTGAAACGCCTGGCTAATGCCTTACTGAAAAGCCGCTGAAATCGCCGCCGGCCGGCCGCGTGCGCACGTGGACGCCGCCGATATACCGCTCGAGCCGCTCGGCGACGGCGTCGAGAAAGCGGTCGAGCTCGGCGGGTTCGCCCTCGGCGACAAGCTGTACGCGACCGTCCGGCAGATTCTCGACATAGCCTGAAACATCAAACTCCTGGGCCAGTTCTCGCGTGGTATAGCGAAACCCGACCCCCTGTACCCGTCCCGAATAATGAACCTCACGCCGCTCGTGTTCGCTCATTTACGCAACCGGCCGCCCTTGGTTCGCCCAAAAATCGCCCAATCGCCGCCGTCCGCTGCCCCCAACCCCTCATTCGCTCAAAATGTCGTCCAGACGCGAGATGCCGACAATTTCGCGGCGGCTGACCCACGTCCAGCGGCGGTTGGCGTTAATGCCGTGACCGCGCGCGGCCAGCACGTATTTTTCGCGGGTGGTTGCCGTGTCGCGCAGGTCATGCACGTCGGCGTCCGACAACAGCAAAAACTCGCCCTGGCTTTCCACCAGCCGGCCCAAGTAGACGTAAGGGCTACTCAGGTCGAGGACGACCGTCTGCCCGAACAGGTGCTCGAACTGGGGTGGCGAATCGAGGGCCATGCTCCAGAATAACCTCTCGCGACTGCGGGAGCAATTCACCACGCTTGACGCCAACCGCGGTTTTCCCTACCCTCCCGCCGCCATGCGCTGCCGCCAAGCCGTCCTGATTCTGCTGTTCGCCCTCACCGCCGATCCGGCCAGCCGCCGGGCCGCCGCCGAGCCGCTGCAACTCTCGCCCATCGACGGCGTCGTTCTGCTGCGGAACGGCCAGGTGCTGTCGGGCAAGATCGCCCGTGCCGGCGACTATTATTATGTCTCGCTGCCGCGCGGCGAGATACGGTTGAAGGCGAACGAGGTGGAAAAGGTGGCCCGGCGGGTGGAAGAGCTGTACGAAGAGAAGCAAGCCCGGCTCCGCCCCGGCGAATTGCGAGACCATCTCGATCTGGCCGAATGGTGCGTGGAGCAGAAGCTGGTCGAGCAAGGCTCGCGGCAGCTTGCGTTGGCCATGTCGCTCGACCCGCGGCACCCCCGCATCGGGCTGATTCAGCGCCGGCTGGAGTTGGCCCAGCGGCGCGACGTGGAACCGGCCCCCGCTCGTCCCGTCGCCGACTCCGGACCCTCGAACGAAGAGCTCGACCGGCTGGTCCGCGGCCTACCGAGTCATGCCGTCGAGACGTTTACCTCGACCGTCCAGCCGCTGCTGGTGAACACCTGCACGACTTCGGGCTGCCACGGTCCCCGGTCGCAGGGCAAGCTGCGGCTGTTCCGGCTTTCGCTGGGCGAACCGGTGAACCGCCGACGGACGCAGCGAAACCTGTACGCGGTGTGGCAGGTGGTCGATGCCGACCGACCGGCCGAAAGCCCCCTTTTGCGGCAGCCGACCCGGCCGCACGGCAAACTGCGCGGGCCGATTTTCTCCGGGCGCGAAGCCTCCCAATATCGCCAGCTTGTGGCCTGGGTCTACGACGCCACCCGGCAACGCAAACCCGCCGAACCCAAGGACGACGAGCAATCGCCGCCTGAACCCGTTGCTGGCTCGCAGGGACGTGCGAAAAAGAAAAGCGAGGCCAACAAGCCAACCGCCTCTAAACCCGACGCGGAAATCACGCTCACCTCGGCAGTCGAAGAGTTGGAAGGCGACTCCGAGGAGCCGCCGGAGCCAGAGGCCGCACGCCATCGCAGCATGACAAACTCGGAATACGTGCCGGTTGATCCGTTTGACCCGGAAATCTTTAACCGGCGGTATCTGGGGAAAACCCTGAACCCTGAACCCTGAACCCTACTCCGCACTGACGACCTCAATCTTCAATTGCCCGATGACGTTGACCAGTGCCAGGAAGCTGGCCAAGCCCGTCGACAAATTCGAGTCGGCCAGCTTGATGTGATCGGCCGGCACCAGGCCCTCGCCCAGCGTGGCATCAAGCGGCACCCAGCAGTCGCCAAGATACATCTCCGTCCACATGTGATAGGCAAAGCCCTGGTGATTGGGGGCATAGACCAGTCCCATCGCCACACGGGCGGGGATGCCCGACGCGCGTGCCAGGGCTGCCAGCAACACCGCGTGCTCGGTGCAATCGCCTTCCAAGGTTTGCGCCACGTCGGCGGCGGTCGCCAGAGGCGTCTTGTAGTTCTTCTTCTGCATCTTTTGATAGACGAACTTTTCCAGGGCCAATGCGACTTCGGCGGGCTTTTCCTTGCCGGCGGCCGCCTCGCGGGCCAGTCTCAGCACCCCCGCATCGTCGCTCTGGATGGTTTCGTTCGGCTCCCGGTCCGCGTCCGTTGGCTGACTGGCGTCGCCTGGGCAGGACGGCTTCTGTGGGTCGATCGACGTGACCGTGATCTCGGCCGTATGGGGTCCGGTTGATTCCACCTGTTGCGTCGGCCCGGCCGCAAACCGCGCCACCGGGTCCGCGTCGTCCAATTCCACCTTGTACCGCACGCGCCGCAACGACCGGGAGTTTTCCAGCGGATGGGCCAAAGGCACCAGCGATTCATCGAAAATGTCAAAGGCCAGGCCACGGTCTTTGCCCATCGCGTCTTCTTTCGATGTGCGATAGGTCACCTGCTTCATCGCCCAGAACTCGGTCTTCATCGTGTCGCCGTTGCGATCGGTCCAGCGCACGCTGTTCAAGGTGATCCCTCCGTCGAGCGTGACCGTCGAATCGATCCGCAACAGGTCCTTCATGCCCGACAAGAACTCCGTCGACTCGTAGTCCAGGGCCTCTAGTTCCTCGGTGCAAAGACTGTTCAGGACCGGCACGAGGTAACGCAGCTTACGGCGTTCGCCGGGCAGCATCGGCTTGTGCAACAGGCTTTGATCCACGGCGAGGAAACCGCGCGCATCGTCCGGCCATTCGAGCGTGCGGGTGCTGGTTTTGCCGGCGACTTCGGTCGTGAGCGTGAGCGTGTGGCCCTCGACGCGGCCTTTGGTAATCGTCGGACTGGCGCCCAGCAAGGTTTCGTCGCGGAAGGAGATCAACCGGCCGTCGGTCGTCTCGACGCTCTCGATTTTCATGGTCACCTCCGTGCCTTCGCCGTTCCGCTTCATCGAGGTGCGGCTATCGATCGTGGCGACCAGCACCGGCTGCGACCCCTGCGTCTCGTATCGCTCGACCTGATGGAGATAACCGGTCCATTTTCCCTTGTGGTAGACGGCATGCCATGCCTCGCGCGGTCCGGCGGGTAACGACGGCTGCTGCGACGCTGCATGGCCGCACCCCGCCAAGACCACAAGCCCTAAGCCCATCACGCCGCAAAAGCAAAAGCGAGTTTGCATCATTCGGTCTGCCTGGAAAAGAGAATGCACCGACCCCGGCTTCGCCTGCCCGGAACGGTTGTGGCAAACCGTCAATATACCACCGGACCGGCTTCGCAACAGAAGCAAACCATAGCGGTCACCGGTCGTCCGTCCGCGCCACGACCACCACGCCCACGGCCCGCGCTCCGGCGCGAACGAGCAGCCGGGCAATCTCGTTCGTGGTGGCGGCGGTGGTCATGATGTCGTCGACCAGGAACACCGCCTGGCCCTCCAAACCCGCCGGCCGGCGCAGACGAAACGCCCCGCGCACGTTCGCCAGGCGCTCGGCCGGCGATAAGCCGCTTTGCGGGCGAGTGAAGCGGCGGCGCACGACGTGCCGCGTGCGAACGGCGACGCGCAACCGGCGGGCCAATACCTCGGCCAGAATCGAGGCGCTGTTCGTTCCCCGCCACCAGCATCGCAGCCAGTGCATCGGCACGGGGGCGACGAGATCGGCTTGCCATGCCCGCAGACCGTCGCCGAGCCGCTCCCAGACGAGCTCGGCCAGCGCCGCCGAAAGCGGCTCTTCCTGGGCATGCTTCATGCGCAGCACCGCCTCGCGCAGCTCGCCGGCATAGTCGCCGATGGCCCACGTCCGTGAAAAGTGAAACCGCTCGGCGACGCACTGCGGACAACCGTCCTCGGTGACCGGCGCCTGCCGCAACGACAAGGCGCATCGCGGGCACCGAGGTGCGGCGGCCGGAACGAGCCGAAACTGACAGGCGGCACAGAGCCGCGCCGGACATGCGGCGTCGAGCTCGGCATCGCACATCGCGCAGCGCGGAGGGAAAAGCAAGGCGTTGACCCCGCCGGCGGCGCCGCGGCCCAGTTGCCCGGCTTTTGCGAGGCTGTCACGCAATGTCGCACCAAGTTGAAGGCGTCGGTCGGGCAAGAATTGCGGGCCTCAGGACCAAGCGGCAAGTGACAACGCCTGACATTCTACAACGGTACGCGGCGGTCGTAGAGACAAATCGCGGTGGCTGGGGCAGAGCCGCGCGCTCGGCCCGTTCTCCAGTTGAAGCTCGGCAAGCGGGCGGCATCCGGTCGGAACAAAACTGGCCTCAGGTACATGGTATCACTATCGGTCCTGTGGCAGTGTCTTAAAGTTGTGTCGCTCGCCCACATCAACCCGAATCGCAAGTTTTAGTGTTGCGCTTTCGACAAACTCCGTGGCCGCTCCGCGGCCGGGATCTGAGCACCACCAGCGCACCGGCTTGATCGGAAGAAAAATTGTCCGCAGGCTCGCTCTCTCGCACGCTACTCACGTCCCCCGCATCAGCCCGAACCACTCGATTTGACGGCGCGGACAAAAGCGGACGCCGGCGCCTTCGCAATACTCCCGCAGCCAATGGCCCCGCCGGGCAAGCTGCTCGGCGTCCGTTCCTTGGGGCATCAAGAGCACGCGCGATCGATCGATTTCGGGCAAACCCCGCAGATAAGCCTCGGCCTCCCGGCAATCGCTGGGCTGATCGACTACGAACTTCACCTGATAGGGATAGTCGCGCACTAGGCGGCGGACCACGTCCGGGGCGTGCCGCGTCTGCTCGTGCCGGCGGTGCCAACGAGGGTTGGTGCGCGCTTTGGGCGCCGAGTTCGACAACTTGGGGCTGATCGACATCAGGTCGCAGGCCACCGGCAGGTCGAGCGTGCCCGCTGTTTCGATGGTGATGTGCAAGCCGCGCTCGCGCAATCCGTCGGCCAGCGGAATCACCTCGGCGAAGAGCATGGGTTCTCCGCCCGTCAGCACCACGTGCCGCGAATGATATTCGTCGACGCGGTCGAGGATTTCGGGCACCGACAGGTCTTCGCCTTCGGGCGACCAGGAAGCGAAGGGCGTATCGCAGAACCAGCAGCGCAGGTTGCAGCCGCTGGCGCGCACGAAGACGCTTTCGGCGCCCGTCAGCAGGCCCTCGCCTTGGATCGACAAATAGATTTCCGCGATACGCATCTAGGATTCATCATGCCAGAACCGCGGCCGCAAAAAAAGGCGCAACCCTGGCGGCCTGCGGCCGAACCTGGGGAGTGGCGGCCCGCGGCGGTGGGCCGTACACTGAAACAGCCGCTCCAGCCGACTGGCGTGCCGTGGCTTAATGACTGACGAAGAACAGGACAAGATTAAGGACCGGCCATGCCTAAAGATTTTCGGGCCGCGCTCGAAACCTTCGACAACCAATTCCCACAGCGAGAATACGTGATCGAGATCGTCTGCCCGGAATTCACGTCGGTCTGCCCCAAGACGGGCCAACCCGATTTCGGCACGCTCACCATCACCTATTCGCCCGCGGCCAAGTGCGTGGAGCTGAAAAGCCTCAAGCTCTATCTGCAACAGTTTCGCAATGAAGGCGTCTTCTACGAGCACGCGACCAACCGGATTCTCGACGACCTGGTGGCCGCGACCGGGCCGCGGTGGATGCGGTTGAATGCGGCATTCACGCCGCGCGGCGGAATCAGCACGACCGTGACCGCCGAATATGAGGTCGGCAAATGACGCGATTCGCCGGCCGGCGCGCCCGATTGACGAAGCTGGTCAAGAAACAGGGCGCCGAAGCTGTATTGGTCAGCAATCCGACGAACGTGAGCTACCTGAGCGGCTTCACGGGCGACGACAGCTTTCTGCTGGTCGGCGGCCAAGAGTCGCTCATGATCAGCGACTTCCGCTACGTTGTCCAGTTAAAAGAGGAGTGCCCGGACCTGAAGGCCCACATCCGCCCCAGGTCGACGCTGCTCGCCGACGAGACGGTCAAGGTCATCAAGTCTGCCCGGCTGCGGCGGCTGGCGATCGAGGGCGACTCGCTCACGGTGGCTACGCTCGGCCTGTGGGCCAGCGAATTGCCGAAGGTGTCGTTGCTGATCACATCGGGTCTGGTCGAGGAGCTTCGCCAGATCAAAGACAAGCAGGAGATCGACGAAATCCGCCAGGCCGTTGGCTATGCGGAACGGGCCTTTGCCACCTTTCGGGCCAACCTAAGCCTGACCCGGACCGAGAAAGAGCTGGCCGACGAGCTCGATCACCAAATGCGGCTCGCAGGCGCGGTGGCCAGCAGCTTTCCCACGATTGTCGCGGCGGGACCACGAGCGGCCTTGCCCCATGCCAGGCCGACAGACGAACCGGTCGACGGGGCCAATCTGTTGCTGGTCGATTGGGGAGCCAGCGGGCGAGGATACAAGAGCGACTTGACCCGTGTTTTGCTCACCGGTAGAATCTCGCCCAAACTCGAACGCGTGTATGGAGTTGTGTTACAGGCACAGCAGCAGGCGATCGCCGCCGTCGCGCCCGGCAAGACCGGCCAGGAAATCGATAGCATCGGCCGCGGCGTCATTGCCGACGCGGGCTTTGGCAAGTATTTTGGTCATGGCCTCGGACATGGAATCGGCCTCAACGTCCACGAACTGCCACGGCTGAGCGAGCTCAACGAAAAGCCGCTCGAACCCGGCATGGTAGTGACCGTCGAGCCGGGGATTTATCTGCCGGGCTGGGGAGGGGTCCGCATTGAAGACGACGTGCTCGTCACGCGGCGGGGCCACGAAGTGCTGACAAGCTGCCCCAGGCAGCTCGCTGAGGCGGTGGTGCAGTGAAGAAGCGAACCGCGTAAAGCTAACACCTATTGGAGAACTTCTGGCATGGCCAGTCAACCGCCCAATGCGGGCGACGTGTTCGATATGCGTAAGATTCGCCGACTCGTCGAGCTGATGAACGAGCACGGTCTGACCGAGATCGACCTGCGCGACGCCGAAGTGCGCATCCGGCTGCGAAAGGGGCAGGAAACGATGATTGCTCCCGCGGCCCCGGCGGCCGCGCCGGCTGCCGCCGCGCCCGCGGTCCAGCCGCCGCAGCAGCAGGCCCCGCAAAAACCGGCCGACGAAGCGTATGTGGCCTATATCAAGAGCATCATGGTGGGCACTTTTTTCACCTCACCGAGCCCCGAGGCGCCTCCCTTCGTCAAGGTCGGCGACCACATTGGCCCCGATTCGACGGTCTGCATCATCGAGGCGATGAAGGTCTTCAACGAGATTCCCGCCGGCGTTTCGGGGCAGATCGTGGCCGTGCTGGCTCAAAACGGCGATGCCGTCGAATATGGCCAGCCGTTGTTCAAAGTTGACACCCGTCATTGACGCGGCGCGCGGACTGAGGCCGGACGATGTATAAGAGAATCCTGGTTGCCAATCGCGGCGAAATTGCGCTGCGCATCATCCGCGCCTGCCGCGAAATGGGCATCGAAACGGTGGCCATCTACAGCGAGGCCGACCGGGGCGCGCAATACCTGGAGTTGGCCGACGAAGCTTACTGCGTCGGCCCGGCCAAGAGCATCGAGAGCTACCTGAAGATCGACCGCGTGATCAGTGCCGCCGAGATCGGCAACGTGCAGGCGATCCACCCCGGCTACGGCTTTCTCTCGGAGAACGCCCACTTCAACGAAGTCTGCCGGAGCTGCAATATCGACTTCATCGGCCCAACGCACGACGCAATGCGCAAGCTGGGCGACAAGAACGAAGCCCGCAAACTGGCCCGCGAGGCGAAGGTGCCCACCGTGCCCGGCAGCGATGGACTGATTTCCGACGAGCGGCAGGCGATCCAAGTGGCGCACGAGATCGGCTTTCCTGTGCTCATCAAGGCTTCGGCCGGAGGGGGCGGCCGCGGCATGCGCGTGGCCCTGAACGATCTGGCCCTGAAAAGCGCCATTCAACAGGCCCAAGCCGAGGCCCAGGCCGCCTTCGGCGACGCCAGCATTTACCTGGAAAAGTACATCGAGCATCCGCGGCATGTGGAAGTGCAGATCATCGCCGACCATCACGGCAACGCGATTCATCTCTGGGAGCGCGATTGCACCCTGCAGCGCCGCCACCAAAAGGTGATCGAAGAGAGTCCCGCGCCGCATTTGCCCGGCGACGTGCGCCAGGCGATCTGCGAAGCGGCTGTGCGGCTGATCAGAATGGCGGGCTACACGAACGCCGGCACGGTCGAGTTCATCGTCGACCGCCAGCACAACTTTTATTTCATCGAAGTCAACGCCCGCATTCAGGTCGAGCACCCGGTGACCGAGATGGTGACGGGCATCGACCTGATCAAGGCCCAACTGCGGGTGGCGGCGGGCGAGCCGCTGCCGTGGAAGCAGGAACACGTGCGGGTCTCGGGCGTGGCCATCGAGTGCCGCATCAATGCCGAGGATCCCCAGCGGAATTTTCAGCCGTCTCCTGGTAAAATCGAACGGATCATCGTGCCGGGAGGTTTTGGGGTGCGTTTCGACTCGCACGTTCATACGGGCTACGTCGTCTCGCCCCATTACGACTCGATGATCGGCAAGTTGATCGTTCACCAGGCGACGCGCGAGGCGGCCATCAGCTCGATGCAGAGGGCGCTGAGCGAGTTGCGAATTGAAGGGATCAAGACCACGGTTCCGCGGCTGCTCGATATCCTCCGGCATTCGGCGTTTGTCGACGGCCAGGTCGATACGACGTTTATCGAGCGGACGTGGGCGAGTTGAAGGTGATCTTGGATTTTCGATTTTGGATTTCTGAAATCGAAAATCCCAAAATCGAAAATCCCAAATCATGGTATTCGTTCGAGCGATTGAGGTAACAGCCAATGCCCATCCCATCCGTTCCGCCTTTGGGAAGCCCGCCGCATGCGGACACGCGAATTCGCCGAGTGGCGCTGCTGTTTGCCGGCGGACCCGCGCCGGCTGCCAACGCCGTGATTTCGACGGCCGCCGTTTCGTTCTTGCGCAACGACATCGACGTGCTGGGCATCATGCACGGCTATTCGCACCTGATGGAGTATTCGCCCGATCGGCCGCTGGAAGAGGACCGCGACTACATTAAGTTAACGCACCGAATCCTGAGGCGGACGCGCAACAGCCAGGGCATTCTGATCGGCACGGCACGCGCGAACCCCGGCCGCGACGTTTCGCATCCCGATCACCTGGCCGATCCCGCGCGCACGGCCGCCTTGAGGACGGTACACGAGGCACTGCTCTCCTTGGGCGTCGACGCGCTGGTGTCGATCGGCGGCGACGACACGCTCAAATCGGCCAACAAGTTCAAGCTCTTTCAGGAACACTTGCCGCCCGAGGCGAAGCGCATCCCGGTGGTCCATCTGCCGAAGACCATCGATAACGATTATATGGGCATCGACTTCACCTTCGGCTATTTCACCGCGGTCGAAACGCTGGCCAGCGAAATCCGCAATCTGCTGGCCGACGCCGAAGCGAACCGCAGCTACTACTTGACCGAAGTCATGGGCCGCAGCGCCGGTTGGTTGGCTTATGGCACGGCCATTTCCGGCGAGGCGAGCCTGGCGGTCAGCGTCGAAGACATCACCGGCAAGTATCGCGGCGAGGAGGAGGTCGCCGACGAAAAGACCGGCGAAAAGTCGAAGCGTCCGGTGATGGTGGTCGACGAGGTCGTGCGCCGCATCGTGGCCACCCTTCGTGTCCGCGAAGAGAAGGAAGGCAAGGACTTCGGCGTGATCGTCATGGCCGAGGGACTGGCGGAATACCTGCCGATGGAATTCTTGAAGGGGATTCCGCGCGACGAACACGGGCATATTGCCATCTCGCAGGTGAACATGTATCGCACGTTCGCGAAGCTCATCTCCAAGGAATATAACCGCCAGACGGGCAAGAACCGCAAGGTGACCGGCCTGCAGCTCGGCTACGAAGCGCGTTGTGCCCGGCCCTTGGCGTTCGACGTGATGTTGGGCAGCCAGTTGGGCGTGGGGGCCTATCGGGCGCTGGTCGAGCGCAACCTCAACGGCGTGATGGTTTCGGTCGAAGGGCAGCTTGAGTTGCACTATGTGCCTTTTGAGGAGTTGGTCGACCCGACCACGCTGGTTACGAAAGTCCGGCACGTCGAGCCCGACAGCGATTTCCACCGGCTGGCGCGGTTTCTGGAGACCTACGTCAACGAATAGACCGAAGACAGCCGTTGACAGTCCCGCGCCCGTTGATTAAAGTCCGCAATCTTGTTCGCCTGAACCCTCACCGGGAACACGATGCTTACCAATCGCTTGCAATCCGCTTTGCCCGCTCCGGATATTCTGACGAACCCGCATCGCGCCTTGCGCGACTTGGAGGCGGCGCACTATTCGGCCGCCCGCGCAGAACTGCCTGCGGCGCTGTTTGCGCCGCTGCACTATGAGCCAAACTATGCCTATCCGCTGGTTGTGTGGCTGCACGGCGCGAGCGACGACGAAAGCCAACTCAAACGCGTCATGCCGCTGATCAGCATGCGCAATTACGTGGCGGTAGCCCCCCGCGGCCCGCGCCGACAAGACCGCGCCGCCGGCAAGCCGGCTTACACTTGGCCGCAAACCGCTGCCGACTGGGCGGTGGCCGAGCAACGCACGTTTGAGGCCATCGAGATGGCCCAGGACCGCTTTCATATCTCACCCCGGCGGATGTTCGTGGCCGGTTACGATTGCGGAGGAACGATGGCCTTCCGCCTGGCGATGGATCATCCCCATCGCTTCGCGGGCGTGCTCTCCCTGTGCGGGCGGTTTCCCAACAATCAGACGCCCCTGCGGCGGCTGAGCGATTGTCGCAAGGTGCCTGTGTTTCTGGCCTGCGGCCGCGACAGCCACGTTTATGCCAGCGCCGAAGTGTGCGGCAATCTGAGGCTGTTCCACAGCGCCGGCATGAACGTGTCGTTGCGGCAATATCCCTGCGGGCACGAGATCGCGCCGGCCATGCTGGCCGACATGGACCGCTGGATCATGGAGCAGCTCACGGCCGGATCGCCCGCGGCCGTCAACGAGACCTCGGCGCGCTAGATGCGTTGACAGGCGCAGCGGCTTTCGATACAACCTCGCAACCTTTCCCCGGTTTCACGCTGGCACGCCTGGGGCCGACACCTGTCTGGCGGCGGCGGAAATCGGCCGCTCTCACAAGTTGATCGTTCCAAATCCCCCGACCGCGTCGGCGGCCCGAGTCCGTCGCGCGCGGTTGCAGATCGGCGTTCCGCATGGCAAAGCCCACTCCCGCCAAGCCCACCGAAGCACGCGCCGGACGGCTGAAGTCGCGCCTGCTGACCGCCGGGCGCGTGGCGTCGCACATGGCGGCGTGGGCCGGCCGCAACCCACTGCAAGCCGCGATTATCAGCGGCATCGTGCTCCTGCCGGTGCTGCCGATCGTCGTGGTGCAATGGTCGCTCAGCCGTCACTTGCCGAAGCAGCCGGTCGTATCCGGTGTCGAGGCCGCGCTGGCCGCGCTCGACCAGGGCGACTTTTCCGGCGCGGCAGAGATCGCCCATTCCTTCGGCGCCGAAGGGCCGATGACGGCCGACGAGCTCCGCGCAAAACCGTTCCTACTGGGAGTGGCTGCCGATCACGACGCCGACCGTCTGCTCGGCCGGCAGCAGCGCCGCTTGCGCGCGGTCGCCGCCCGTTACTTGAGCGAGGCCCGCGTCTTGGGCTTTTTCGACGGACGGGAAGGCGAAGGCCTTTTCTTATTGGGCAAGGATCTCTACGAAAGCGGCCAGGCAGCCGAGAGCGTCAGCGTGTTGGAGCAAGCGCTCAAGAGCAACCCTGAACGCCTCGAGCTTCATCGGCTGCTCACCGGCGCCTACCTCGATCAGGCCGAACCCCAATATCACCAGGCGCTGGCCCACAACACCCGCTACCTGGCCGATGAACACCTTTCCTCGGCCCAGCGACAGCAGGCGCTGTTCCAGCGCAGCCGAATTGAGTTTGCCCTGGGCGATTACACCGCTTGCCTCAAGTCGCTCACGGAAATCCCCGACGAGTCTCCGTTGCACCAGCAGGTGGCCGTCATGCGGGCCTTGCTGTTGGAACGGGAAGCCGACTCGCTAGACGAACAAAACGCCGCGCAAGACAAGCGCCTGGCCGATGAAAAGCGCCGCTCAGCAATTCAATTGCTGGAACCGCCGACGGGGCATCGTCGTTCGTCCGACGCATTGGCGCCCGATGCGGCCTATCTGATCGGCCGCCTGCGTCTGGCGCTCGGCGAAGAGGAGGCGGGCCTTTCGCAATTGCAACACACCGCGCAGCGCTGGCCCGACACCGAGGCCGGCTTCGCCGCCGGCATTGCCGCGGCCCAACGGCTAGGTTCATTAGGACGCCCGAGCGAGGCGGTCGCGGCCTACCGCGACGCGCTGAAATCGCTCGATCCCGAAACGCAGTTCAAAAACCGCTGGCTCTCGCTCGATGAAGTGCGCACGTGTACGCTCGACGCCTACCAAGAATTGTTGCGCCGACAGCAGTTTGAGCCGGCGATCAGCCTGGCGGTCGATTGCCGGCCGGTGCTGGGGGCGACGAGAGCGCTGCAACTTGAGGCCCAAGCGCACGCACAATGGGGCCGGCACCTGTTGATGGTGGCCGGAGGCGGCGATACTCCAGAGCAGATGAAGCAGCTTTCCACGGGCCGCCGACGCTTGCGGCAAGCCGGCATCCTCTATGGCCGTCTGGCCGAAATGCGGCTGGCCTCGCGCGAGTATACCGACGACCTCTACGACGCGGCCGAAGCCGAGTTGGCCGGTCACGACTACGCGGCCGCGGTGACCACGTTCCGAAAGTACCTGGACGTCGAAGCACGCAAGCGGCGCCCACGGGCGTTGCTGGCACTAGGGGAATCGTTGTTGGCCTCCGGACAGCCGGCCGCTGCGCTGGAGCCGCTCAAAGAGTGCATCGAGTTTCACCAACGCGACGCGGCGATCTACGAAGCCCGCTTGCTGGCCTCTCAGGCCTATCTCGAAATCGCTCAGACCGGTCCGGCCGAGAAGTTATTGCTCGACAACCTGGACGGCGCCGCGCTCAGTCCGGCCAGCACCGAGTGGCGCAATTCGCTGTTCGCGCTCGGCCGGCTGTTGTATGAGGCGGGCCGATACCACGAAGCCATCGGACGGCTCGACGAGGCGACGGCCCGCTATCCGACCGCTGCCGGCGCCGACGAGGCCAATTATCTGGCGGCCGAAAGCTATCGCCGCAGTGCTCTGGAAGTGCAAAGGCAGGAGCAGCAGGAAGCCACCGCGGAAGGCCGGCTGGCCCGTCGCCGCGAATGGACGCAATTGTTGGAAACCGGCCTGGCGCGCTACGAGAAGGAGTTGAGCGCCATGCTGGTTCGCCAAGAACAGCGGCCTTTGACGCGGCTGGAACAAGCGGTCCTGCGGAACTGCTTTTTCGCACGGGCGGACATCCTATTCGATCTCGGCCGCTACCAGGAAGCGATTCAGGCTTATGCCAGCGTCACAAACCGCTATCAGCAGCGTCCCGAAGTATTGCCGGCCTACGTGCAAATCGCCGCCTGCTATCGCCGCTTGGGACAGGCCGACAACGCCCGCAGCACCTTGGAGCAAGCCAAATATGCCCTGAAGCATCTGGGCGAGGATCTTCCCTTCGAGCAAACATCGAATTATACGCGGCAGGAATGGGGACAGTTGTTTCAAACGCTGGGCACGCTATGACGACCGACGCACCAACGACGCTCTGGGAAACCGACGTGCTCTTGCAGTTGACGGCGCGCCGGCACGCCTTGCTGGAGCAGCTTTACGTTTTGGGGCGGCGGCAACTCGAACTCATCGACGAACGCGACATGAACCAGCTCATTCACGTGTTGTCGGCCAAGCATCACGTGCTGGCGGAGTTGCAGCAGGTCGAGAAGCGAATCGATCCGTTTCGCAACCAGGATCCCGAAAGCCGTCGCTGGCGCAATCCTCAAACGCGCGAAAGCTGCGGCGACCACGTGAGCAAGGGAGACCAATTGCTGCGCGACATCCGTGAACAGGAGAAGCTGGCTGAAGAGCGCCTGCGACGGCACCGCGACGAGGCGGCCGCTCGCCTGCGTCTGGCGCACTCGGCGGCCCAAACGCGCCTGGCCTACTCGGCGCCCGTCTCCGCCACCGGCCGTCTCGACCTCTCGACCAAGGACTGACCGAGATGACCTGCGACACGCAATCTGCCGCGAGCCCCTTTTTGAGTGCCGATTCCGACCTGGAAACGGTGCTGGCCGCCTGGCACGGCGCCACGCTCCGCCTTGAGCAGACCCACGAGGCGCTGCGGGCAGAAGTTCAACGCCTGACGGATGAGCTGGAGATCAAGAACCGCGAGCTGGCCCGCCAGAACCGCCTGGCCGATCTGGGCCAAATGGCGTCGCACATCGCTCACGAAGTGCGAAACAACCTCGTGCCCGTGGCGCTCTATCTCAGCGTGCTGCGGCGACGTATTGCCGGCGACCCACCGGCATTGGCGGCGCTGGAAAAAGTCGAGCACGGAATCAATTCGCTGGGCGCCACGGTGAACGACCTGCTGAACTTTGCCGCCGATCGCGATCCGCAACTCGCGTCGGTGACACTACGACCGCTGATCGACGAGATGTACGCATTGCTGGCACCGCAGCTCGCGGCACAGTCGATCGAGCTGGTGAACGAAGTCGGCCACGATCTGGCGATGATCGCCGACCGCGAAATGTTGCGCCGGGCGGTGCTGAACGTGTCGTTGAATGCGCTCGATGCGATGCCCGACGGCGGACGGCTCACCGTGCGCGCCTGGCAAGAGCCGGGCACGGCGACGCTGGAAATCTCCGACACGGGACCGGGGCTTTCCCAGGAGGCATCGAACCGGGCGTTTGAACCGTTTTATACAACCAAGCCGACGGGCACGGGTCTGGGGCTGGCGATTGTCTATCGCATGGCCCAATCGCACGGCGGCCAGGTGACGATGGGCAATGTGCCTACGGGAGGCACGGCGGTCACGCTCCGCCTGCCGGAGAGGCGGAGGTGATTTTGGATTTTCGATTTTGGATTGCTGAGTCGAGAATCCAAAATCCAAGATCCAAAATCCAAAATGCGAACCGGTGTTGAGAAGAATCTATGACTAAACCGAGAGTCAACCTGCTGACGCTACGCCCCGCGGAGCTCAAGGGACGAGTTCTGGTGGTCGACGACCACCGACAGGCGCGTGAGTCGATGTCCGACATCTTGCGCCAGGCGGGCCACCAGGTACAGTGCCTTTCCAGCGCCGTCGAGGCCGTCAAGCTGCTCGACCACGAGAGCTTCGATGTCGTGATCACCGACCTGCAGATGCCCGGCATGACGGGACTCGAATTCGTGCGGCAACTTGCCAAGCGGCCCCACGGGGCGCAGGTCATCATGGTGACGGCCTACGCCACCGTGGCCTCGGCCGTCGAGGCGATGCGGCACGGCGCCTTCGATTACATTGAAAAACCCTTCGCGGCCGACCGGCTGGAGACGCTGGTCGAACGGGCGCTCGGCCACGGGCGGTTGATCGATGCCGGGCAAGCCTTGCCCGCGGCCGGTTCCTGCCAGCCGCCGGTGATGATCGGCAACAGTCCGGCGATGCGGGCCCTGCGTGCCTGCATCGCACGCGCCGCGCCCACCATCGAAACCATTCTGATCATGGGCGAGAGCGGCACCGGCAAAGAACTGGTGGCGCGGGCGGTCCATTCCGCCAGTTTGCGCGCCCAGACGCCGCTGGTCGGCCTGAACTGCCCGGTGCTGTCGGCCCAGTTGATGGAGAGCGAGCTTTTCGGTCACGAGCGGGGTGCCTTCACCGGCGCCGAGACGGCGCGCACCGGGCGGTTCGAGCTCGCCAACGGCGGCACCATTTTGCTCGACGAAATCAGCGAGATCGACTTGTCGCTGCAGGCCAAGCTGCTACGCGTGCTGCAAGAGAGGACGTTCGAGCGCGTCGGCTCCAGCGAGACCCGGCCTCTGGACGTGCGGGTGTTGGCGACCACCAACCGTGATTTGCGATCGGAAGTCGCCGAAGGCCGGTTTCGCGAAGACCTTTTCTTTCGGTTGGCCGTCATTCCGCTGGAAGTGCCGCCGCTACGCAACCGCCGCGAAGACATCGCTCCGCTGACCGAACACTTTCTGACGCGGACGGCCGCTCGACTCAGCTCCGAGCTGTGTGATCTCGATGCCAGCGCCCTGGCCCTCTTGCACAGCTATCACTGGCCGGGCAATGTGCGCGAGCTGGAAAACATCATCACACGGGCCAGCGTGCTGCACGCCGGCGACGCCATCTCCGCCGAGGATCTGCGGCCCTGGCTGATTGATACGCCCGGCGAAGCGACCGACGCAGCCGACCGGCTGCCGCTGGGCCTCAGCCTGCGGGAGATGGAACGCAAATTGATCGAGGCGACGTTGGACCACTTTGACGGACACCGGGCGAAGACCGCCGAGGCGCTTGGCATCGGCCTGCGGACACTTTCCGGCAAGCTCAAGGAATACGGCTACGCGCCGCGGACCAAGAAGTTTGCCAGAGCGGCCTGATCGGCAGTATCTGCCTGTCGCCGCGCAGTTTTTGCCGTGACCAACTGGCCCCGAACAATTTGCCGCGAGAAAACCCAACGCAACCCTCAGCGCAAACAACGAATGACAAACACCGTGCTGGTACGAACTTGGGACCGACCCGGCACTCGTATGTTTCCAAGTCAACGGCCCTGATTATCGGTTACGGCATCCTGCTTGCTTGAACACAAACGAACATGCTTAACGACCTGTTTAATTCGACGACGATCCCCGTGCTGGAGCAGGTCGTCAACTTCGCGCAGATGCGCCACCAGATTCTGGCGGGAAATATCGCCAACCTCGATACCCCGGGGTATCGCACGCGCGACCTGTCGGCTGACCAGTTTCAAGCGAATCTTCGCCAGGCGATCGAAACCCGCGACACGCAGGCGACCTCGCTCACGGCTTTAGACAACGGCAATCCCTTTTCGCCGGTCAAATCGAGCTTGCAGGGCATCTTGCGGCACGACAACGACAATGTGGGGCTGGAGCAACAACTGATGGAGATTGCCAAGAACGAGATGCAGCACAACATCGCGCTGACGATTATGAACAATCAGCTCCAGTTGATCGGGGCCGCCATTAGCGAGAAAGCGTAGAAATGATTTCCTCCCTCGACGTAAGCACCAGTGCCCTTGTCGCCCAGCGAGTGCGGCTGACGGCCATCGCCAATAACATCGCCAATCTTTCCACCACGCACAACGAGGCGGGCGAATTACAGCCCTTCCAGCCGCGATACCCGGTGTTTCAGTCCGACGACAGCGTGCGCGGTCCTTATGGCGTGTCGGGCGTCAAGGTCGGCTCGGTGCAAATTGCCGATGTCGAGCCGCGCTGGAAGTACCAGCCGAATCACCCCGATGCCGTCAAAGACGGTCCGCACACGGGCTATGTCGCCTATCCCAATGTCGACCTGATGAGCGAGTTCACGGACGCATTGGAATCGACCCGCGCCTACGAGGCCAACCTCGGCGTGATCGATGTCACTAAACAAATGATTCAAGAAACCTTGCGCATTCTTGCCTGAAGTCAGACCGTCCGAAACCGAAGAGCCCTAGGAGTGAGTCGTGGCGACGATCAATCCCGTACAAGTGCCCTCCATCACCCAGTTGCCCGCAACCGCCGCAGTCAACGGTGCGGAGCAATCGAGCGGCAGCTCGTTCAAGAGTATCCTGCTCGACTCGATCGACCAAGTGAACTCGATGCAGCAAGACGCGAACCGGGCCGTCGAGCAGCTTGCCACGGGCGGCGATGTCAGCCCCGCCGAAGTCTTTACTGCGGTGCAAAAGGCCGACCTGGCTTTCCGCATGATGATGCAGGTCCGCAACAAGCTCGTGCAGGCCTATCAAGACGTCCAGAACATTCGAGTATGAATGGGTTCAGGGTTCGAGAGGGTTCAGGGTTCGAGAAAGTTCAGGGTTCAGGAAGCCGAGTGAAAAGTGAAAAGCGCGAGCAAGGAGTACGCATGGTGCAACCAGGACTTCTTTTAGCTTGACTGAACCCCGAACCCCGAACCCTGAACCCTGAACCCTGAACCCTGAACCCTGAACCCCGAACCCCGAACCCCGAACCCCGAACCTTGAACCCTTCCATGGACTTCCTGAACAAAGCCTTCGCCCAGCTTGCCGAGCTGTTTCGCTCGATGTCGCCCGGCGCCCGGATCACGGCCGGGTTGCTGCTGGCCGTGGTCGTGGCCAGCGCCGGCTTTCTGTTCAACCACCAGGTTACGGGCGGCGATGCGTACTTGCTTGAAGGACAGCACTTTTCGACGGCCGAATTGCAGGCGATCGAGAGCGCCTTCGGCCAGGCCGGCCTGAACAACTTTGATTTCGACGGAGGCCGCGTGCGGGTGCCGCGCGCCCAAAAAGCGAAGTACATGGCGGCCTTGGTTGATGGCAACGCCATGCCCGCCCATTTCGGTTCGCATCTCGACGCCGCGGTAAGCAAGCCAAGTCCGTTCACCAGCAAGCAACAGCAGGACGCGATGCTCAAGATCGGCCTGCAAAAAGAGTTGGCGGCGGTCATCACTCAGATGAAGGGCGTGGAAACCGCGTCGGTGTTGTACGACGTGCAAAAGAAGGGCGGTCTGAAACTCGAAACCACCGTGACCGCCTCGGTCAGCGTCAAGCCGGTCGGCGAAAACCCTTTGCCATCGGATCAGGTGCCGAAGATCCGCGCGCTGGTGGCAAGCGCCATAGCGAACCTGACGCCCGAGCAGGTGACGGTCGTCGATTTGAACGGACCGTCGTATCAGGCCACGGGCAACAAGAACGTTCATGACGTCTTCGACGATCCCTATGCCCAGCGGGTGAAATACTGGCAAGGCCATTATGAGAGAACGATCCTCCAGGCACTGAACTATGTGCCAGGAGTGGTGGTTACCGCCAATGTCGAGCTCGATCCGCACACCAAGCTGCAAGAAGAAAAAACCCGCGTCGATTCCAAAAACGTGGTGCCTTTGTTCGTGCAAGACGAGACCGACACGGAGCAGACCGATGCCGCCAACCCGTCCGGACAACCGGGACTGCAGGCCCAGCAGCGGCCCAACGCGCCGGCCACGCTGCCGGCCCAGGCACGCGGCAGCCACACCGAAAAAGAACGCAGCTCGCGGCGCGAGCAAAACGACGCCCCGCGCGACTGGACGAGGACCGAGACGGCACCGCTGACTCCCAATCGCGTCACGGTGACGGTTGCCGTTCCGAGCAGCTATTTCGAAAAGGTGTATCGCGATCAAAACCCGTCGCCGCCCGACCAGCCCCCGCCGCCCGTCGATAAGAAGGCGCTGGCCCAAATCCAGACCGATGAAACGAGCAGAATCCAAAACTCGATTGCGCCTTTGATCCCGCAAGTCGATCCCACGGCCGACCCGCGTCCGTTGGTCACCGTGACCCCGTTTCATCACTTACCCGCGGCGGCGATCCCCGTTCCCGCCACCAGCGAGATCGCGCTCGGCTGGCTGGCCGCCAATTGGAGCACGGTGGGCATGACCGGTCTGGCGCTCCTCAGCCTGGTCATGCTCCGCTCGATGGTCCGTGCCGCTCCGGCCCCGTCGGCCACGCCCGACATGCCGCTTCCGCCGCCACCTCCGTCAGTAGAAAAGACAGCCGAGAAGGGCGTTGCCGAGGGCGAAGGCAAAGGTGCAAACCGTCTCAAACGACGCTCCGGCTCGGGCCAATCGCTCCGCGAAGAGCTGGCAGACATGGTTCGTGAAGATCCCGACACGGCGGCCAGTATTCTGCGCAGTTGGATCGGCAACGTGAGTTAAGCCATGAGCAAAATCGACGAACGCCTGCGCCGCGCCGCAATTCTGATCGCCAACCTCGATGACGCGATGGCCGATCAGTTGCTCGACCAGCTTCCCGCCGAAGAAGCCGCGCGGCTGCGGCGGACGGTGGTCGAGTTGCACGGCATCGCACCTGGGGAAGAGCGGCAGGTGATCAGCGACTTCCTTCGCCGGCCAGCCACTCCACCTCATCCGGGCGTGGAGCTCGACGCGGGGTTGGCCCGGCGACTGTCGCAAGACCACCGGCCGGCGCAAACGGAACAAAGCGACAGTGCGAAGCCCTTTCGGTTTCTGCACGACGCGCACGGCGAGAAATTGACTCCCTTCATCGCGGGCGAGCGCCCGCAAACGATTGCAGTCGTGATTTCGCACTTGCCCGACGATCGAGCTGCGGCGGTGCTGGCCACGCTGGAGGGCGAGTTGCAGGCGGAAGTGATTCAGCGACTGATCGATCTCGACCAGGCCGATCCCGAAATCGTGCGCGAGGTCGAGCGCGGACTGGAGTCGCGGATGCTCGAGCAGGCGGTGACCGAGCGTCGTCAGGAAAGCGGATTGCAATCGGTGCTCCGCATTCTCGACGCGGCCCGGCCGGGCTTGCGCCGCGCGATCATGACCAATCTCGCGCGGCACGACCGTCCGCTGGCGCAGCGGCTCCGTCCGCAACGGTTCGAGTTCGACGACCTGCGCGGCGTCGACGACGCGACCTTGGCCACGATTCTGGCGGCGGCCGGCAGCGAGCTGGCGCGCCTGGCCTTGGCCGGCGCCGACGAAGAGTTGGTCGAACGCATTCTGGGGCCGTTGACTCCCATCGAGGCCAAGAAGATGCGCCGGATGATCGAGAATTTGGGACCCCTGCGATTGAGCGACGTCGAAGAAGCGCAGCGCGAGGTGGCCCGCATTGCCTGCCAGCTTGCGTTGGAAGGAAGAATTGATTTACCCAGAGGCGACGAGATACTAGCGAAAGCGTGAGTCAGCCAATTTTCGATTTAGGATTTTGGATTACCCAAATCCACAATCCACAATCCACAATCTTAATATGCCCCCTGTGATCAAAGCCGCATCCGACCCGGGCGCCCGCTCGGTGGCGTTCAACTTCGACGACTTGGCGTTGGAAGCCGAGGCGCACTTGCGGCGCGTGCGGGCACAGGCGGAACAAATCGTGGCCAAAGCGGCGCAAGAAGCGGTGGCCGTGCGCCAAGCGGCCGAAGCCGAAGGGCGGCAGGCCGGCACCAAGGCGATTGACAGCATGGTCGACGAAAAGATCTCCAGGCAATTAGAGACCGTGCTCCCGGCGCTGCGGACCGCGATTGCCGAGATCGAGCGATCGAAGCAATCTTGGCTGGGGCACTGGGAACGAGAAGCGCTTCACCTGTCGGCCGCGATGGCGGCACGCGTTTGCCGGCGCCAGGCGATGCAAGAGCCTCAGATCACCTTGGATTTGCTGAAAGAAGCATTGGAGCTCGCCGGCGGCAACGCCAGCGTCCGCATCTTGCTCCACCCCCACGACCACGCCGCGTTAGGACAACAGGTAGAAAAGCTCGTTTCGGAGTTTTCTCGGCTGGCGGCAGCCGAGATCGTGGCCGACGCGCAAATCAGCCGCGGCGGTTGCCGGGTGGAAACGGACTACGGAGTCATCGATCAGCAATTTGAAACACAACTGGAACGGATTGAAGAAGAACTATTGCAGTGATATCAGGCAACGTCTCGGGGGTTGGGGGTTGAGGGTTGGGAACAGCGCACCTAACACCTAACGCCTCGGCAATGGTGGGCCGGCGCTCGCAAGCTCGCTGGTCCTACCCT
>Ga0307373_10004376_pt1 | contig 23820 bp, 19 predicted proteins | sample OX2MG_FD_202534 | JGI IMG/M metagenome (GOLD analysis project Ga0307373, IMG submission 202534) | Soil microbial communities from Risofladan, Vaasa, Finland - OX-2 | ecosystem: Environmental > Terrestrial > Soil > Coastal area > Acid sulfate soil | place: Finland: Risofladan, Vaasa | collected... | reverse complement strand
GGATGAACACCGCCTCGGCGCCCGCGCGGGCGAGAGTGACGCGCCGCAGCCGCCGCAGGACCTGGGCGACGTGCGAGCCGAAGACGCCGCGATAGGCGTGGCACTCGTCCACCACGACATACCGCAGTCGCCGGAAGAAGCCGCCCCAGTACGCGTGCCGGGGCAGCAGCGTGTGATGCAGCATGTCCGGGGTCGTCAGCAGGTAGTTCGCGTGCGACCGGGCCCAGGCGCGCTCGGCCGGCGGCGTGTCCCCGTCGACCACGGCCGCGCGCACCCCGTGCAGGCCCAGGGAGGAGACCAGCCGCAGCTGATCGGCGGCCAGCGCCCTGGTGGGCGCGACGTAGAGCGCGGTCGCGCCCTCGAGCACGGCGGTCAGTGTCGGGACGAGATAGCCAAGCGACTTGCCCGAGGCCGTCCCGGTCGAGATGATGACGCTGCGGCCCGACCGGGCTAGCCGCGCGGCCCTGGCCTGATGGGTCCACGGCCGGGCCGCCCCCGACTGCGTGAGCGCCTGGGACAGCTCGGGGGGCAGCCAGTCCGGCCACCGCGAGCGCCGGCCGCGGCGCGCCGGGATGCGCTGCAGGTGCGTCAGCCGTCCCGTGTCCGCACCACGACGCAGGATGCGGGCCTGAGTGGTGCCGGGCCCCGCGGTAGCAGACACCGCGGTAGCGACCCGCGGGCTGCCGGGAGGCGCTAGCTTGACTGTAGGCATCAGGTTTCAGTGTGTCATCACGAGGCAGGGTGCCTCGCACTGCGATCTGGTATAGACATGACCTCAGAGCGTGATTGAATGCGCGACGGAGCATGCTTCCCGGCGGCCGTTAGCCGGGCGGCCTGCCGCTCATACGAGAGCCAGATATGGCGCTGGAGGACTTTGTGGATCTGAAGCTAGATCACCACAGCAAGGACGGGATCGAGATCGTCGACGTGGAAGGCGAGATCGACGTCTACACCGCGCCGCGCCTGCGTGAGCTGCTGATCGACCTGGTGAACAACGGCTTCTACCAGTTGGTCGTCAACATGGAGAAGGTCGAGTTCCTCGACTCGACCGGCCTGGGCGTGCTGGTCGGCGGCCTCAAGCGGGTCCGGGCGCACGACGGGTCGCTGGACCTGGTGTGCACGCAGGAGCGGATTCTCAAGATCTTCCGGATCACCGGGCTGACGAAGGTCTTCGGGATCCACGACACCGTGGACGAGGCAATCGCGGCGCGGAAGTCGGACAAGTAAGCGAGGCTGAAATCCCCGAGATGGCCACGGTCGAACTCAGCTTCACTCCGCTGCCCGCGCACGTCCGCACCGCCCGGCTCGTCGCCGCGGCCGTCGCGAGGCGCAGCGGCGTCGACGAGTCACTGCTGGACGAGGTACGGCTGGCGGTGGGCGAGGCATGCTCGCGCGCCGTCGAGGAGCATCGGCTGCACTGCCCGACCGAGCCGGTCCGGCTGGCCCTCACCGAGCTGGGCGGGCGCTTCGAGGTTGAGGTGACCGACACCGGCATGCAGGGAAACGCCGTCGGCGGCGGGACTCCCGCTTTCCCGCCCGGGTTCGGGATCGCGGTCATCGCGGGCCTCGCCGACGACGTGCGGATCAGCGAGACCGCGGACGGCACGAGCATCAGGATGAGCTGGCCGTCGGCGGTGACGGCCAGCTAGCCCGCGGTTTGCCCGCGTCCTGATGCGCGGTGCGCGCTCGCGCCGCGGGCCGAAGTAGCCGCGGCGCGGGCCAGAAAGGGACCCGACTTACCGTTCCCTTGACCTCATGCGTAGACTCCCGGCACCGATCCGTGGCGCTACCTCGCCAGCATGCTCGCCAAGAAGGGCCACGTCGGGACGCGCCGACCCTGCCACCTGGGCAGTTCCTCGGGCGATGTTCGTTTCCCCTGTCGAGGAGGACAGATGTCGAGGCTCAATCCCGCTTTGGCGAGCGGAGCCGCTACCGTCACCGGCGCCAACCTGTACTGGGTTTTCGCCGTGGTCGTGGTCGCCGTGGTGGCGCTGGCCGTAGCCGGCTTCCTGGTCCGCGACGTCCTGGCGGCCAGTCAAGGCTCGCCGAAGATGCAAGAGATCGCCCTGGCGGTCCAGGAGGGTGCGTCGGCCTACCTGCGGCGACAGTTCAAGACCATCGGCGTCTTTGTCGTCCTGATCTTCTTCGTGTTGCTGATCTTGCCGGCGGACGGTGAGTCGGTCCGGATTGGGCGCTCGGTCGCCTTCCTGTTTGGTGCCCTGTTCTCGGCGACGACCGGCTTCACGGGCATGTGGCTGGCCGTCCGCGGGAACGTCCGGGTGGCCGCGGCGGCCAAGGAGTCGGGTGAGCGGTCCGCGATGCGGATCGCGTTCCGCACCGGCGGCGTGGCCGGCATGTTCACCGTCGGGCTGGGCCTGCTCGGCGCCGCGATCGTGGTGATCATCTACCGCGCGAACGCCTCCGGCGTGCTGGAGGGCTTCGGATTCGGCGCGGCGCTGCTGGCCATGTTCATGCGTGTCGGCGGCGGCATCTTCACCAAGGCGGCGGACGTCGGCGCTGACCTCGTCGGCAAGGTGGAGAAGGGCATCCCCGAGGACGACCCGCGTAACGCGGCCACCATCGCGGACAACGTGGGCGACAACGTCGGTGACTGCGCGGGCATGGCCGCCGACCTGTTCGAGTCCTACTCCGTGATGCTGGTGGCCTCCCTCATCCTCGGCCGGGCCGCGTTCGGCTCGCAGGGGCTGGTCTTCCCGCTGATCGTCCCGATGGTCGGCGTCCTCACCGCGATCCTCGGCATCTTCGTCGTCGCGCCGCGCAAGAACGACCGCAGTGGCATGACCGCCATTAACCGGGGCTTCTTCGTCTCGGCGATCTTCTCGCTGATCCTGGTCGTGGTGGCTGCCTTTATCTACCTGCCGTCCAAGTTCAGCGGCCTCACGGGCGTGTCGTCGGCGGCGATCTTGCACCACAGCGGCAACCCACGGCTCTTCGCCATCGGCGCCGTCCTGATCGGGCTCGTGCTCGCCAGCGTCATCCAGCTGCTCACCGGCTACTTCACCGAGACCACCCGCCGCCCGGTCAAGGACATCGGCGAGAGCTCGCTGACCGGTCCGGCCACCGTGATCCTGTCCGGCATCTCGGTCGGCCTGGAGTCGGCGGTGTACTCGGCGCTGCTGATCGGCGGCGCCGTCTACCTCGCCTTCCTGCTCGGCACGGGCAACGCCACCATCGCGCTGTTCGCGGTCGCGCTGGCCGGCACCGGCCTGCTGACGACCGTGGGCGTGATCGTGTCGATGGACACCTTCGGGCCGGTCTCGGACAACGCCCAGGGCATCGCGGAGATGTCCGGCGAGGTCGAGGGCGAGGCCGCGCAGGTGCTGACCCGCCTGGACGCGGTCGGCAACACCACCAAGGCGATCACCAAGGGCATCGCGATCGCGACCGCGGTGCTGGCCGCGACCGCGCTGTTCGGCGCGTTCCGCACCCAGGTCGAATCCGCGCTGGGCAGCGCGGCCGCGAAGACCTTCAGCCTGTCCATCGACCAGCCGAACGTGCTGTTCGGCCTGATCATCGGCGCGGCCGTGGTGTTCTTCTTCTCCGGCCTGGCGATCATGGCGGTGGGCCGCGCGGCGGGCCGGGTGGTCTATGAGGTCCGCCAGCAGTTCCGCGACCACCCGGGCATCATGGATTACACCGAGAAGCCCGAGTACGGGCGGGTGGTGGACATCTGCACCCGGGACTCGCTGCGGGAGCTGGCGACCCCGGGCCTGCTGGCGGTGCTCGCCCCGATCGCCGTCGGGTTCGCGTTCGGTTACGCGCCGCTCGGGGCGTTCCTGGCCGGCGCGATCGCGGCCGGGGCCCTGATGGCGGTCTTCCTGGCCAACTCCGGCGGGGCCTGGGACAACGCCAAGAAGCTCGTCGAGGACGGGAACTACGGCGGCAAGGGCTCGGACGCGCACGAGGCGACCATCATCGGCGACACCGTGGGCGACCCGTTCAAGGACACCGCGGGCCCGGCGATCAACCCCCTGATCAAGGTCATGAACCTGGTGTCGCTGCTGATCGCCACCAGCGTCGTGCGCTACAGCCACAACCTCGGCCTGCGCGCCGGGGTGGCGATCGTCGCGGCGGGGATCATCGTCGGGGCGGTCCTGGTCGCCAAGCGCCGGGCGACCGGCGTCGGGGCCGGCTCAGCCGACGGCCCGGCGGCGGTGGCGGGCCCGGCCGATGGCCCGGCCGCGACGGGTGGGACCGACAAGGCCGCGACGGGTGGGACCGACAAGGCCGCGGCGGAGCAGACGACCGCCTGAGGCATCCGCTCCAGACGTCGGCGGCCCGGTGAGCGTGATCACCGGGCCGCCGCCGTTAGTGATGAAGTCAACGCATCTTGCCGGGGCCGGCCCCGCGCGCCGCCGAGAATCTGGCTAGGAGGTAGCCGACGATGGGGGTCATGAACCTGCTGATCGTGATGCGGCACGCCAAGGCCGGCGAGCTGCCGGGCGGTCCCGACGCCGAGCGCGCGCTCCGCGAGCGGGGCCGCCGCGACGCAGGCTCCGCCGGCCGCTGGCTGCGGGATAACGGCTACGTCCCCGCGTCGGTCATCTGCTCAGCTGCCCGGCGGACCCGGCAGACCTGGCAGGAGGTGTCGGCCGAGCTGGGCGGCGAGGTGAGCTGCAGCACCGACCCGCGGCTGTACAGGGCGGACGTGGACGATCTGATGGACATCATCGCCGCGACGCCCGCGGCGCTGGCCTCGCTCATGTACGTCGGTCACAATCCCGCGGCGGCGCAGCTGGTGGCGACCCTCATCGGGGCTGAGCTGGACTTTCCGACCGCCGCGATCGGCGTTATCGGACTGCCCGGCCCGTGGGCGGAGCTGGCTCCCGGCACCGGAGAGCTGATCGCGTCGTGGACGCCGCGCTGACCGGCGCGTCGGCGCCCGGCCAGCCGGCTAGCCGGGCAAGATTCCCGCGCGGGCGCCGTCCTCCGCGTCGGCCGCCTCGACGTCCTGCCGGGAGATGCCCAGCAGGTACAAGATCGCGTCCAGGTTGGGCACGCTGACCGAGGTATCCGCCGCGTTCCTGACGACGGGCTTGGCGTTGAAGGCGATCCCGAGCCCGGCGGCCGCGATCATGTCGAGGTCGTTCGCGCCGTCCCCCACGGCCACCGACTGGCTCAGCGGCACTCCAGCCTGCGCCGCGAATAGCCGCAGTGCGCGCTCCTTTCCCGGCCGGTCGATGATCTCGCCCGTTACCCGGCCGGTCAGCCGGCCGTCGGCGACCTCCAGCGTGTTCGCCGCCGAGTAGTCCAGCCCCAGCTCGCTGGTCAGCCAGTCCGTGAACTGGGTGAAGCCGCCGCTGACGACGCCGCAGCGGTAGCCGAGCCGCTTGAGGGTCCGGATCAGGGTCCGCGCTCCCGGCGCCAGCCGCAGGCCCTGCAGCACCTTGTCGATGGCCGAGACCTCCAGCCCGGCGAGCAGGGCGACCCGCTCATGCAGGGACTGGGTGAAGTCGATCTCGCCGCGCATCGCCGCGGCTGTCAGCTGCGCCACCTCCGTCGCGCAGCCCGCCTGCTCGGCGAGCAGCTCGATCGCCTCATCCTGGAGCAGCGTGGAGTCGACGTCCATCACGATCAGTCGCATCGCCCGCCGGTGCAGGCCGCCGCGCTGCACGGCCACGTCCACCCCGAGCCGGACCGACTCCCCGGCGAGCGTCGCCCGCAGGCTGACGGGGTCCGCGCCGGAAAGATCAAATTCAATGCAGGTAACCGGCCGGTGCGCGAGCCGTCCGATCCGGTCAATGTTGGCCCCGTTGGCGGCAATCGCACCGGCGATGGCGGCGATGACGGTCGGCGTCAGAGGGCTGCCCAGGACCGTGACATGCAGGCTGCCCCGGCGGCGCGGCGGCCGTTCCACCGAGCCCATCGTTATCTCCACGTCCATGCCCAGGTCGGCGGCCAGCTCGGTCACCTGCCGGTGAATCGCGGTGAGGTCGGGAGCGGCGCCGCAGGACAGCAGCACGCCGAGGATGAGCCGCCCCCGGATCACGACCTGCTCGACGTCGAGGACGCGCAGGTCGTGCGCGGACAAGGCGCCGAAAAGCCGGGACGTGACGCCAGGCCGGTCCCGTCCGGTCAGGGTCACGAGCAGGGTGATCTGCGGCTCCGACATAGCGCTGCCAACGCTACCGATACCGATCGGGCAACGCCGGCGGCGGGGCACGCCGACGGCGCGCGGCGGGCGTTACCCCTGGGCGTTACCCCTGGGCGGGCGCGGCGACCTGCCTGAGGAGGAGCTCGCCGGCCGCGCCGGGTACCCAGCGCAGCGGCTTCTCGAAGTGGACGGTCGTGCCGGTCCGCCCGTTGCCGGTCAGCCGCAGGTTGTCGACGACCGCGTCCATGATCTTGAGGCCGCGGCCGTGCTCGGCGGTCGCCGCCGCCAGCTCGTCACCGGGACTCGCCGCCGCCAGCCCGTCGTCAGGGCTCAGCACCGCTGACTCATCGTCCGGGCGAGCCGGCGCGGGCCCGTTGCCCGCGTTCACGACCTCGATGACGCACTGGCCGCCGACGGCGCGGGCCCGCACCTCGAACTCATCGCCCGGCCCGGCGTGCTGAATGACGTTGGCGCACGCCTCGCTGAGTGCCAGGGCGATGTCGGTGCGCGTGCCGGGCATGACGCCGAGCACCTCCAGGCAGCCATCGAGAACCTGCCGGCTGACGGGCACGCTCGCGGCATCTCGCGGCAGGTACAGCACCATGTTGATTTCCACGCCCAGCTACCTCCGACCAGATTCGCAACGATCTGCCCCGCCGCCTCGTCGCGAATCTGCCGGCCTGGCGAGTGAGGCATGGGCATCCCCATTATGGCCAGCTCACGCCGCCAAATCCCGGTCCGCGAGTCCTGGCCCGCGCGAGTCCTGGCCCGCAAGTCTCGCCCTAGCGACAGCAGGTGCCCAGCTACGACGCTCTGTGCACGGGTCAGCGCCCGGTCGGCTCAGGGCAGGAGCAGGTGCACGTCGCCGAACTCGTGCCAGAGGTAACCGCGGTCCAGGGCGGCGGCGTAGCAGCGGGTCAGCAGGTCCTCGCCCGCGAAGGCGGCCAGCATCCTGAGGTGCGAGGAGCGCGGCTCGTGCAGCCCGGTGAGCAGCCCGTCGATCGCCCGGACCCCAGTACCGGGCGTGACGACCAGCTCGGTCCAGCCGGCCACCGCGCCGACAGCGTCACCCGGGCCAGCGGGCCCGGCCGTTTCCAGCACGGCCGTTTCCAGCACGGCCGACTCCAGCGCGCGCACGACCGTCGTGCCCGCGGCGATGACCCGGCCGCCGCTGCGCCGGGTCACGTTGACCAGTCGAGCCGTCATCGGCGGGACCTCGTAATACTCCGGGTACGGGTCCTCGTCGCCTTCCAGGGAGGAGACCCCGGTGTGCAGGGTCAGCGGTGCGATGGTGACGCCGCGCGCCACGAGCCGGGTCACGATCGGCGGGGTGAATGGCCGGCTGGCGCTCGGCATCTCCGCGCTGCCGGGGCGGTCGGCGAACACTGTCTGGTAGGCCTGCGTGGGCCAGGACCTCTGGACGTAGGAGTACCTGATCGGGACACCGTGGCGGAGCAGGTAGGGCACGACGGCCGTGGACAGCCTGGCCCGCCACAGCCGGGCGGTGAACCTGGCGGTCAGCAGCAGCCGGGCGCCGCCGGGCAGGTCGAGTCGCTGGCCGGGGGCGCCACCGCCATACGGGATCGTGGTGCCGCCGTGGGCCGCGCGCAGCTCGATCAGCCAGTCACCGTCAGGCATGGCCGTAGAGAAATGCACCGTCAGCCCGCCGTCGGCGGGGACCGCGGCGGGCAGCGTGCCCGAGGTGTTGACCAGGATCAGGTCGCCGGGCAGCAGCAGGCCGGGCAGGTCGGCGAAGGCGTGATGGCTGATCTCGCCCGTCCCGCGTCTGCTGACCATGAGCGCGACGTCGTCCCGGCCGCTGGAGCGGGCCTCGGGTGGCTCATGCGCCTCCCGGGCGGCGGGCAGCGCGAAGTCGACCGTCATGCCCGTGCTTCCCCAGCACGGGCCGCGGCTGGCAGCAGCTCGGTGGCGCGGTACCGGCCGCTCGGCATGCGCTCGGAGATGAGCCGGAGGAAGCCGGGCGTGACGGTGGCCGGAATCGGGCGGTCGGAGATGTCCTCGCCGGGGAAAGCCTGCTGGTGCATGTCGGTGCGCAGGTCACCGGGGTCCACCCACCACACGCGGACAGCGGATTCTTCCGCGGCCAGCACGTTGCAGGCCTGCTCCAGGGCGGCCTTGGCGGCGCCGTAACCACCCCAGCCGGCGTAGGCCTCGACCGCGGCGTCCGAGGTCACGCTGAGCACCGCGCCGGCGGCCCGGCGCAGGTCGGGCAGCAGCAGCTGAGTCAGGGCGATGGGCGCCAGGACATTAACTTCCAGGGCGTCGCGGAGGGCGTCGACCGGGTAGTCCGCCAGCGCGGGCAGCGGGCTGGCGCCGAGCGTGCCGGCGTTGTTGACCAGCAGGCTGGCTCCGCCCAGCGCGACCGCTGCCGCCAGCAGGTCGGCCCGGTGCGCCGGGTCGGCGATGTCGCCGGGAAGCGCGATGATCGGCCCGGCGGCGCCGGCCGGCTCGCGAGCCGCGGCGGCGCCCGAGGTCAGGGTGGCTGAGCCCGAGGTCAGGGTGGCGGCGGCCGCCCGCAGCGTGGCTTCGTCACGGCCGTCGATGACGAGTGAGTACCCGGCGCGGGCCAGGGCCTGAGCGAGCGCGTAGCCCAGGCCACGCGAGCCGCCCGTGACGACAGCTACAGGAGAGTTCTTCATATCTCGCAAGCTAGGCGGGCACCCCCCCGCGCACATCGGCCGCGCGCCCGGCCGGCCCTAGGCCAATGGTCTTAGGTCCCGTGTCCGATCCCGGCTTGGCCGCGCGCCGGTACGGTCGTGGGCATGGGCGATGACCGCGGCCGGATCGGGCGCGAGCTAGGCTCCGGCAGCCAGGACGAGGTGCTGGAGCGCGTCAGTCAGGTCGTGCTGGCCGTGGCGCGCCAGGTGTCGGCCAGGGACGTCCTGCAGATGATCGTCCGCTCGGCCCGCACGCTGGCGGGCGCCAGGTACGCCGCGCTCGGCGTGCCCGATGATCACGGCTCCTTCGCCGAGTTCGTGGTGGACGGGATCTCGGCCCGGCGGCAACGGCTGATCGGTCCGCTGCCGCGTCAGCATGGCATGCTGGCCGTGCTGCTGCGGGAGGGCCAGCCGCTGCGGCTGGCCGACATCCGGGCCGACCCGAGGTTCGAGGGCTGGCCGGCCGCCCATCCTGACCTGTCCGATGTCCTGGCGGTCCCGATCAGGGACGACAGCCAGGTCCTCGGCTTCATCTTCGCCGCCTGCAAGCTCGGCCCCGGCGGCTTCACGCAGCGAGATGAGCAGCTCCTCGGGCTGTTCGCCGCGCATGCCGCGATCGCGCTGACGAACGCGCGGCTCTACGAGCGAGGCCGGGAGCTGACGGTCGCGGAGGAGCGTGGCCGCCTGGCCAGGGATCTGCATGACGCGGTGTCGCAGAAGCTGTTCAGCGCGCGGGTGAAGGCCAGCGCGGCCGCCGTACTGGTCGAACGTGATCCGGCCCGGGCCGTCGCGGAGATGCGGAGCGTCGCGGCGCTGGCCGGCGAGGCGCACGCGGAGCTGAGGGCGGTCATCGACGGGCTGGCGCCGCCCGACCTGGCCCACGGCGGCCTGGCGGCATCGCTGTGCAGCTACGCTCGGCTGGCCGGCCGGACCTACGGGATCGCCGTCGCGGTGGCCGCCGCCGACCTGCCGCCGCTGGACGCCCAGCGCGAGGCGGCCCTGTACCGGGTAGCGCAGGAAGCGCTGCACAACGCGCTCCGGCACTCCGGCGCCAGCGAGATCCGGGTCACCCTGACCGTACGGCGGCGACGGGTCGTCCTGGAGGTCACCGACGACGGCGCGGGCTTCGCCGCGCAGTCGCCGCCCGGCGGCCTGGGCCTGCTCTCCATGCGCGAGCGGGCTAGCTCCGTGGGCGGCTCGCTGACCATCGCGACGGCGCCCGGCGCGGGCACCCGGGTCCGGCTGAGCATCCCGGCCGCCGGTGCCCGCCCGGCCGCCGGTGCCCGCCCGGCGGATGCGTCATGACCGCGAAGATCACCGTGCTGATCGCCGACGATCATCCCGTCGTCCGGCAGGGCCTGCAGGTCCTGCTGAGCGTGCAGGACGACATCGAGGTGGCCGGGGAGGCGGCCGACGGCGCCGAGGCGATCCGCCGCTGCGCGGAGCTCGAGCCCGACGTCCTGCTGCTGGACCTCAAGCTGCCCGTCCTGGACGGCGTGGCCGTGCTGCGGGAGCTGCGCGACCGCGGCAGCCAGATCCGGTCCCTCGTGCTGACCAGTGCTGCCGACCACGACCTGGTGGCCCTGGCCATGCAGGCCGGCGCAGCGGGCTTCCTGTACAAGGACGTTGATCCAGACGCGCTGGTCCGCGCGGTGCGCTCGGTCCATGACGGCAACACCCTGCTCGCGCCGGAAGCGGCCGCGCTGCTGATGTCGGCTCGCGGGGCCAGCGCCGTGACCGGCATCGGCGCGCTGACCCGCCGGGAGCGGGAGGTGCTGGCGCTGCTGGCCGACGGGCGGTCCAACCGCGAGATCGCCCGGCTGCTGCACGTATCCGAGAAGACAGTGAAGACTCATGTCAGCTCAGTCCTGGCCAAGCTGGGTGTGGCCGATCGCACCCAGGCCGCGGTCATCGCGGTTCGGCACGGCGGCCCGATGCCGTAGGTTCAAGCTGATGTCGGGCGGCGGGCCAGGGGAGGAGCGGCGTGTCAGACGAGGTGCTGCGGCTGCGAGCGGTGGCGGTCAGCTACGAGCGGTCGATGCTGCTGCGGGATGTCGACTGGGTCGTGCGCAGCAATGAGAGCTGGGTGGTCATCGGCCCGAACGGGGCCGGCAAGACCACGCTGCTCCAGGTGGCCAGCGCGATGCTGGCCCCGACGACCGGCACCGTGGAGATCCTCGGCGAGCCGCTGGAGACCGCCGACCTCCTCGACCTGCGGACCAGGATCGGGCTGGCCAGCGTCGCCGTGGCCGACCGGGTGCCGCCCACCGAGAAGGTCATCGACCTGGTCCTGACCGCCTCCTACGGGATACTCGGCCGCACCGCGGAGACCTACGATTCCTCCGACCTGACCCGCGCCGTCGAGTTGCTGGACGCGATGGGCTGCGCGCACCTGATCCGGCGGCGGTTCGTGACGCTCTCGGAGGGCGAGCGCAAGCGCGTCCAGATCGCGAGGGCGCTGATGGCCGACCCCGAGCTGCTGCTGCTCGACGAGCCCGCGGCCGGGCTGGACCTCGGCGGCCGGGAGGACCTGCTGCGCCGCATCGCGAGCCTGGCCGGCGACCCGCGGGCCCCGTTGATGGTCATGGTCACTCATCACGTCGAGGAGGTCCCGGCCGGCTTCACCCACGCGATGCTGCTGCGCCGCGGGGCCGTGCTGGCCGCCGGGCCGGTGCACGAGGTGTTCACCGAGCGGAACCTGTCCCGCTGCTTTGGCCTGCCGCTGCGCGTCGCGCGGCACGGCGGGCGGTGGTCCGCCCAGGCGGTCGAGCCGTCCTGACTGTAGCGCGCCCGAGCCCCTCGCTTACGATCATGGGCATGCGGAGAACGCGTGGGCATAGCTGAAGCACTAGCGATCTTCGCAGCAGGAACCGCCGCGGGAACCATTAACGCGGTCGTGGGCTCCGGGTCGCTCATCACTTTCCCGACCTTGCTCGCCTTCGGCTTCCCGCCGGTCGTGGCCAATGTGTCGAACAACATCGGCCTGGTCCCGGGGAACGCCAGCGCCGCCTGGGGCTACCGGCGCGAGCTCGCCGGCCAGCGCGGCCGGCTGGTATGGCTCGGCATCTTCTCGGCCCTCGGATCGGTCGCGGGCGCGGCGGCCCTGCTGGCCCTGCCCGCGACCGCGTTCAAGCTCATCGTGCCGGTCCTGATCCTGGCGTCCTGCGTGCTCGTCCTGGTGCAGCCCAAGCTCAGCGCCCGGATCGCCGCCCGGCGCCAGCGAGCTGACCAGGGCGACCACAACACCCGCGGCGGCCCCATCCTGCCCGTCGGCGTGTTCGGCGCCGCCATCTACGGCGGCTACTTCGGCGCGGCCCAGGGCGTGCTGGTCATCGCGCTGCTCGGCACCTTCCTCGACGAGACCATGCAGCGGATCAACGGCGCCAAGAACGTGCTCGTCGGGATCGTCAACGGCGTCGCGGCCATCGTTTACATCATCTTCGCCCCGCACATCTCCTGGATCGCCGTGCTGCTGATCGCCGTCGGCTCGACCCTCGGCGGCGTGCTCGGCGCGCGGATCGGGCGGCGCCTCCCGCCGATAGCGTTGCGGATCTTCATCGTCGTGATCGGCCTGATCTCCGTCGTCAAGCTGATCTTCTTCTGAGTTCGCTGAGCATGGGCCGGAGTCGGCGGCCGCGCCGGCGGGCAGGAACCAATCATGAAGGGTGACCGAGTGGAGATCGTGGTCGACGCCGGCGACGGTGCCAAGACCTATGAGGTCGCGGCCACCCGCGCCGGGCGGCGCGTGGAGGTGGTGACCAGGCGCGGCCAGGTGGAGGTCAGCGAGCTCACCCGGGGTGGCACGGCGGTGCGCACGGCCCGGTTCATGGCGACCCGGGTCATCGCGGTGGTGGAGTACCCGGCCCCGCGACTGCGGGCGCCACGCGCCTCAGGGGACCCCCGCGCACAACCCGCTGCGTGACGAATGCGATCCTGTGCGTGGGGGACCCAAATAGATGAATCCGGGGGGACCGGGCATCGGGCTCGTCCTGGCCAGGCGCAAGTCTGGTCAGGACGAGCTTCTGAGGGCGGGCATTCCTCGCCGGCACCCCGGACGGCCACTTCGACCTGATCTGACCGTCGGCGGTGGCGGCACCGGGCGGCCGCGGGCGGCCCGTCAGCCACAGCGGATACTCAGCCTGTGGACTCAAGCCGGGCCGCGCCGGACGCGGTCGTCGTCGGATCTGGGCCCAACGGGCTGGCCGCCGCCCTGACGCTGGCCCGGGCCGGCCTGTCGGTCACGGTGATCGAGGGCGCCGCGACGCCCGGCGGGGGCTGCCGGACTGAGGACCTTACCCTGCCGGGTTATCACCACGATGTCTGCGCGGCGGTGCATCCGCTCGCGGCCGCCTCGCCGTTCTTCATCGGCGCCGGGCTCCAGGCCCGCGGTGTCGCGCTGCTGACCCCGAAGGTCGCCTTCGCCCACCCGCTGGACGGCCACTCGCTGGACGGCGGCCGGGCGGCGGCTGTCAGCGGTTCGGTGGACCAGACGGCGAGTGATCTTGGAGCGGATGCCGCCGCCTATCGGCGGCTCCTGGGGCCACTCGTCCGCGACGCGGACGCGATCGTGCCCGCGGTGCTGGCGCCGCTGCGATCGGTCCCGGCCCATCCGCTCGCCATGGCCGGCTTCGGAGCCCGCGGCCTGCTGTCCGCCACGCTGCTGGCCCGGCGGTTCGAGACCGACGAGGCGAGGGCCCTGCTGGCGGGGGTGGCCGCGCACTCGATCCAGCCGCTGAACGCGGCGCTCACCGGCGGGTTCGGGCTGCTGCTCACCACGCTGGCCCATTCGGCGGGCTGGCCGGTGGTGGCCGGCGGTAGCGCGCGGATCATCGATGCCCTCACCGCGGAGCTGACGGAGCTCGGTGGCGAGGTCGTTACCGGCTCGTGGGTGCGCCGCCTCGCCGACCTGCCGCCCGCCCGCGCCGTGCTGCTGGACGTCACGCCGCGCCAGCTCGTCGAGCTGGCCGGCGACCGGCTGCCGGCCGGGTATGCCCGGGCGATGCGGCGGTTCCGGTACGGGCCCGGCGTCTGCAAGGTCGACTGGGCGCTTAGCGGGCCGGTCCCCTGGGCCGCGGCGGCCTGCCGGGAGACCGCGACCGTGCATCTGGGCGGGACGTTCGAGGAGATCGCGCGCAGCGAGTCCGAGGTCGCGGCGGGCCGCCATCCCGACCGCCCGTACTGCATCATCACGCAGCCCGGGGTCCTCGATCCGTCACGCGCGCCGGCCGGCCGGCAGACCCTCTGGGGCTACTGCCACGTGCCGCCCGGCTCGACGGCCGACCTGACCGACCGGATCGAGGCCCAGATCGAGCGGTTCGCGCCGGGCTTCCGGGATCTCATCCTGGCCCGGTCGGTCCGCACGGCGGCCCAGGAGGAGCGCCGCAACCCCAACTACGTGGGCGGGGACATCAACAGCGGCGCGGGAACGCTGCGCCAGACGGTCTTCCGCCCGGCGGTGCGGTGGAACCCGTACCGGACGCCGCTGCCCGGCGTCTACCTATGCTCGGCCGCCACCCCGCCCGGCGGCGGCGTGCACGGGATGTGCGGCACCTGGGCGGCCCGCACGGCCCTGGCCGACCTGGGCGTGGCACGGCGTCGGAGCGGCCCCTGAGTCCTGGCCTCCCCGGCTGTCGGCAGCCTCCGTCGGGGAAGTGCGGTGGCCCGGGGTGGCTCACGTCTCCTGGTCGTCGCGTCTCCGGTCGGGCCGGTCGGGCCGATCGGGCCGGTCACCCCGGCGTGGCCGGGACCGGCCGCCTTTGGGCTCGCCGGTGCTCTGCGCGAGCAGCTCATACGCCGGGTTGATCATGACGGGCATGCCGTCGCGCATGCCGACCGGGCCGCGCAGCCGGACTTTGCAGCCGGGACGCAGCCCGGGGATGTTCGAGCGACCGTAGAACAGCGCGGTGAGCTCGCCGGTCGAGTCCGCGACGTCGCAGGCGAGCACGGTGTTCTGCTCGACCGGGCGGATCTCGACCGCGTGCACCCGGCCCTCGACCACGGCCCGGCCCGGCTGGCTGAGCGTGCCGATCGGGCTGACCCCGGCGGGCGGGACCGGCCGGTCGTAGTCGCTGCCGTCGGAGGCCAGCACGCCTTGCTCGATCGGCCCGCGGACCGCGCTCATCCGCTCGGGGGCGCGCATCGGAGCCTGCGCCGCGGCAGCCTCATCGGCGGTTTCCCCTGCGGTCCCGTAGCCGGCGGCCGGCTGGCCCGCGGTAGTCCCCGCCGCGCCGGCCCCGGCCGCAGCCTGGTCGCCGGCCCCGGCCACCCCGGCCCCGGCCCCGGCCGCCCCGGCCCCGGCCAGCGCCTCCACCCTGCTCCGGACGTCAAACGGGACGATGGTGGCGACCGCGTGCGGGATGCGGCTGATCACCCCGGCGATCCGGTCAGCCGTCCGGTCGTGCAGCAGCCGCCCGAGCAGCGGCGCGTAGCTGCGGCGGGGCAGGATCGCGGTGACGCCCACGCCGGGCAGCGACGCCTCCGCATGGACCAGCGCCGCGGCCGCCGCGGCCAGCCGGCGATCGGGGCAGTCCACGAAGTCGAGCACGATCCCGGTGTTGGCCCGGACCCAGTCCTGGCGGAGCCGGTCAGCCTGCACGTTGTCGATGACGAAATGGACCGCCTGCAGCGTGGTGGGCCGCAGGCTGCGGGCATACCGGAGCGCGGCGATCGTCGCGAGGTCGAAATCATCGACGAACACGAAGACCGTCCGGCGCGAGTAGGTCGGCGGCTCGGCCGGGCGGGCCTTGCGGCGGGTGCCGATGCTCTCCAGGACCGAGGCTTCCAGCCCGTACTGCCGGTTCAGCCAGATGAGGGCGGGCACGCCCAGGGCGAACAGGATCACGACCAGCCAGGCGCCCTCCTTGAACTTGACGATCGTGAAGATCATCACGACGATCAGCGAGGTCAGGCCGGCCGCGAAGGTGATCACCCGCTTGTGCTGCCAGCCCGGCGGGCGATTTCGCGAGAAGTACCGCGACATGCCGAAACCCGCGAGGGTGAACGCCGTGAACACCCCGAGCGCGTAGAACGGCACGAGGCTGTTGACGTTCGCGCCGGCGAAGGCCAGCAGCAGGCAGGACAGCACGGCCAGGACGATGATGCCGTTGGAGAAGACCAGCCGGTGCCCGCGCTTGGTCAGCCATCGGGGCAGGAACGCGTCCTCGGCGACGAAGCTGGCCAGGAACGGGAACCCGTTGAAGCTGGTGTTGCCGCCGGTGTAGAGGATCAGCGCGGTCGCCGCCTGAACCAGGACGAACATGATGGTCCCGAAGACGGTGTGACCGAAGACGAGCTGGGCCTCCTGCGAGATCACCGTCGGCACGCCCGAGGTATACGGCGTGGTGTGCGTCAGGTGGGCCAGCCAGGAGATCCCGGCGACGAGCGAGCCCAGGATCAGGCCCTCGATGACCAGCACCCGGCGGGCGTTGCGGCCCTCCGGCGGCTTGAACGCGCTCACCGCGTTGGACACCGCCTCGATGCCCGTCAGCGACGAGCCGCCGTTGGCGAAGGCCCGCAGCAGCACGAACGCCAGGCCGAAGGTGATGAGGCTGCTGTGGCTGGCGGCCCCGGTCACGATGCCGGCGTGCGGCTGGTACATCGGCAGCGCGCCGAAGACCTCGCGTAGCAGGCCCGTGATGATCATGAGAATCATGAGGCCGGAGAACAGGTAGGTCGGGACCGCGAAGGCCCGCGCCCCCTCCCGGATGCCGCGCAGGTTGCCGTAGAGCATCAAGAGCACGATGCAGATCGAGATGATCTTCAGCAGGTCCGGGTGGTTGAGCACGGGGATGGCCGAGGCGACGGCCGCGGTGCCGGCGGCGACCTGGACGGCCACGGTCACGACGTAGTCGATGAGCAGGGCGATGGCGGCGATCTGGGCGACCCGCGGGCCGAAGTTCTCCCGGGCCACGACGTACGATCCGCCGGCCCTGGTATAGACGCTGACCACCTCGCGGTAGGCCAGCACCACCAGGGTCATCACGAACAAGACCACGCCGGTCAGCGGCAGGATCAGCGTGAAGGCCGCGACACCGAGGCCGCCCTTCAGCAGCTCGATCAGGATTTCCTCGGTGCCGTAGGCGGAGGAGGAGATGCCGTCGGGTGAGAGCACGCCGAGCGCCAGCCGCTTGGACAGGCGCTGCTCCCCTAGCTGCTCGTTAATCAGCGGGGTGCCCAGCAACTTGCGCTTGAGCCCGTAGCCGATGCCCTCGGCGAGGTCGTTACGCCGGACGAGCGAGCCGACCGCTCTGCGCATGGCCACGCGCGTCCTCCTCTGTGACAGCTCTGACGTGGACTTCATACCATTGCGGCAGCAACGCCAGGCCGACCGGTACTGGGCCTGCCCGAGGCGGGCGCCCGGCCGAGCGCGGGCCCGGGGGCAATTTGGTGACCGCCGGATGTTCAGGGTAAGAGAGTTACGGCACCGGTCGTCCCGGCAGGAAGGCTTGTCCGATGACCAGCACACCGGCCGCTCCGGCGCCGCGGGCCCGCAATTCTATGCTGCACCTGTCCGACCTGCTCCGACGGCCGATCACCGGCCGGGGCGGGGAGTCCATCGGCCGGCTGTCCGACATGATCGTGCGGCTGCGCGGTGCCGACGATCCGGTGGTGACCGGCCTGGTCGCGGCCGTGGGCAGCCGCCGGGTATTTGTCCCGATTGACCAGGTGGCCAGCCTCGACGGGGATGAGCTGCGGCTGACCAGCGCCAAGCTCGACCTGCGCCAGTTCGAGCGGCGGCACGGCGAGGTCCTGCTCCGCGCGGACGTGCTCGGCCACCGGCTCATCGACGTCGAGAGCGTGCGCCTGATCCGGGCCGGTGACCTGGAACTGGTCCAGCGCGACGGCGACTGGGCGGTGGCGGGCGTGGACAGCCACCGGCGGTCCCGGCGGCTGCTGCGCCGCGGCTTCGGCCACGGTGGCGGCCGGGATCACGCGTTCCGCGAGTGGGCGAACTTCGAGCCGCTGATCGGGCACTCGGGCAGTGCCCTGCTGCGCGGGCCGTTCGGGCGCATCCGCCGGCTCAAGCCCGCCCAGATCGCCGACCTGCTCGAGAACGCGTCCAAGGACGAGGAGACTGAGATCCTCGGGCAGGTGCATGCCGACCCCGAGCTCGAGGCGGACGTGTTCGAGGAGCTGGACGAGGATCTGGCCACCCGCCTGCTCGGCGCCCGCACCGACGGCGAGATCGCGGCCGTGCTGGCCCGCATGCGAGCCGATGACGCGGCCGACGCCATCGCCGAGTTGCCGCAGCGCCGGCGGCAGCCCGTGCTGGACCGGCTGCCGGCGGGCCCGCGGGCCAAGGTGCTCACGCTGATGGGCTACAACCCGACCAGCGCGGGCGGGCTGATGAACATGGACTTCGTCGCGCTCCCGGCCGGAGCCAGCGTCGCGGCGGCCATCGCCGCGGTGTCCGCCGCGGATGCCCTCCAGCCGGAGGCGCTGACCAGCGTCCATGCCCTGGATGACGACGGACGGCTCAGCGGGGTCGCCAAGCTGGTCACGCTGGTGCAGGCCAGCCCCGGCTCGACGCTCGCCGCCGTCTGCGACGATGACCCGGTCCGGGTCGCCGCGGACACCGACGTCGTGGACGTGGCCGTGCTCATGAGCGACTACAACCTCATCACCGTCCCGGTCGTGGATTCCCGCCGGAAGATGATCGGCGTGATCACGATTGACGACGTGATCGAGGTCACCCTGCCCGAGGACTGGCGTCGCCGGGAGGCGGCGCAGCCGCCCGATTCCCGCCGCGGCGGTCCCGAGTAAAGGGCATGTCGCAGCCGGCGCAGTCCCGGGCAGGCGCTACACTGCTGATGCAGGATGTGAGACACCTCGTTCGGTGAGGCGTCTTCACGGACACAGGCCACTGATCCCACCCGTCGAGAGACGCTCCGGATCAGGACACCTCTCCCCGGCCTAAGGGGTGAGGCCAAGTGGCTGCGCTGGCGGCAACCGCGTGTCGGGTTGCTGTCGGCTCTACGCCGTGAAGTGCCAAAGCTCTTATGAGAGAGGTGGCTGGCGCTTCGCGCCGGGATGCTCGGGATGCTGGGTGCCGGTGAAACCGTGCCGGTGAAATCGTGCCGGGTGCACGGCCCCGGTGCACGCTGGGCTGGCGGCGTCGCAATACGCTACCTCTGTGCGGGTTTTCGATTCCCGTGGGTGTTCGGAACTGGCACCGCGGTGCCGCGGACGGAGGGAGGCGAGCAATGGACCATGATAGTCCGGGCCGAAAATGGCCCCAAGTTGCCGCCGTCCCTGCCTGCTGTGGGCATGCGCTGACGTCGTAACGGCGTCGCTCCCCGACTCTCCAGCTCGTCCAGCCGGTCTAGTTCTGGCCGCTGGCCGCCGCTGACTGCAGCCTGACCGCCGCGCGTGCCCCCCGATCCCGCCTGACCTCCGGCGGTGAAAGGGGTTCCTGTCATGACCTCCACGACCTCGGACCTGCACGGCTCCAGCCTGAACCACGGGGCCGCCCTGGATTCCGCGCACGTCGGCGACATCCGCGGTGCCCTTGGCACTATCTCGCTGGACGACCTGGCGCCGCGCCGGTCGATGCCGGCCAAGCTGAAGACGCTGCTGGCGATCGTCGGCCCCGGCCTGATCGTCATGGTCGGCGACAACGACGCCGGCGCGTTCTCCGTCTACGGGCAGGCTGGCCAGAACTACGGCACGCACCTGCTCTGGACGTTCGTGTTGCTGATCCCGGTGCTGTACATCAACCAGGAAATGGTGCTGCGCCTCGGCTCGGTCACCGGGGTCGGCCACGCCCGGCTAATCCTGGAGCGATTCGGCCGGTTCTGGGGCGCGTTTAGCATTATCGACCTTTTTGTCCTGAATGCGCTGACGATCGTCACGGAGTTCATTGGCATCACCCTCGCGGCCGGGTACCTGGGCGTGCCGAAGATCCTTGCCGTCGGGCTGGCCGCGCTCGTGATCATTGCCTCGGCGATGACCGGCAGCTTCCGCCGGTTCGAGCGGATCGCCATGGCCTTCTGCGCCGGGTCCCTGCTGCTGATCCCGGTCTACGTGCTGGCGCACCCGTCGGCGGGTCAGATGGCCCGGGGCTTCGTGCTGCCGTCGGTACCGGGCGGCAGCGGCCAGCTGGCCACGGTCATGCTGCTGATCATCGGGATAGTCGGAACGACGGTGGCGCCGTGGCAGCTGTTCTTCCAGCAGTCGTACGTCATCGACAAGCGGATCACCCCGCGGTTCATGAAGTACGAGAAGGTCGACCTGATGATCGGCATCGGCGTCGTGATCATCGGCGGCGCCGCCATCATGGGCGCGATGACCGTGGCGTTCGCCGGGACCGCGGGGGCCGGGCACTACACCGACGCGGCAGGGCTGGCCAACGGGCTGGCTGCCTACGCGGGCAAGGCCACGGGCGCCCTGTTCGCCGTCGCGCTGCTGGACGCGTCCATGATCGGCGCCTTCGCCGTGTCGCTGTCCACCGCCTACGCGCTGGGTGACGTGCTCGGCCTCAAGCACTCCCTGCACCGCGGGGCGCGACAGGCCAAGGGTTTCTACGTGATGTACGCCGGCCTGATTGGCGGCGCGGCGGCGATCGTCTTGATCCCCGGCTCGCCGCTCGGCCTGCTGACCGAGGGCGTCCAGGTACTGGCTGGAGTGCTGCTGCCCAGCGCGACGGTGTTCCTGCTGCTGCTGTGCAACGACAAGGCCGTGCTGGGCCCGTGGGTGAACGGGCGCTGGACCAACGCCTTCTCGGTGGCAGTAGTCGCCCTGCTGATCACGCTGTCGCTGGTGCTGACGGCGTCGGTCGCGTTCCCGCACATCACCGCCGGCCAGATCATCATGATCATGGCGGCCTGCGGCGGGGTCACGCTGCTGGCGGGGACCGGCCTGGCGGTCCGGGGCCTGCTCCGCGGGAAGTCCGCGACAGCCGCAGCGGCGGCCGCGAGCGACCGGTCGGGGCGGGAGAACTGGCGGATGCCCCCGCTGGCCACGCTCACCGCGCCGCCGGTGTCGGCCGCGCGCAAGCTCGGCATGACGGGGATGTGGGTCTACCTGCTGCTCACCATGGTCGTGGTCGTGGTGCGGATCGCCCAGCTCGCGCTCGGCCACTGAGCGGTCAGCGGCGGACGGCGCCGGTGATGAGCCAGCGGGAGCCGCGGGCCCGCAGGGTCAGGGTCGCGAACCGGGCGAGTATCCACAGGCTGTAGGCGAGCCAGAGCGCGACCAGCCCGGCGTGGGTGACCACCACCACGGCGGCGGCCGCCGCGAAGACGGCCAGGGTGACCAGGCCGGCCAGCGCGAGGTAATCCTGGTCGCCAGCGCCGATGAGCACGCCGTCGAGCACGAACACCACGCCCGACACCGGCTGCTGCGCGGCCACGACCAGCAGCAAGGCCAGCAGCAGCCGCCGGACGTCCGGCGCCACGTCGAACAGGGCCGGCAGGAAGGGCCGCGCGGCCAGCAGGATCACCCCGAAGACGACGCCGTAGACGGCGCCCCAGACGATCATCCGGTTCGTCGCTGCCCGGGCGCCGGGCACGTCGCCCGCGCCCAGGTAACGGCCGGTGATTGCCTGGGCGGCGATCGCGATGGCGTCCAGGGCGAAGGTGAGCAGCAGCCAGATCCGGAAGGCGACCTGATGCGCGGCGATGGCCGCGTTGCCTTGCCGGGCGGCGATGGCGGTCGTGATGATCAGCGCCGCCTGCAGCGCCAGCGTGCGCACCACGAGGGATGCCCCGGCGAAGGCGGCGGCCCGCACCCCGGCCAGGTCGGGCGCGAAGCTCACCCCGGCCCGGCGTGCTCCGCGCCCGACCACCGTGAGGTACGCGGCGGCCGTGGCCGTTTGCGCGATCGCCGTGCCCCACGCCGAGCCGGCGATGCCCCAGTGCAGGACCAGCACGAAGACGGCGTTCAGGACGATGTTCACGAGGTTGGCGACCACCGCTACCAGCAGCGGCGTCCGGGTGTCCTGCAGGCCGCGCAGCACCCCGATGCCGGCCAGCACCGCGAGCATGGCGGGCGCGCCGAGCAGGCTGATCCGCAGGTAAATGGCCGCCTGCGCGGTGACCGCCGCCGACCCGCCGAAGGCGCCCGCGATAACGGGGGCGAGCGGCCAGCCCGCGCCCAGCACTACGAGGCCGATCAGCGCGGCGAGCCAGAGGCCATCGATGCCCTGCCGGATGGCCGCCTGGCGGTGACCAGCGCCGAGCTGCCGCGCCACCGCCGCGGTCGTCCCGTAGGCGAGGAAGATCGAGATGCCGACGAGGGTGCTGAGCGCCTGGCTGGCGACGCCCAGGCCGCCCAGCGGTACGGTGCCGATCCTGCCGACGATGGCCGAGTCCGCGAGCAGGAACAGCGGCTCGGCTATCAGCGCGCCGAACGCCGGGATCGCCAGTCGCAGGATCTCGCCGTCCTGCGGGCTGCGGGCGGCGGCCAGGAGTCGCCGCACGCGGCCGGCCTGGCTAGCCGTGGTCAGGAGCGCCGCCGGCCTTATGCCACTACCGCGCCTGCGCGCAGGTCCGCGATCTGGGTGGCGGTGAGCCCGAGCCCGGCCAGCACCGTGTCAGTGTCGGCTCCCGGCCGCGGCGGCGCCGTGGGCTGGCCGGTCGCGGACCTGCCGAACCGCGGCGCGGGCGCGGGCTGGGTGATGCCGCCGACCTCGGTGAAGGCGGACCGGGCCACCGCGTGCGGGTGGCCGGGTGCCTCACCGAAGCCGAGCACCGGCGCGACGCACGCGTCCGTCCCGGCGAAGACCGCGGCCCACTCGTCGCGGGGCCGGCCGGCGAACGTCTCGGCGAGCCGACGGCGCAGCTCGGGCCAGCCGGACCGGTCGTGCTGCGCGGGAAGTCCGGCGTCAGCGAGGCCCAGGCCCTCCAGCAGCGCCGCGTAGAACTGCGGCTCGAGCGCGCCCACCGCCACATAGCCGCCGTCCGCGGTCTGGTAGGTGTCGTAGAAGGGCGCGCCGCCGTCCAGCAGGTTGGTGCCCCGCTCGTCCTGCCAGGCGCCGGTCGCTCGCATCCCGTACATGAAGGCGGTCAGCAGCGCGGACCCGTCCACCATCGCGGCGTCGACGACCTGTCCGAGGCCAGACCGCGCCCGCTCAACCAGGGCGGCCAGGATGCCGAGCGCGAGCAGCATGCCGCCGCCGCCGAAGTCGCCGACCAGGTTGAGGGGCGGCACCGGGCGCTCGCCCGCGCGCCCGATCGGCGCCAGCGCGCCGGAGATCGCGATGTAGTCGATGTCATGGCCGGCCGTGGGGGCCAGCGGCCCGTCCTGCCCCCAGCCGGTCATCCGCCCGTAGATGAGCCGCGGGTTCCGCCGCGCGCAGTCATCCGGCCCGAAGCCCAGCCGCTCGGTGACGCCGGGCCGGAATCCCTCCACCAGCACGTCGGCGTCGTCGGCCAGCCTCAGCAGCAGGTCCACCCCGGCCGGGTCCTTGAGGTTGATCCCGATGGACCGGCGGCCGCGCAGCAGCGGGTCGGCGGGCGGTCGCGCCTGCGGCCCGCACCGGTCGGCCCGGTCCACCCGCAGCACGTCCGCGCCGAGGTCAGACAAGATCATGCAGCCAAACGGCCCCGGCGCCAGGCTCGCGACCTCGATGACCCGCACCCCGTCCAGTGGACCCATCCACGCCTCCCGGCCAGTCGCTCCCGATCCCGCACTGGCACCCTACGGCGGGGCCCCGGATCGCCGGGCAGCGGTGCGGGACGTCTGGAACAGCATGGCTGTCTTTGCGGCCTTGACCATCAGCGACTGCCGGAACCTCTGGAACGCCGGAATGTCAGTGCTATCTCCTAGAATCGAACATAGAAGCTAGCAGGGTCAGGGCGTCGGGAGGAGAGTCGGCCGTGGATGCTGCGGGTCAGCCTGCGGGCGGGTTTGCGAGTGCGGCTGACGCGCTGGCGGTCGCGCGGGCGGCGCTGGCGTTCGTCGCTGAGGCGGATGTGGCGTCGCTGCCGACGGCGGTGCAGGCGGACTTGCTGCGGGAGCTGGAGCGGGCGGAGTCGGCGCAGACGGCGGCGCGGGCGAATGTGCTGGGGGTGTTCGCGGGTCAGCTGG
>Ga0307373_10004375_pt1 | contig 23824 bp, 13 predicted proteins | sample OX2MG_FD_202534 | JGI IMG/M metagenome (GOLD analysis project Ga0307373, IMG submission 202534) | Soil microbial communities from Risofladan, Vaasa, Finland - OX-2 | ecosystem: Environmental > Terrestrial > Soil > Coastal area > Acid sulfate soil | place: Finland: Risofladan, Vaasa | collected... | reverse complement strand
TGCATCAGCCGCTGCAAGACCTTCCCCTCGATCGTGTTCGTGGCAACGAAATTGAAGATCAGGCAGTCGCGGGTCTGACCGTAGCGGTGAATGCGGCCCATCCGCTGTTCGAGACGGTTGGGGTTCCAGGGAATGTCGTAGTTGAAGAGCACGTTGCAGCACTGCAAGTTGATGCCTTCACCGGCCGCCTCGGTGGCAACCAGCACCTGGATGTTCGCATCGCGGAACTCCTGTTCGGTGAAGAGGCGAGTGCCAGGCTCGTCGCGCGAACCGGCCTTCATGCCGCCGTGGATCGTGCCGGTGCGGAAGTTCCAGTCCTTGAGTTTTCGCACCAGGTAGTCGAGCGTGTCCTTGAACTCGGTGAAGATCAGAAGCCGCTTCCGCGGGTCGTCGAAGAAGCCCTCAGCCGCCAGTAGCGCCTTGAGGCAGCCCAGCTTGATCTCGCTGCCGGCGTTTTCGACGGCTTCCGCGCGCGCGGCGAGCTGTTTCAACTCGGCGACCTCGGCCAGTAACTGATGCGGATCGCGGGCCAAGGTGGCGGCCTGGAACAGTTCTTCGAGCCGTTCGCGCTCCTGCTCCTCCATTTCTTCGAGCTCTTCCGGGTCAGGCAGTTCCGGCGGCGCCTGCAGGGCGAGCTTGTTGGCGTCGCGCAGCGACGCTTCGAGCCGCGCGACGCGGTTTTCGAGCGAACGCCGCAGCGAGTACGTGCTCGACGCCAGCCGCCGCTGGTAGAGCGACATGAGAAACCCGACCGCCCTGGCGCGGGGATCATCGGCTTGGGCGGCCGCCCGTGCGCTTTGCTGCTTGACGAAGCGGGTAACCGCCCGGTACAGCTCGAACTCATCGCCGTCGATGCGGAAATCGACGGTGTGCGTGATCCGTTTGGTGAAGATCTTGGCCGCGACCCAGGCGCCGTCGGCCTGCCGCTCGGGGAAATGGACCATCGCCTCCTTGGTGCGGCGGAGATAGAAGGGGGCTCGCCGCTGGTTCATCGCCTCGCGGATGCTCTTCACGTCGGCGTAGGCGTCCTGATCCAAGAGCTGCAAGAAGAGGCTGAAATTGGCCGGGTCGCCCTTATGGGGCGTCGCCGTCAGGAGCAGGAGGTGGTCGGCCTGGTCGCGCAGCAACTCTCCCAAGGCGTACCGGGCGGTCTTGCGGGCCGGCGGCGACCACGACATGCGGTGGGCCTCATCGACGATCGCCAGGTCCCAATTCACTTGCCGCAAGCCCGGCAGGATGTCGTCGCGCTTTGCCAAATCGAGCGACGTGATCACCTGCTTCTGTTCGAGCCACTGATTGACGCCGAACTGGCTGCGGAGGTCGTGCCCCTGGACGACGAGGAATTTCTCATCGAACTTCTCACGTAGCTCGCGCTGCCACTGGAAGGCGAGATTGGCCGGGCAAACGATCATGATCCTTTCGACCAGCCCGCGCAGCTTGAGCTCTCGAATCAGGAGCCCGGCCATGATCGTCTTGCCGGCCCCTGGGTCGTCGGCCAGCAGGAACCGTACCCGAGCCGGCTTGAGCAGGTAGTCGTAGACGGCCTCGAGCTGGTGCGGCAGCGGATCGACGCGCGAGATCGAGAGCCCGAAGTAGGGGTCGAACTCGTAGGCGATTCCCAGGGCGTAGGCTTGCAGCCCCAACCGCAACAGCCCTCCGTCGCCCGCGAAGTTGGCGGCGGTATCGACGATGTGAAGCGATTCGAGATCACGCAAGGTGAGCGTCACATTGCGGAACCGCTCCGACTGCGTGCCGACCAGGCCGGCGAACCAGGCGTCGGGGCCGCCTTCGCGAACGGTCTCGACGCGCATCGGCTCGTTAAAGAGCGCGCCCGTGAGGATCTGTCCGGGGCGGATGCCAGGCTCGTTCGATATGATCGGCCGTCCTCGCGCTGTGGGAATCGGCGCGTCGTCTGACGGATGCATGTCGTCCCCTCGTTCAACCCGCTGCCGCGCCGACTTCCTCACCCCGCGTGATGACAAAGCCCAGTTCCTCGATCATGCGAAAGTCGGCCTCGGGTGGTTGGCCCTTGGTGGTGAGATAGTCGCCGACGAAGACCGAGTTGGCGGGGAAAAGCCCCAGTGGCTGCAAACTGCCCAGGTGCAGCTCTCGCCCGCCGGCGATGCGGATTTCGCTGGCCGGGTTGGCCAGGCGGAACATGGCCAGCACCTTGAGGCAGTAACGAGGGTTGAGCCGCCGCACGCCGGCCAGCGGCGTGCCGTCGATCGGATTGAGGAAGTTGACGGGAATCGACTCGACTTCCAGCTCGCGCAGCGAAAAGGCCATTTCGACCACGTCACGGTCCGATTCGCCCATGCCGATGATGCCGCCCGAACAGAGTTGCATGCCTGAGGCGCGGACGGCACGGAGCGTGTCGAGCCGATCCTGGAAGCTGTGGGTCGTGCAGATCTCGGAGTAGAAATCTTCACTGGTGTTGAGGTTGTGGTTCACCTTGTCGACACCGCACTCCTTGAGCCTTTGGGCCTGCTCGGGCGTGAGCAGGCCCAGGCAGGCGCAGATCTTCAGGTCGTAGCGCCGCTTGATTTCGGGCACGATCGACGTGACGGCGTCCATCTCGCGCTCGTTGGGCCCTCGGGCGGAGATTACGATGCAGTAGGTCTTCGATTGGCGCTCGGCGGCCACCTTGGCGCCGTCGAGGAGCTTTTCGCGGTTGAGCAGGTTGTAGCGTGGAATCTCGGCCGAGGAAACCTTCGATTGCGAACAGTAGCCGCAGTCCTCCGGGCAAAGTCCGCTCTTGGCGTTCATCAAGAAATACAATTGCACCGTGTTGCCGAAATAGCGCCGCCGCACGCGGTAAGCGGCGCCAAGGAGGTCAAGCAACTCCGGGTCGGGCGAAGCCAGCACGGCCAGACCTTCGTCGCGGGTGAGGCGGTGCCCGGCGAGCACGCGCTCGGCCAGGGCGTGCCAACGGCCGGCATGGCCTGCCAGGGTTGGTTCGGAAAGGGTTTCGGCGTTGAGCATGGCAAGACGATATCGGGGATGAGACGACAAAACGGGTGTTGTATCGGCCTTTCAGTATCGTTGATCGACGAGAATCGGCAAGCCGTAAATTGCCCGCCGCTTAGCCACTATCACCAACGGTTGCGGTCGGCGTCGGGCAGAGGTATCCTGGGACAAAGCTTGCAGGCGGCCATTCCAACATGACAGACCTCGCTTGGCCATTGCCGTCGGGGAAAACTCCAGGAGCGAAAAACGTGGCTCGCGAAATCAATCGGCGCGGTTTACTTCAGGGCGCCTCATTGGCGGGTGTCGGTTTTTGGGTTGCCGGCCGAGCGCCATCGGTCTTCGCCGACTCTCCCAACGAGAAAATCAATATCGCGTGCATCGGCGTCGGCGGAAAAGGGTCGAGCGATACGGACCAGGCTGCCAACTACGGCAACATCGTGGCGCTGTGCGATATCGACGACCAGCGGCTCGGCGCCAAGGCCGAAAAGTTCCCTCGCGCCAAGACATACAGCGACTATCGCAAGCTGCTCGACGAGATGCACGGGCAGATCGACGCCGTCGTCGTGAGCACGCCCGACCACACCCACGCGCCGGCCGCCGTTCGAGCCATGCGGCTGGGCAAACACGTCTATTGCCAAAAGCCCCTGACGCATTCGATCGCCGAAGCGCGCCAGATGCGCGATATGGCCCGCCAATACAAAGTCGCCACGCAAATGGGCAATCAGGGAACGGCCGACGGCGGGTTCCGCCGGGGAGTCGAGATCGTACGCTCGGGCGCCCTCGGCACGGTGCGCGAAGTCCACGTGTGGACGAACCGGCCGTTCAAGTATTGGAAGCAAGCGCCGGACATCATTGCCCGGCCCACGGAAACCCCGCCGGTTCCGTCGCACGTGCATTGGGATTTGTTCCTCGGCACGGCGCCCGCCCGTCCCTATCACCCGGTCTATCATCCGCACGACTGGCGCGGGTGGTGGGATTTCGGCACCGGTTCGCTGGGCGATATGGCCTGCCACACGGCGAATCTGCCGTTCATGGCGTTGAAGCTGGGCTACCCGACGCGGATCTCGGCGGTCAGCGGCGAGGTCAATCGGGAAACGTACCCTGCCTGGGCGACGATCACCTACGAGTTCCCCGCCCGCGACGACTTGCCGCCGGTAAAGCTGACCTGGTACGAAGGTGCCCGCGGCGGCGAGCGCAATTTGCCGCCCGCCGGGTTGCTGCAAGGCGAGACACCGTCGAGCAGCGGGGCGCTATTGATCGGCGAGCGCGGCGCGATGTTTTCTCCCAACGACTACGGCGCCGAGCAGAAGCTGTTGCCGGCCAAACAGTTCGAGGGCTACCAAGCTCCGGAGCCGACGCTCGCGCGGATCGAAGGCGACCGCGGCATCGACGACAACCAGAAGCGCGAATGGGCGCGTGCCATTCTCGGTGGCCCGGCCGCCATGAGCAATTTCGACTACGCGGCGGTGCTCACCGAGACGATGCTCTTGGGCAACCTCGCTGTCCGCGTCGGTAAGCCGCTCGAATACGACGCGGCCCACTTGCAAGTCACCAACTGCCCGGACGCCGCCGACTTGATCCGCCCCGCGTACCGTCGTGGCTGGGAACTGTGAACGTCACTTCCCCGAGCCGAGGTTGGCAACCGTCTCCGCGGGGAGGACGCGGCGTGGAGCTGGGAGTTGCGCGTAGAGTTCGGCGAATGTCCGAGCGTGGCCGGTGCCCGTGGCGACGTACGTTTTCAGCCCCCGCAGGACATCGGCCTGCTCGCTTTCCGGATCGTCGAGGTGTGTCAGACCACCGGAGGGCAGCCACTCGAGCCCCGCGTAGCGATCGATGAGCCGTTCGAGTTTCGCCAGGGTGAGTTGCCCCGCTCCGATCCCGGCTGCCGCCGCATGCTGGGTAAAGTTCAGCGACGACCAGGGCACAGGGTATTTCGTGTGCCCCAAATGCGGCTCCGGAGCGCCTTCGTCGAGGATGATGATCGACCAACGTTTGTCGGCGCTGAACGGCAGCTCGGCCGGCTGCTTCGACGCCTTCGCCTCGGCAAGACGCTGCTTGATCGTCTCCTCCGAAAGCAAGAACAATTCGTAATCAGTCTCCGTCAGGACGTCGACGGATCGCAATCGACCCTCCGGCGACGTCGTCAATATCATGGGATCGAAAGTGAAGCCCTCCGGAAACTTCCGCGCGTCGAACGGTCGGACCCATTTCCCTCCGACCTGGTCGATCGGTACCAGCATGTCGGCGGTCGACCAGCAGACGGAAACCGGACAGGTGATCGTCTCCAGGTGCGCCAGCGGCGAATTCCTGAAGAACGTGTCGCCACTCGTTTCGTCGCCGTACACTTCGACGGCCTGCTTGACGATCGGCACGATGACGTCGAAGACGGGGGTCTTGTTGGGGTCCTGGCCTGCCGGATTCGCGCCGCGCTCTTTTTGCAGGAAGTACGCGGCGTTGTACCCCCAATTCACCGGAGGGACAAGGGGCGCGGCACTGGAGAGTGGAAACGTTTCCGCCGCCAGCATCAGCGTGGCGTACCCGCCCGCGCTCCCGCCGGCGATGATGACCCGCGCATCATCGACGAACGGCAACGACCGAGCGATGTGCAGAAGCGCCACGTCGGGGTTGATCGTGCGCACGAGCGGGTTGGCTTCCAGGGCTCGCGGCGTCGCGACGACGAAACCGCGTTCCACCTGGCTTGCCGCGGAGGCATCGTCCAATTCGTACCCCGCCGCGTAATAAAGTGGATGTGCCTCCCCTGGTTCCCGCAGACTTTCGGGGAAATACAGTTTTCCCTTTCCGATCGTCTCCTTGCCGCGCGGGTCGCGATACGTGTACTCGACGAGCGCCTTGACGACCGCCTGCCGGGCCCCCGGCAGCAGGGCCGCTTCGACGAAACGCAGCCGGCCGGAGGTGGGCGAGCGAAATCCCTCGAACAGCTTCCGCACCCAGACCGGTCCCTGGAACGCGGCCCCTCCGTCGTCCTCGACGTTGGCTGCCAGTTCGAGCGTCCCCCATCCCTCCGCGCGGTCGAGCCCGCCGGGATAGGACGACCCAATCTGCGTCTCCTTCAGGTCCGGCTGAAAGGCGTCGACATACGCCATGTTGAAGCGTAGCGAGTCTCCTGGTTTGGATTGAAGGTCTTCAACGTCGCCTGAATCGAGTGGCACGGCCCATTCGATCGTGTAGATCCCCTGTTCATGAACCATCGCCGCGCGCCCGTCCTGTTTCTTGTCGTCCGCGTCCTGCCCCGGCGTCGTGACGTGCTTGTCGACGAAGATCCCGGGCCCGACCACCTTGCGGTCGTCCCCCGCCGCCAACTCCTTGCCACGGCAGAACGCCAGCGTGGACAGATCGAAATCGAGCGGCGTGAGCGACTTGTTCAGCGTTTCATCGGGCACCGAGAGGGCGACATACAAACCGTTGGCCGAGTTCATCACCCACAACCGGCACGCCCGTGGCGCAATCGCCTGCGTCTTCACCTTGAGGACCGGGAGCTCAAACTGGATTGGTTTGGCGTCGTTCCACTCCTCGTTGCCGATGCGACCGTCGATCGCCGGAGCCGCGCGGCAAGGGGAGGAGGTGACGGTCTTGGGAAGGTTGCCGGCCAGGACCATGTTTGAGTTGATGACAAGCGACAAAAGCGGTGCGATGAGAATGGGGATGGACCTCATGATGTGCTCCTGTCGCAGTGGACCTCGACAACGACATATTCTCTACCGTAACGGCTCACCGTGCAAGCTTGGCTACCAACCCTTGGGCGCCTACGGTTAATCGTCCGGACGTCGGGGCCACACGCACACTTGCTTTCCGCATCGGGCTGAGTCAGAATACGACGCGTGCCTGCCCGTGCGACGCACCGGTGATGTTCCTTTTCCGTCGATTCAGAAAGCGAGACGATTATGCGAAGATTCCTTGGCACGAACCTTGTGGCGCTGTTGTTATTCAGCCTTGGGCAAGTGGCGCGTTCGGCCGACGACGGCGCGACAGCCGTCATCGACAAGGGCATAAAGGCCTTGGGCGGCGAGGCGAAACTGAGCAAGGGCAAGGCGATCGCCTGGAAGACCAAGGGCAAAATCCATTTCGGCGACAATGAGAACAGCTTCACCGGCTCGACGACCATCGCTGGGTTGGATCGTTTCCGTGGCGAGTTCGAGGGTGAGTTCGGCGGCAATTCGGTCAAGGGGGTGACCGTGCTCAATGGCGACAAGGGATGGCGGAAATTTGGCGACATGAGCAGTGAGCTCGACAAGGAAGGCCTCGCCAACGAAAAGCGGACCGTGTACCTGCAAGTCGTCGCCGCCACGCTCCTCCCGCTCAAGGGGAAGGACTTTCAAGTCGAGGCGGCCGGTGAGGAAAAGGTCGGCGATGCGGACGCGGTCGGCGTCAAGGTAACGCCGCCCGACGGCAAGGAATTCAAGCTCTACTTCGACAAAACCAGCGGCTTGCCGGTGAAACTGGTGGCAAAGATTGTCGGCTTTACGGGTGACGAGTTGACGCAGGAAACGACTTATGAAAACTACAAAGACATTGGAGGGATCAAGAAGGCCTTGAAGGTCGATTCCAAGCACAACGGGGAGAGATTCCTGGAGGCGGAGATCAGCGATTTCGAACTTCTGGAAAAAGTCGATGACAAACTGTTCGCCGAGCCGTAATTCGCCGAGCCGTAATCAGACTTCACACGTCACGCAGTACATTCCCCACACCGCCGGCAGGTCGTCGGTCGGCAGCGAAGCCAGCAGCAGTTGATCGCGGTCGATCTCGTCCAACGTCATGGTCCCGAGATTCGCGTATTTCTCACGGATCTCGTCGTAATAGAGCAGTATGTTTTCGATCGCGGACGCGTCCATGGGGCACTCGAACCATTCGCTGTGCACTCGGCGGTAGCCCGCCGCCTCGAGCGAGCGGCCCAACGTCGCGCCGATGCCGGGCGCCAAACCGCATGCCTGATAGTACCGGCTGATGCCCTCCGCCCAACGGCGCAGGGGGGCCAGCTCCGCGCGGCCCTGCGCTTCGAATGCCGCCAGACGCGCAATCAGCGCGCGAAACTCGGGTTCGATGAAACCAAGCCGGGCACCGGCCTTCAGCACTTGGCGCAGGTTGCCCAGCAGGGTCTCCGGTACGTTCAGATGGTGCAGCACGGTCCGCCCGACGAGCACGTCGGCCCCGGCGGCAAGGGGGCCAACGTCGCGGATATCAGACAGTACGAACTCGAGCCGAGCGGGACCCACGGCCGCGAGGTTTTTGGACGCCTGGTCGAGCAGACCCTGCGAGTAGTCGACCCCCACCACGACTCCGTTGGGTCCCAACCGTCGCAGGATGCGGCGAGTGAAGCTGCCGGCACCGCAGCCCAGTTCGACGACGTGGTCGGCGGGCTGGACGTTCAACGCGTCCAAAAGCCGCTCGGAGACGGTGGCGAATTGGCAATCCTGGATTTCCAGCCTTCGAGCCGCGCTGGCCGTGGTTCCCAGGGCGTAGGCCATTGGCTTCATGGGGTTCATGCCCAGCAACATCCCGCGCCGGCGGACAGTTGGCAAGGGGCCGCCCGATTGCTCGCGCACGGCTGAAAAAGGTGTCGTCATACCCCAATTGTCCGCCCGCTGCCGAAAGCAACGGCCGGGCAATCATCGTTTTGGCACACCGGCTTTTCGAAAATGTATAATCTTGCCAATCAACATTCCGCTGCTTCAAGGAACCATCAATGTCGCTGGTCTTGGGTCTCGACGTGGGCACGACGACGATCACGGCACTGGCCTTGGACACCGGCAACGGCCAGATCGTCGCCCGCAATACCGCCGCCAACGATGCGGAAATCACGACGCCGGAGGCCAAAGCGCGTGGCTGCTCGGACTGGGACGCGGCTCGAATGGCCGCCGCCGCTTTTGGGGCGCTTCGCCGCTGTTCTGAATCTCTGCGCGAACGTGTTCGCGATGTGGCAGGGATCGGGCTCACCGGCCAGCAGCACGGCGTGGTGCTGGTCGATGACCGGTTCACACCCCTGACGCCGTTCGTCAATTGGCAGGACCGCAGGGCCGAGGATGTTGATCCGAAGACCACAAAGACACTGCTTGACAAGGTCCGGTCACTGGCGGGCGAAGAATCGCGGGAGCGAACGGGCTGTACGCTCGCGGCCGGCTACATGGGCGCGACGTTGCGATGGTTCCATGAAAACGCGCTGTTGCCCGCCGGAGCGACGGCGTGTTTCATCGTGGACTACCTTGCGTCGGTGCTCACCGATAAGAAGCCCGTCACCGATGCCACCTCCGCGGCGAGTAGCGGCCTGCTCGACATCGTCCGAGGCGATTGGGATCGACCGCTGATCGAAAGGCTGGGCCTGCCGGCGGCGATTTTTCCAGCGATTCATCCGGCCGGCGAGCCGCACGGACAATTGACCGCTTCGGCGGCCGGCGCGACGGGTCTGCCTGCCGGACTGCCTGTGTGCGTTGGGTTGGGCGACAACCAGGCGAGCTTCTACGGCAGTGTCGCCGACCTGGACGGCACGATTCTGGTGAATGTCGGAACCGGTGGCCAGGTTGCCGCGTTTACGAACCGTTTTCTCTACTCGGCCGACTTGGAAACGCGGCCCTTTCCTGGGGGCTATTTGGTGGTGAGCGCCGGCCTTTGCGGCGGCCGGACCTACGCACTCCTGGAGCGGTTTTTTCGACAAGCCGGCGACATGACCGGGAATGGAGTGCCGACCGCGACGCTCTATGAGGCGATGAACGGTCTGGCAGGCAATGTTGCCCGCGGGGCGGGCGGCCTGCGGTGCGAACCGCTCTTCTCGGGCACGCGGCGGAACCCGGAGCTGCGCGGTGCGTTCACCGGCATATCGGCGGAAAACTTTACGCCGGCCCACATGACACGGGCCCTGCTCGAAGGCATGGCGGAAATCTTCCTTCGCGGCCGGCGCGACATCGAAACGGTCTTGGGCAAGCCTCGCGGTCGCCTGGTCGGCGCCGGTAACGGCATGCGGGAGAACCCCGTGCTGGCACACATCGTGTCGGACGAATTCGGCATGCCGCTCGATACGACGGTCCACCACGAGGAGGCGGCCTTCGGCGCCGCCTTGTTGGCATCAGTCGGCTTGGGCATTCTGCCGGGCCGCGAAGCAGCCGCAAAGCTGATTCGGTACCAGGATTACGCTTCACGCGGTCGAGAATGAGATTCGGTGGCTGGGGCAGAGCCTTAGCGATGCCCCGGTCGCTATCTAGCCGGGGCATCGCTTATGCTCTGCCGCCAGCCACCAGTTTCTCGAGCCAGAATGTCTCATTTTCGGCCGCGTGAAGTATACGGCGGCAACAGCAGTTCGGGATCTTCGAGCACCAGATAGTGCCCGTGGTCGGCGGTGACGATCACGGCGGTGTCGTCCCAGCCGTTCCTCGCCTCGACCCACTCGATTACGGCCTGGAAGGCGGCGTCGCCGCTCTCGACCGCGCCGATCGAGTTGTCGAGGTTATCGTCGTGATTCGCCCAATCGACGTCCCCCGCCTCGACCATGAGCCAGAAACCATCGGGATCGGTTTCGAGCACCGTCAGCGCGGCGCGAGTCATGTCGGCCAGGGTCGGGTTTTCTTCGATCTCGGCCGCGCTGTACGCTTCGGCCGTGTCCGCGACGCCCGGCGCCGGGTCGTAGCCGCCGTCGGCCGTCTGGAAAGGCAGGTGCGCGGTGGGCACGCCAAAGAAACCGAACAATCGCCGCCCCTTTTCGGCTGCCTCGTGCGACGCGGCCGCCAGCAGCTCCGCTCCATTGGCGCCGGCCGTGCGCCGCACCACCTGGTACTTGCCCCCGTGATCAACGTCGATCCGCTCCAGATCGGCCAGGGTAATATAGCGATTGCCGGGCACGAAGTTGTTCCCTTGTTCGACGAGTCCGGCGTGCTTTGCCGTGTATGCGGCGGGTTCTTCCGCGCCTCCGCACCCCAAAAGCACGTCAAGCCCCGGCAAGGGTTGATCGCGATGAGCGATCGAGGCCAGGCCGACCAGGTCGCGAGTCAGGTCCTGGAAATCGTCGCGCGAGACGTTGTTGGCGTAGGCACAGGCCGGCGTGGCATGGCTGATCGGCACACTGGTAACGACGCCGACGGCAAACGAGCGGGCTTGCAGTTCGCGCGCCAAGGGAACGACTTGCCGTCCCTCGGCGTCGACGTTGATCGCGTCGTTGTAGGTCTTGATGCCCGAAGTCATCGAAGTGGCCGACGAGGCCGAATCGGTCACCGCTTGCTTGCGGATTTCCGATTTGCCCATGGGGTACCTCGGATCGTTGCCGCGTGTCCAGGGCGTCGGACCGCCAAGCTTCGCATCGTAACCGCCGCGCAGCTTGCCGCCGGGCGTTTTGACGACTTGCGCGTCGACGTCGAATTCGGTGCCGTCGTTGTGGGGACTGGTGACGAAAAAGCCGAAGTCAGTGGCCGTGCCGCGATAGTCCTGAAAGGCCAGTCCCGTGCCTCGTCCTTCGCGGTAACCCACGCGGCCCGAGGCATGGATCGCGGCGGCCCAGGTGGTTTGCCAATCCATTCCGTCGAAAATCATCAGCACGATGTACTTCTTGCCGGTCGCCACGGCGGATCGCTGCAGCGCGTAGACGTCGGTCTGGTCGAAGTATTCGGCCGCCGGGTTGTGCGTCGCGTCGGGCAGGCGGCCGTAGAGCTGGTGCAGCCGCACGGGATCGCGATAGGCGCTGTTGCCGCCGGCGACGGCATCGAGCGAAAGTCCGAACGTGTAGATCGGAACCAGGCGATTGCTGTGCCTGGTCCAACCAGCGTACGTTTTCGCTTGGTAGCCCCAATGCCCCCAATCTGCATGTTTTTCCGCGATCGCCTTGGTCTGCAATTCGCGCACGTGATCGCCCGCCGCGGCGCGAGCGCCGACGGAGCGGCCCTCGGCGATTCGCAGATTGCGAAACCGGACCTCTTCGCTATGGTTCTGCAGGCCGAGGAAGCCCTTGAGTTCGCGCCGCGTCAGCTCGGGAAATTCATGAGCGGCGGCGTTGACGATCTCGACACCGTTATGAACCACGCGGTACGTCGGCCCTTGGCAGTCGATTTCGAGGCTGTTCCAATGGCCGGGGGGACGGCAGACGTGCCGCTGGGCCGGAGCGATGGCGTACACGCTGCCACAGAACTGGTAGGGCTGAATGTCGCGGTAGCGATCCGAAGCGTCGTCGAGAATTTGCACCTCGACGCCACTCAGATCACCGCCGGCCATCTTTGCCATCTCGCGCCCCTGGTGCGCGCCGTCGGCGGGCACCCGCACGTAAACGCCGGAGTTGCCGCCCGATTTGAGCAGGTATTCGAGCCGCAGGTTGAAGTCGCCGAATTGCGATTTGCTTCGCAACCAAGGGCCGGGTTTGCCGGTGCAGAGGAGCACGCCGTCATCGACGGTCCAACAGGCCGCCGCATCGGCGCCGCCCCCTTCCCAGCCCGCCAGGTCCTGACCGTTGAAAAGCGATCGGTGGTCCAGTTCCGTAATGAAAATGTCGCGGAATTCGAACTGCCCCCCTTGGTCGACTTCCGATTGCAAGCCGATATGGCCGTGCCCGACCTCGACACCAGAAACTCGCCAGGCTCCGCGGCCGTTGATCTTCAACTCCGCCGTATCCGCGACGACGGTGAGCTTGAAATGGTTCCATTCGCCTGGCTTGACCAGGCCGGTACTCTCGGCGCCCGCGAGACCAATGACGTTGCCTTCCTTACTTTCGAGGAGGTTGACTTGGTACCGCTTGGGCCAAGGACTCCCCACGGGAGGCGCTTCGGCCCGGAAGTAGACGCCCGAATCGTAACCGGCCGGTTTGCGCGCCCGCCACTGGAGTTCGAGCACGAAGTCGCGGTAATCATGGTCGGCGCGAACGTAACCGTCACCTCCTTTGAGCACCATGGCGCCGTCTTCGACCGCCGCATCGCAGCCGGTCACTTGCCAGCCGTCGAGGTTTTGTCCGTTGAAGAGGCTCATTCGAGGGCGGGCGGGTTCGTCCGCCTGCGCAAGGCCGGTGAAACAAGCCAAGGCGGTAATCGCCGTAATGGCGTGGTGCGCGATCATAGTGGACTTCCTGGAAGGGGATAGGGGGATACGTAGGGGATAGGGAGATAGGATACAAAAGAAGTTGAAGGCCGCGCCGCCTCTTCGTGGGTCGTGGATATCTTTCGATCGTTCCCAAGATGGCATGACGCCCGGCCCAGGTCAAACACAAACCGTCCGGGCGGCACTTCGGCGCGGCGTCGGTTGCGTTGCTTCGCAAGCTGGTTTACGCTGGGCAAACCGGTTAGGGACCGTCTTAACATAACTTCCGCTTTAGGATATCCACAAAAACCCAAGTCTCCGGGAGTGGAACGTATGCGGGTGCTGCTAGGTTGGGACGACGCCGACGAAATCGAGCTCCTGAGCTGAATCTTACAACGACGCGCCCAGTCTTTACCGAGGACCTCGCACCATGAAACGGTTGATGCTCTTTCCATGTCTGGCACTCACCCTGGCCTCGCATGCGACGGCCGCCGAGCCTTGGAAGCCTGCCGTCGGGCCGTTGGCCACACGCTGGACCATGGACGTCTCTCCCGACAACGTCTTGCCCGAATATCCCCGTCCGCAGATGGTCCGCGAACGATGGAAAAACCTCAACGGCCTGTGGCGGTACGCGATCCGCCCCAAGTCCGATGGACGGCCCAAGGAATTCGACGGCCGGATTCTGGTGCCGTACCCGGTCGAGTCGTCGCTCTCAGGCGTGATGCGGCGCGTGGGTGGCGACCAGCGGCTTTGGTACAGCCGCACGTTCACCCTCGACGAAGCCTGGTCCGGAAAGCGCCTTCTGTTGCACTTTGGCGCGGTCGATTGGGAGAGCACCGTATGGATCAATGGCAAAGAGGTCGGCCGACACGAAGGTGGCTACGATCCATTCATGTTCGACGTGACCGACGCGCTCACGCCTGAACTGGAGCAGGAACTGGTCGTGGCCGTTTGGGACCCGACCGATGCCGGACCCCAGCCGCGCGGCAAGCAAGTACACAAACCGGGCGGCATCTTCTACACGCCGACCACCGGCGTCTGGCAGACCGTTTGGCTCGAGCCGGTGCCTAAGGCATACATCAAGTCGATCAAGATCGTGCCGGATGTGGATCAGAAAATGGTAAGGGTCGATATCGAGGTCGCTGGCGCCACGGCTCGGCACGAGGCGTCGGTGACCCTGGTCGACCCACGACGCAAAGGAGCCGCGGCCGGCGAAGGTGAGATCATCGACGGCGAGCCCACAGCGGCGACGCGCCACAAGCTCGGCCAGGTGTTTGTCGTCCCCGTCAACGACCAGCGACTTTGGTCTCCCGACGACCCTTTCCTCTACGGCCTACGGATTCATTTGTTCGAGGGCGACAAGCAACTTGATCAAGTTGCCAGTTACGTGGGCATGCGCAAGGTCTCGCTCGCAAAGGACGGGCACGGCGTGACAAGAATCTTCCTCAATGGCAAGCCGCAATTCATGTTTGGCCCGCTCGACCAGGGCTTCTGGCCCGACGGGCTCTACACCGCGCCCACCGACGAGGCGCTGCGCTACGATATCGAGGTGACCAGGCAGATGAGCTTCAACATGTGCCGCAAGCACGTCAAGGTCGAGCCGGCCCGCTGGTACTACTGGTGCGACAAGCTGGGGCTTATGGTGTGGCAAGACATGCCCAGCGGCGACGCCAGCGTCGCGCCGGGGCAGGGCGAGATCAAGCGCAGCCACGAATCGGCCGCGGTCTACGAGCGTGAGCTGAAGGCCATGCTCGACGCGCTCCACAACTCGCCCGCCATCGTGATGTGGGTCGTGTTCAACGAAGGGTGGGGACAGTACGACACGCCGCGGATCACCGAATGGACCAGGCGGTACGATCCCACGCGGCTCGTCAATTGCGCCAGCGGCTGGAATGATTTTCCCACCGGCGACGTGATCGACATGCACAACTACCCCGGTCCCGGCTCGCCGAATCCTGAGTCGAAGCGGGCCGCTGTCTTGGGCGAATACGGCGGGCTGGGGCTGCCGCTGGAGGGGCACACCTGGCTGGGCAAGAACAATTGGGGCTACCGCAGCTTTACCGACCGCCAGGGCCTGGCGGCAGCCTATTTCGAAATCGCCTCCGCCCTTCGTCCGCTGGTGGCCGAACCGGGCCTTTCGGCCGCGGTCTACACGCAGACGACCGACGTCGAAACCGAGGTCAACGGGCTGTTGACCTATGACCGCGTCGTCGTGAAGATCGACCAGAAAAAGTTGGCCGAGGCGCACCGCAAACTTTACCTTCCGCCGCCGATCTACACGGTGCTCGTGGCGACTTCCGAGAAGGATCCGAACGAGTGGAAGTTCACGCTCGAAGCGCCCGGCGAAAACTGGATGGCGCCCGATTTCGACGACTCCGCCTGGCGGCGCGGACCCGGAGGGTTCGGCACGAAAGAAACGCCCGGCACCGTCGTGCGGACGGAGTGGAACACGCCGGACATCTGGATTCGTCGCGTAGTCGAGTTGCCCAAGTCGGCCGGCGAGCTTGGCGATCCGCACCTGACGATGCACCACGACGAGGACGCCGAGATCTACATCAACGGTGAATTGGCGGCGAAAGTGACCGGCTACACCACGCGTTACGTTGCCACATCGATCAGCGCCGCCGCCCGCGACGCATTGCGTCCGGGGCGCAACCTGATCGCCGTGCATTGCAAACAGACAGGCGGCGGACAGTACATCGACGTCGGTTTGGTGGATTCGAAGGAGCGAGCCCCGTAGCGCGGCCTTGGCGTACTTTGTCCCGCCGCCTGGCTCCCCGCTGCCGAAGGCAGCGGGGAGCCAGGCGGCGAACGGGAGACTGTGGAAAAATGAGGGCCGGTCGTTTGTAGCTGCCAACGTGAATCTCCATCGGGCAAGCCGATGGCATCTTTCCATGAGGCGTGGGGTGGGACGAACTCGCCTTTGGCGAGCGCCGGCCAACCAAGTTCGCTCGCGGTAATGGTGGGCCGTGAGACCCGCTGCGCGGGTACACATCAGCGTGATCGACGCTTATCTGTCATCGGCGTCCAGCCGTAATCCGCCTAGTCATGCGGGCGTCCCGCCTGCCTGGCGGTTTCGAGACAGGCCCTAGAATTCGAGCGCGTGCTCGCCGTAAAATTCCGTCGACGCAATCAGCCCGGAAATCAGGTCCTCGTCCGTGGCGCCTTGGGCGAACTGAGCCATCCAGTAATCGAGTCCGCCCGGGTCGGCGGCGCGGCCGAGAAGCCGTGGATAGTCGTCGCTAACCTGTTGCCGCCGGCGCTCGCCGGCGTTGGCAAAGCCGTCGGCGACGTCGGCGCGGCTCACGCCGGCGTTCAGTTGGCCGACCCAAAAGCTCTCCCCTTGCGTGTCAGCTTGCCGGCCCAACAGATCGTGGTAGAGGGCGTCGACCCAAAGCGGGTTTGTGCCGCCCGCGCGCTTGAAATACTCGTCCGACACGACCAAATCGGCGGCCAGTCCCTCGTCGGTCAGGGCTCCCGCTTGCAACTGGCTGGTCCAGTACGCCAAACCACCCGCGTCGGGCTCGCGCCCCATGAATTTCACGTAGGCGGGTGTGACGACTTCGTTGGCGTAATACTCGCGGCTACCGACGAGATCGGCGGCGAACACCGCCGGCGAGAGACCGATGTCGAGTTGCGTCTCCCAGCTTGCCAACTCGGCGAGACTCGGGAGCCGGGCGTAGACCTGCTGAAACGCCGCGGTAATGTATCGGCCTGTGGCGGCAATCGTCAAACCGCCCTGCGCGGGCGGAAGCAAAACGGCACTCACCGCATTCACCAGATCCGGCACCAGGAGATTGGCGGCGGGTGTGCCCAGGCCGGTTGCCAGATCGTATCCGGGACCGGCTTGGAACGCGGTATTGCCTCCTAGAATGATATCGTGAAACGCGCTAGGATTGGCGTACAACAAGGGCAAGGTTTGGGTCGCTCCGTCGAGTGTTCCCTCGGCAAGCAATGCCCGGCCCTCATCGGCGGTCGCGATCGTCGCCGCGAAGCCAGGGGTTGATGCGCTCGTGCCCAACTCGCCTTGCCAAGGTGTGGCGCTTCCGTTCGCGTACGAATCGTAAACCGGTAAACCCAGGCCCGAATTGTCGCCGCCGGCAAACGCGACGTCGGGGCTCACGCGCGACGCGAAGTCGAGACCGGCCTGCAATTGGTAAATGGGTTGCGGTTCATAGTTACTGTAGCCGCCGCTGCTGTATTCGATGGCGGCTTCGTTCAGGTAGTTCCCCGTCGGGTCGTCCCAGAGCCAGGTGGCGCCGACGCCCACGACGTTGGGCGAGAGCGCCGGGTACAAGCCAAAGCTCGTGTTGGTTGGATAACCGGGGCCGCCCCGGTCGCCCGAGGCGGCGACGAAGGTCACTCCCTGGTGACCGCTGGGAGTAGTGAAGTCGAAGTCGAACGATAATTCGCCGCTTTGGTCCGGGGCCCCGAAGCTCATGGAAACCACCGACACGCCCGCCTGCCGCGCCGCCCATTGCGCCGCGGAGAACAAGTCTTGCTCGGTGTCGCCGGCCGCCTCGACGAGCAGGATGTTCGCCCCGGGAGCCAGGGCGTGCGCCCATTCGACGTCGAGCGACGTTTCTGCCGCCCAGCTTGCATTGGGCGCAATCCCGCCGCCGACGACGCTGCCGCCGACCAGCTCGGTCTTTTGAAAGCCGGGAGGATCGGGCAAGCCAAAAGCGAGGTCGAATTGCCGCAGATCGTTGGCGATGCTCGGGTCGTCGAAAGCGTCGATGACCGCGATCGTCTGCCCGGCGCCGTCCAGGTTCGTGCCGCCGACGCTCACGGAATCGAGACCATAGGCGTGCCGAATTTGCTGCGGAGTGTAGCCCGCAGGCGACGTCATGAGCTGGGGCGCGAGCTCGAGGCCGATCGGCAGGCACACCGCCGTCGCGACGTCGCTTGCAAAGAGCCGTCGCGGTTCAAGCCGCTGGAACCCAATCAAGCGCCGGCCGAGCGTGGAACGTCTGGCCGCCAGTGAAACCCGCGAAGGAACTTCAACCGCCAATGGCGTGCCCGCGGCTAGGACTCGATTGCACGGCACTGGCTTTCGCATTCAGTTATCATGATTAAAGCTTGGACTCCCTGTCGAGAAAATTGTTGGAAAATGGCTAATCTCGTTCGAAATCATCGGTTGTGCGGCGGAAGCGCGCGCCCGGTAGCAACGATTATTCATGGTCCGGCCAAAGAAAAAGCCGACCAAGACCCTAGATGTTTACATCGGTGCCCACTTCAGTGATGCCGTCTCCTTCTTTAATCGCCTCCGCGAGCGAGGGACCACTGTCCACTGACGAAACTCCCTTCTGCGCCGCGCGCGAACGGAAAGGTTTTTTGTTGGACGCGGCCAGGGCCTTCTCGGCCCATTGCCGGACCGTGCGCGCACCGTCGTTCAGCGCGGGGCGAATGAAACCCTCTCCAAACCGGGCCAGGCCGATACGGTAGGCGGCCTGACGGACCTGACCGCGGCCCTGCTTCAAAGCGCGGCGCAGCCATTTCCGCACGTCCTCCCGACCAAGCCGCTCGGCGTAAATGTCGACCAGGTCGAGCAGGCCCTCGCCCACCATGTCGGACGAGGTTTCGATGTCCAATACGCCACCGGTCGAACCGAAAAACTCATCGAGCACCTGTTCTACCGGCTCACCGCATACCGTCGCCAACGAGCGCACGGCGCACCGACGCAGGCCCGGCATACGCGCTCCGATCGGGAATTGCGCAACGTCCAGCCGCACTCGTGGAAAGGGGTATTCCGTGTTCGTTCCGATGCTGAACTCGGCCAACACCTTCTTGGCATCCTCTTCCAGTCGCAAGACTTCCCGTTCACAACCGAGCAATCCGCGGCACACCTGTCGCTTCACTTCGGTCGTGAGCCAGTCAGCCGCCATCAGCGCCTCGAACAGGTGAAAGACCTGTCGTCCCTGAAAGCGCGCCGATCCGACGGCGCCAAACAGGCAGTGGATGTCCCAAGCGCGCGGCTCCCCGCCGGCCGTAAGCGACATCCGGGCAATTGCCGGCAGTTCGTCGGCGGGCACGCCGGCGAAGAACGACTCGGGGTCGACGTACGCCAGCTCCGCGACGGCGGCCATTTCCAGTTCTTCCGTCTGACCGAGCTGCGCCAGTCGCAGCCAGGCAATTCCAACTCCCGGCGGCAACGAGTGCCTCTCGATCCCATCCTCGTCGAGCAGGTGGAACAGGTGTCGCGCCACAGGTCCGTGTAGTTCCGTCCGGCCGCGCGTCAAGACCCGCAACGCGACGTGGCCGAAGACGTAAGGATCGTCGTACCACTCGGCGGGCACTTCGGCCCAACGCAACCGTGTTTCGTAGCGCGGTGCCGTCGCCCGCTCGTAATCGGTGAAGCCCGCCAGCGCGTGTTTGCGAAACGCGTCCCAGGCGTCACCTTCGAGTCGCAGCGCCTCACGAAGTCGCTTGAGCGGCTTGCTTTCCCGCGACTGTTTGGCGCTAGCGGGCAACTGTTCCGCGCCGCCGGGCAATTGGGGATCTTTCGGCATGAGCTCCATCTCCTGGCACGCGATCAAGAACGCGCAAAATCCGCCGCGATTCGACACACTCGGTCGGTATCCGTAACGCCGGCGGCACAAGCATTCTTCATTTTGAATCGACATTGGCTTGGCCGTCAAGATGCTTGCAGCGGTAGGCATCTCGTTGCTGCGAGAGGACGCCGCTCCCTTGCCGCTCAACGCCATCAACGAAGCGACCATTGCTGCCCTGTATCGAGCCCATACACAAGTCATCCAGGTCGAGATCAAAATGGACCTTCGGCCAGAATTCAGACACTGGCGGCGGTCAACCTGCGTCAGGATCGTGCGCCACGATGTAAGACCCGTCGCCACCAGGGCTCGGCTCGCGCGACATCGGATGGCGACACCCTGGCCGCCGACGGCGCCTCGTTCAACGTGGGCGGCGATGGAACGCGGACTTCGAGTTTGCACTGAACGCACTCAATCAGACGATTCGCTTGTTCGGCGTCCGCCTTCAGCGGAATTTTGCAGAAAGGGCAAAAGAAGGAGATCATGGTCTACACCTCTCGCGCTTGACACGCCAGCCGGGGTAGGGCCGCCAACCCACACATCCGGTGATTATAATTCATCGTCAAGTGCTAAAAAAGCAGTTCCGCAAACCAAATCGCATCGCCTGGCCGTGGGCGCGCGATCGACTCCATTTTCTCCATGAAACCGCGCGCGCTTCGACCGGCGATTTACGTTTCTATAGCACAGGCCGTGACCGCTGTCCGATCCCCGGCAGTCGGATTCCTGGCAATGTGTCGGCCGTTCGGTGGGAGTGCCCTTGGCCTTCAAGCCCCACTGGACGGCCGGCGCGGCGCCCTGAAGCGTCTGGCCCGACCAGCAGGATTAAGGGCGCGCCGCGGCTGCCACGCGTTCCGCCGCGAGTTCGCGCGGGTGGGGTTGCGCCCCGCGGCGAGGCAGCGACGTGAAGATGACGCAGATTGTTTCGCCCACAGGGTCGGCCCAGCAGAGTGTTCCCGTTGAGCCGGTATGGCCGAAGGTATGCTCAGAACATCCGGGACTGCCTGAGTCTTTGCCAACGCCAAATCCCAACCCTCGCGGTGTGAATCCCGCCGGATTGTGGTTCTTGATGATCAGCCGAGCCGTCTCGGGCTTGACGACCTTGCCGCGGGCCCCCATGAGCTCGTCCAGAAACATGGCAACATCCGGCGCGGAAGCGTGCGTTCCTCCCCAGGGAGCGCCCAGCTTCCGCCAGTAAGGACTGTTCCAATCCCAATCCTCGGCCAGCGGATCGCCGCTCCCCGATTCGGGCGCGGCGCCTTCCATCTGGCAAGAGACCATCTCTTCCAGCTTGAAGCGTCCGAGTCCCTGAGCCGAGTGCCTCATGCCCAGCGGCTGAAAGACATTCCGGTCGACGAGCGTCTGAATCTCCGTCCCGCTGACGAGCTCCCCAATCCGCGCGGCAAGCAAGATTCCCATGCTCGAGTATTGGTACCGGGCGCCGGGGGCGAAATCGAGGGGCGTGCGAATCGCCCGATCGGCGAACTCCGTCAGCGTTGCATGCTGTTTGCGCAACTCGTTGTTATTGACCAGTTGATCCGGCAGGCCGGAAACGTGCGTCAGCAGGTTACGGATCGTCACAACATCCCGCCCATCGCCCGTGAATGCGGGCAAGAATCTCTTCACGCGGTCATCGAGCTGAAACTTCCCTTGATCGAACAGAGTCATGACGGCCGCCACGTTGATTGGCTTGGAAATGGAGCCGAGTAAGAACATCGCATCGACCGAGGCCGCCTTGCCGAAGTGGCGCGTAAACGACTCGTCTCGTTGAACCACGTGCAGCACAGACGCGTCCACTTGCTTTGCCGCCGTGGCCCGCTCAAGCACTTCAGCCGCGTCCTCCCACCGCCCCCCGCGCAGGGATGCGAACAAGGGGGAAGCGTTCGCAACGGCCAATGCCGTTCCCAAAAACGTGCGTCGCTTCATTACACGGGCTCCTCTGCAAGCGGAAAACGACAGAGACAAGAAAACTGGCAGCCGTTGGAAGCGGGCTTCCTGAGACGCGGCGCAACCCCAACTACGCAATCAATTCTGGGACGAATTCCGGCGCCGGCAGTATTGGCATGGGGCGTTGTTGCTGATCGTAGAGCACCGTGTTCGGATCGATGCCAAGTTGGTGGTAAAGCGTCGCCAGCACGGCCGACACGGTAATCGGCGGGCTGCCCGGCCATTCACCCTTGCTTGTCGTGCTTCCCAGGATCTGGCCGCGCGTGAGACCACCGCCGGCCGCCATCAGCGAGTAGGCCTGGGTCCAATGGTCTCGCCCGGCGCCTCCGTTGATGATGGGGCTCCGCCCCATCTCGCCGGCCACTAAAACAAGCACGTCGTCCAACTTCCCTTGCTGGTCCAAGTCGCCCAGTAATGCGGAAACGGCTTGATCCATGGGCGGCAGGAGCTTTTTGTGGCCGGTGAAGTTGCCGGTGTGGAAGTCCCAGGCGTTCCCGCTGTACGGATTCACCAGGACGTACGTCGCGCCCGCTTCCACCAGTCGTTTCGCCAGCAACAAGCTTTGCCCGACCGCGTGGTCTCCATACCGTTCTCGCGAAGCTGCCGGTTCTTGGGACAGGTCCAGGGCGGCGCACATGCCTTGGCCGGCCAGAACCTGGTAGGCCTCTTGATAATGGGAATTCATCCCATTGAGCGTGGCTGATTGATCCATTTGCGCATTCAGTCGGTTGAAGGTCTGTCGCAACGCCATCCGGTCATTCAAGCGCCGTAGAGCGAAGTCATTGGCGACGACCAGGCCTGGTGGCAACTGCGCCGGCTGGTTGGCGCTCTGCGGCGGATCACCGGTCTCGAAAGCCTCACACGCTACACCCAAGAAGGAAGCTGAAGCAAACTTCACCTGGCCGCCAAGTTGCGAGGGGCGTGGTATCCCGACGAAGTTTGGCACTCCGCTGGGTGAAGTCGCACCCATGAGGTGTGTGAGGATGCTGCCTTGCGCAGGGTGCCGCAGATTGGACCGCTCCATGCTGATTCCCGCGGCCGTATTCTCCCAGCCGGTCAAGAGCAGGTGCATGCCCGGCGAATGATCGTTGCGTGCATCGCAATGCACCGACCGGACGACGTTGTAAAGGTCGGCGTGCTTCGCCAACCGCGGCATGTACTCTCCAATACGCAGGCCCGGCACCGCCGTGACGATGCTGTCAAACTCGCCGCGGACCTCAGCCGGGGCGTCGGGCTTGGGATCCCAGCTTTCCAAATGACTCATCCCTCCTTCGAGCATCAACAGGATAACGCCTTTGGCGTGTGGTTGGCGGGAAGTATCAGCCCCGTGACCTTTCGCCTTCGGCAAAACGAATGCTCCCAGCGCCAGGCTCGATCGGAGCAGTCGGCGTCGGGTCATTCGGGGGGCAAGTAGCCACGAATAGGAAGACATGGCATCGTCTCCTGGCAAGTCAAGCAATGGGATCTATCCATCGTCGCCCCTCGTAGCCGGCATTCTAACCGAGGAAGTCAGCCTCGGGAAACGGTCCCCATGCCTGGGATGACGCGAATGGTTGCGGGCGAACCACAACCAGCTTATCCTGGGGCCATAATTGCATGATCCGACACTGGAGACCCCAATCCATGGCAAGAACCCGCTCCTCCCCCAAAAGTGATTTTGTTCGCCAGTACCTCGCCGCGCACCCCACGGCCACGACGCGCCAAGTCGTCACCGACCTCAAGGCCCACGGCATCTCCGAATCGCTTGTCAAGTTGGTCAAGTCCGCGGCGACCGCCAAGAAGAAGCCCGGACGGAAGGCCGCGTCCTCAGCACCGAAAGGCGCCGCCCCAACCAACGGCTCATCCGCCGGCGGCACCAAGGCCGAAGCCATCCGCGCGGTGGCCAAGAGCTTGCCGAAACCCTTCCGACCACGTGACGTGCGCGCCGAGTTGGCCATGCAAGGCATCGAAGCCTCGACCACGTTCATCGGCAAGGTGCTCAGGAGCGCGGGCATGAAGCGGAAGCGCCGCCGCAAGGCAGCCGCCGGCGGCACGGCACCAGCGGTCGCAGCCACGTCGGCCTCGCTCTCGATCGACGACCTGGTGGCCGCCAAGAAGCTGGTCGGGCAGGTCGGCAGCATCGAGAGGATGAGGGAGGCGCTGGCGGCGTTGGCCAGGTTGGGATAGGCGGTCCAACTGGTAACGCCGCGTTGGGGCTACGACCGCATGGGCGGGAACGGCGACCCAGGGCTGCGCTCCTCGTTGTTCCACGCGTCTTTTGGTCAATAAGTAGCGGTTTCTTGGTAAGAGGCCAGGGGCTTGCCCCCTGGAGTTTCACGTTGGCATCTAGACCGATAGCTGCCTCACCCCTTCGTCCGTGTCGCCTCGCA
>Ga0307373_10004374_pt1 | contig 23824 bp, 24 predicted proteins | sample OX2MG_FD_202534 | JGI IMG/M metagenome (GOLD analysis project Ga0307373, IMG submission 202534) | Soil microbial communities from Risofladan, Vaasa, Finland - OX-2 | ecosystem: Environmental > Terrestrial > Soil > Coastal area > Acid sulfate soil | place: Finland: Risofladan, Vaasa | collected... | reverse complement strand
ATCGTCGTGTCGAGGTGTTGCATAATCTCAATTTCACCATTGAGCCTGGCCAGATTGTTGCGCTTGTTGGACATTCGGGTGCGGGGAAAACCACGCTAAGCCATCTTGTAAGTCGTATCTACGACGCGACCGATGGCGCCGTGTTGATCAATGGAATTGATGTTCGCAGTGCCTCTTTTGCCTCGCTTCGATCGGTTGTTGGGGTGGTAACACAAGATGCACATCTCTTTCACGACACGATTCGGGTCAATCTTGCGTTCGCAGAGCCTGACGCAAACGAACAGCAGATGTTCGAGGCGTTATCCCAGGCTCAGATTCTCGACCTTGTCGAATCACTACCCGATGGTCTAGACACCCTCGTGGGGGACCGCGGATACCGACTTTCGGGTGGAGAGAAACAGAGGCTCGCAATCGCGCGATTGCTCCTGAAGGCCCCAGATGTTGTGGTGCTCGACGAGGCAACAGCGCACCTTGACTCAGAATCTGAATCTGCGGTGCAACGCGCGCTGGACACTGCGTTGACTGGACGAACCTCGCTTGTTATAGCGCATCGTCTCTCGACAATCAGGAATGCCGATCAGATTCTCGTGCTTGAACAGGGGCGCATCGTTCAGCGTGGTCGACACGCGGAACTCCTAGCCGAGGGAGGCCTGTATTCGGAGCTCTATCGGACCCAGTTCGCAGAACCCGAGCCTCGTTCGACGGTGGAGAGCAACTAAAACCCTTCACGTATTAGTCCACCATTTTTCGAACTTGCAAAGGATGTCGACGCGGGTAACTAATAGTTCTACGATCGAAGTACTTGCCTACATCGGTACCGGGCGCAACGTGAGGTTTTGAGGAGAGGCTATGGAAGAACTCAGTAAGGAACTTTTTTCTCCGCCGACGTCAGAGGATAGGGATCGTGCTGGGTTACGCACTTGGGATCGCGTGAAGACGCCGTATCGCGAGTTCATCGAAACCGAGGGGATCCCGATTTACACCGGGATAGGGGTAAGCAACGTACGTGACCTCGAATTCGGTGATTGGGATCGCATGGGGGCGCGAGGTGCCTATCTGTACCTCGATGGAAACGATGGCATCAAGGGCATGTATGTCCTTGAAATTCCTGGTGGGGGAATGCTTAACCCCGAACGCCACCTGTATCACGAGTTCTATCTCGTAATTGAGGGACGCGGCACGACGGAAACATGGGTTGAGGGTTCTTCGAAAAAGCGCATTACTGAGTGGCAGCCCGGTTCATTGATGTATTTCCCACCAAATATCATGCACCGACTGGTGAACGCCACCAATGAGCGGGTGTTGATTATTGCCACCACGAATGCCCCCCCGATCTGGAACATTCATCGTGACCATGACTTCATTTTTGAAAATGACTACATCTTCAAGGCGCATTATTCAGAAGATGATGATTTTTACAAGTACGACGAGCAACTTTATAAAGTGCCCGTCAACCAGCGTGCCCAGGCGAGGACCAATTTCTTTCCGGACATCATCAACGCAGATCTTCCGCTCGATAACCAGCGTCTTCCGGGATATCGGCGAATCCAGCCCGGGTTTCGCGGGTTCGAATACGACCACTGCGGCTTCATTTCGCAATATCCACCAGGGCGTTACTCACGCGCACACTGGCATGCAGCGGGCGCAGTGCTGGTCTGTCTGCGAGGCCGAGGGTATACCTTCAATTGGCCGCGTGAGCTCGGTATGACACCGTGGAAAGATGGCAATGGTGACCAGGTTCAGACCATTCACTACACCCAAGGCGGTCTCGTTGCCGCCGCTCCTGGGGGCGGAATGTGGTTCCATCAGCATTTCAACGTTTCCAGAGAGCCCTTTCGAGTCATCAATTACTGGGGCGGTCCAACAAACATCCGTGGATCCATGGGCCGTGACGACGGCGACGAATCAAAGCAGATAACAAGTGGAAACCTCAATATCAAAGAGGGGGGTAGCTCGATCGCGTATGGAGAAGAGGACCCATTCGTCCGAGAGATGTTTGAATCAGAGCTTGCAAAAGAGGGCATGAAGTCGGAGATGCCAGAGTCGGTCTATTCCGAGCAGTGACGGCTTACGCCAAAAACTAGTGCGCAAATGCGGAATCTCAGAGGGCGTCACAGAAAACATCTATTAAACGTAATATAGTGTGACGGTGAACCTGAATTCGGTTGTTCCCGTCTCGGAGGGGGCTAAGCGGGTGGGCTGCAGCCCCGCAACCATCCGGAGCCTGATCCGGTCTGGAAAGTTGCCCGCTACACGGGTCGGGCATCAGTGGTTCATCGAGGAGAGTTCTCTTGAGAGGGTATCTCTGCGAGACTCGTTTTCCGGCCGCACCCTAAGCCAACGTCTGGCATGGTCACTGCTTGCCAATCTCGAGGGGCGTGCGCTCTCGCTCGCGCTGCATCGCCAGGAACAGGCGCGTCTCGGCCAGTACCGCGCTCAGTCCCACGAACAGCTCTGCCATCGATTGCGGGGGAGGGCTTCGCGTATATCTTTGAGTGCCACGTCATCGTCTATCACCCGTCTTCGAAGTGATCCACGATGGGTTATCGGCGGCAGCGATGCGGTCGCGCGATATTTGAACATCGATGGATTTGAGGGAACCTCGACGTTCTACGTCCGCAAGAGTCTTGAGGAAGATTTTCTCGATGCCAGTCTTGCCGTCCCTGATGAATTCGCACCGAACCTCTACGTCGCTCTTGTAGACGACGCATATTGGCCATTTGACAGCGAGATTGACCATTACGTGTGGGGATCGGTTGCCTATCTAGACTGCCGCGAGCAGCGTCTCGAAGGTTCGAAAATGGCGCTCTTGTGGCCGCCACTAACCGATAATCTCGATGTCCTTAAGGTGAGTGCCGAGCAATCTGACGTTAGAGAAGAGGGCGTGGGTAACTGATGCAACTCGTTGCAACGCTCGCGTTCTTCACCGGAGTCGGTCATGGTCTCCGAGAGGCTTTCTATATGTTTTGGGAGAGCCTATGGGCCCTCGTGCTCGGGTTTACCCTTTCCGGAGTTGTGCAGTCGTTTGTCTCTCGCGACAAGATGCGGGAACGACTTGGAGATCATCGGGGTGCTGCGGTTGCGCGAGCCTCCGCTTATGGAGTTGTCTCCTCAAGCTGTTCCTATGCAGCATCGGCAATGGCAAAATCGCTATTTAGCAAGGGAGCGGATTTCACTGCGGCGATGATTTTCATGATTGCTTCTACAAATCTTGTTGTTGAGCTAGGCGTGGTTCTCGTTGTGCTACTTGGCTGGCAATTTGCTGTTGGAGAGTTCGTCGGCGGACCGATCATGATCGTTTTGATCGCTCTCTTTGGAGGGGCATTCTTTACCCGTCCGCTTCTTGATGCAGCCAGAAAGCGTCTCAATCTCGAGAGCGTGCATGGCCCTGGTGACCAAGATGAAAATTTGGGAGGAATGGGGGACCGGCCGGGATCTGAAACTGACGTGTCTCCTCGCGAGCGCTCTCCTCGCGCGGCGCTTGCAGACGCAGCGCAATATGCGATTTCAGATGTCACCATGTTGAGAAAAGAACTTGCGATCGGCTATCTGGTAGCGGGTTTCCTTGCGGCACTCGTGCCAGTGCACTTTTGGAACAGTCTTTTTCTCCATGGACATGGCACCTGGACAACATTGGAAAACGCTGCCGTGGGGCCGATCGTCGCAGTGATTAGTTGGGTCTGCTCGATCGGTAATGTCCCGCTGGCGGCCGCCCTTTGGAACGGAGGGATCAGCTTTGGAGGCGTGATCGCGTTCATTTTTGCCGATCTCATATCGATGCCATTGATCCTCGTCTACCGAAGACTCTATGGATGGCCCCTTACCCTTCGTATCGTGGCCCTCTTCTATCCCGTCATGGTTATCTCGGGTCTAGCCACCGAGGGGCTATTCGGCGCTTTCTACCATGTGCCAGTCCGTACCGGATCAAAGGCCATGACCTCGAATTTTGCTTGGAATTACACCACGTTTCTTGATTTCGCATTTATTATTGTGGCCGGTATGGTCTGGTGCCTTGCGAACAATCGACGAAAATATGGCGGGGGAGCCGCCTATGCGATCGATCCCGTATGTGGAATGCAGGTAGAGACAGCAAATGCTCCAGCGCATAGCTCGTTTAAGGGCTCGAGCTATTACTTTTGTTCGGATCGCTGCAAGGACCGTTTCCAGCGCGAGCCAGAACGTTTTCTTGGGAAAGGTACGCAGGGCCCGGTATCGACTGCCTCTGCTGGCGCCGATTTGGGCTATGAGGACATGTCAGAGGCCCTAGCGGTAATTGATCCCGTCTGTCATATGACGGTGGATCCCGAGAGTGCTGCTGACCATCGCTTTTATAAGGGCGAGGATTATTGGTTCTGCAATATCGGGTGTGCGCTCACCTTTGACGAAGATCCAGAGCGCTACCTGACCGCATCTATTTAGAGCCAGGTAACGCAGTTTCAAGCCGAATCAGGATTGACTCTCTTTGCTTGGTACTCGACAGTTTGTGTGTCGATTTCTCACTCGGATGCCCGGTGTAGCTCAGTCGAATGCTCGGATTGAACGCCTATAAGGTTCGTTATGTAATATTTATGGGAGATGAGGACGATTGTATTTTCCAAGGCCTCTCGCTCCCTCTGGCCGCCTCCTCTTCGCTTGGTCGCTACTTCCTGCTCCATTTGGGCACGCGTGCTATGAAAGTTCAAACGGACATTGAGGAGGGTTTGACATGCAACTCACAGAACCGTCTTCGGTCGCTCTTGAGGGCCCTCGCGCCTCAATCTCTGACCAGGAATGGGCGCTTCGGGTTGATCTCGCCGCGTGTTATCGAATATTTGATCTGATGGGCTGGACAGAGCTCATTTTCAACCACATTTCATTGCGTCTTCCCGGGACCACTCCAAGTTTGTTGATCAATCCGTATGGACTTCGCTACCGAGAGGTAACGGCGTCGAACCTGTTAAAGATTGGTCTTGAGGGCAATCTGATCGGTGAGAGTGAGTGGCCGGTAAATCCAGCTGGGTCAATCATTCATACCGCGATCCATCGGGCGCGTCCTGATGTGCACGCCGTGATGCACACCCACACGACCCCAGGTTCTGCGGTAGCAGGGCTCCAAGGCGGTCTCGACGGGAACAATTTCTATTCGGCGATGCTCTCGGACCAGGTGGGTTACCACGAGTTTGAAGGGATCACACTCGACCCTGACGAGCAGGAACGTCTTGTAGGCGATCTTGGTGACAGAAATATTCTGATTCTGCGAAACCACGGGATCTTGACCACGGGTTCGACGCTGCCTGCCGCGTTCTTTCGGCTCTGGACTGTTGAGCGTGCCTGCGAGCTCCAGATTGCAATGCTCAGCGCCGGAGTGCCGATCACGGAGGTGACAACACGCGCTCGCGAGCGTTCGACCAAGGATTTTGTGACCCAGATGGCCTCCCCTCGCGCAGGGGTGCGGGCTTTCGAGGCGCTCAAGCGCGAACTTGATGAAAAGGACCCTTCGTATCGCCAATAGCGCTCGAGAGGGGCCTCTGCGTGGAGAACCAGGCATTAGGGGAATAACATCGGGTTGTGAAGAACAGCGTTTGGACGGCGTGCGCCATCCGTACTGCGGAGGCGAGCCCGATGCCAGATGAATAGCTGGCTCTTGTACCCCTTTACGCTCGGACTCGTTGCTGCGGTGAATCCCTGTGGCTTCCCTCTGCTTCCGGTCTACCTTTCACTTTTCATTGAGGGCAAAGAGGCCACTCCTCTTCCGGTGATCACGAAGGTCCGGCGTGGACTTACCGCAGGCGTCTATGCAACCTGTGGTTTTGTTCTGCTCTTCGGATTCATTGGCATCCTCACTGAAGCGGGTCTCTCGGGGACCTCAAATCTCACTGCGTCATGGGCGCGCTATCCGCTCGTTCTCTTGGGAGTCGCACTCATCGTCTACGGTCTCGTAACGCTTACCGGGCGGCGGCTGAACTTCCATCTCCCTGAAATACGGCCAGGCCTTGCTCAGAGGCGTCCTCTCGCGATTGGACTTTTCGGAGTTTCCTATGGGGTTGCCTCACTTGGATGCTCGCTCCCGATATTTCTTGGCGGAGTTGCATCGTCGTTCACCCATCGTGGTTTCATCCATGGCATTGAAACATTTATTGCTTATGCCCTTGGAATGGGACTGCTGCTTACGATCGTTGCGCTCGTCATGTCGCTTACAGAGCTAGCGACCGTACGTCGCTTCCGTATTTTTTCTCCCTTCGTTGGACCACTCGGTGGAGTCATTTTGATAACAGTGGGTCTTTACGTGACGATCTATTGGGTCTCAGCAATAGTCGATCCGCTCGGGTCAAATCCGGTGCTCACCTTTGTCGAAGGTATCCAAACCCACATTGCGACATTTGTCCAGGATCATGCCTCTATGCTGGGCGGAGTACTTGGAGTGATTCTCCTGGCCGTCGTCCTTGTAATGGTGCTCATCGGTCGTCCTCATCGGCGGAGAGAGCCACACGGCGAGAGCATCTGATCTGTTCGGGGATTTTCATTCTGGATCCTGAATTTCAAATTATGCGCGTCTAGCGGATCGATACTGTCAAATTGAAAGGGAAATTGATGTCAAACGAGGTGACCACGGCTGTTCCAGCCGATCATCAGATGCCTACGGGAGCTTCGATCAACGTCACGGTTCGCCGCCGTCACATCATCATGGGCGCTCTTATGCTCGGTGTGTTTCTCGCTGCGCTCGACCAGACAATCGTTTCAACTGCGCTACCGACGATCGTTGCGGACCTGAAGGGCGCATCTCATCTTTCCTGGGTCGTTACTGCCTACCTTCTCGCCTCTACCGCCTCTACTCCCCTATGGGGAAAGCTCGGAGACCAGTACGGGCGCAAGCAGTTTTTTCAAGCGTCGATCTTTCTTTTTCTCGTCGGCTCGGTTCTTGCTGGGCTTAGTCATTCGATGATTGAGCTGATTATCTTTCGTGCAATACAAGGGCTAGGAAGTGGGGGCCTTTTTGTAGGTGGGTTATCAATTGTTGCGGACATTGTTCCTCCTCGAGAGCGAGGCAAATACCAAGGGATTTTTGGAGGGGTGTGGGGACTTGCAAGTGTCGTCGGTCCACTTCTTGGCGGATTATTTGTCACACATCTCTCGTGGCGATGGATCTTCTACATCAATATCCCGATCGGCATTGTTGCGGTGATTGCTGTGGCTGTGTGTGTTCCAGGACGTCTTACCAAGCATCCGCATGTGATCGATTATCTCGGAACTGCATTGATTGCTCTCGCGGCAACCGCATTTGTGCTTTTTACGAGTCTTGGGGGGAACACCTACGCCTGGAGCTCGACTCCGATGTATCTCCTCGGGTTTGGTGGAGTCGCTTGCACGGTGCTCTGGGCGTTCGCAGAGCGTCGGGCGGTAGAGCCCGTACTTTCTCTCCACCTTTTCCATAATCGTTCTTTCGCTGTCTCGAGCGCGGTCAGTTTTGTTATGGGATTTTCGATGTTCGGCTCGATTGTCTTCCTTCCGGTCTTTCTCCAAATTGTGCGAGGCGTGGATCCGACCTCGTCAGGACTTCGTCTCTTGCCGATGATGCTCGGTATCGTCGGTACATCGGTTTGGTCGGGACAGATTATTTCTCGAACCGGTCATTATCGAAAGTTTCCGATTATCGGCACGGTTTTGATGACGGTGGGTCTGGGGCTTTTCTCGCTGCTGAATGCCCACACCAACTATCTCGTGCTTTACGCCTTTATGTTCCTCTTTGGCATTGGGCTCGGCTGCGTACTTCAGGTGCTTGTCATCGCGACCCAGAACGCTGTGCCACCGTCGGAGATAGGTGCCGCGACCTCGGGGATTACCTTCTTTAGGTCGATTGGCGGTTCATTTGGAACCGCAATCTTCGGAGCGATCTTTACAAATATTCTTGTCGGTGACCTTAAACGCAATCTCAGCTCAATTGGCTATACGGGCCATCTCAATACCTCGGCGATTACTCCTCGGGCAATGAACGCGCTACCGCTCCCAATCCATGATGTGATCGCAGCGAGTTATACAAATGCGTTGGACGTCGTTTTTCGTACCGCGATACCGGTTTCGATCATCGCGTTTGGTCTTGCGTTGTTATTACCTAAGAAACCAATGCAGTCACATCACGCCCAAAGAGATATGAGCAATACTACTGTCCCCATTGAATAAGGCGATGTACCCGGAGCGTCCGTGCCCCTCCCCTGTTTCGTCGAGTAAGGACGGAGCAGGCGTTTTAACGTGAACCAACGGCCTCTTGGACCGTTATTGAGGTTGGGTCATGAGGAAGTCGCTCCTCACGAGCCCGTGTTGCGGCACGATCCCAACGCTGCTCGATGCGTCCAAAGCGCCACAACAACAAAGCTGCGATCCAGACAAAGACAAACATTCCGGCGATAATGATTCCGGCAATATTGATGTTGAATGTCGCCATCTGTCGCCAGAATGCGCCTCCGAGATGGGCTTCGTTTGCGATAAGACCAAGCATCTCTATCGTGCCGATGATCAACGCCACTGCTACGGAGAGCCCCGTGATGGTGATGTTGTAATAGACCTTGCGGACTGGGCGAGCGAACGCCCATCCGTAGGCAAAGTTCATAAACGACCCATCGATTGTGTCGAGCAGGCTCATTCCTGCGGTAAAGAGAATCGGCAGGGCAAGTACGGCGTACCAAGGAAGTCGAGACTCAGCCGCACCTGCTGTCGCAGCTAGAAGCGCGATTTCGGTAGCCGTATCAAAACCAAGACCAAAAAGCAGACCGACAATATACATGTGCCAGGGTTCAGAGATGCTTTTCATCATTTTGCCGAAGATTCGGAACATCAGTCCTCGCGCCTGGAGCTGCTCTTCCAGCTCGTTCTCGTCGTAGAGTCCCTTGCGCATAGCGACGAAGATCTTTGAAATCGAAACAAGGATGACCAAATTCAATATGGCAATGAGGTACAAGAAGGTCCCAGAGACCGCGGTACCAAGGATTCCGCCGAAACTTGCTAGACCAGAGTTGCCATGACTCACCTGTGAAAAAACCGCTTTCGCCGCGATCGTCAGCGCGATGCCGAGGCCCACAACGATTGATGAGTGTCCAAGGGAGAACCAAAAACCGACACTCAATGGCCGCTTGCCCTCGGCCATGAATTTTCGCGTCGTATTGTCAATCGCCGAAATGTGATCTGCGTCAAACGCGTGTCGAGCTCCAAGGGTGTATGCGGTGACCGCTACCCCGATTCCGAGCAGGTGGTAGTGCGCCGGAAGAATGACAAATACGAATAGGCCCCATCCCACGACGTGGAGAAGAATGACAAACAGGGACATCCCCGCGATTCGCCGCCACTCGGGTGGGGAAAGCGTGTGTTTTAGTCGATTGAGCCTTGAACTCACAGGTCTTCTCCGGTCGATATCTGACCGAAACCTTAATGCGAGCTGTTTGCATAAAGCAACAGTACGCAGCAAGACGCCATAAATTGGGGCTGACTATCGGCGGGCGTCGAAGGTCGAGACGAGTTGCCGTGCCGCCCTAGCTTCATCAACACGCTGCACCGGAGTCGACTTTGGTGCACGTGCCGAGGTCAGCTCCATACCTTCTGCCTGTTCTCGTTCTGCCTCGATGGCGATATCGATTAGGGCGTCAGCAAGCGCGGCGATGGTCTCAGGGCTCTCTGTCTCTGTGGGCTCTATCATTAGTGCCTCATCAACGATGAGCGGAAAGTAAACGGTCGGCGAGTGAAATCCATACTCAAGGAGCCGCTTTGCTACATCGAGCGCTCGCATTCCGGTCGTTTTTTTCAATGATGAGACCGATATAACACATTCGTGCATAACCGGCCGATCGTAGGGAAAGTCATAGATTCCGCGAAGTCTTTCGCGCAGCCAGTTTGCATTCAGTACTGCCATATCAGCGACGCGTCTAAGACCCTCTGCGCCATTAAGCCGAATATAGGTCCATGCTCGTAAAAGCACCAAGGAGTTGCCGTAATACGAGTGCACGCGACCAATTGAATGTTGCGGCTGTTCAAGTGTGAACTCGCTTGGCCCACCATTACTGCGAACGGGACGCGGTCCGGGAAGGTAATCAACGAGACGCTGGCTAACTGCGACCGGTCCCGCACCAGGTCCTCCCCCTCCGTGAGGGGTGGCGAATGTTTTGTGCAGGTTCATATGGACAATGTCAAAGCCCATGTCACCTGGTCGGACTACTCCAAGGATCGGATTGAGGTTTGCGCCGTCATAGTACAAAAGGCCACCTACCTCGTGAACAAGCTTCGCGATCTCGGTGATGTCCTCTTCGAAGAGCCCCAGAGTGTTCGGATTCGTCAGCATGATGCCGGCAACATCCAGTCCGAGAGCGTCCTTTAGTTGAGCGACATTGACAAAGCCGCGATCGTCCGAACCAACGGTCGTCACCTCGTAACCACCAAGAGTCACGGACGCAGGATTGGTGCCGTGCGCGGAGTCCGGGATAATTATCCGCGTTCGATGGTCACCACGGGCCTCATGGTATGCGCGCATCAAGAGCAGCCCCGTGAGCTCTCCTGCAGCCCCGGCAGCGGGTTGCAGCGTCGCAGCCGCCATACCCGTGATCTTGCAGAGCGCCTCTTCGAGCTCTACCAGAATCTCCATCCATCCCTGAACGGCATGGACCGGAGTTGAGGGATGTACCCCAGCGAATGATCGGAGGGCAGCAGCCTCATCACATAGCTTTGGGTTGTATTTCATTGTGCACGATCCCAACGGATATGCCCCCAGATCCACGCAGTACTGCCGATGTGCAAGTCGCGTGAAATGTCCAACGAGATCTCGTTCAGATACCTCCGTTAGTTCGAGTACCTCAGCTCTGAGGTACTCAGCCGGAATGAGCTCTTCGGCGGTGAGCTTGGGAATCTCTGTCGTGCGAAGCGAATACGCGCGTCGCCCTGGTGACGAGAACTCGAATAACGTCGGTTCACTCGCATTACCGAGCAAAGGCGCGCTTGCAGCGCGTCCGGCTCCAGGGCGCAGATTTTGCTCAATCATCGACTGACCACCTTTCGAACTGCCGTTACGAAATGATCAATCTCCTCTTTCGTCCTGCGTTCTGTGAATGCAAGCAACAAGGTCTCTTCGAGGTCTGTACCCTCGTATCCCTCATTGAGCGCAATACCCGCGAGATATCCCTCTTCGAGAAGGCGATCAATCGCCACGCTTGCCGGTATGGGAAGACGCAGCGCGAACTCACGGAACATCGGCGCTGTCGTCGCGAGAGAGATCTGCGACACCTGAGAGAAGCATTTTCTGGCGTAGTTCGCCGCTCGAGCTCCACCAATGGCAATCTCTCGAATTCCCGCAGTTCCGAGCCAACCAAGTTGAATCGCTGCTGTAACTGCCATCAATGTTTCGTTGGTACAGACGTTAGAAGAGGCCTTCTCGCGTCTGATGTCCTGTTCTCGTGCCCGGAGGGTCGTGACGTATGAACGCGTCCCACCAAGGTCAACGGTCTCCCCCACAAGGCGGCCTGGGAGCCGCCGTACGAGTCGATCTGCGCATGCAAAAAACCCAAGGTATGGCCCACCGAAAGACAGCGCGGTACCGAATGCCTGAGCCTCACCCACCACCACGTCTGCACCGTGTAAGCCAGGGCTTTGGAGCAGACCCGCAGACACTGGGTCCTGACAGACCACGAGCAACGCGCCTAGACGGTCCGCAAGCGAACGGGCCTTCGAAAGGGATTCGATCGCACCGACGTAGTTTGGGAATCCCACCACCACACAACCACCTTGGTCGCCAGGAACCGAATCCCAGTCAGTCAATCCATCGACAAGTTTGACCACTTCGATCTCATGACCCGTGCCCTTGGCAAAGGTGGCAAGGACGCGTCGCCAATGCGGATGGATACCGGCCGAAACAATGACTCGTGATGAATGTGTCTCTGCAACTGAGAGGTTCACAGCTTCAACGAGCGCGGCTGATCCGTCATAAAGAGAGGAATTGGATATTGGAAGCCCCGTAATACGTGAGATGAAGGTCTGATACTCAAAGAGAGCCTCAAGTACGCCCTGGGCGACCTCAGGCTGATATGGGGTGTAGGCAGTTACGAACTCAGACCTCCCAGCAAGCGCGCGTGTGACCGCAGGCACCTCATGGTCGTAGGCCCCGCCGCCCGCAAAACACACGAGGCCGGACCCGGCGATGCCAGTTGCTAAATTGCGCCGTCCCATCGTGGCTAACTCCACCGATACATCAGCCTCGGATAGGCCAGGTTCTAGATCTAAGCCACCCGCTAGACGTATCGCTGCGGGAACAGCTCTAAAGAGTTCATCAGTTGATTCAAGACCGAGAAAGCCCAGCATCTGAGCAATGTCTTCTTGAGTGTGAGGTACGAAATCAGGCACAGGTCTTCCTTGTTGTCGGGTCTTTGGTCATTGTCGCGCGAAACTCGGCTCACTGGCGGAGCCACACGGACGAGACTGACTCTGAGAGCGTAAAGCCAGTTCGGAGGTGGGGATCAGACTGAAAGTCGATGAAACGGAGGATTAACAATCGTCGCCTCGGTCCGTGCTCCGCGGGTCTCAATCTCGATTGTGCTGCCGATCACGAGGTCGGGCGGAACAAAACCGAGAGCTATTCCACGACCGAGAGTTGGCGAAAAATTGCCACTTGATACTGCTCCAACAAGTTCATTGTGCATGAAGATTGGGTCGCCCGGATGCGGTGGTCGCCGGCCAGATGAACAAAGGGCGCGCAGGCGACGAGTGATGCCCCGCTTTCGCTCTGCATCAAGTGCGGCTCGACCTCTAAAGTCGCCCTTGTCCCATGACACCACCCACCCCAGACCCGCCTGAAGCGGAGTAATGCCAGGTCCTAGCTCGTGTGAGTGCAGTGGCAACGCGGCTTCGAGACGGAGAGTATCTCGCGCACCGAGGCCAGCGGGAAGCACACCGGTAGAAAGTATGGCTCTCCAGAACTCAGAGGAAACCTCTGAGGCAACAGCACATTCGAATCCGTCTTCTCCCGTATAGCCAGTTCCGGCCACGACGCAGGGCGCTCCCATGAAGTCAAACTTTGAAACTCCAAAATGCGGCACTGACGCGACATCAGGGAAAACCCGGCTTACCCTCGCGCGCGATCTGGGCCCCTGAACGGCAATAATCGCGCGACTCGCGGTCACATCGGCACCACCTATGACCGAACGTACCCCGTCCGTGTTCGACGCGTTTGGCATGACATCAAAATAATTCTGGTCAATCCACCAAACGATGATGTCATCGACAACTGAGGCATCATCAGGATCAAGGAGATGTGTATATTGCGCTCTCCCGGGCGCGATTTTGCCAAGATCATTTGTGAGGCTCTCTTGGAGCACTCCAAGCGAATCCTCGCCCGCTACGCGGACCGTTCCGAGGTGGCTGACATCAAACGCGACGGCATCATTGCGACAAGTGACATGTTCAGCGATGGTCCCGCTTGGATAGGAAAGTGGCATCTCCCAGCCACCAAACTCTGTCAGTTTGGCTCCGAGCGCGATGTGTTCGTCATGCAGTGGGCTTCGTTTTAAACCCATGGAACCGAGATCCTGATCAACGCGCTTTCAACCAATGATCGGCAAAAAGTCACTACGGGTCGCTAAATCAGTTTGCGAGGGAGATTTGTGCAGGGCCGTCGCTCAAACCACTGAATGTCTTCGTGTCCGCGAACTCAACGATCGCGGCGTCAACCTCGTCGACAACACCAGCCATAGGGACAATGTTGAATACGCCCTGACCTCCCTTGAGGAGGTCAACAATCTCCTCGCCAGATCGGGCAAGAACGGTGCCCTTCCCAGCTATTACAAGGTTTGAACGTGACAGATCTTCGCCTGCATCACGAAGGCAAGCGATTGCGCGACGCGACTGCTGAAGGTTGATTCCTGCGTCAAGCAACTGTTTGATCACCTTTAACTCCACCACATCCTCGTAAGAGTAAAGACGCTGGGAACCGCTCCCCTTTGCCTCTTCAAGTGACGGGCGCAACAGTCCCGTTCGGGCCCAGTAGTCGAGCTGCCGATAGCTAATGCCGACAATCTTGCAGACCTTCGTGCCGCGGAATCCTTCTTCAGTATTGGATGTCATTGGCGATCAGCCCTCTTTCCTGCGAAGACACGGTATCTGGTGCCTTCAATAGAACACAACGGCGTAGTTACGCCGATGTGATCAGAATAGGTCCTGTGGGAAAGTCCGTCAATGGAAATGACTACTCGCCGGGGTGCCGAGTGCGGATGCCTTATTCGAAGTCTTCAGGGCGGACATTGTCAAGAAATTCAAGAAACTCGTCGACAATTTCCTCGGGGGCCTCGTCTTCAACCGGCTCTTGGTCCTCAGGCTCTTCAACAAGTCGCGGCGCGTTGTCCATCAAAATGTCCGCGACATACATTGGTGAACCGCTTCTAATGGCGAGCGCAATCGCATCAGAGGGACGTGCGGAGATTACATGGTCGTCTCCATGGGCTCGGACATAGAGTTCGGCATAGTAAGTCCCGTCAACAACATCTGATATCACGACTCGAATAAGTTCAGCGCCAAGTTCATCGAAGATGTTGTTCATGAGATCATGAGTCATCGGTCGTGGCACCTCTACGCCTTCTATTGCAAAGGCGATCGCTGCGGCTTCAGAAGATCCGATGAAGATCGGCAGCGTTCGTTCCCCGTAAACCTCTTCGAGCAATACGATCGGCGTGTTGGTCTGGAGGTCGACCCTCACTCCGACTAACTGAACCTCACGCATAGCTACCAGTCTACCGACGGTGCCGCTTGTTCCCGACTGATCCGCATCCGCGCGCCCCTCTTGGATCACCATGCCATCTCCGGTGTGAGGTCGCGCGCAAGGTCAAGGCAGCGTTGCCTATCCTCCGCTGAGGCGGCGCAACTCCGCACGGAGAATTTGTTCGTACAGAGTTGCCCCGAGATCGGCCATTTCATTGAGCTGAGCCTTCGCCCTCGCACGCGCTTCGGGATTGCGCTGGCGCAAGAGAGGTGTCACGACTTGACCATAAAGAGAAGCATCGCGTTCAGCGGCATGGCGAATGGACTTCAAATGCCTCGGCTCCAAACCATAAGACCTGAGACTGATAATGCTCTTTGAAATAATGACATCGTCGCCATCAAAACAAGGTACTCCCCCGACTATTTCGCTTGAGATAAATCCGAACTCCTCAAGTTCAGCGATGACTTCAACTGTCGTTGAAGTTGCTGATGCGAGCTCGTCTATGGAAAAAGAGACGTCGGAAAGAGCGTTGGCTCTGGCGCTTTTAACGCCTTGGGTGGCCGCCACCAAATTTTCAGATGATGATCCTTTGCTGACGCTCGGCTCTTGGGATTTCTGCCGAGAGTTTACGGCCCCATTCACGTGAGCAGAGCCATCGGTCACCTCTGCCTGCGATGGATGATTTGGATGGCGTGTCCCCGCATCACCGGCGTCCTCATGAGTTGAATCATCGAAACCATTCGACAGAGCGGTTGTTGGCACTGCTGCAAGATAGGCCTTCAAAGATCCTGGGGGAGGGTCAGAGGTTTCATGGAGCGAAGAAACCGAGTCGTTCACAATTGCCTGCTGAGGTTGAGTCTCACGGACTGGGCTTTGCACCTCTGCGACGACGCGCGCAACCTGGCGAATATTGGATACGACAGTCGCAAGCTCGCGGTCTCGATCAACAAGGTCCATCTCATCATCAAAAAGCGATGGGCTATCTGGGAGGTCGGGGGTGCGGCCATCTTCAAGATCAAGTCGGCGCTTTATGACTTTGAGCGGGAGAAAGTTCTCCTTCTGTTGACGGAGAATCCATCTCAGTCGCTCAATGTCGATGGGATAAAATTTTCGGTACCCAGAGGGAGTTCTCTCAGGATGAATTAGGCCACGACTTTCGAGGAACCGGATCTTGGATATGGTCACATCATCAAAATCGACGACAAGTTCATCGAGTACCTCTCTGATCGAAAGATATCCGTTGTTACCCGAGAGAGCCCCGCGAGTCTCGCTCATCGAACTCGAGCCGAGACGTAGAGGAGTTTAAATTTACCGATTTGCACTTCATCCCCTGTACGCAAAAGTGTCTCCTCGATCCGCTCTCGGTTCACATAGGTTCCGTTCAGAGAACCAGCATCTTTTACTTTGTACGAACCTTCTTCTCGTATGAATTCTGCATGTCTACGAGAGACAGTGATGTCGTCGAGAAAGAAATCGCTCTCTGGGTGACGACCGACCGTGATACTTGGTTGCGTAAGGAAATGCTTCGTCCCTGCGTCTGCGCCACTTTTCTCGATGAGCACTCCGGTACCCAGATCAAGCTCACCGATCTCCTTGAGAATTTCATCGGAAGCAAGCTCAGTAGACGGATCATCAGGAATAAATGCTGCAGTATTTGACGTTACGCCAGAAAGCGACGCGCCACACGAGGAACAAAAATTTACCCCGAGTGGATTGCGATGGCCGCAGCTAGGACAGAACACGCTTTATACGGTACTCCACCTATAGGTGGTCTTAGAAGGGGGAATATTGCTCAGCGTTACTCGTTTGTTAATTCTTCGTATTGTGACGCGCTGAGCAACTCTTCGAAGGCTCCAACGTCTCGCGGAGCGACAATACAGAACCACCCCTGCCCGTATGGGTCGGAGTTGATTATCTCGGGCGCATCAGCGAGCGAGCTATTTACGGCCACCACTTTTCCTGCTACAGGGGCATAAACTTCGGAAACTGATTTTGTCGACTCGACCTCGCCGATTTTTGCTCCCTTGTCGATCTCGTCCCCAGGTTTGGGAAGGTCAACAAAAACGATGTCTCCCAAGGCTCCTTGTGCGAAATCAGTAATACCAATGCTGATGCCGGCCTCTTCCTTTCGCGCCCATTCGTGGTCGCTCGTGTAGCGAAGATTGTCTGGAATGTTCATGAGCGCATCGTAGTCAACTGTCGAAGTGGCGACAGGAGGGAAGGCATTTACCTTGCGTATGTCCTCGTCTCCGGGAGGCTTCGGGGCCTTAGGTTCGCAAGCCCTGACTGGCTCCAAGGGCAGACCGAATACGCGGTAAATACATCCATGCGGAAATGATCGCCAGAACGAGCGAAGGAGCAAGAATTATCCATCCTGTCGCTCCAAACGCGTGCTCAAGAACGCCCCGACCAGATCCAAAAAGGATCATGGGAAGCGCAAACATGAACCCGAAGGTCCCGAGCTTGCCGATAAACACGACCTCGATCTCCCGGATTCCTTTTGACGCGACGAAGAGCGCTGCGACACTCACAACCACCTCCCTTGCCAGTACCAAGGATCCCAACCAGAGAGGAAGTGTTCCAAATATCATCAGGGAAACTAGGGTTCCTGTCGTCATCAGACGATCCACAGCAGGGTCAAGAAACTCTCCCAGTTCGCTCGTTTGATGGAACTTCCGGGCGATAAAACCGTCGAGGTAGTCAGTTACCCCGGCAATGGAAAGTGCTACGGCGGCCAAAAAGCGATCGCCCACAAAAAAGAGTTCCTGAAGGAACCAAACGAAGAGGATGACTCTGCCTATCGAGAGTGCATTCGGTATCGTCCAAATCCGATGTTCGCCTTCGCACTGTCCTGACATGGAAGTTCACTGAGCCGATTGACGATACTACGAGCGTTTGCGAAGTGCCCTGCGAAGCACAAGAGCCGAAATTGTCAAAACTGCACCAGCGGCGGTAGTTGTGCGAACACGACGTGCGGTTGAACTTGCCCGAACCAGAGCGTCAGTCAAAAGCTCGGCATCGGTGGCTTCTGGCAGCGGGTCAAGATGGTCAATAGCGTTGCGGGCCTCAAAAGGCGAGAGCCGACGGTACAGCAAACCTGCCTGGGCAATTTCAAACTGGGGATCTCTTCGAAATTGTGAGGCCAACGCGTGGGTATCTCTCCCATTCGTCCACCCCGTAGCTCCACCTGCCGCGTCGATCTGGGAGGTCCACCATTTCTGCAGGTATTCGAGAAAACGGGCGTGGGCATCTCTCATGTCACGTCATTCTACGCGCAACGACACATCCCTGTAGCCGACAGGATCGAGTAACACCGATCGGAGTCCAGCCAGGCGCAGGGTGGCCGGGAAGGTGGATTACGCGGTCGGAACCCCTCTCTCCTATTGTGAAACAATTCAATCTCGTCATTGACGAGGTAGACATTCACAAGGGGTGAGCGATGGCAACGCAAACTGAGCTGCTTGAAGCGATATCGGAGCGACTTCTGCAACACCTTTCTCAGGGATCAACCAGCGATTCAGTTCTCAAGCTCGCCGAAGCCTGGGCTTGGGTTCATTCGCCTGACCAGGCTCATGGCGCAATAGCTGCGAGTTAGCACCAAGGTGAAGAGCACCAGCGATCTTTTTGTGAGATAGGGAGCGACGCCCCACTTGCCATTCGGACACTTTCTCGCGACTTTGCAGACGCAACACCATCTCAGCGCCCTCGCCATTCTGGCGGTCTTTGCCGCGGGATTTGGCGCGGGCACCATCAACTCGATAGTCGGCTCAGGATCATTAATCACCTTTCCGACTCTGGTAGCGCTGGGTCTCTCGCCGTTTATTGCCAACATCACGAACAGTGTCGGTATAACCGGGGGTAATGCGAGCAGTGTTTACGGTTATCGCCGCGAGCTGGTTGGTCAGGCAGAACGCGTACGGACTCTGCTCCCCTTCTCTGCCGCTGGGGGCTTGACTGGTGGGGTGCTCCTGCTTTACCGACCATCCGCATTTATCGCAATCGTTCCATGGCTTGTATTGGTTGCCGTCGCACTCGTAATAGTTCAGCCGCGAATAACCCGCATGCTTGCAGTCCGCGGTCCGAGGCACCAGCATGGCAGCGCGTGGTTGAGAGTCGGAATCTTCGCGACGGGGGTATACGGCGGATATTTCGGTGCCGCCCAAGGCGTCATCATGATGGCCATTCTTGCTATCGGCCTCGATGAGACGCTTCAGCGCCTCAATGGACTGAAGAATGTGCTTACGTTCATGGCGAACACGATTGCTGGCATCTTGTTCATTGCCTTTGCGCATGTGAACTGGATATTTGTTGCGATTATTGCGGTCTCTTCAATACTTGGTGGTCAATTTGGTGCTCATGTTGGGCGTCGACTGCCTAATCCAGTATTGCGAGCGGTGATCATCGTTGCTGGTGTATCGGTTGCTATCAAGCTTCTTGTGAAGTAACAGCGTGTGATTCTCCGAAATACCGCAATCTTTCGATTGCATCGTGAAGGAGCTCGTCGCGTTTGCAAAATGCCCATCGAACCAGATCCGAACCAATGGTTTTTGAATCAAAGAAAACACTTGTAGGTATAGCTACGACCCCGCAACGCTCTGGCATCAAACGGCAAAAGGTCATTGAGTCTTCTCCTGATAAACGAGTAATCGAGGTGTTGACGAAATAGGTACCTTTGGTCGGCAATACCTCAAACCCGATCTCTTCAAGCCCGCTTGAAAGAAGATCACGTTTGTGCGACAAGGCATCCCGGAGCCCCTGAAAGTACGAATCCGGTAAGTTCAGAGCCGTTACCATAGCGAATTGGAATGGCGCTCCGTTGACATAAGTGAGGAACTGCTTTGCCATTTGAACTGCACTTACCAATGCCGCAGTGGCACAGACCCAGCCAATCTTCCAGCCCGTGAAGGAGAAGGTCTTCCCTGCCGAAGAGACCGTTATCGTGCGGTCACGCATACCTTCAAAGGAGGCAATTGGAAGATGAGTTCCTTCGTAGACAAGATGCTCGTAGACCTCGTCGGTAAGTACGAAAAGGTCGAATTCGTTGGCAAGGTCAGCGATCACCTCTAGCTCTTCTCGACTGAAGACCTTCCCTGTTGGATTGTGCGGTGTATTGAGAATAATGAGACGCGTTCTCGGTGTAATCGCATTTCGCAGTTCGACTGGATCGAACTCCCAGCTTGGAGGTCGCAGCGGTACGGTTCTGCGGGTTGCGCCGGACATGGCAATAGCCGCGACGTACGAATCGTAATAGGGCTCGAAGAGTAAAACCTCGTCTCCTGGTTCACACAGGGCAAGAACAGCAGCCGTGATCGCCTCAGTGGCCCCGGCGGTAATGAGCACTTCGCTAGAGGGATCGTATTCAAGCCCATAGAAGCGTGACTGGTGCTGCGAGACGGCTTCGAGTAGCGCGGGAATGCCGCGACCGGGAGGATACTGGTTATGCCCAGCGTTAATCGCAGCGATCGCGGCCGCTTTGACCTCTTCGGGTCCATCGGTATCAGGAAACCCCTGCCCTAAATTGATCGAGTTGGTAGCGAGCGCTAGCGCCGACATCTCAGCGAAAATCGTTGTCCCAAATTCTGCGAGACGCTCGTTGAGAATTCTTTCGTGTCTAGATCCTGTTCGATCTTTTGGTAAGTCCATCATCTTAGTTATCTGTGCTTAGCGGTGTGACACGAGGTCAGCCACCGTCGCGCACTCCTTCAACAAGGCGGCCGCATTTCCCACACCAAGCAAGAGCGTTGCGCTCATCTGAAGGATGGATTAAACCCCCACAGCGCTTGCATCTCCAGATCACCGGCGAGAGTCCACGGTTACTCATATGACGTTGATTTAAGCACGCATGGCAATCTGTCGCGCACCAAGCCGGAAAACGCTAGGGGTGCACAGAGCCGACGAGACGCGTCATATGATCCAAGAGGAGCTGCGACGTCATGATGGAAATCCGGACAGGGACGACATTGGTTATTGCCATCGCATGAAAATGTCTCTGCAGTTGAATGTCAATCTTTTCTGAGAAGGCGAGAACTTCGTGGCAGGCGCATTCGTAACTATCTATTGGCGGCCCGGTTGCTCGTATTGCTCACGATTATTCCGAGCCCTCGAGAAGGAACAGATCGCCTTTGAGAGGCGCAATATCTGGGAGGACCCCGATTCTGCCGCCTTTGTGCGAACCCATAATCGCGGCAACGAAACTGTGCCGACGGTCGTTTTCAGCGGTGTAGTAAGCACTAATCCAGAGCCGCGCGAACTCATTCGACGAATACGATCTGCCGATTCTCACCAACGAAACTAGAGCGCCCAGCTCTTCTGAAATGGTGGTGCGCTGCCAATTGGCGGTCATGATGTCATCCGGCGCGTCCACCACAGAACGTCGAGGGGAGTAGTCATCTCTCCCGTCCATATGGACGTATGTTTTTCAGAGTCTGTGCCTCATGATGGTGCCAGTCCCAGAGAGACAGCCTCAGGAACCCAAGGCAATGTTTGCTGACACGCTGAGATCGCGCGCTGTGTGTGAAGCCAAGTGCTTCGAGATCGCCGCGAACAATGCCTCTATTCCCTCTTGAACGACGAAGCTTTGAGTGTCGAAGCTGGCAATGCGCTTCTTAGGGCTTCGTGCGCTGCACCTCGTGATCGATGAGGTGGTCATTGGCGAGATCTTGCTTGAGCCAGGGAACGCGACATGGTCCTCACTGGGCAGTTGAACACCACCGGTGGACCTTTAGGCTCGGGGGTCTCTTCAACGAGACACGCGGGAATCCAGTACCGACGAAACACCTTGCCAACTGCTGCGAAGAGGTATTTAGTCATGCTAAAGATGTCTTGTCTCTCTTGTGCTAAAAGCTCTTTAGCAAAGGTTTGCTCTCTGTCCGGTGTCCGAACGGATATGTTTCTAGCTAACGGGGTATTCTCGTTCCACAGGGTCATTTGTATTCAGGTCCCGACATATTTTGGGAGGGTGGACCATGAAAGCCCAGCCGCGTCCAGAGATTCCGTCGTTTCTCACCTTCGAAGAAGAGCGCGCGTACCGCAAGCAGCATCTTGCAGCAGCTTTTCGCATATTCGCTCGTTGTGGATGGAGCGAGGGTACGGCAGGCCATATCACCGCAAGAGACCCAGAACTTTCCGATCATTTCTGGGTCAATCCATATGGCATGCATTTCGCGAGGGTGAAAGTTAGTGACCTCCTACTCGTCAACGACAGGGGCGAGGTTATTGAAGGGTCGCGTAACGTCAATACCGCCGGATTTGCCATTCACTCTCAAGTGCATGCCGCTCGACCAGATGTCGTGTCAGCTGCGCATGCTCACTCGATGTATGGAAAGACCTGGTCCGCCTTTGGAAAGCCGCTTGACCCAATCACCCAGGATGTCTGCTCGTTCTATGGCGACCACGCAGTTTATGATGACTTTACCGGTGTTGTTCTGGATCCCGAAGAGGGCAAGCGACTAGCGCACACCCTTGGTGATCACAAGGCGATCATTCTGCAAAACCACGGGTTGCTTACCGTTGGTAGAACTGTGGATGAAGCGGCGTGGTGGTTTATCAAAATGGAACGGTCATGTGAATCTCAACTTCTCGCCGAGGCAGCCGGAAAGCCAAAGATGATCTCCCATGAAATTGCAGAGCTCACAAGATCTCAAAGCGGTACGCCCAAAGCCGGTTGGTATTCATTTCAACCACTTTACGAGTGGATCGCTGAAGAAGAACCCTCACTTTTTGATTAATCTCGCCCTTTTTGAATTTGAGAGTTTTGTGTCTAGCTTGGAGCAGCATCTTTGCTTAACTAAAAAATCAATTCACGCATGCTAAATACACTATGAGGATCCTTGACCATCTCGAACGGTAACCTTACGTTGTGAATGACACCGTACAACCGCAGTCGACGATCGATCTCGGCGTTACGCGCCTGTTCGCCTTGGTCAGCGAAGCACTTGCTGGTGCAACGATGGCGTTACTGGGTGACGAACGAGAGACCGCTGAAAGCATTGTTGAGGCAGACCTTGTAATTGATGACCTCACTGCCGAAATTGAAGGCCTCGTCTGGGAGCGTATCGAGACAACTGATCCTCAGATTATGGAGCTACGCCAATTAATCAATGTCTTGTTGATCTTGCCGGAGCTCGAGAGAAGTGCGGATCTTGCTGAACACATTGCACAGCGAGCCCGTTTCAATATAGGACCCTCGATGTCGCCACGCAGCCGGGGCATTTTTCAGCGCATGAGCGAGATCGCGATCGCGATGTGGCATGAGGCCGCCGATGCTTACCTTGATCGCAACCTGGATGCCATGGAGGTTGATCTCGCTGACGAGGAGCTAGACACCCTTCGTGATCAATTGACAGAAGAGGTTGCAAAATCAACGATGCCGATGCACGTATCGTCACAGGTGATTCTTGTCGCGCGTTTTTACGAACGCCTCGGCGACCACGCGGTGAACCTGGCACGACGAATAGCTTCGCTACCTCCACGAAGCCTTTAGGTTCTATCCAGCTCGATGTCTAGCAATCCAGATGTCCTTCAGGCTCAAGGATGAGATAAAGCCGCTGGGACGCGATTGCTGCAGCCTCTAGATCGTCTTCAACATCGAGACAGAGAGCGATTCTGTGAGCAACACCCGGGTTAAGCCGTTCGGCGATAGCGATGATGCCTCCTCTTCGGGCGCCTATCTCTTTACAAGCTGTGAGATAGTCCGTGGAGTCACTCAGTACATATTCGGGGAAAACTTCGCGCAGAGCGCTCGCCTTGCCAAGCCAGCGCACAAACTCTTCAATTTCTTCTAGCGCAATACTCTCGTTTTCGATCATCGCGCGCTCCAATATACGACGTAAGAAGATTCTTGTTACCTGAATTAGATCGTAGTAATTCCTTTTGGGCGTATCCGCGAATCACGGCAACGGAGAGACGTATCCTGAAAGTGTCGCTCCTGGGTTCTTGGCGTCCGGATGAAGTTCGTTTGCCACGAACTCCACATCGCTGAAGCTCTTTCGGTCTGCGTCGCCATTGACCGCCGCAGGAGCATTGTTGGGCCCCGACGAGCCAACAACAACAGCGACATGCGCAGCCACAAGCGTGACAGAGTTGAGACCATAGACGGCTATGTCGCCCGGAAGCGGAATATAACCA
>Ga0307373_10004373_pt1 | contig 23825 bp, 19 predicted proteins | sample OX2MG_FD_202534 | JGI IMG/M metagenome (GOLD analysis project Ga0307373, IMG submission 202534) | Soil microbial communities from Risofladan, Vaasa, Finland - OX-2 | ecosystem: Environmental > Terrestrial > Soil > Coastal area > Acid sulfate soil | place: Finland: Risofladan, Vaasa | collected... | reverse complement strand
GTGTCCTCGAACAATCACGCCGCCACGCGTTCATAGCGAGCCTCCTCGGTATCCCGCACCTGGTGGTGTGCATCAACAAGATGGACCTCGTCGACTGGTCGCAGGATCGCTTCCACGAGGTCAGGGATGAGTTCCGTTCGTTCGCGATGAAGCTGGACGTCCACGATCTGACGTTCATCCCGATATCGGCCTTGCACGGCGACAACGTCGTAGGTCGCAGCGACAGCATGCCCTGGTACGAGGGGACTCCGCTGCTGCACCACCTCGAAGAGGTGCACATAGCGTCGGACCGCAACCTGATCGATGCCAGATTCCCGGTGCAGTATGTCATCAGGCCGCAGCAGGGCCATGAGGAGCAACTGCACGACTATCGGGGGTACGCCGGCACCGTCGCGGGGGGAGTGTTCAAGCCGGGCGACGAGGTGGTCGTGCTCCCGTCCGGGTTCACCTCGAAGATCACGGCGGTTCGTGCACCTGGCGGTGAGGAGCTCACCGAGGCGTTCCCGCCTCGAGCGGTCACCATCCAGCTAGCGGACGACATCGACATCGGGCGGGGTGACATGATCTGCCGCCCACACAACCGCCCCGCGGTCAGCCACGACGTCGACGCGATGGTGTGCTGGTTCTCCGAGGAATCGTCCCTAACGGCAGGTTCCCGGTTCGCCGTCAGGCACAGCACCCGGACCGTGACCGCCAAGGTGGAGTTCCTCGATTACCGCCTCGACGTCAACACGCTTCACCGTGACGAGACCGCGGCGTCATTGTCACTCAACGAGATCGGGCGCCTCCGGCTTCGCACCCAGTCGCCGTTGATGTTCGACCCGTACCGCCGCAATCGTGCCACCGGCAGCTTCATACTCGTCGACCCGGTGAGCAACAACACGGTTGGAGCAGGCACGATCGTCGGCTCGGAGCAAGCGAACGTCACCAACGTCGTCTGGCACGCCAACGCGGTTGAGCGAGGAGAGCGCGGTACGCGGGGGATGACCGTGTGGTTCACCGGACTCTCGGGTTCGGGTAAATCGACGGTTGCCGTCGAGGTCGAGCGCAAGCTAGTGACCGCCGGGCGCGCGGCGTACCTTCTCGACGGGGACAACCTCCGCCACGGCCTCAACGCGGGCCTCGGGTTCAGCGCCGCCGACAGGGCCGAGAACGTCCGCCGTGTCGGCGAGGTCGCCAAGCTGTTCGCCGACGCCGGCCTGGTGGCGGTCGTGTCGCTGGTCAGCCCGTACAGAGCCGACCGGGACCTGGTCCGCGCTGCACACGAGGCCGCCGGTCTGGGGTTCGTCGAGGTGTTCGTCGACACGCCGATCGAGGTGTGCGAAGCACGCGACCCGAAGGGCCTCTACGCCAAGGCGCGTGCCGGGGAGATCTCCGGCTTCACCGGCGTGGACGACCCGTACGAACCTCCGGAGAACGCGGAGCTGGTCCTGCGGCCGGGCCACGGCAGCCCCACCGCAATGGCCGACTGGGTGATCGCGAACCTGGCCGAGTGACCGGCGCCGAATTTCGTGATGCCGACCTGGCCGGCGAGATCGCGAAGAGCGCCGGCGCGCACCTGCTCGGTTTGCGATCCTCGTGGGACTGGGGGGCGGCTGCGGAGCCGGCGAAAGAGTTGGGCCGGCAGGGCGACCGCGAATCCAACGAGCTGATCATTGCCCGCCTTGCCACCCACCGTCCCGGCGACCGCGTGCTTTCGGAGGAGTCCGCCGACGATCCCGGGCGCCTCGAAGCCAGGAGGGTGTGGATCGTGGATCCCCTGGACGGCACGAGGGAGTTCTCGATGCGCGGCCGTCCCGACTGGGCCGTGCACGTGGCGCTGTGGGAGAAGGGCGCGGGCATTACGGCGGCAGCGGTGAGCCAGCCGGCGCTTGCGAAGACGTACATCACCGGATCCACCGGGCTCGAAACCCGTGAGCAGCCGGCGCCGGTCATGCTCGTCAGCGACAGCCGGCCTCCCGCGTTCGCCGCGGGCGTCGCTTCCCGGGCCGGCCTTCGCGTGGAGCCGATGGGTTCGGCCGGCGCGAAGGCTATGGCGGTCGTGCGCGGTGACGCGAGCGCCTACGTGCACGCCGGAGGCCAGTGGGAGTGGGATTCGGCAGCGCCGGTGGGTGTGGCGCTGTCCGCCGGCCTCCACGCGTCCCGGCTCGACGGGAGCCCCCTGCTATACAACCAGGCCAGGCCGTACCTCCCTGACCTGCTGATATGCCGCCTGGAGCTTGCCGAGTCCCTTCTTGGCGCGCTCGCCGAGGTGATTGCTGGGTAAGTAACCCACATGGGCGGAATACCCGGGTCTCGGCGTTCGGTCCCAAGGCGCTGAACCTTGCCGCGTCGATCGGCGAGGACCAGAAAGGCTTCCTCGACTTCTTCTTCAAGGAAGTCCAGCCGAAGCTCTGATCCCGCCGCTGCGGCTGCGAGCGATGAGGTGGTCGGCGCAGCGTGCCGCGAGCGCCATGATGGTCAGGGCGGGGTTGGCCGAGCCCTGCGTCGGCAGGACGCTCCCGTCGGTGATGTAGAGGTTCGGCACCGCGAAGGTCCGCAGGTCCGAGTCGACGACGCCCGAGGACGGGCTGTCGCCCATCCGGCAACCCCCGACGAGGTGCGCGTACCGCTTGATAGCGATGGTCTCCGTGGCGCCGGCGGCCTCGAGGATGTCCTCCTGGACCGACTGGGCGGCCTGCTCCAGGGCGCTGTCGTTGTCACATTGCGTGTAGGAGAAGTTCGCGACCGGATTGCCGTTGCGGTCCTTCTCGTCGGCGAGCGTTACCCGGTTGTGGTGCAATGGCAGAAACTCGCACAGGGCGCCGAGCACGGCCCAGTGGACGTAATCGCGCATGTACTCGCGCAGGACACCTCCCCAGTGACCCTGCGCGGCCACGTGCTCGGAGTAGGTGATCGGCAGCGGCGAGACGTTCTGGATGCTGAACCCGCGGGCGTAGGGCTTCGACGGGTCGGTCTCGTAGAACGCTTCTGACGTGACCTCCGGCGGCGGTGCCTTGTACATCCGGACTTCCTGGTCGAAGCGCCCCGCAACCTGTGGCGCACCTTGCACCATGACGTACCGGCCGACCAGGTCGTCGTTGTTGCACAGTCCGTCGGGGAAGCGCCGTTCCGCCGAGAGGAGCAGGAGCCGAGGAGTCTCGATCGAGTAACCAGCGACAGCGACGAGGCGCGCCCGTTGGAACCGCTCCATGCCGTGCCGCACGTAGACGACGCCCTCGGCCATGCCGTCGTCGCCGATGACGATCCTGGTGACCATCGAGTCGGACCGGATCTCAGCGCCGTGCGCCAGCGCGTCCGGGACGTGGGTGATGAGAGGGGAGGCCTTGGCGTTGACCTTGCACCCCTGCAGGCAGAAGCCCCTGTAGATGCAGTGGTCGCGGTGCCCGAAGCGGCCGTTCGCGATCGCCACGGGGCCGACGCGGGCATCGATGCCGAGCCGCTTCGCGCCGAGCAGGAAGACCTCGCCGTTCCCACCCAGAGGCTGGGCGGAGTACGGGTATCGGTGGGGGTCGCCCCACGGCCAGGGTTGCCCCGAGACGGGTAGCTCCTCCTCGATTGCCTCGTAGTAAGGCTTCAGGTCCCAGTAGCTGATCGGCCAGTCCGCCCCGACGCCGTCACGGCTGCGGGTCTCGAAGTCCGACGGGTGGAACCGGGGGACATAACCCGCGAAGTGCACCATGGACCCGCCCACGCCGCGACCGGAGTTGTTGGAGCCGAGAGGGACCGGGTCCTCTCCGCTGATCACCCTGGGCTCGGTCCAGTACAGCCGGTGGGATCCTCGCTCGTCGCTGACCCAATCGGTGTCGGGATCCCAGAAGGGGCCGGCGTCGAACGCGACCGCTCGCATGCCCGCGCGGGCCAGCCTCTGCAGCAACGTGGCGCCGCCGGCACCGCACCCGACGATCGCGATGTCGATCTCGTCCGAATCGTCGAAAGTCCGCATGTTCGCCCGCAGCTCGTGGTTGGTGCGCGCGTTCCCCTTGGGCAGCAGCCAGGCCGACTCGTTGCGCGCCCGGATGTCTGCGTCCCTCAGCCTGCTCACCGGGCCATCACCTGCCGTCGTCGGAACCGATCAACGTCTCCGAGGAGCCGATGAGCGTGGCGGGACCGGACGTCTCGGGCGCCCGGCCGGTCACGCGGGCGGCATGAGCTTTCTTGGCTTCCTCCACCCGCGACGCCCATGGCAGCGGGTCCTTCGCATCGCGTTCGGGTCTCTCCGATGCCTCCCGCGAGTCGATGCCGATGTTCTTGTAGCCGCGTGGGTAGGCGGGGCCACCGAAACCGATTTCGTTCCACGCCCACGGGTGGGAGTAGAACGCGGCGCAGGCGTAGCGGGTCCACAGGCTCCACAGGTGCTTGGCGTTGAATCCCCGCCACTCCTTGGCATCCTGGACCTCCTGCACGAGACCGCCCTGGTCGTCGACGTCGAGCTCGGCGAATCTGCGGCCGAAACGCTCGAATGCCTCGTCGTCCAAGTCAGCGAGGCTTTTGTGCCAGGCTTCCCCGTCCTCGGGCATGTCCTCGTAGCGCCAACCATCCATCTCTCCCGCCTTCAGGCGGACGTCGACCATCTCGGTGACGGGCACCTTCGGCTCTTCGTGCTGGCCGAGGAGCAGGTCGAACAAGGCACGCGCCGTCGGCTCCTCGTCCTTGGTGAAGAACCGCAGCTCCCGGTCGGGGCTGATCCGCGCGAGCACGACGCCTGTTGTAGCCAGATCCCAGCGGCGCACCTCCGACAAGACGTCGAAACCGTCGAATCGCCCCTGCTGTCCCGGCGTGATGCCGCCGGCAGGGAAGGTCGTGTCGCGCCTGGCGAGGTTCACCCGTCTCCTTCGCGCCTCAGCAGCGAGGCGAGGATCCCCATGCCGCCGACGAGGGACGCGAGCAGCGGCGCGAACAGAGGCGGGCCCATTTCTATGTTGTAGACGAGGTTGCTGCTGCCGCCCGGCTTCTGGAGGATCCCCCTGATGTGAAGGAACGTCCCTTGCAGACCGTTGGCGACCACGAGGGCCGAAGCGACCGGTAGCACCGTCTTCGCCGCCCGTCTGCTGACGACCGCGGCGATACCGGCGGGAGCCATCAAGGGCACGATGACGACGGGCCACCACATCATCTTGTTGCCGAAGCTGGCACCGTCGTGCTCGGTGAAGATCTCGGCGCCGGTCACCAGCGCGCCCGCGGCGCTGAGCGCCGCGAGGCTCCGCTCGAAACGACCGGTTCGGATGTCCTCCACCGCTCTCACCGCGAGCGGCGCCCTCTTGGCCAGGGGAGATCGCAGGAGCCGCACTCAGGACCCCTTGCGACCTGGGATGAACTCCTGCGCCTTCTGCCGGATACCGGTCTTGATAACACCCCACGAGTCCTCGTCGCCGGCCAGGATCGCCTTGGCGGAGTCGATCATCTGCTCCATGGTGGCGTGAGGCGGGATGGGCGGGACATCGGGATCGGTGAGAGCATCGATGACGAAGGGGCGGTCCGCTGACAACGCCTGCTCCCAAGCACCGGCCACCTCATCCGGCTCCGTCACCGTCACGTAGCCGAGCCCCAACTGATCGGCGAAGCGGGCGTAGGAGACATCCGGGATCTCCTGGGAGTCCGGGAACTTCGGCACGCCGGTCATGGCGCGCATCTCCCAGGTCACCTGATTCAGGTCGTTGTTGTGCAGGACGGCGACGATGAGCCTGGGGTCGTCCCAATCACGCCAGTAGCGTTTGATGGTGATGAGCTCGGCCAGGCCGTTCATCTGCATCGCTCCGTCCCCGACGATCGCTATGGCGGGTCGACCCGGATGAGCGAACTTTGCGCCTATGGAGTACGGGACGCCGGGACCCATCGTTGCAAGGTTCCCGGACAACGACCCTCGCTGCCCGCCGGTGAACTTGAGATGCCGGGCGTACCAGTTGGCCGCCGACCCGGAGTCGGAGCTGACGATGGCGTCGTGCGGTAGGCGACTGCTCAGCTCCCACACCAACCGCTGTGGGTTGATCGTGCCCTTACGACCCGCCGGCGTCATCGCCTGGCGCTCCATCACCTCCCACCACCGCGCGACAGCGCGCTCGATCTTGTCGCGCCACGAGGTGTTGCTCTTCGGGTGGAGAAGCGGTAGCAGGGCGTGGAGGGCAGCACCCGCGTCCGCGACGAGATTGATCTCGTACGGGTAGCGCATGCCGATCATGCTGGCATCCCGGTCGATCTGGACGGCTCTCGCCTGACCGAACGCCGGCATGAACTGGGTGTAGGGAAAGCTGGAACCGATCGTGAGCAGGGTGTCGCACTCGTTCATCATCTCGTAGCTCGGTCGGGTGCCGAGCAACCCGATGGAACCGGTCACGTAGGGCAACTCGTCGGAGAGCACGTCTTTTCCCAGAAGTGCCTTCGCCACGCCGGCGCCGAGCACATCGGCCGCCTTCATTACCTCCTCTCGGGCGCCGGACGCGCCCTGGCCGACGAGGATCGCAACTTTGGAACCCGAGTTGAGGATGTCTGCGGCCTGGTGCAGCGCTTCGTCGTCCGGGTCGAGGCGCGGCCACGAGACGCCGAGGCTGGACGGGACCATCTTGAACGCGTGCTGCGGCGGCTCGTACTCGAGCTCCTGTACGTCGTAAGGGACGATGATGCACGTCGGGGAGTGTGTGGCGAGCGCTGTGCGGATCGCGCGATCTACCAGGTTCGGCAGCTGTTCGGGCGTGGTCGCAACCTGGACGAATTCCTGGCAGACGTCCTTGAACAGCGTGGAGAGGTCGACCTCCTGCTGGTACGACCCGCCCATCGCGGTCCGGTTGGTCTGACCGACGATCGCCAGCACCGGTACGTGATCGAGCTTGGCGTCGTAGAGGCCGTTGAGCAGGTGGATGGCACCGGGTCCCGACGTGGCGACGCACACGCCGATCCGGCCGGAGAACTTCGCGTACCCCACCGCCTCGAAGGCGGCCATCTCCTCATGGCGAGCCTGGATGAACCTTGGGCAGCCCTCCATCTTCGTCCAGGCCCCGAGAATTCCGTTGATCCCGTCGCCCGGGTACCCGAACACGTCTTCCACGCCCCACTGGGTCAGCCGCTCGAGCAGGTAGGCACCCACCGTCTTCGCCATCTCCACCTCCTGTAATGCGGCCGCCACCGCAGACCGCCACACCCGTCTGTACCCATCTCGCGGGTGGAATCCATCAACCCCGGTTCATCGAGCGGCGTGCCATCCGAGGCTGATCAGCGTGCCGGACGCGGCCAACCCGCCCGCGACGGCAGCTTCCGCGAGCGCCCCGCGGCGGTGCGTGGGCGACGCGGCGGCGAGGCCGACCATGCTGAGCGAGTGCAGCGCGTCGACGGCCGCGCCGCCGGCGACGACCTTGCGGCTGGGCCTGGCCAACGTCAGTGCCAGCTGGATGAGCTGCCTTCCGGCGAGGATCTCGAGCATCGATCGTTCTAGGCGGTCGCCGGTGCGGGTGGAGGCGAACGCGTCGACACCGGCGAGGGCGAACCGGGCGCCGCTGAGCGCCTTGACGGAGGCGTTAGGCGGGGTCATCGGCCCGGGATTGGGACAGGCGCGACGAACATTCCAGAAGGAGCGCGTGCACGAAGGCTTGGGGGAAGTTGCCGCGGAGTTGACGTTCCAGCACGTCGAACTCTTCCGTGAAAAGACCGGGCGGTCCGCATGCAGCACGGTTTCGTTCGAACCAGGCCCTCGCCTCGACACCCATGCCGAGCTGGTGCGCGGCGAGCGCCATGAAGAACCCACACAGCAGGAACGCGCCTTCCGCATCTTCGAGGGGGCGAGCGTCGTGGCGGAAGCGGTACACGTAACCGTCGCGACCGAGCTCCTCGGCGATCGCGTCGTAGGTGGCCCGATGGCGAGGGTCCGAGGGCGGGTACGCCCCGCGGATGCCCGGCAGGAGCAGCGCAGCGTCCACCCGGTCGTCGGTGGGGGAGCGTTGCCAGCGGCCGCTCGGGTGGACGCAGTCGGATGCCGCGTCGGCGGCGATCCCGTCCGCCAGTGCGCTCCACTTGGATGCCTGCGGTGCCGGTGCAAGCGTGGCAACCGCCCGGATACCCGCCGAGCACATCAGCCGGCTGTGCGCCCAGTGTTCGTCGTCGATCTCCCAGATACCGGCGTCGGGTTCGCGCCAGCGTGCTTCGATGGCATCGATACCGGCCTCGACGGCACGCCAGCATTCGAGGTCGAGGCGGTCGTGTGCTCCGGCGGCTCCGAACAGAAGCAGTGCTTCGCCGAGTGCGTCCAGCTGGAACTGCTTGTTCACCCAGTTGCCGATCTTCGGCTTCCCCCCTGGATAACCGGGCAGGCGGGTCAAGGTGTGCTCGTCGGGGACCGACGTTCCGTCGACGCGGTACGCCGGCTTCAATCCGGGTCCGTCCTCGAGCACCCGTTCGGACACGAACCGGACCGCGTCGTCGAGCAAGCTGTGCGCGCCGGTGACGGCGACGGCCTGGCCGACGAAGCACTGGTCGCGGATCCACGCGTACCGGTAGTCGTAGTTGCGTCCCGCCTCGGCTCGTTCGGGCAGTCCGAACGTCGCGGCCGCGACCATCCCCCCTCCTGCGCTGGTCAGGCCTCTGAGCACCGCGTAGGCGTGGCGGGAGTCTCTCGGCGCGATGTTGTCCTCGAACTCGGGGACCTCCGACGCCCAAGCGGTCTCGGTCTGGCGCCAGAGCTCGTCGGCGGGAGTGGGTTCGTCCATCGGTCCGGAGCTGATCTCGAGGACCAAGTCGTGAAAGCCGCCTTTTGGCACGCGGATGTGCATGAGTAGAGCCCCGCCGCTGTCGAGCGATGCCCTTTCGGCGCCTGTCCACCTGACTCTCAGGGGACCCGAGCGTGCGGTCCAGGTGCCCTTGTGCTTCTCCACCTCCGTCATCGAGTGGCGGCCGAACCCTGCGCACACGTCGAGGACGACCTCGAAGTCGGTGTCCTCGTCGACCGGGATGATGCGGCGGAGGATCGTCGCCTTTCCCGGGCTCGAGGGGAAGGCAAGCGCTTCTCTGCATTCCGCGATGCCGCCCGACGTCACCCACCGGCTGTGCCAGATGAGGGACCCCTCCTCGTAGTAACCGCCCCATACGAACCACGGGTCCCGAGGAAAGACCGAGTAGTAGCCGGGTCCGCCCATCATCGAGGTGAAGGCGGCATCCGAATCCCACCGCGGTACGCACATCCAGCCGATATCGCCCTTGGGGCCGATGATCGCGCCGCGCTCGCCGTCGGCGATCAGCGCATACTCGCGCAGCACATGCGCGGGAAACTTGAGCTCACCCACTCCCGCTGTGCTCCCCATGTGCGCGTCGCGCCAAACGAGCCGGTGTCAATCCGATGAGTGTGGCCGAGGATTGACGGGTAGGAACAGGCCATGAGATTCCAGATCTGGCACGCACCCCTCCGGCTGGTGACCGGAGCGTTCATCCTCAACTCGGGGATCAACAAGTGGAGGGCCGGTGACGAGGAGGTGCACAAGTACATCCACTCGATGGCCTCGACGGCGTACCCGCAGCTGGAGTCGCTCGACGCGAAGACGTTCACCAAGTCGCTCGCGGGCGCCGAGATGGCGCTGGGGACGGCGCTGCTCACACCCTTCATCAGCCCCGCGGTGGCTGGTGCTGCCCTCACGGCGTTCTCGGGAGGGTTGGTCGGCCTCTATCTCCGCACACCCGGGATGCGGGAGGAGGGGAGCATCCGTCCGAGCCAGAACGGCATTGCGCTGGCCAAGGACTTCTGGATGCTCGGAATCGGTGCCGCGCTCGTCATCGACGGGATCACGTCGCGAGCGAAGCGCCTGATGCCCGGGAAGAAGTGAGCGGGCCGCCCCGTCCGCTGATGGGGCCGTTCTATGGGTGTGCGGCGCGAGCCGGCGGTGCCGGGTCGACCAGCACGCAGCGGGTGCCGCTGTAGATCGTCGGCATGCACTTGTTGCAATGGATGCACAGCGACTCGGTGCTGCTGCCCTTCTGCATCTTGTTGACGAGGTCCGGCTCGCGTAGCAGGGCACGCGCCATGGCGACGAAGGGGAAGCCCAGTTCGACGGCGCGCTCGATCGTCTCGAGGCGGTTGATTCCCCCGAGGAGGATCAGCGGCAGCGTGAGAGCCTCCCTGAACTGCCGCGCGTAGGGAAGGAAGAACGCCTCCTCGAACGGGTACGACGGCATGAACCTGCTCCCCAGGAGCTTGAACCCCGCCTTCAGCGCGCGCGGCAGGGTGGCGCCGAACTCCTCGAGGGGAGCCTCGCCGCGGAATAGGTACATGGGATTGCTCAACGAGCTGCCTCCGGTCAGCTCGAGGGCGTCGAGGTGGCCGTCTGCCTCGAGCATCTGCGCTACAGGGATGCTCTCGTCGAGCCAGAGGCCGCCCGGTACGCCGTCGGCCATGTTGAGCTTGGCGGTGACTGCGATCCCGTCACCGGCGCCGGCACGCACCGCGGCGACCACCTGGCGGGCAAACCGGGCGCGGTTCTCCAGGGATCCCCCCCAGGCGTCCTTGCGCTTGTTGAGCTTCGGGCTCAGGAACGCCGAGAGCAGGTAGTTGTGGCCGAGATGCACTTCGATCGCGTCGAACCCTGCCTGAACTGCAAGCTCGGCCCCGCGCCGGTAGTCGTCGGTGATCCGGGCGATGTCTGCCTCGGTCACCTCGCGGGCGACGCTGCCCGTCATCCCTACGTGGCGCGACGGGGCCAGCGAGGGCAGCCGGTTGGACTTCGGGTTGGCGACCGGGCCCGCGTGCCCGACCTGTGCTGCCGCTTTCGCACCCTCGGCGTGGATTGCATCGGTGAGCCGGCTGAGTCCTTCGACGGTGTCGTCGCCGAGGACGATGCAGCCCCGCGCCGTGCGGCCTTCCGGGGAGACGGCCAGGTACGCGACCGTGCTCATGCCGACCCCTCCCGCGGCCACCTTCACGTGGTAATCAACGAGCGCGTCGGTCACCTGACCCTTGGGGGTGGCTCCTTCGAAGGTCGCCGCCTTGATGACCCGGTTGCGCAGGGTGATGGGGCCGAGCTGGCTCGGCTCGAACGCGATGGACGCCATACGGCAACGATAAGCAGATCGCCGGCGTGGCGACGCCCTGATCATCCCACCGTGCGAAACGGTAGGTTTGGCGGAGGCTCAACATCGGGGGAAACGGACATGAAGGTCGACGCTGAAGCCGCTGGAATGGACGCCGCCCGACTCGCACGTATCGACGAGCACCTGAAGAACAGGTATGTCGATGCAGGGAAGATCGCCGGCTGCCAGGTGGCGGTCGTCAGGCGCGGGAACGTGGCCCACTATTCGGAGTTGGGCCTGGCCGACAGGGAGCGTCGTCTTCCGGTAGGCCAGGACACGATCTGGCGCATCTACTCCATGACCAAGCCGATCACGGGCGTCGCGTTGATGACCCTCTACGAACGCGGGCACTTCCAGCTCTCGGATCCGGTCAGCCGGTTCATACCGTCGTGGCGATCGATGAAGGTCGCCGAGAAGTCAGGGGACGGAGCTGTGCGCTTGGTCGACCCGGTCAGGCCGATCAGCATCCGGGACGTCCTCATGCACATGTCAGGCCTCGGTTACGGCCGCGACAACCTCGACCTGAACCTGGAGTCCGAGGACGGCAAGATCAAGGCGCCTTCCACCCGCTTCGACAGCCTCGAGGACATGGTCGAGAGGCAGGCGGGCTGGCCCTTGCGGTTCCAGCCGGGGACCACGTGGCTCTACTCGTTTGGCACCGACGTGTGCGCCCGGCTGGTCGAGATCATCTCCGGCCGGCGCTTCGACCAGTACCTCGACGAGGAGGTGTTCGGCCCGCTAGGCATGCGGGACACGGCCTTCCATGTAGACGATGACCGTGCGCCGAGGTTTGCCTCCCTGTACGGACGCAACTCGCGCAAGGAGCTCGTGCTTTTGGACGATCCCCAGGACAGCACCTACCGGAAGCCGCCGGCGTTTCTCTCCGGCGGCGGAGGGCTCGTGTCGACTTTGGGGGACTACCTGAGGTTCTGCCAGATGCTGCTCGGCGGCGGCGAACTGGACGGCCGGCGGGTTCTAGGGCGAAAGACCGTGGAGCTGATGACGGTCAACCACCTTCCCGGCGGCGGGAGCATGAGCGATTTCGCACTCCCCGGCGGCTACGGGGAGGTCGGCTTCGACGGGATGGGCTTCGGCTTGACGATGGCCGTGTCGAAGGGCCCGGCGCAGACCGGGATCGTCGGCTCGCCCGGCGAGTACATGTGGGGAGGCGCGGCCTCGACAGTCTTCTGGGTCGACCCTGCCGAGGATCTCCTGGTGGTGTTCATGACTCAGCTTCTGCCGTCGGGGACCTTCAACTTCCGTGGCCAGCTGAAGGCTCTGGTGTACCCGGCAATCGTGGACTGAGCGAGTGCCAACGCCCGTCTCGTGAGGACCTCGGGCGCCGCGCCGGCGTGGCGGACGGGACGGTGCCATCCGAGGTGAGCCAGCCGCGTTTGCGGAACAGCGCGAGCAGACCGACGACGACCAGGACCTGGACCCCGATGCCGGCACCGATGAACACGGGCATCGAGGTGATCCTGTCGACCATCCACCCGAAGTTCTGGCCGAAGAACCCGGTCAGGAAACTGAGGGGAAGGAAGATGGTGGCGATGATGGTGAGCTGCTTCATCACCACGTTCAACCGGTTTGACACCGTCGAGAGGTGGGTGTCCAACACGCCGGTCATCAGGTCGCGGTAGCTGTCTACCAGGTCGCTGATGCGGATCAGGTGGTCGTAGAGGTCGCGGAAGTAGCGCTCCGCGTCAGGGGTCATCCCCGGCAGGGAGTCCCCGCTGCCCACCAGCGAAGCGAACATGTCCCGCTGGGGGGTGACCACTTTCCGCATCGAGATGAGCGACCGCTTCATGTCGAACAGGCGTCCGAGCTGCTCCTCCGTGGGACGCTCGAGGATCTCGTCCTCGAGCTCGTCAATCTTGTCGTCGAGGTTGGACAGGACCGGGAAGTAGCCGTCCACGAGAGTGTCCACGACCCTGTAGAGGAGCATCACGTGATCGGCTGCCGTACCCGACCGCCGGGCGAGGCGCTCTGCGAGCCCGGAGAAATCCGGGCAGGGCTGGTGGTGCACGGTCACGAGGAAGCTCTCGGTGTAAAAGCAGTGCACCTCGGCCAGACGCGCTTCGGCGGTAGCCCCGTACACGACGAGCAGGGCGAAGTCTTCGTACATGTCGATCTTCGGGCGCTGGCCGAAGTGCTCCGCGTCCTCCACGGCAAGGGGGTGGAAGTGGAACGTGTCGCTGAGCAGAGCGACGACCTCGTCGTCGACCCCCTCGATATCAGCCCAGAAGTGGGTGCCGGACTCCATGAGTCGATTGATGTTGGCGACATCGAGGTGCTCGGCTTTGCCGTCGACGGTGATCAGGTGGCCTTCCATGGCCGCCATTGTGCCGCCGGGCGCCTCCGGGGAGGTGGTCCCTCCGGGTCACGCGCGCGCGGGTAGCCCCAGCTCCCTCGCGATCAGCATCCGCTGAACCTCCGACGTCCCTTCGCCGATCTCGAGGATCTTGGCGTCGCGGTAGAACCGGCCGACGGGAGTCTCGTTCATGAACCCGTATCCACCGAAGATCTGGGTGGCCTCCCTGGCGTTGACCATCGCGGCATCCGACGCGACGAGCTTGGCGATGGCAGCTTCCTTCTTGAACGGCTTCCCTGCTTCGAGGCGTGCAGCGGCGTCGCGGTACGCGAGCCTCGCCACGTGGGTGCGGGCTTCCATGTCGGCGATCTTGAACTGGAGAACCTGGTACTCGGAGATCTTGTGGCCGAACGCCTCGCGTTCATCGACGTAGCGCAGGCATTCGTCCACGCAGCCCTGCGCGAGTCCCACCGACAGGGCGGCGATGGCAATGCGCCCCTCATCGAGTGTCCGCAGGAACTGCGCGTACCCGCGCCCGCGCTCGCCGAGGAGGTTCGATTCCGGAACCCGGCAGTCCGTGAAGGAGAGCTCCCGGGTGTCGGACGCGAGCCACCCCACCTTCGAGTACTTCTTCGAGACCGAGAACCCCGGCGTGCCCGACGGGACGATGATCGCTGAGATCTCCGGCCGCCCGCGCCCATCCTTGCCGGTCACTGCAGTGACCGTCACGAGGGCCGTGATGTCGGTGCCGGAGTTCGTGATGAACGACTTCGTCCCGTTGATCACCCATTGGCCGCCGTCGAGCGTGGCGGTCGTGCGGGTGGCGCCGGCATCGGTCCCTCCGCCGGGCTCCGTGAGCCCGAACGCGCCGAGCGCACGGCCGGAGCAGAGGGCGGGGAGCCACCGCTGGCGCTGTTCCTCTGTGCCGAACCGGAATATCGGCATGGCACCCAGCCCGACGCCTGCCTCCAGGGTGATGGCGACCGACGAGTCGACCCTTGCGAGCTCCTCCAGCGAAAGGCAGAAAGTGGTGTAATCGCCCCCCATCCCGCCGTACTCCTCCGGGAACGGCAACCCGAACAGGCCCATCTCGCCCATCTTCCCGACGATCGTGTAGGGGAACTCTTCGCGCTCGTAGATCTCAGCGATGACGGGCGAGATCTCGGTCCGCGCGAACCGTTCGACGGTCGCGCGAAACGCCTCTTGTTCAGGTGAGAGATCCATCACGGCTCTTCTAGCGCGTCTTCAAGGGCGGGTGCGCCGCCGGCGAGGGCCTGCACGACGCGCGACGGGCTCGGCCTGCCGAGCTTCTGGGCCATCCACGAGCTGGTCGCGACGAGCGATTCGAGGTCGACACCGGTGTCGATGCCGAGCCCGTGGAGCATCCAGACCAGGTCCTCCGTAGCGAGGTTCCCAGTGGCGCTGTCCGCGTATGGGCAACCTCCCAAACCACCCGCCGAAGCGTCGACGGTGGCCACCCCTGCTTCGAGAGCGGCGAGCGTGTTGGCGAGCGCCTGGCCGTAGGTGTCGTGGAAGTGCACGGCGAGCTGTCCGGTTGCGATGCCAGCCGACCCGAGACCGTCCAGCAAGTCGTGGACCTGCCCCGGCGTCGCCACCCCGATGGTGTCACCGACGCTCAACTCGTCGCATCCCATCTCCATCAACCGTTTGCAGACACCGACGACCTGACCAGGCTCGACGGGCCCTTCCCAGGGGTCGCCGAAGCACATCGACACGTAGCAGCGAACCCACATCCCGTTCGACTTCGCCGAAGCCACAACGGGTTCGAACATGCGAAGCGACTCGTCGACGCTGCGATTGAGGTTTCGCCGGGCGAAGCTCTCGGTTGCGCTGCCGAACACGGCGATGTGGCTCACCCCGGCGGCGACCGCCCGGTCGAGCCCCGCCTGGTTGGGGACCAGGACCGGCAACCGCAGGCCGGGGCGGACGGGAAGGAGCGGGTACAGCTCGCCGGCGTCCGCGAGCTGAGGCACCCAGCGCGGAGATACGAAGCTGGTGGCCTCGATGGTCGACAGGCCGCTCGACGCCAACCGCTCTATGAACTCCAGCTTCGTGGCGAGGGAGACCGGCGACGCTTCGTTCTGGAGGCCGTCGCGCGGGCCCACCTCGTAGACGCCCACCCGACCGGGCAGGCCGGCGATCGGGTGGGGGTCCGGAGCCCTCATCGATCGTCGCCCGTAGCGAGCTCGGCCAGTGGCTGACCCAGCGCGACGGCTTGCTGCTCGACGACGAGGACCTTCGACACCATCCCGTCCGATGGTGCCGCTACGACGTGTTCCATCTTCATCGCCTCGACGGTGACGATCGGTTCGCCTCGCCGTACGGCCGCGCCCTGCTTGACGTGGACGGCGAGGACGGTGCCGGGCATAGGGCTGGTAACCGCACCACCGGCAGTTGCACGGTGGCGGCTCTCGCCGACGGCGTCATGCAATCGGGTGAGCTCCCAGGACTCGCCTGCCCTGCAGATCCACATCGTGTCCCCTTCGGCGGCGAAGAGATATTGCTCTGCTACGCCGTCGAACTCGATCGACGCTGACGAATCTCCTTCGAGAAAGACTCTCGCCGTGACGGGACCTGAACCCTGCCACGACACGTGGGCACCGGAGAAGGGGTCGCCCGCGACTGACACCTCGATTTCCCGGTCCTCGATTTCCCGGTCGTCGACCGACCACCGGCTGGCTCGCGCGACGGGACCACCGACCCTCCATCCGTCCGGCAAGCTCCAGGGATCGCCGCTCTTCGAAGCCGCGCGCTGGATGGCCTCGGCCACTACCGCCGCTGCGCCTGCAGCCCGGCCGTGGTCGTCGTGGCTCATGAGGCCTGGGGTGACCCTGTCGACCAAGCCGGTGTCGAGGTTGCCGGACACGACATCGCCGTCGGCGAGAAGGCGGTGGAGGAAAGAGACGTTCGTGCGGACCCCGGCGACGGCTGTGGCGCCGAGGGCCCAGCGGAGCCGGGCGAGGGCCTGGTCACGGTCCTCGCCCCAAGCGATCACCTTCGCCAGCATCGGGTCGTAGCTGACGCCGACCTTCGTCCCGACCGAGAGTGCCGAGTCGACCCGCACCCCTTCTCCCTCCGGCTCCCGGAGCAACCGGATGGTTCCGGTCGACGGCAGGAATCCGTTGGCGGGGTCTTCGGCGTACACCCTCGCTTCGACGGCATGACCGCTCGCCGGAGGTGGGTCACTCCAAGGAAGTCGATCGCCCGACGCCAGCCGGACCTGCCACTCGACGAGGTCGATCCCGCGGACCATCTCGGTCACCGGGTGCTCCACCTGCAGCCGTGTGTTCATCTCCATGAAGAAGAACTCGCCCGGCGTGTCCGCCGAGACGATGAACTCCACCGTGCCGGCGCCGCTGTAGCCGCACGCTTTGGCCACGGCGACGGCTGCGCTCTCCATGGCCGAACGCGTCGCCGCATCGAGAAGAGGAGAGGGCGTCTCCTCGACGATCTTCTGGTGCCGTCTCTGCAGGCTGCACTCGCGCTCACCGAGGGCGAGAACGGCGCCGTGGTTGTCGGCGATCACCTGGATCTCGATGTGACGGGGCCGCGCGACGAATCTCTCCACCAGGAGCGCGCCGTCCCCGAAGGCTGCGACGGCCTCCCTTCTCGCAGCCGCGATCGCTGCCGGCAGTGCCTCCACAGAGTCGACGCGGCGCATGCCTTTGCCCCCGCCTCCCGCCGAGGGCTTGAACAGGACGGGCAGGCCGATCCCGAGCGCCGCCTCGGCGAGCTGGGTGTCGTCGAGCTCTCGGTCCGAGACCCCTGGCACGACCGGCACCCCCGCAGCGGATGCGATGTTCTTGGCGTTGATCTTGTCGCCCATCTCGCGGATCGTCTCCGCGGAGGGCCCGATGAACACGACGCCGGCCTTCGTGCACGCTTCGGCGAGGGCGGGGTTCTCGGAGAGGAAACCGTACCCGGGGTGCAGGGCATCGGCCCCCGAAGCGACAGCCGCGCCGACCACCGCCCCCACGTCGAGATAGCCAGCCGGTCCGCCGATGCGAAAAGCGGCGTCCGCCATGCCGCGGTGCAGGGAATCTTCATCCGCATCGGTGAAGACCGCGACAGAACGTATGCCCATCGATCTCAGGGTGCGGGCCACCCTGACGGAGATCTCACCTCGGTTGGCGACGAGGACGGAGCGGATCGGCACCGTCACATCCTGAACACGCCGTAGCCGACCGGCTCGATCGGAGCGTCTCCCGCCGCCGCGATGGCGAGTCCCAGTACACGTCGGGTGTCTACAGGGTCGATGATCCCGTCGTCCCACAACCTGGCTGTCGCGTAATACGGGTTGCCCTGCTGCTCGTACTGCTCCCGGATCGGCGCTTTGAAGTCCTCGGTCTGCTCGTCGGTCCAGGAGTCGTCGCGGTTTGCGACGGTCGCCAGGACCGACGCTGCCTGCTCCCCGCCCATCACCGATATCCGGGCGTTCGGCCACGTCCACAAGAAGCGCGGCGAGTATGCCCGCCCGCACATCGAATAATTGCCGGCGCCGAAGCTGCCGCCGACGATCACCGTGAACTTGGGCACCCGCGCACAGGCGACAGCGGTGACCATCTTCGCCCCGTGCTTCGCGATGCCTCCCTCTTCGTATTCACGACCGACCATGAAGCCGGTGATGTTCTGCAGGAACACGAGTGGTATCCGCCTCTGGTCGCACAGCTGTATGAAATGCGCGCCCTTCAGCGCCGACTCGCTGAACAGGACACCGTTGTTGGCGACGATCCCGACCGGGTGGCCCCAGATGCGCGCGAACCCGGTGACCAGCGTGGGGCCGTACTCCGGCTTGAACTCCATGAACCTGCTGCCGTCGACGATCCGTCCGATCACCTCGTGAACGTCATACGGGGTGCGGGTGTCGGAGCTCACGACGCCGTAGAGCTCGCCGGGATCGAGCCGCGGCTCTTCGACGGGGCCCGTGCTCCACGCCGGGACCGGAGGCGGCGGGAGCGTCGCCACTATCGCCCGCACCATGGCGAGTGCCTCGCGGTCGTCGGCGGCGAGGTGATCCGTGACCCCCGAACGCCTGGCATGCAACTCGCCACCCCCGAGCTCCTCCGCGGTCACCACCTCGCCGGTCGCGGCCTTCACCAGGGGAGGGCCCCCGAGGAAAATGGTGCCCTGGTTGGCGACGATGACGTTCTCGTCGCTCATCGCCGGCACGTATGCACCCCCCGCGGTGCAGGACCCGAGCACGGCGGAAACCTGCGCGATCCCCGCTGCCGACAGGTTCGCCTGGTTGTAGAAGATCCTGCCGAAGTGGTCCCGGTCGGGGAACACCTCGTCCTGGGCGGGCAGGAAAGCGCCGCCGGAATCGACCAGGTAGATGCACGGCAGGCGGTTCTGCCGGGCAACCTCCTGCGCTCTCAGGTGCTTCTTCACGGTCATGGGGTAGTACGTGCCGCCCTTGACCGTCGCGTCGTTGGCCACGATCACGCAGCGGCGCCCGGACACGACCCCCACCCCGGTTATCAAGCCGGCCGCCGGGCAGCCGTCGTCGTACATGCCGCCCGCCGCGAGGGGCGACAGTTCCAGGAAGGGTGTCCCAGGGTCGAGCAAGACCTCCACCCGGTCCCGGGGTAGCAGCTTGCCGCGCGCCGTGTGGCGCTCCCGGGCGGCGTTCGGGCCGCCCAGCGATGCGGAATGGAGGCGCCGGCGCAGTTCGCCGGCCAGCGCCGCGTGGTGTTCGTGGTTGTGCTGGAACGACCGCGATCTCGTGTCTACCGCGCTGCTCAGCATCGGGGACTCCCGCTGTGGCGCGGCGGCATGAGTGGCCATGCCAGGGATGATAGGAGGAGGGCAGGGGTCGGCTGGGGTGGCGGGCGGCTCCGTCCAGGTAGTTTCGTGGTGACAGGAAGCCCAGATCGGGGGACAGTTGTACGCACGCCGCCACGCCCAGGAGAACCCGGACCAACCCGCCATCGTGATGGCAGGAACCGGGGCGGTGACCACGTTCGGGGAATACGAGGAGCGATGCAACCAGGTCACGCACCTCCTGCGGTCGGCCGGCCTCAACCGCGGTGACCACGTCTCGGTCCTGATGGAGAACTGCCCGCAGATACTCGAGATACAGGGGGCGGCTGAGCGGATCGGGCTCTACTACACCCTCGTCAACTCGCACCTGTCACCCGACGAAGTCGCGTACATAGTCACCGATTCCTGCTCGAGGGTGTTCTTCAGCTCCGTGGCCAAGAGCGAAATTGCCGAGGCGGCCGCCGAGCAGTGCCCGAAAGTCGAGCGGCTTTTCATGGCGGGCGCAGACATCGCCCGGGGCAGGTGGGAGCCCTACGAGGACGCGATCGCGGCCTTTCCCGTGGACCCGGTCCCGGACGAAGCGATGGGCTCGGCGATGCTCTACTCGTCGGGCACCACCGGGCACCCGAAGGGGATCATCAGGCCATTGCCCGAGGGAACGCCCGAAGAGCAACCCGACCAGACCTCTTACTTCCGGTTCGTGTGGGGCCTCAGGGACAACATGGTGTACCTGAATCCCGCACCGCTGTATCACTCGGCACCCCAGCGCAGCGTGTCTCTCGCACTTTCGATGGGGTCGACGTCGGTGGTGATGGAGCGCTTCGACCCGGAGGACTGGCTTCGCCTGGTAGAGCGGTACCGGGTAACCCATTGCCAGATGGTCCCCACCATGTTCACGAGGCTGCTCCGGCTGCCTGAAGACGTCCGCCTCCGCTACGACACCTCGTCGCTGGAACGCATCATCCACGCAGCTGCGCCGTGCCCGGTGCCGATCAAGAAGGCGATGATCGAATGGCTGGGGCCGATCCTCAACGAGTACTACGCGGCCACCGAGGGCAACGGCATGACGTTCTGCGAGTCGAGGGAGTGGCTGGAGCACCCGGGCACCGTCGGGCGCTGCCTGTTGGGAGAGATGCACATCCTCGACGAGGAGGGCAACGAATGCCCCACTGGTGTGGACGGCACCGTCTGGTTCAAGGGGGCGACCAACTTCGAATACTTCAACGATCCCGCAAAGACGGCCGAGAACCGCTCGGCGGACGGGCAGATGAGCACGGTCGGGGACGTCGGCCATGTCGACGAAGAGGGCTACCTGTACCTGACCGACCGCAAGACCTACATGATCATCTCGGGAGGGGTCAACATCTACCCGCAGGAGACGGAGAACCTCCTGTCCACCCACCCCAAGGTCCTCGACGTCGCCGTGATCGGAGTACCCAACGACGACCTCGGGGAGGAGGTCAAAGCGGTCGTTCAACTGGTGGACCCCGCCGAGGCAGGTCCCGAGACGGAAGCCGAGCTGATCCGCTTCTGCCGGGAGCACGTGGCCCACTTCAAGTGCCCACGTTCGGTCGATTTCGTCGACGAGCTTCCGCGGCTGCCCACCGGCAAGCTCTACAAGCGCCTGCTCAGGGACAAGTACTGGGAGGGTCATCGGTCCTCGATCGTGTGACTCCCATACGCTGGGGGGCATGGCCAGCGCATTGACGGGGGTCAGGGCGTTTCTGACCGGGCGTGACCCGAGGGCTACGACCCGCCACCGCGACGTACAGGGCGGTGGATCGAGGGCAGCCGTCCTCGGCGCCGGCGACGGGCTGCTGACCAACGTCTCGCTGGTGCTGGGCGTCGCCGGAGCGTCAGCGGGCGCGTCGACGGTGCGGCTGGCCGGGGTCGCCGGACTCCTGGCCGGGGCATTCTCCATGGCCGCGGGGGAGCTCATCTCGGTCCGGGCACAGCAGGAGCTGACCCAGCGGGAACTCGAGGTGGAGCGCCAGGAGCTCAGGGACGAGCCGGAGGCGGAGCGCCGGGAGCTGGCGGGCATGTTCCGGGCGCGAGGGCTCTCGGCGGAAGAGGCCGACGTGGTCTCGCGGATCCTCTCGACCAACCACGCCGTGGCTCTCGACACCCACGCCCGCATGGAACTGGGCATCGATCCGAACGCCTCGGGGGCGGCGGAGCGCGCGGCGGTCCTGTCGTTTCTGTCCTTCTCGCTGGGGGCGATCCTCCCACTGCTGCCGTGGTTCTTCACGCGTGGAGCAGCGGCCGTCGTGGGGTCGATCGTCATCGGAGCGCTTGCCGCGCTCACGCTGGGAGCACTCATCGGCGCGTTGGCCGGGAGGAGCATTCCGCGGACGGCACTCCGCCAGATCGTCGTCGCGGCGATCGCAGCCGGGGTGACGTACGGGGTCGGCCACCTCTTGGGAGTGTCCGCGACGTGACGGACGTTCGCAGCGCGCCGGCGGGCATGTTGAGACGCGGCGAGCTGCGCCTCGGCGAGTTGCTGGCCGAAGGCGGAGAAGGCCGGGTGTTCGCGCTGCCACTCCAACCCCACCTCGTCTTCAAGGAGTACCAGCATCCTTTCTCCCGCGACCATCTCCGGGACCTCGTCTCCTGGCCCGAAGGAGGCGACCAGCTTCTGGCCGAGCGAGTCCGGGCGTGCGCTTCCTGGCCGACCGCCGTGGTTGAAGCCCAGTCCCCGCGCGGCGCAAGCGCCGCCCTCTCCCTGGCCGAGGGTGTGGTGATGCCGAGAGCGCCCCGGCGCTTCGCGCTGCGCCACCGCGACGGCGTCACCCGGCTGGCCACACTCAGTTACCTGACAGCCGACCCTGCCTACCGGGAGGTCGCGTACGGGATCGAGCTCCCCGCGGCGTTCACCCCGGAGCGGCTGGGAATCGTGTACGCGCTGGCGCGGCTGCTCGAAGCCTTCGAGAAGCTGCAACCAGCGGTGGGCCACGGCGACCTGTCCGCCAAGAACGTCCTGTGGTCCCTGCAACGAGGTCCCGAGGTATTCGTCATCGACTGTGACAACTGCGAGCGATTCGGCCCCGATGGCGAACCGGGAAGCCAGGAAGGGCGCCGCCGCGCAATGACACCGAACTGGGACGACCCGGCGGTGGCACCTGGAAGCAATCCGGGGCTCGAGGCGGACCGGTACTCGTTGGCGCTGATCTTCCTCCGCGTGGCCGGCGCAGCGAACTTCCCCGTGCAGGCTCGCCAGAGACAGGGGCAGGCGATAACGATCGAATTCCCCGTTCCGCGCGGGTATGCCAGCGAGGTCCTGCTCGGACCGGCTGCGCCGCTGTGGGACATGTGCTCGCGGGGTCTGAGCCTCAGTGACCCCGGCGGGAGGCCGCCGGCGAGCGCGTGGGTTGCAGAGCTCGAAGCGGTTCTCGACGCGGTTGGGGCCGCAGGCTTGATGCGTGCAGTGTGGGCGACTCAGGACGGCGGCCCTACCCGTGAGCACCGCGTCGCTCCGGCGGGTGGGGGAGCGGATGTGACGATACGCCCGGTCGTTGCGCCGCCGCGTCCAGCGCCTCCCCGTCGCCTCGTCGCTGCTACTGCCCCGGCACGCAGCAATGCGCAACCTTTGCCGGTGCCTCAAACGGCGTACCCGCTCTTCCATGAAGCGACCTCGCCACCCGCGGTGAGCCGGCAATTCGCCGACGGCGTGGTGATCGCCTTGCGGTGGTGGCTCGGCGCGCACCGGGTTCTGTTGCGTCCGGCGACCGGGGCGCGAGCCGGCCGCCGCTGGGGCGGTCAGCTCGCCCTGTGCGCGGCGGTGGACCTTGCGGGCGCGGCGGTCGGTCTTTTCATTGTCGCCATGGCTACAGCACCGGTGCTCGGTATATGACGGGTAGCGTGGCGGCGAGATGAGCTCCGTGAATGTCGGCGTCGAGGAGCGCTACGCCGTCTTCCCCTTCTACCTCTGCCTGGACGTCTCCGCCTCCATGGCCGGAGCGCCGATCGACAGCGTCAACAGGGAGCTGCCCCTCCTGCGTTCGAGCGTCGGTGAGGATCCCGCCATCGCGGAGGTCATCCGCTTCGGGATCGTCACGTTCAGCGACGTCGCACACACGGCGCTCCCTCTCTGCGACCTGAGCCTCGTCGAAGCGGTGCCCGAGCTCGCAGCGCAGGGCCGCACGTCCTACTCAGCTGCGTTCGACCACCTCCGCAGGATCATCGAGGATGACTACAACACCGGCAGGGCGGGCGGCGACAAGTGGTATCGCCCCGCGGTCGTGTTCGTCTCCGACGGGAGACCCACCGATGATCCAGAGCGTTGGCGCGCAGCGCTTGGCCGCCTCGCGGATCCCAGCTGGCGGCGGCGGCCGAACATCCTCGCCTTCGGGTTCGGCGATGCCGACCCGTCGATCCTCGCCGAGGTGGTCGGATCCCAGCCGAACCGGGCCTTCGTCGCCGATGAGGGAGCCCCTCCGAGCCGGGTGGTTCCCGAGCTGATGTCCGGTCTCGTCAAGTCCATCGTCAGTTCGTCCGCGAGCGTTTACACCGGATCGGCGCAGCTGGTGGTCCCTGAACTGCCGAGCATGCACGCCATACCGGTCGACCAGCTGGACTGACTCCGTGCGAGACTTTGGGCGCCCGTCGCCTGCGGCGGCCATCGAACCGCCGCTTCGCTCACCGGCAGGCGCGACATCCGCCGGCTACCGCGCCGACGGGGGTGCCACAGGCTGGT
>Ga0307373_10004371_pt1 | contig 23832 bp, 22 predicted proteins | sample OX2MG_FD_202534 | JGI IMG/M metagenome (GOLD analysis project Ga0307373, IMG submission 202534) | Soil microbial communities from Risofladan, Vaasa, Finland - OX-2 | ecosystem: Environmental > Terrestrial > Soil > Coastal area > Acid sulfate soil | place: Finland: Risofladan, Vaasa | collected... | reverse complement strand
GGACGTCGAGGAAGGCAGCATTCGGCGAGTTCAGCGTGAACTTGATCGTCTGCGCGTCCGGATACTCGACCTTATTGACGAATGAAAGCTGGTTGGCGTTGGTGTTGGTCTTCGCGGTGGCACGTCCCCACGAAAACTTCACGTCGTCGCTGTTGACGGCGCGGCCGTTCACCGGCGCGATGTTGTGGAACTTCGCATTGGGGTTCAGCTTCACCGTCCAGGTGAGGGCGTCGGGTGTGGATTCGTAGCTCGCGGAGATATCGGGGACCGGCTTGAGGTCCGCGACTTTGACGCCGGGGCCGGCGTCATACTTGAAGAGACGGCTGTAAGAGAAGGCCGAGTACGCCTTCGTGAGGAAACTGGCGTTGCCGTAGGGGTCGATCGTCGGTGGGTCGACCTGTTGGACGCCTTTCAGCGTGCCGCCGCGCTTGGCGTTTGCAAACGGGTTGGATGGTGTGGCCGTTGCGTTAGCCCCGGCCGTGGGCGTTGCCAGGCTCGAGGTAGGCGTACTCTTCGAGCTGCTGCTGCCGCAGCCGACGAGGGCAATGCCTGCCGTACCAACCCCGGCGAGGCCCACACCACCGAGGAACCGGCGGCGGCTTGCGCGCTCCTTCCAGAATCGACTCCAGTATTCGCTAGCCATGCAATCCCCTTCTTCGCTTCTAGGTACCGACTATACGTCGGCGACTCCGGATAGGTTTGGCCAATGCTTCCTATCCGTCAATGCCTGTTGTTTACGGGGGATTGGCGGGTGTGTCAACCGTTTTGGAAAGATGAAGCGTTTCCTAACACAGCGGGAGAGTGTCAGGTTACGGCCCCGAACGGCCACGGAAAGCTGCCCGGCAGGAGCGATTCAACCTCTTTCAGACGTATCGTGAGGACCAGCCGGTATGCGATGCGGACAGGGCGGCGGCGACTTCACGGCCGTGAGAATGACTGGCCGTGCTCGACGCGGTGTACTCGAACGACGGTGCAAGACTGGTGCGCGCGGGCTGCCGAGGCGCCAGTGGGCGCCGGCGCCATCACCTATAATCGAAGGTGAGGTACGGCATGACCGCGCAGCAGGCTCATCCCCGGCTTGAGAACGGCGACGTGATGACTCGCCAGGAGTTCCATCGCCTCTACAGCGAGTGCGAGGAGCTGGAGCGAGTCGAACTGATAGAAGGAGTGGTCTATATGCCGTCGCCGATCCGGTTCGAGGGGCATGCACGCGAGCAAATGATCGCCCTGGCGTGGCTGGACGCCTATGCAGCACGCCACCCGGACGTCCAGTGCAGCCCACCCGGGTCAGTGCTGCTGGATGATCAAAACGAGCCGGAGCCCGATGCCATGCTCTTCCGGATGTCGCCGGACCGCATCGACGATGGCTACATCAGCGGCGCGCCTGAACTTGTTGTCGAGATAGCAGCCAGCTCGAAGTCGCGCGACCTTCATCAGAAGAAGCGCGCCTACGAGCGCAACGGCGTGCTCGAATATATCGTCTGGCGCACCGACGACGGTGCGATCGACTGGTTCGAGCTGCGAGACGGCGGCTACGTGGCGCGGACACCAGACGGGGCGGGAGTCATCGAGAGCCGAGAGTTCCCAGGACTGCGACTCGCCGTGCGCAGCATGCTCGCCCACGATCGTGCCGCGGTGCTCGCCGCGCTCGCATAGCCACCCGCAGCGGCCGCGGCTACCAGCCGCGCGTGGCGAGCAGTTCCTTTTCGGGCAGCGAGCTGACGGTGATGCCCGGCATGGCCCGGCCAAGCCCGGTGCTGACGCGCGCGATCACGTCGGCGTCCATGTAGTGCGTCGTCGCTTCGACGATCGCCTTGGCCACAAGGGGCGGATTTTCCGACTTGAAGATGCCGGAGCCGACGAAGATGCCATCGGCGCCGAGGCGCATCATGAGCGCCGCATCCGCCGGGGTGGCGACTCCGCCGGCAGCGAAGTTGACGACGGGCAACCGGCCTTCGCGCTTGACCTGGCGGACGAGATCGAGGGGCGCCTGGAGATCCTTGGCGGCGGCATAAATCTCGTCTTCAGCGAGGGTCTGCAGGCGGCGGATCTCGTCCTGCACAGTACGCATGTGACGGACGGCTTCGACGATATCGCCCGTGCCGGCTTCGCCCTTGGTGCGGATCATGGCGGCGCCTTCAGCGATGCGGCGGAGGGCCTCCCCGAGGTTCCGGCAGCCGCAGACGAAGGGCACGGTGAACGCGTGCTTGTCGATATGGTGGGATTCATCGGCGGGGGTGAGCACTTCGGATTCATCGACGTAGTCGATGCCCAGGGACTGGAGCACATCGGCTTCCACGAAATGGCCGATGCGGGCCTTGGCCATCACGGGGATGGTGACGGCGGCGATGATCCCGCGCACCATCTCCGGGTCGGACATGCGGGCGACGCCGCCATCCTTGCGAATGTCGGAGGGGACGCGTTCGAGCGCCATGACGGCACAGGCGCCCGCTTCCTCGGCGATCCGTGCCTGTTCGGGGGTGACGACGTCCATGATGACGCCGCCCTTCAACATCTGCGCAAGGCCAACCTTAACGGCCCAGGTCCCAGTTTGGGGCATGATGAACTCCCTCCCGGCGAGGCATTACCTGCCGGGACTGATGATTTGGTTTCCAGCATAGGGCGGAATAGGGGCGAGGAGTAGAGCCACATCCAGTGGATGCCTGGCCGATCCGGGCATACCACGCTGCCCGCGCCGGTGCTATCCGCGGCGGCGGCCGGTTGTTGGCCTGCCCTCTTCCACATCGCGCAGGAAGGCCAGCACCGCCCGCCCATATGCCTCGGGCTTGCGCACGGGGACGCCGTGGCCCGCCCCGGCGAACGTCACCACGCGAGCGTGGGGGAGGCTGGACGCCATGACCTCGCTCGCGCTGCGCACGGGGTCGTCCTCGCCGATGCAGATGAGCACCGGCATCGCCAGGCGCTCCGCCAGGATGGGCAACAGGTTCGGGCGTTCGCGACGGACGCGCGCCGTGCCGAGATATCCATCGCGGCTGAGCAGTGCATAGCGGGCGCGCATGGCGGCGGCCAGGAACGGATCCGAAAGCCGGGCAGCTGCGCGTTTGCCGAGCTCAGCGGTGCCGAAGCGCTCGACGATGCCGGTGGAACGGTCGATCTCAGCTTCGCGCTGGTGATACGCGGCGTCGTAGCCGGGATCGGCATACGCGGCCGACGTGTCGCTCAGGACGAGGGCGGCAACGCGGCCCGGCCAGGTGGTGGCAAATTGGAGTGCGACCATACCGCCAAAGCTGGAGCCAGCGAGCGCACAAACATCGACCTCAAGCGCATCGAGAAGCGCGCTAAGGTCATCGGCGTAGGCCTCCATGGTGTAGGCACCAGCGGGCGCTCCAGCATCGAATGGCGGAGCCGTGGTCTCGCCGTGGCCACGCAGGTCCGGGGCGATGACGCGATAGCCTTCGGCGAAGGGGCCGGCGTGCGGCGCCCACATGCGCAGGTCGGAGGTGAAGCCGTGAAGCAAGACGACGGCCGGGGCATCCCGGTCGCCGCGATCGTCGTAGTTGATGACGAAGCCGTCCGGGCGTTCAAGCTTGGGCATGGCAAGTAGGGTAGGCGGAGCGCGGGGGAGGCGAAAGGCGGAAGGCTACGGCCCACCCGCGCGATTGAGACTTTCGGCAGCGGCGAGCAGGGGTTCGCGCGCGCGGGCCGCATCGAGGCGGTCCATCTGCAGCTGCACATCGAGCGGGTAGCGGCCGGTGAAGCAGGCATTGCAGAGGTCGGCGGGTCGCTGGCCGGTCGACTGATTCATGCCTTCGAGACTGAGATAGCCGAGGCTGTCGGCGCCGATATGCTCGCGGATCTCTTCGACGGTCTGGTTGGCGGCGATGAGTTCAGATTTTGTCGCCATATCCACGCCCATGAAACACGGGGAGATGATGGGCGGGGTGGTGATGCGCATGTGCACTTCAGCGGCGCCGGCGCGGCGGATCAGGCTGATGACGCGGGGCGTCGTGGTGCCGCGGACGATGCTATCGTCGACCACGATCACGCGCTTGCCGCGGAGGACATCGCCGAGGGCATTGAACTTGAGGCTGACGCCTGCTTCGCGGATGCGCTGGTCGGGCTGGATGAAGGTGCGGCCGACATAGCGGTTCTTGACGAGGCCCTCGCGGAACGGGATGCCGGATTCACGGGCGTAGCCGATGGCGGCAGGGGTAGCAGAATCGGGCACGCCGATGACGATATCCGCATCGACGGGGTGTTCGCGCGCGAGCTGGGCGCCCATCTCCTCGCGGGCGGCGTAGACGAGCTTGCCGCCGATGGTGCTGTCGGGCCGGGCGAAGTAGGTGTATTCGAACGTGCAGGTGGCGCGCTTGCGGGCGGGTGCGGCGGGTGTGAACGAGGAAAGGCCGGAGGCATCGATGCGGACGACTTCGCCGGGCGTCAGCTCGCGTTCGAGGCAGAGACCGAGATGTTCGAGGGCGCAGGATTCGGAGGCGACGACCCAGCCGTTCTCGCCGATGCGGCCAATGCAGAGCGGCCGGACGGCCATCGGGTCGCGCACGCCGAAGAGCGTGTCCCGCGTCATGACGACGAGGCTGTAGGCGCCTTCGATGCGCCGCATGAGGTAGTGGAAGCGCTCCTCCCAGGAGGCGCCCGGGGCGCGCGCGAGCAGGTGGGCTATCAGTTCGGAATCGGCGGTGGATTCGAAGCCAACTCCCTGGGCCTCGAGGTCTGCGCGGAGGACATCGGCATTGGTCAGGTTGCCGTTGTGGGCGAGGGCGATCGGGTCGCCAGTTTCGCGGTCGTGGACAACGATCGGCTGGGCGTTGCATTCGAGCGAGCCGCCGGCGGTGCTGTAGCGCGTATGGCCGATGGCGGTGTGGCCGCGCAGGTAGGCAAGGTCTTCTTCATCGAAGACTTGCGAGACGAGGCCCATGCCAGTGCGCAGGCTGAAATCGGTGCCGTTGCTTGTGGCGATGCCCGCGCTTTCCTGGCCGCGATGTTGGAGGGCATAAAGCCCATAAAAGGTGAGTCGCGCCACGTCGTCTCCGGGGCTATATACCCCAAAGACGCCACAAGCTTCATGCGGGCTATCGGATTCAGGGATCACTACGCGCTGGTCGCCCTCCACAAGGAGACGTTAACGGCTCCCACAGTATATCCGGCAGCAGGGGGCGGCGGCAAAGACAGGTTCAGGAAGCAGGTGCGGGGCTGGCGAGGAGAGGGATGAAGCGGACTGCGCGGGCCATTGCCCACCACGCGGCGAGGGCACATATGGCGCCAATCAGCAGGCCACCGGCCACGTCGCCGGGGTAGTGAATGCCGACGAACACGCGCGACACCGCAATCAAGATTGCCAGGACGGCGGCGACGATGCCCCAGCGCGGCCAGGCGAGCAGGGCCACGGTAGCGGCGGCCCCGGCGACCAGTGAATGGTCCGAAGGGAAGGAGGCATCCGCGGCATGGCTAACAAGCTTCACTGTCTCGGGGTAGGTGACGAAGGGCCGGGCTTCATACCAGAAGTGGGCGATGATCACGCCAATCACGAGGCTCGCCCCGACGGCGAAAACGGCGGTCACGCCGATGCGAATAGCAGAGCGGCGGTCGCGCAGGAGTTCACGCACGCCGAGGACGAGGAGGAACGCTCCGAGCACATAGATCAGATCATTCGCCCCGAACCGGCCCGCACTGTCGAGGAGCGAAGAGCGGCCCGCAAAGCCGTTGATGAAGTCGAGAATTGATTCGTTCATGTGTGCGAGTAGCCATCGGCGCGAAGGGTATGAACACGAGTGTAGAGGGCGAACGCTCAGTGACAAGCGCCCCCTTGCCTGCTGCAGAGGCGGCCGCGCATTCCTCAGGCCCGCGCGATCGACGATGATATCGGCGTGCGCTGTCCGCGCGGGAGTAGCAGCCCATGAATCTCGTCGGTGCCGTCGTCCTCATGCGCTGCCCGCGCTGCCGCAAGGGTGGTGTCTATCGCGGATTCCTGCGGACGCGGCCAGCGTGCCTGGCATGCGGGCTCGAGTTTGAGCGGGAAGCCGGCTACTTCACCGGGGCGATGTATGCGAGCTACTTCCTCGGCATCTTCGCAACGATGCCGGTGTGGCTCACGCTGTTACTGCTTGGCCAGCCGTTCCCCGTCATCCTGGCGGCGACGATCGGAGTCGTCGTGCTGATGACGCCGCTGTCGTTCCACTACTCCCGCGTCATCTGGTTGCACCTCGACTATCACTTCAACCCTTCGACGTTCATCGAATCGCGTTCCGCGATGAAGCGGTAGGCAACGGCCGGGGCCGCAGGTCAGACCGCAGATTCGAAAGCGAGTGGCTCGCGGATGGCGGCCGGCCGGAAGCGCGGGTGTTCCATGGCAACGAAGACAAGGGTAGCCACGACACCGATTGCCGCGAGCGTCGGGCGGGCGCCGGCGAATTGGGCGCCCACGCCAAGCAGCAGTAACGGCAGCACCACCAGGGCGTCGGTGAGGGTGGACTGGACGGCGAAGACGCGTGCCTGCTGCCCGATTGGCGCCGTTTCGGTGAGGACCACCCGCGCACTGACCAGGGATGCGCTGAGCGCGATGCCAAGCAAGAACGCGACCGGAAGGGCAACGAGGTAGGTGGTGCTGAGCGACATGTCCAGTCCGATCATCGGCGGGACGTGGCTGAATTCGAACACGGCGGTGATGCCGTAGTCCAGTGCGGCGAGGGCGAAGACACCGACAATCATCGCAAGCAGAGAAAGGCGCATGACGCGCCGGGCGCGTTCGGGCGTGAGCATGCCGCCGGTCCAGATGAGGCCAGCGACGGCGCCCGCGATCCCCGGCAAAAAGAGCACGGCAAGCGCCTGGCGGTTTACCACCATGTCGTGCCGCAGATAGAGAGGAAGCGCGACGATGATCCCCTGGGCGACCATCGACTTCACGGCGAGCACCGTCACGGCGTCCCGTGCGAGGGGCTCGGAACGGAAGAAGCGCGTGACGGCGCGGAAACTGAAAGCATCGCGAGCGGGACGCAATTCGGCAGCGGCGGCATGCTGGAGCCTGAGGGCAAGGACGGCCGTCACCAGCGTCAGGACGATGAATCCCACGCCGGCGCCGACGAGGATGAGCCGGGAGCCGCCGGCGAGATAGAGCGCCGGGGCGATGGCAAACATGCCAAGTGCCTGGCTCCCATATTGAAGGGCGACGATGATCGAATGGGCGCGGCCGGTGTGGTCACTGCGGCGAATGGTGCGGACCAGCGCCATTTCGGACGATGACGAGATTTGAGAGACAGTCCCGAAGGCGAAGGCAATCACCCAGGCGGAGTTGGCGCCCTGCAGGAAAACCATGCCGGCGGCAACGACGCAGAGGCGGAGCGCCGAACCGAGGAGAAAGCCGCGCGCAGGGCCAACCCGGTCGGCGATGGCGCCGCCGGCGACACCGAAGAACACGGTCGGCAGCAGCGTCGCAACGAAGAGGCTGCTCAGGTCGATTGCGGCGTGGGAGCTGGTGCCCGCGATGATGAAGAGCGCCGCGAGGAGGAGGTTCTGCGCGACCTGCGCGATGAACTTCGCGCCGAAGTAGAGCGACGTGGAACTGCCAGCGGCGCGAGCGGGGACTGCCAACACGAACGTAGGTACCTCGGTGTGATTAACGGCGCAGCCAGCACCAGACGCAGGCCAGGGGGCACCGCGAGGTCAAGGCGGCTTTGGATGCCCGAGGAGTGAACTGGCTTCGCTGGCACCGTACCACAGCGATCCTGAACCAATGGACAAGGCGGGCCCAACTTTACCCATCTTTGGGAAAGATGGCGGAACGCGGAGCACCCGTGACGCTTGCGGGCGCTGCCTCAGGGGGCCTGCGTGCGACTTCCGGCCGCTGGCTGCTGCGCTGAACTGTCCGCGCCGATTTGGAAGAGCGGCGTCGCGGCCTTGTCCGCAGCCTTGAAGACGGGGCCAGGGTAGATGCCGATGAAGAGGACGCCGAGCATCAATGCACCTCCTAATGCCCAGAGCACGGGGTTAACGCGGAAGCGTTTGAGCCCATCGACGGGGTCGAAGAGGTACATCTGGCGGACGATCATGAGGTAGTAGTAGAGGCTGATGAAGCTATTGACGACGGCGAGAGCGATGAGCCAGAGGAGACCGCTGCTGGTCGATGCCTGGAACATGAAGAGCTTCGTAGCGAAGCCGGCGAAAAACGGCAGCCCGGCGAATGAGAACAATGAGGCCGTGATAACGAGGGCGAGAAACGGCTGTGTCTCGGCGAGGCCGCGCAGCCCGGAGACGGTGTCTTTGCCTGTCCTGTTGTAGTAGGCGGTGAGCGCGGAGAACAGCGCGAGCGTGGCGATGACATAGCCGGTGAGGTGCAGGAGAAGGGCCGCAGAGGCATTGTGGCCAACCACGGGGTCGCCATAGCCGATTGCGGCGATGACGATGAGCATGTAGCCCACCTGGCCAATGGAGCTGTATGCGACCAGCCGCTTGAGATTCGTCTGCTGGATGGCGAGGAGGTTGCCTCCGGTCATTGTGAGGGCCGCGAGCAGGGCGAAGGCCCACCGCCATTCGACGGCATTGACCACGAAAGCGGAGCTGAACAAGCGCAGGATGAGCCCGAACCCTGCCGCCTTCGAAGCGGTGGACAGGAAAGCGGTGATGGGCAGCGGGGCACCTTCATAGGCATCGGGCGCCCACATGTGGAACGGCACCGCCGAAACTTTGAAGCCTACCCCAGCGAGGATGAGCATGAAGGCCACGGCAACCGCGCTATCGGTCCCGGCGCCCCGGCTGGCGAGCGCCTGGGAGATGCCGTCATAGGTGGTGGTGCCACAGACGCCATAGATGATGCTCATGCCATAGAGGAACATCGCGCTGGCGAAAGCACCGAGAAGGATGTACTTCAGGCTGGCTTCGCTGGAGAGGCTATCGCGCTTGAGGTAGCCGACCAGGATGTAGAGACAGAAGCTCAGGAGTTCAAGCGAAATGTAGGCGGTGATCAGTTCGCGGGCGGCCGCCATGAAGACCATGGCGCAGCCGGCGATGAGAAGCAGGCCGTAGTACTCGGCAGCGGTCTTTGTGCGCTCTTTCATGTAGTTGGCAGACATGAGTGCGGTGACGAAGACGATGCCGGCGGCGAGGAGCCGGAAATAGGTTGTGAAGCTGTCGGACTGGATGAGGCCCTGGAAGCTGTTGGGGGCTTTGCCGATATAGAAGAGGCTCGCGACTGCCCAGGCGACGGCCGCTGCTGCGGTGAGATAGGCGAGCAAGTCCTTACGCAGGTTTGGCCAGGCAAGTTCAGCGCCGATGATGAGCAGCGCCGAACCGGCGGCGATGTATTCGGGGATGAAGATGGTGTAGTCGCGCATCTTAGTGGAGGACCCCCTGGAAGCCGGTGACGGTCGCGCTGATGCGGTCGATGAACGGCGCCCAATAGACGCCCATGGCCACCATGGAAAGGATGAGGAGGCCGCCCGCCCCGGCTTCGAGCGCGGTTAAGTCCTTCAGCCCGGACCAGCGCACGTTGAAGGGCCCGAACCACACGGTCGCGAAGAGGCGGAGCATATAGGCGGCGGTGAGGGCGGCAGCGAAGATGGCGATAGCGCCGAAAAGCGGGTAGGTCTCGAACGTGCCGACGAAGATGTGGAATTCGGCAGTGAACCCGGAAAAGCCCGGCAAACCGACGTTGGCGAGGCCGGCGATGGTATAGAAGATGGCCCACATCGGCATCACCTTCGTGATGCCGCCAAAATCCTTGATGTCGCGCGTGTGGGCCTGGTCGTAGAGCGCGCCAATCATGAGGAAGACGAGAGCCGTCATGACGCCGTGGGAGAACATCTGGAGGACAGAACCGGTGATGCCGATCGCGTTCATGGTGGCGAGGCCCATGAGCACGTAGCCCATGTGACTGACGGAGCTGTAGCCGGAGATGAGCTTGAAGTCGCGCTGCGTGAGCGCGGCGATTGCCCCATAGAGGGCGCCAATGACGCCGAGGACCATCAGCCCGGGCATCCAGAAGGTGGCGCCCACGGGGAGCATCTGGATGCCAAGGCGGATGATGCCAAAGGCCCCGAGCTTCATGAGCACGCCGGCGTGGACCATGGAGACCGCGGTTGGGGCCGACATGTGGCCATCGGGAGACCATGTGTGGAACGGCCAGAGTGCCGCGAGGACGCCGCAGCCGACGACGAGAAAGGGGAAGAAGGTCTTCTGGAAAGTTGGGCTCAGTGTGCCATCGCGGCCGGCTGCCCAGAGTGAGGGAAGGTCGAAGGTTCCCAGCCCGGCCTGGTGAACAACGGCGAAGATGCCAATCCACATGAGCACGGAACCGCCGACCAGCATCATTGTGAGCTTCATGGCGCCATATTCTTTGCGCGTCGAGCCCCAGACGCCGATGAGCAAATAGAGCGGCATGACGGCCAACTCATAGAAGAAGAAGAAGAAGAAGAGGTCGAGCGAGAAGAACGTTCCATAGACGCCGGCGACGAGGATCCAGAAAAGGATGAAGAAATCCTTGTTGCGGTACTCGAGCTTCCAGCTGGTGAGTGTGGCGGCGAAAGCGACGATGCCCGTGAGCAGCGCCATCACGGCGGAGATGCCATCCACTCCAAGGTAGAGCGAGACACCGTCCTTTTTCAGGAAGGCCGTGTTTTCGATCCAGACCCAGCGCAGCTGCATCTGGATGTCGCCACCGTGGACCTGGTAGGCAGTGAAGATATAGACCGACAGGCCGAGCATGATGGCTGCGAAGAACACCGAAACGTAGCGCGCCCACTGCTTCTTTTCGCCGGGCACGAAGAAGAGGATGAGCGCAGCGAGGAGCGGTGACGCGAGGGTGGCAAGGACGACGTAGCCCTGGCCCTGGTCGAAGGTCATGCGATTAGCCCCTCACCACGAGGCCGGCGATTGCGAGGCCAACCACACCGAGGGCGATGCCCATGGCATAGTTCGGCACGCGGCCGGTCTGGAGATATTTCAGGATGTACCCGGAATAGCCGGTGATCTGGGCGGAGCCGTCGACGCCGGTGTCGTTGACCACGTAGCGGTCGAACCAGGCGACGATATAGCTGAATCCGAGGACGCCGCGGTCGATCACCGCCTGGTAGAAGTCATCGAAGTAGAACTTCCGCACGAGCAGCTGGTATAGCCCGGGATTCCACTCGGCGAGCTTCGTGGACTTTTCCAGGCTGTTACCCCAGTAGAGCCAGGCCGCACCAAAGATGCCGACGCCGGCGATGCCGATGGACGCCCCCGCCAGCACCCAATCGAAGTGGTAGCGCTCCGGTTCCGTGAGGAAGATGAATTCGGTAATGCCGCCGGGAAAGCCGAGTGCCCTGCCCACGCCATTCCAGATCACGAGGCCGGCGACGCAGGTGAGGATGCCCAGGAAGATGAGTGGCAGTGTCATCACGAGCGGCGATTCGTGCGTGTGTTCGTAGACTTCCCGGTCTTTGGGCTCGCCCATGAACGTGCGGATGAACAGGCGCGTCGTGTAGAAAGCAGTGAGGATTGCGGCAAAGGAGAGGAGGATGAAGGCCCAGCCGCCGCTCCATGTCTCGGTGGCGTGCAGGATCTCGTCCTTGCTCCAAAAGCCGGCGAAAGGGATCACGCCGGAGAGAGCGAGGCAGCCAGCCAGGAACGTTGTGCCGGTGATTGGCATCTTTTTCCAGAGGCCGCCCAGGCGGTCCATCTCCTGGTTGTGGTGCGTGGCGCTGATGACCGAGCCGCTGCCAAGGAAGAGAAGAGACTTGAAGAAGGCGTGCGTCATGAGGTGGAACATGGCGATATCGGGCCGGCCGGAACCGAGCGCCACGAACATGAAGCCCAATTGGCCAACAGTGGAATAGGCCAACACTTTCTTGATGTCCGTCTGGGCGAGCGCCATCAGGCCGGTGAGGATGGCGGTCACGAGCCCAACGATGGTGACCACGAGCAACGCCCCGCTGGCCACTTCGAACAGGGGCAGGAGGCGGGCGGTGAGATAGACGCCGGCGACGACCATGGTGGCCGCGTGGATGAGGGCACTGACCGGGGTTGGCCCCTCCATGGCATCGGGGAGCCAAACGTGGAACGGCACCTGAGCGCTCTTGCCCATGCAGCCCAGGAAGACAAACATCACGCTGACGAAGAGATATGTATGGCCAATCTGTCCTGCCTGCGCCTGCTGGATGATCTCCTGGATATTGAATGTGCCGGTGGCCTTCCAGAGCAGGATGATGCCAATGAACAGGCCGACATCGCCCACGCGCGTGGTGATAAACGCCTTCTTCGCCGCTTCCGTGGCGCTGCGCTTCTCCCAGTAGAAGCCAATGAGGAGGAACGAGCAGACGCCCACGAGCTCCCAGGACATGTAGACCATGAGCAGGTTGTCGGCCATGACGAGGAAGAGCATCGCAGCGACGAAGAGCTGGAGGACGGCGAAGTACCAGTAGTAGCGCGGCTCGCCCTTCATGTAACCAATGGAAAAGATGTTGACCATGAGGGCGACGGTGGTCACCACGCCGAGCATGACGATGGTGATGGGGTCGACGAACGTGCCCATGCGCAGGTGGAAGCTGCCGATGTTCGACCACTGGATGGTCTCGACGATCGGCCAATGTTGGGGCCCGACGTGGAGGAAATCGCCGAGGACGAAGAAGAAGAGCACGAAGGAAGTGCCGATGGCAAGGACGCCGAGGTAGTCTCCCTTGCGGGGGAGGTAGCGCCCGAAGAGGGCAAGCAGAACGAACATGCCCGCCGGGATAGCAGCGAGCAGCCATGCCTGATGAGCTCCCATGCGTTCTACCCGGCCCCTTCTACCACTTCAAGGTTGCCGCTTCGTCCACGTTGCTGGTGGCACGGTTGCGGAACAGGCGGATGACAATTGCCAGCGCGAGGCCCACTTCCGCGGCGGCGACGGTGATGACGAAAATAGCGAAGATGGCCCCAGTCACCTTCGTTGGGTCCAAATAGGCGGCGAAGGCGATGAAATTGAGGCTCACCGCATTCAGCATTAGTTCCACGCTCATGAGGATGAGCACCGCATTGCGGCGCGCAAGCACGCCATAGGCGCCGAGCGAGAAGATGATGGCACTAAGGACGAGGTAGTTCGAAAGAGGCACCATCGGCTATTCGCCCTCCTCTTGCCGCGCAAGGATGATGGCCCCGACGAGGGCTACCAGCAAGAGGGCAGAGGCGATGATGAAGGGCACGCCATAATCCAGGAACAGGCGATTGCTAATGGTCTGGATGGAAATTGCGAATGGCTTATCGCTCACGTTCTTGGGCCAATTCGTGCTCACTGCTACCCCGATAAGGATGGCCATGAGGCCTCCGCCAACGAGGATACCGAAGGGGGCCTGCGCCCCATTGAGCTTCTCCGGTGTGCCGGAGGCCCCCATCCGTGTGAGCATCAGTGCGAGGAGGATGAGCACCGTCACCGCTCCGCCATAGATAAGGAACTGGACGAGCGCAAGGAATTCGACGTTCAGGAAGACATACATCGCGCCGACGCCGCCAAGGCTGCCGATGAGGAAAATCGCAGCGTGGATGACCGAGCGCGAAAAGACGACTCCCGCTGAGAGTGCGACAATCGCCGCGGCAAAGATCCACCAGAGGACCTCTGTTGCCATCTAATCCGCCTTCCCCGGGACGGTGCCACCGAGTTCTGTGAGGGTTGCAGCCACATCGGCTGGAACAGGCTCGCCGGCCGCGATCGCTTCCTTCGCCTTGCGTTCCGCGCGCATGCGGCGAGCACGCACTTTTTCATAGGAGTTGGGATCCCCTTTGGGCCCGACGCCGATGCCCGGAGGGAACACCATCTGACCTTCGCTAGCACCCGCTGCTCCCATTGCGCCGGGAGCGGCGGCAGACCCGCCAGCGCCAGCGAGTGTCGCCCAGATGCTGCCGCCGGGGGCGAAATCGCTGCCCAGGTCGAAGAGCGTCTTCGCAATGTCGTCGGGGATGGCCTCGCCAGCCGCCGTGAGCTCGTTGAACTTGCGTTCGGCGCGCATCCGGCGGGCGCGGACCTTTTCGGCGGAGTTCGGGTCGCCCTTGGGGCCGTCGCCCACGCCGGGCGGGAAACGCATCGACCCATCGGGGTTGGTGCCCGTGAGCGGGGCACTGGCAACAGCCGCACCACCGCCACCGCCGAGCGTCGCCCAGATGCTGCCACCGGGCGCCAGGTCGCTGCCCAGGTCGTAGAGCGTCTTGGCGATGTCGTCGGGTATGGCTTCGCCGGCCGCCGTGAGCTCGTTGAACTTGCGCTCGGCGCGCATCCGGCGAGCGCGGACCTTTTCAGCCGAGTTCGGGTCGCCCTTGGGGCCATCGCCCACGCCCGGGGGAAAGCGCATCGACCCATCGGGGTTGGTGCCTGTGAGAATCTCGCCGCCACCGCCGCCCGGGGCGCCTGCTACCGCTCCCGCGGGGACGCCAGGCTTCATGTTGCGGTACTTCTCGATCTCCGCTGTGAGCTCGGGCGGCACCGGCTCGCCACGGTCGGTATAGCTCTTTGCTGCGCGTTCGGCGCGCATGCGCTTGGCCCGGATCTTGGACTCAGAAAGGACCTCGACATCGGCAGCGGCGGCGCCCGGCGCACCGGCCGCGGTGGCCGCGCCGGCCTTTGGCTTTTCCGCCTCGCGCTCCTGGATAGCCGGCGAGAGGCCCCTGGCAATGCGATCGAGCATCGCCTGGCGAGCTTCGGGCAGGGCGCCCTTGAACGCGATCTCTGGCGGCTCTTCGCCCTTCGCCTGCTTCTCGAGCAGCTCGATATTGTCCTGAGGGCGGAACGGCGCCGTGAGCAGCCCCTTGCGGCTCTGCGACGTGAGCTCGTCGATATCCATCTGGAGGTCGCGGCGGTCATAGGCGGAGTGTTCGTGGCCGGACCAGTTGTTATCCATGACGATGGCTTCGAAGGGGCAGACTTCCACGCAGATGTTGCAGCGCATGCAGCGCGCGTAGTCGATCCAGAATTTTTCGACAATCTTGCGGCGGTTGCTGGTGCCTTCGACGTATTTGGAGTTGTCCTGCATCGTCGCCGTCATGCAATCCACCGGGCAGTTGCGGACGCAGACGTTGCAGCCGGTGCAGAACGGCTCATCGTGGTCGAAATCCCAGGTGAGCACCGGGAAGCTCCGCTGGCGCACGGGGAGAGCGTGCTTCGCATCCGGGTATTGGATGGTGACGCGCCTGCGGGTGGCCGTGGAGAAGGTGACGCCGAGGCCCTTGAGGATCCCTTTCATGGCGCAGACCCCTGACCGGAAGGCAGACTCCCCTGGCGATAGGCGCCGAGAAGCGTGGTCTTCTTCTTCGGACGGCGGATGACGAGGGCAATCAGCACGAAGAGGAAGACTGCCCCCGCACCACTCGTGACCGTGAGAAGCTCTTGCGGCCAGCCATAGACGAGGATGAAGCCGTTCATCAGCATCTGGGCGAGCGACAGCGGCAGGAGCACTTTCCAGCAGAAGCTCATGAGCTGGTCGATGCGCAGGCGGGGGACGGTGGTGCGCACCCACATGATGGCGATGATCCAGGCGCCGCTCTTGACGAAGGTGAGGAAGAGTTGCCAGCCCCAACCCCAGTCGCCCCCCTTCGGGTATTCCCAACCGCCAAGGAACATCGTGGAGCCGAAGACGGAGAACGCCCACATGGAGGCATATTCGGTGAGCTGGAACATGCTCCAGCGGATGCCGGAGTATTCGACGAAATAGCCGCCCACGATCTCCGATTCAGCAACGGGGATATCGAAGGGCGCACGGTGCAGTTCGCTGAGCATGGCCGTGAAGAAGATGAGGAAGGCGAGCGGTTGAAGCACGATGAATGGGCGGTGAGCCTGCAACCCGGCGATGGCGTTGAGGTTGAGCGTGCCCGCGATCATGGCGACGGACAGAAGGCTGATGACGAGGGGGATTTCGTAGCTGAGCATCTGGGCGGCGGCGCGCACGCCACCGAGGAGGGCGTACTTATTGCCTGAGCCGAGCCCCGCCATGAGGATGCCAACGATGTTCAGCCCCAGGATCGCGAAGACGTAGAACATCCCGAGCGTCATATTGCGGACACCCCAATCGCGGGCGAACGGGAGCGAGATGAGCACCATGAGCACGGGGATGAAGGTGAGGTAGGGGGCGAATTCGAACACCCAGCGGTCGGCGTTGGCAGGCCGGATATCTTCTTTGGTGACGAGCTTGACCGCGTCGGCAAAGCCTTGCAGGAGCCCCCACGGTCCGGTGCGCATGGGGCCGAGCCGCTGCTGAAAGAGGGCGACGACCTTGCGTTCGCCGTATGTGAGGTAGACGACGATCACGGTCATCACAAGGACAACGATGACCGTGCGGATGATCGCGTCCAACCAGGAGATGCCGAAGAACGGGTCGCCGAAACTCACTTGTCCACCTCACCCAGCACGATATCGAGCGAACCGAGGATGATGATGGCATCGGCGAGATAGCTGCCGACGACCATCTCCTTGAGGGCGGCGAGGTTGGAGAAGCTGGGGGAACGCAGCTTCATGCGATAGGCCTTGTTGCCTCCGCGTGCCATAGCATAGACGCCGTATTCGCCCTTTGTGCCCTCGGTGCGGATGTAGCACTCGCCCTTATCGATACGCAAGGTCTTGGGCAGGTCCGGGTTGAGGACAAGGCCGCCGGGCATTTGTTCGAGGCACTGTTCGACGATGCGGGTGGACTGGTAGACCTCGGCGAGGCGGACGAAGTAACGGTCGAAGATATCGCCCTGTTTGCCCGTGGGGATCTCGAAATCAAGGCGGTCGTAGACGCTATATGGCTCCGCCTTGCGCACATCCCAGGGCAGGCCGGTAGCGCGAAGGATGGGGCCGGTGATGCCCCAATTGATGGCGCGCTCGGTCGTCATTGGGGCGAGGCCCTGGCAGCGTTCGACGAAGATCTCGTTGCCAGTGAGGAGGCCGTCGAAGTCCTCGATACCCTGGCGGATGGAGCTGATGAGCCCGCGCACGCGGCTTTCGCAGTTCGCTGGGAGGTCCATCTGCACCCCGCCCGGGCGGAAGTAGGTGGGGAACATGCGGTCGCCGGCGACTTCTTCGAAGAAGTCATAGATGCGTTCACGTTCGCGCCAGGCATAGATGAAAGAGGTGCCGAAGGAGCCAACGTCGGCTCCAAACGCGCCGAGGAACATGAAGTGCGAATTGATGCGCGACAGTTCGGCCATCATCACGCGGATGTATTCGGCGCGCTCCGGCACTTCGATGCCGGCCATCTTTTCGACGGCCATGCAATAGGCCATTTCGCAGCACATGCCGGCGAGGTAGTCGGTGCGGTCCCACCAGCCCATGGCCTGGCGGTAGTCGGCGCTTTCGGTGAGCTTTTCGAGGCCGCGATGGAGGTAGCCGATGTAGGGTTCGCAATCGACCACGACTTCGCCATCGACGGTGAGGACCATGCGAAAAACGCCGTGGGTCGCCGGGTGCTGAGGGCCGACGTTGATAGTCATATCGACGGTGTTCAGGCCGTCGCGTTCGAGTGGAAGGACACGTTCTTCGGGCCAGATCGACATTAGAACTTGAACCCCGGCGTTGGCTCTTCGATACCCTGGAGGATTTCGACCTTCTGCAACGGGTGGGCCTTGAGCAAGGGATGGATCCGCAAGTCCTCTTCGAGGAGGAGGTTTTTGGGGTTCGGGTGGCCATCGAAGACGAGCCCGAACATTTCGGCTGCTTCGCGTTCATGCCAGTCGGCACCGGCATAGAGGTGGGTGAGCGTGGGCACATGGGGGTTGCCCGGCGGCGTGGGCACAGACACCTGGACGTGGAGGTTGTGCGCGAAGGAGTAGAAGTGATACTTCACCTCCAGCCCTTCGGCTTCCATATCGAGGCCCACGACGTTGCGCAGGTAGTCGAAGGCCAGTTCCGGACGGCTCTTCAAGCCCTCGACCAGCTCGATCAGGTGCGCGGGATCAGTGCGAATATCGACGTCGTTGCTCGTGCGCGAAGCCACAAATTGCGCCTTCGGCAGGTGCTTGTGGATGAGCGCGGCGACTCCGGGAAATTCTTCGGTGGTGGCAGCGTTGCTCATCCGACGGTCCGCTTTTCTTCCATGATCTTGCGCTGGAGCGCGAGGAAGCCATCGAGCAGCGATTCGGGGCGGGGCGGGCAGCCGGGCACATAGACATCGACGGGGATGATCTTGTCGACGCCCTGGAGGACGCGGTCGTATTCGGTGTAGGGGCCACCGTTGGTCGCGCAGGCACCCATGGAAATGACGTACTTCGGGTTCGGCATCTGTTCGTAGAGGAGCTTGATGGCGGGTGCCATCTTCTTGGTGACGGTGCCCGAGACGATCATGACGTCGCTCTGGCGCGGGCTTGGCCAGGGGACGATGCCGAAGCGGTCCAGGTCGTGGTTGGCCATAAAGGTGCCAATCATCTCGATGGCGCAGCAGGCAAGGCCGAAGGTCATCGGCCAGAGCGAGCTCTTGCGGCTCATGGCAAAGACGGTGTCGACGCCGACCTGCATGACGCCGGGGAGGACCAGGCGGTAGGCCGCCCGCGCCTCGGGGATTTCGACCGGCCGGAGGCGCTCCGCTTCCGAGCCGAAGTCGGGCACATAGGGCTTGACCTGCGGGGGCGTCGCGTCGTTCAACGCCATTCGAGGACTCCGCGGCGCCAGGCATAGGTCAGGCCAGCGGCAAGGACGCCGATGAAGACGAGCATTTCATAGAAGACGAACTTGGGGAGGGCGGTGAAGGTGACGACCCAGGGGAAGATGAAGACCGTCTCCACATCGAACATGAGGAAGAGGAGGGCGACGAGGTAGTAGCGGACGTGCACCTGGGCCCAGTTGCGGCCGATGGGGAGCATGCCGCACTCGTAGGAGACGGCTTTGCCGCGTTCCCGTGCATAGGGGGCGAACAGCTTTGCCGCGAAGAGGGCCGAGAAGACGAGGACGCCACCCGCGATGAACGCGACGAGGACAGCGGACCAGGTGTCGTAGTAGCTCATTGCCGGGGCCTCGGGACGGGGCGTGCGCAGGAAAAGCAGAGCCCCGGCGCGCTGGCGGGCAAGGCGTTGCTGCTGATCATGTGCGAGGTAACTCCGGCGCGGAAAAGGCGTAAAGCCCCGTTTCCCGGCGCTTGTGATTTGGCACACAAAAGATAACGCGGGGTGAATGGGGCGGCAAGTTTGGGAGGGCCCAGAACAGGCGCAGGGTTCAACGGCACGGTTACGGCGACCGTTGAGCACTCCGCTCGGGATCCGGCTGGGTGGGAATTGCGGACATTAGGAATCTGGTTTACGACGGGCGGACCGGACAACTCGACAACACGCGTCGCGAGGAGAGGCGTAAAGTTGGCCCGCGCGGCGCTCGCGATCGGAATCCTGCAGCACCGGAGAAGGCGGACTCGATGTCCTCTGAGCGTGAACCCCTTGACTCGCTACTCCGGCGGTTGGGGTTGAGATGGCGAGTTGTCCCCGGTCGTGCCGAAGTCGAGGAAGTAGTCAAACTGCGCGCGCGATTGGAGAGCGCGGGCAAGATCGCAAAGGTGGCCGTTGACGCCGCCCTCCGGGCCGATGCAGCGATTTGGGGGAAGCTTTCCAATCGGAGCACAGCGCCGGCTGATGATTGGCCCGCCAGGGTGGAGTTGCTGGGGTACTACCTTCACGCCGCCGATAGGCTGGCGTTTCAGGCGGGTGGGGCACCAGTCCGCGAGTCTCTGCTGCGTGATGCAACCAGCATCGCCGCACAGATTCTGGTGCGAGGCTCATGGCTGCCCCCTGATGGGTCGCCACCAGACGGGCAGTTTCTCACCAACATGGAGGCCGAGACCATCCGCAATCTGGAGATGGCGAACGAAGAATACTCACGATGTCGCAAGCTCATCGATCCAAATTTATCGCCCGAAGCAGCATCTTCGCAGCTGGTGCTAACACTGACAAACAATGGTCGGGAAGATGCTCCGTTAGGAGACTATCTGTTGGCGTCAGCGGCAATTATAAAGGGATGGGCAGACTCCAATCTGACTGAAACAACCGTCAAGGAAGCACGTCACTGGAAGGGTCGCATGTAGTCAAGACCGAATCCCTTGGTTTCAAATTCTACTCCGAAACAAGCCTAATGTTGGAGTACGTTAAGTACGACTCTGTGATGTATAAGCAATGGCGCGACCTAAGCTATCACAAACTTATTCACTCCATTGAAGTCCATTAACTACCGATAGTACTCGGTGATACTATGCCAGAACCGTAGTGCTTCTCCAGTCGACATCTAGTCGAAAATCCTGTGCGCCAGCTGATGTCGTTAGCGCGGACCGCCTGCCAGCACCGCCGCCTCATAGGCTTCTTTGCCGAAACCCGCGCCTTCGTCCGCGCTGCGGCTGCCCGCGTGCCTGGGGTGGTATTGCTCGCGCGCGGTGTCATAGACCGAGGCGAGCTGGAGCGCGACGCTGCTCCAGCGGAAGCGTTCAACCGAGCGCCGGGCGGCACGGCTAAAGTTCGCCCGCAGCTCCGGGTTGTATAGCAGCACTTCGAGTTTCTCCGCAAACGGCTCCGGACAGCGCCAGGGGATGAGGTATCCGGTGACGCCATCGGTAACGGTCGAGACAAGGCCGCCAACCCGCGACGCGACCACGGGCGTGCCACAGGCCATGGCCTCCACGGCCACGAGTCCGAAGCTTTCATAGTAGCTCGGCACCACGCAGACATCGGCGGCGCAGTAGTAGGCGGGGAGCGCATCGTGGGGCACGGCGCCTTCGAAGCGGACGTTGGCCCCGATGCCCGCCGCCACGGCCTGCGCTTCCAGCTCCGCGCGCAGGTTGCGGGCGTGTTCGTCGCCACCGACGATGACGAGTGTCACGTCGGGCTGATCCAGCTGGGCGACTGCATCGATGAGGATGTCCACACCCTTGAGTTTCTCGAGGCGGCCCACCCAGAGGAGCACCGGCGATGAAGCCGGGAGGCCGAGCGCGGCACGGCAGGCGGCGCGGTCGCGTGGCCGAAAACGGTCGAGGTCGACGCCACAGGGGACGGTGTGCATGAGCGCCGGATCGGCGGCGTAGTAGCGTTCGAGCAGTTCGCGCTCGTGGTTGCTGGCGGTGACGATGGCGGTGGCGCGGCGGGCGATGGCTCGTTCATGGTGGATGCGGAGGCGCGGTTCCTCCTCGCTGACGCGGGCGCGATTCTTCACTTCGCCCAGGGTGTGGAACATGACGGCGTGGGGCACATCGAGCTGGCGAGCGACAATCCCACCGGCCCAGCCGCTCTGCCAGTAGTGGCTGTGGACGATGGCATAGGGCTCGGGTTCACCTGCCGCGAAAGCGTGCATGCGGTGGGCAAACTCGGGCAGGAAGGTGACGACTTCTTCCTTCGCGATCGGCCCGGGCGGGCCTGCCTCGATGCGCACGATGCGCAGGTTTTGGGCGATGGTCTCGACGCGCGGGAGGGCGCTGTCCTGGCGTGTGAAGATATCCACTTCATACCCGAGCCGCGCCAGTTCGCGCGAAAGCTCGAGCACATAGACATTCATGCCGCCCGTTGCCCGGCCGCCGGGCGGCGCGAGTGGGCTTGTATGGGCGGAGACCTGTGCAATGCGCATCGCTGTCCTGACAATACCCCACCGCTGGTAGCCAGCCGGGAAAGCCGGCTGGCGCGCGGAGTGGAACTTCTATTGTGGTTGATCGCCGGCGCCATGTCAGCCCGCAGAGCTGGCGGCGCGCTGGGCTGGACAGGAGCGATAGCCGAGAATGCAGCGATGCCACTCCGCCTCTGCCCGGCGCCCCTGCTGACCGATGTCTGAAGTCCAGACCGAGCCCGTCTCCTACGACGATCTGCCCTATGAAGGCGTCGCACTGCCGAGCACCCACCCGCAGCACCTCGCCATGGTCGCACGGCTGTTCGGGATGGACACTGCGCCCGCCGGCCGTTGCCGGGTACTAGAGCTGGGGTGCGGCACGGGCGGCAACATTGTGCCGATGGCCCAGGAACTCCCCGGTAGCAGCTTCACGGGGATCGACCTCTCCGCCGTGGAGATCGCGGAGGCCCGGCGGTGGGCGCGCATCCTCGGCGTGTCGAACCTCGCGCTGGAACAGATGGATATCCGTGATGTCGACGCGGGTTTCGGGGAGTTCGACTACATCATCGCCTACGGGGTCTATTCCTGGGTGCCGGAGCACGTGCGCGATTCTCTCTGGCGCATCTGCCGGGAGAACCTCGCGCCCGAAGGGGTGGCGATGATCAGCTACAACGTCTTCCCGGGCTGGCACCTGCGCATGGGCGTGCGGCAGATGATGCTCTACCACAGCCTGCGGTTCCCCGCCGAAGAACGGACACAGCAAGCGCTTGGGCTGCTGGAGTTCCTACGCTCCGGCACAGAGGCGCTCGATGGCCGGCTAAAAGACATCGGCATCTATCACGATGTGCTGGAGCGTGAAGCGGGCCGGCTGCGAGAGAAGCCCTCCGCCTATCTTGCCCACGAGCACCTTTCCGGTGCGAACGACCCCCTGTACTTTTCCGAATTCGTGACGCGGGCGGCGGCGGCGGGGCTGAATTACCTCGCCGATGCGGACTTCGGGAGCATGCTGACGAGTTCTCTGCCACCAACCGTCGCGGAGCAGGTGGAGGCGGTCGCTTCGGACCGCGTCTCCTCCGAGCAATACATGGACTTTCTGACCAACCGCACCTTCCGCGAATCCCTGCTCTGCCACGCCGAAGTACCCCTGACGATGCAGATCCCTGGAAGCGCGCTGCAGCATCTCCACATGGCTTCGGCGGCATCGTTCCTCGAACCAGGTCACGAGCGCTACGAGCGCGAGCGGCCGAAGATCCGGAGTGTCGCCGGGACGATCGTGTCCGTGAAGACGGCCGCGGCCGTGGCTGCGCTCCAGGTGCTCACCGGCACGTGGCCGCAGGCAATGACCTTCGAAGCGCTGTTGGAGGAAACAGCAAAGTCGCTGGGGCAGACGTTCGAGACGGCGGACGTGGAGCGGCTGGCGAACACGCTCGTGACGCTCTTCGCGATGAAGGTGGTCGAGTTTCGCACGGAGCCTGTGCGCTGCGTTGCCGCCAGCCGCGCGGGCGAACGGCCGCTGGCGAGCGAAGTGGCGCGGCTCCAGGCGGTGGTCGGCCCAGCGGTCACCAACCTCCGGCATGACACCGTGGACCTGGACCTTGAATGCCGGGCCATCCTGCCGCTGCTTGACGGGACGCGCACCCGGAGCGAGCTCGCGAGCGTGTTGAACACCGTCCTTGAGGCGGACGGCCAGCCAGGCGCTTACCCCACGGCCGAGGCGCTCAGCGTCGCGGTGGACGGCGCGATCGAGCGGCTGGGCCGGTTGAGCCTGCTGGCTGGATGACGCGATGACCACCTCGGAAGGCAGCCAGCGGCGCATCCTCGTGATGGGGGTGAGTGGAGCCGGGAAATCGACCGTCGGCGAGGCGCTGGCGCGTCATTATCAGCTTCCCTTCATCGAAGCGGACACATTGCACAGCGCCGCGAACCGCGCGAAGATGGCGGCCGGAACCGCCCTCACCGATGCTGACCGGCGCCCGTGGCTCACAGCCATCCACGCACGGCTGGTGAATGAACCGGGTGGCTGGGTGCTCGCCTGTTCGGCCCTGCGAGAGGCGTATCGGCGTGTGCTGTTCGAGGGGATAGGCGGCGTGGAGGTCGTCTGGCTGACGGGGTCGGCGGCGCTGCTCTCAGCCCGGCTGGCAAGGCGACGCGGTCACTTTATGTCGCCCACGCTGCTGGAGAGCCAGATCCAGGCACTGGAGCCCCCGGCGAAGGCCATCAAAGTGGACGCCGCCGCCAGCATCGAGGATACCGTGGCGAACGTGCTGCGGGAGCTGGAAGGCGGGAAGTAGCATCGGGGCAAGCCGCCCGTGCTACAGTGCCGGAAGGCTATGAGAGGATCTTCCTGTCATGCATGACGAGCCCCCGACCGGCCCGCCGCCGGA